>SMVB01166417.1_pt1 | contig 61179 bp, 64 predicted proteins | sample 2456461 | NCBI WGS metagenome assembly SMVB01 (sample SAMN11095934, study PRJNA526329) | marine sediment metagenome | biome: Marine sediment; feature: Surficial sediment; material: Deep marine sediment; isolation source: Hadal surficial sediment | place: Pacific Ocean | collected 2014-05 | depth...
GTCTTGCGGGTGGGTTTCAAGCTGGACAATGTCAACTCGAGCGATTTCTGTCCAGTCATCCGGCGCGCTCGTCAGTGTGCCTTCAAGCTTGTCACCAGAAAATGGAATGTAACCACAGCCAGATAGCAGAATTACCGCGGCGGCGTTCAGAAATTTGCGCATTGATGCAGCTAGGCGTTGCCGCTGCCAACGTGTTCGATCTCGCGAACGGCACCCGTTTCGGCATCAAACACGCGACGTGTTTCCTTGCTCATTTCCGCGCCGGTTACACGCACGAACTTCGAACCTTCCGCATAGTCAATGGAGTGAATCTCTCGTACATCAAACAAGCCTGCCTGGCCTGGCTCTAAACGAAAGGTCCGATCTTTGTTGATGCCGCCATCATCGGCATCCGCAACAGACCAGACCGTCATATCTGTGTAGCCAGCCACTTGCCCGTAGACCGCCCAGGTATTGCCATGATCGTGCGGCGGCGATGTGCGCGCCCCCGCCATGTTGTACGCCAACACACAAAAGTGTAGTTCTGAATCTTCGTAGATCTGAAGCATCCCTGAGTCGTTTTCGGGGCCAACATACTCGGCACAAAACGCCTCGTCGCCCAACAGCGACTCGAATTTTTGTCTGATTTGTTCCCTGCCATCGGGATTGTCGCTGCGCAACAGAATTTCGCGCGCATCATCGCAGAAGTCTTGCAGAGAATAGCCCATCACCGTCGCCCCGAGCTTTAAAGAGCAGAACTATGCCTTTTGCCTCAGCACCTCGCAACTGCTGGTGCCGCTGTTCTGTCAGAATGTCTGAAATCGTGTTGTGCCGTCACGCTCGATCTGCTCAACCAACGCGACTTCCCAGGTGAGGTAATCACGCATGAACTTCTCCTGGGCGCCGCGGTGTTCGTAGGGCTTGTACCAGACATCGTCGGTACCGCCGACCGTGTGTTCCAGACCAGAGCGGGTATCACGATCTTCAGCAAGCCAGCGATCTGTGCCGCCCTCAAGAGCTTGGACATCGCAGGTCGTGAGCACGCGAGCTTCTTGTAATGTCAGCCGCGCCAACATGCCGTCCGGTGAGGTGAGTACAATAGATGCGGGGCTCACAATATCGGCAAGTGCATCTGCGAGACGCGCACGCACGCACCACCGAGCGCCAGGAATGTGCTGTTGCTCATAGCTTGTACTGGGCCCGAGATCGATAACGCAAACTGTATCAAGACTACCAGCCAGCGCTTCGGGGGTGACTGTGGCCGCGCCCATCTCGCTAAGTGGTGTTGGCACCCACTTGCCTGACTCGAACGGTCCTTCGCCGATACCGTCCTCAAGTACGTAGACGTTTTGCCAGCCCATCTGTATGAGCCAGGAAGCGGTCATGGTGCTGCGCACACCGACATCATCGGCGAGCACAAGCCTGGCGTTCTTGACCGCCACATACTCATCCGTTGCCTGCACAAGCTGACCACCGGGTGCGCTACGATATCCTGGTAAATGGCCGTTGGCGTACTCATCGGGAGACCGAACGTCCAACAGAAAGGTGGTGCATGTCTTATCTTGCCGCCACTGTTCCACTGTCTCGCGCGGCACGGTCTGCACCCCGAAACGCTCCGCTACCCGGGCCGCCGCATCCAACCCCTTTTGCATGCCTTCAGCGCTCGGCACGGTGGCTTGGCGCGTCGAGCCGTGATCCAGCTCCAAGCCGGCCAGATGCCAACCCATAGTGCCGTCTTTTAACGCCGCCACCGGGTTCGGAATGCCGGCATTGATCAGACTTTGTGCGCCAATTATCGAGCGCGTTCGACCCGCGCAGTTGACCACCACAAAGGTCTCAGGATCGGGTGCGATATCGTGAATACGAAATGCCAGCTCCGCACCCGGCATGTCTGTCGCGGTAGGTATGCTCATGCGGTTGTATTCATCAAACGGCCGCGAATCGACGATGACCATGTTGCGTCCATCGTCGAGCATCGCCCTGACCTCGGCGGCAGGCAGACGCGGCGTTTCATACTGCGCCTCGACAAATTCCCCAAACGCCTTGCTCGGCACATTGACGCCGGAGAATAGCTCCATGCCCGCGACCTGCCACGCAGCCACGCCGCCATCCAGCACCATGACATTGGTGTAACCGAGATCACCCAGCAGAGTATTCGCGCGTCCGGCAAAATCTTCGCTCGTTTCTTCGTCGACCACCACCAAGATTGTGTCCTTGCCTGGCACCAGATCGCCAATCAACAGGTCGAGATGGCTGAGCGGCACACAGATCGCATACAGCAGATGTGATTCCGAAAATGCGCCTTGTCCGCGCACGTCTATCAACGCGAGTTCCTGCTCGCCATGCAGCAAGTCCTTGAGCTCAAGCGGGGAAATTTTGTTCATTTGTTTTTCTACTGCGGCCGCGCAAACAAAGCGTCGCATCCGGTGCCCGCCAATATTGCATCAAATCTGCCGCGATCTTCTTCGGTCAAGCGCGCATAGGCGATGCGTAACCATTGCAGGCACTTGCCTTGATAGGGAAACGGTTCAGCAACCCACGGCTTACCTTCGACTACCGTCGTGACGGAATCCAAACTGTTTTCCAGGGCATCGGCGTTGGCCAACAACACCGGCACATAGGTCCGTCCAACCTCGGACAACAGGTCCAGCAAGGTCGACGGGATATCACCGTCCGCAACAAAGCCGTCCTCAGTCACTTCTATACCCGACAAGTCTTCCATCTTGCTGACCCAGGCATGAATCCTGGGGAAATCAGCTATCGCCACCTTTGACGGCGTCGGATCAAATTGCACGAGCTGGGTCAACTGTCCCAGACAACCGAAATCAGCGGCGCCTGGGCGATTGCCCATAATATAGGGGAATTGCCTGAGGTGATTGTTCAACAATGCCAGGAAGCGCTTGTAGCTGTCTTCGATGACGGCAGCCGTGGTGTCGTTCGAACCGACAACATACAGACGCGAGATCTGCCGTTCGGAGAACACCTTCTTCATCTCGGCCAACACGTCGTCATCTTGCGTAACACCACTGTAATGCGGCAGCACAGACCCGGCCATATCAATGTCATCGTCGTAGTACCAACGATAATGAAACATCGCCTTGGTCAGCCATTCGTCGCCATAGTCTTCGAGCAGTGCGTCCAGCAATGCAACCACCGGGTCTGCAGGAATCACAGATCGCCCGGGATATTCTGCCTCCAATCTGCGAATGATCGGCGTGCTATCCACTTCGGCCTGCAGTTCTCCTTGCCCGTCATCGAAATAGAAGACGGGGATCAGCTTCACCTTTGGTTCCGGTAGATCGTCGGTACCGTCCTGTCCGGACTGAATGAACCGATAGGGAATGCGTCGAAATCTCAACAGCGCCAGCATTTTTCGCGTGTAAGGAGAGCCCGGCGAACCACGCAAGGGGAGTAGAGATTGTGTCATTTCAAGTCTTCGTCAGAATCGGACAGGAAAGCTAGCACAGGTCGGTCATATTTTCCTGAACATCCACCAATACAGCAGCGAACTTATCCGCTATTCATCATCGGGCGGGCACTGTTGAGAACCGTGGAGTACTCGCAGTACTTCTACTGCTTCCGTGACGCGGTAAATCGTGAGATAGGGTGTACCGTCGATGACGAGCTCTCGTGTACTTCCAAGCCTTCCTAACCGACCTGATTCGGGGTGCTCTCTCAAGAGACGCTCAGTTGTATTAATTATTTTGAAGACAACATCGAATGCAACAACTTGACTGTTGTCTTTCGCGATATAGGCTTCGATATCGGTTAGATCTTCCTCAGCCAGTTCAGTCCAGTTGAGCTGCACGTTTAGCTTGCCATTTCTCTTTGAGCGCTTCGTGGCTTATCACACGACCTTCACCAGCCGCTTTTATACCGGCTTCAACGTTCTTCTTGAACCACTGCTCATAGGCTTCTGTCGTGCCTTCTCGGTAAGATTTTACGATGCGTAACAGCAATGCCCTGTCTGCCTCCGGCACCGCGTCGATCTCTTTATGCAATTCTTCTGTAATGTCGTTGACTTCAGCCATGAGCAGACCTCCGGTTTCGATAGCTTGCATTCTAACGTGTTTTTTTATCATGAGATGCTGCTTCCTCCATGCAAAGCATCGAATACGTCTTGTTCTGTAGGTATTCTGCTTTGTTCAGTGTGATATTGCTCCGCCCTGGTAGCTACAAGCATTGAAGAAAAAGAGAACGCTTTACCAAGCTGCCATTCATTCCTATTATTCACCACGTGAATTATCTATCGCCCAACATTGCTGCTTTATCGTCGATCAGATTCAATATCTGGTGGGCCTAGTCCCTATTTCACCCGTCTGAGCCTCAAAACTGTGTCCCCTTGGGAGTACTATCCCCAGGTCACACGTCATTTCATCTGGCCAATCAGTAAGAAAGGTAAGACATGATCCTCATGATCGATAACTACGATTCGTTCACCTACAACGTCGTTCAATACTTGAGCGAACTGGGTGCCGAGGTGGAAGTTTTCCGTAACGACGAGATCACCATTGATCAAATCAAGGCGAAGAGCCCGACCAAAATCGTTATCTCGCCCGGGCCGTGCACGCCCAATGAAGCGGGTATATCGCTGTCCGTGGTCAATGAGTTTGCCGGCAGCATTCCTATTCTCGGCATTTGTCTGGGCCACCAGAGCATCGGTCAGGCCTTCGGTGGCGAGGTGGTGCAGGCGCAGGATGTCATGCATGGCAAAACTTCACTCATGCATCACAAAGGTTTAGGCGTGTTTGCAAACTTACCCTCTCCATTTCAAGCCACCCGCTATCACTCGCTGGTCGTCGCCCGGGATTCACTGCCAGATTGTCTGGAGATCACTTGTTGGACGGAGAAAGACGGCAAGCCCCACGAGATCATGGGCTTTCGGCACAAAGAGCTGGCAGTGGAAGGGGTGCAATTTCACCCTGAATCGATCATGACCGATAGCGGTCATGACCTGTTGGCTAACTTTTTAGCCGCCTGAGCGGAGAGGATATGGATATTCAAAGCGCGCTCGCGCAACTTGTAGACGGCAACGATCTGTCCCAGGCAGACTGCGCGTCGGTATTCCAGATCATCATGTCCGGCGAAGCAACGCCAGCCCAGATCGGTGCGTTTCTAGCCGCCATGCGGGTAAAGGGGGAAACGCCTGAAGAGATCGCCGGGGCCGCCACCACCATGCGTGCGCTATCTTCCAAAGTGCAGGTTGAGCATCCGAATCTGGTCGACACCTGCGGTACCGGCGGCAGTGGCACTAAGCTGTTTAATATCTCTACCGCGGCGGCATTCGTCGCCGCTGCAGCCGGCGCCAAGGTAGCAAAACACGGCAACCGTAAAATGACCAGCTTCTGCGGCAGTGCGGATGTTCTGGAAGCAGCCGGGGTCAATCTTGAGCTGTCTCCTGAACAGATAGCTTCTTGCATTCTAGATATCGGTGTCGGCTTCATGTTCGCACCAGCTCATCACAGTGCCATGCGTTTCGCAGGACCAGTACGCCAGGAGATCGGCATTCGCACCATGATGAATGTGTTAGGTCCGATGACCAACCCCGCTGGCGCCAAGCGTCAGGTGATCGGCGTATTCGGCCGGGAGTGGCAACGACAAATGGCCGAAGTGCTGAAAATACTCGACGCCGAACACGCCATGATTGTGCACAGCGACGGGCTTGATGAGATACGCCTGGATGCGCCAACCCATGTGGTTGAACTCAAACAGGGGGAGATCACCGAGTACGACATCGCCCCGGAAGATTTTGATATCTCCCGGCTGGACCAAGCTGGCGTAGCAGCACTCAGCGCTGACTCCACCGAGTCGAGCCTGGCGCTGGTTAACACTTCGTTGACCGAGCCAGACTCCAGTGCCGCAGACATCGTCAGCCTCAATGCCGGAGCGGCAATTTATGTCTCGGGCATAGCAACGTCTCTCGCCCATGGCGTCACCATGGCCCAGGATGCTATCGCCGCCGGCCTGGCCAAAGAGCGTCTCGACGAACTGGTCCGGATCACCCGCATGATGGCCGACCAGTGAGCGACATACTCGACAAGATCATCGCCACCAAGCACGAGGAGATTGCCCAGCGCAAGATAACCACGCCGGTCAGCGAACTCCGCGCTCGTGCAGCAGATGTCGAACCACCACGCGGTTTTGTTGAGCGCTTGCGCAACGCTGCTGCAAATAAGACACCCGGGGTCATCGCCGAGATCAAGAAAGCCTCACCCTCCAAGGGTGTTATACGCCCTGACTTTGACCCTGGGTTGATCGCCACAAGCTACGCCACCCATGGCGCAACCTGCCTTTCGGTGCTGACCGATCAGCAGTATTTTCTAGGCGCGGATGAATATCTGGTCGACGTACGCCGCATTGTAGATCTGCCGGTTATACGCAAAGATTTCAATGTCGACGAATATCAAATTTACGAAGCCCGCGCGCTGGGTGCAGATTGCGTGCTGTTGATCGTCTGCGCCCTCAACATCATGCAGCTCACCGTATTGCATCAGCTTGCCAGGGGCCTTGGTCTCGACGTGCTGATAGAGGTTCACGATCAGGTCGAACTTGAAGCAGCTCTGAGCTTGCGGCCACCTCTGATCGGCATCAACAATCGCAACCTGAAGACCTTCGAAACAAGCTTGCAGACCACCCTCGATCTACTTCCGCATATACCGCCAGAAGTCACCGTGGTGACAGAGAGCGGCATCGCAACGAGCGCCGATGTGGCGCTGATGCGTGACAACGATGTGCACTGCTTTTTAGTCGGCGAAGCATTCATGCGCGCCGATGACCCGGGACAAGCGCTGCAAAAGCTATTTTATTAGACACAAAAAAGGGCTCTATTGAGCCCTTTTCTTGATCGCGTAACGCGCTAAACACATCCTTGTGTAAAGTGCCCAGTCAATTGGGCTTAGCGTGTTCCATAGACCACCATCGTCTTTCCTTTGACGTTGACCAGACCCTGCTCGACCAAGGTCTTAAGTACCCGTCCGACCATTTCCCTGGAGCAACCAACAATGCGGCCAATCTCCTGACGGGTAATCTTGATTTGCATGCCATCGGGGTGGGTCATGGCATCGGGTTGTTTGGTGAGTTCGAGCAACGTCCTTGCTACTCGACCGGTGACATCCAAGAATGCCAGGTCGCTCACTTTCTGGGTGGTTTTGTTGAGGCGCTCCGCCATTTGCTTGGCGACTGCATAGAGCAGGTCAGGGTGTCGTTCTGCGAGCTCTTTGAACTTGTTGAAGGACAGTTCTGCCACTTCACATTCCGTCTTGGCCTTAACCCAGGCCGAACGGGGGGTGTCGTCTACAAACAGGGGCATTTCACCGAAGAAGTCGCCTTTGTTTAAGTAGGCTACGATGATCTCACGACCAGACTCGTCTTCAACCAGGACCGTAACGGAGCCTTTGAGGATGAAGTAAATTGAGTCTGACTTATCACCGGCATAGATCAGCGTGCTCTTCGCTGGATATTTGCGCCGATGCGCTGCGGCTAGAAACGCATCGAGATGCGTGTTGCTGGCCTCAGCATTCAAATTCATTTGAAACCCTTTGGCTGTCAGAGGTCGGCCCATTTGGCTGGTTTGTGCTACAAGCATTGGTTGCGCTCCTTCGTAACTCATTGCGTGAAATTGATAGTAGGTTGGAAATGTGAACTATTTCGAGACATGGTCGACAAACGGCACTTTTTCACACGCTAAACGGTCATTTACCCCTGTTTTTTCTGCATATAAGTCTCGTCTTTACAAATCCTCACGCTCAAAATCAGAACATGAACACAAAAATACAATGGCGTAGTAACGTTCACTTTTCTGCTACAACTGACTCAGGACACGAGGTTTTGATTGATGGGCCGCCGGAATCCGGGGGTGAAGACCTTGGCTGCCGGCCGATGGAGCTGATGCTGATGGGTGTAGGTGGCTGCACATCCTTTGATGTCATCAATATCCTGCGGAAATCTCGTCAGCAAGTGACCCATTGTGTGACCGAGGTCACAGCGCAGCGGGCTGTGGAAGTTCCGCAGGTGTTCGAGAGTATCCATATTCACTTTGTCATCGAAGGTCACAACCTGAGTACAACGAAAATCGAACGTGCAATCCACCTGACGGCAGAAAAGTATTGCTCCGCATCAATCATGCTGCAGCGGGCCGGGGTAGACATCACCCATACCTACGAGGTCACCGAAGCAAGCTAGATGCGATAAGTCGACAGGGTCATGACCCGGGATATCACGCTCATGACACGCTTCACGGGGTCCGGGAACACCTCGCCACCCATCTGCAGTGCGTCCGCGCCATGTTTTGCCTCGTCTTCACGCATCGTCTCGATAATGACGCGACTTTTGAGGTCGCCGCCAGGCAATTCGTCCAGATGCCGGTCGAGATGCTCAATAACCTGGTCTTCGGTGGCTTCAACAAACCCCAGGCTGATCTTGTCGCCGGCCAGGCCCGTGAGCGCACCCATCACGTATGAGGCCCCATAAAACAGAGGGTCCAGCAAGCTCGGTTTGGCATCTAACTCATTCAACCGCGTGCGGCACCAGGACAGATGGTCCCGTTCTTCCGACGCCGCCTGTAACAGCGCCTGCCGCGCAGTGTCTGATTTAGCGGTTAATGCCTGACCTTCGTACAACGCCTGGGCGCAAATTTCACCGGCATGATTGACCCGCATCAGACCAGCCGCGTGCTCGCGTTCTGCTTGTTCCAACTCAAGCTCGGCAGTGTCAGCCGCCGGGCTGGGGCGATTGGCAACGTATGCGCCACTCAAAGTTTTGAGTGCACGATCAATGCCTACAACCAAACTGTCCAGGGGGTCTGCCAAGTTAATTGTCCTAAAGTGTTCCTTTCCAGCGAACCATTTTAACAGGGGAATTGCGACACATCTCCCCGCATGCACTCAGTAATGTTACCTATAATGCACGCCTGGCCATGCAGCGCCAACTCGCTTTTTATGAATGGACCATCACTAAAGGATTGAAGCTGGCCGGTTTCGGCGAACAACCGGGCAGTGCCGAAGCAGAGCTTACTGAACCCGAAGCGGTGCTTAAGCACATCGCCGAACAAAAAGGGCCGTCGCTGTATGTGTTGTGCGACTTTCACCCCTATCTGGCCAGCGAACCGAAAAACATCCGGTTCTTGAAAGACATCGCGCTGAATTATGACAATCAGCAAATTACCATCGTGCTGGTCAGCCACAAACTCGATATACCCGCAGAAATTGGCCGCATGTCGGCCAACCTGACCCTGCGCTTACCCAGCGACGAAGAACTGATGGCCATGGTGCGCACAGACAGCCGCACCTTGAAAAAGTTGATCGCCAACCTTCGCGGCGTCTCTCACGCAGATGCCCAGGTGCTGATCCGGCACGCGATTTTCAGCGATGGCGCGATTACCGAATCTGACATTCCAGACATAAACAAACTGAAATTCGAGTTGATGGACAGCGAGGGTGTACTGCATTTCGAATACGACACCGGACGATTTTCAGACGTCGCCGGGCTGACCAATCTCAAGCATTGGTTGAAACTGCGCCAAAATGCCCTGCTGGAAATGGGTGAAGACCGACCCAAGGGGATTCTGTTGCTCGGCGTGCAAGGCGGCGGCAAAAGCCTGGCGGCAAAAGCGGTGGCCGGTTTCTGGTCAATCCCACTGCTGCGTCTTGATTTTGGCACGCTCTATAACAAGTACTTCGGCGAAACGGAACGGAATCTACGCAACTCCCTGAAACAGGCCGAACTGATGGCGCCCTGTGTGCTGTGGATGGATGAGATCGAGAAAGGTCTGGCAACCGGTCAGGGCGACAATGCTACTTCACACCGCGTGTTGGGAACTTTGTTAACCTGGATGGCAGAAAATAACAAGGCTGTGTTTATCGTCGCCACCTCAAACGACATCACCAGCTTGCCACCGGAATTGCTGCGCAAAGGACGCCTCGATGAAATTTTCTTCGTTGATCTACCAGACCAGGAGATCCGCGAAGAAATTTTCCGCATCCATCTGGCGAAACGCGACCTCGACCCGGACTTGTTTGACTTGTCGGATTTAGCCGAAACCGCCAAAGACTTTACCGGTGCGGAAATTGAAGAGGCGATTGTCTCCGCGCGCTACCTGGCCGCCGCACGCGACGCTACCATCAGTCAGAGCGATATCACGGCCGCCATCGACCGCACCTACCCAATATCGGTGTTGCGCGCAGAAAGCATCGAGTCGTTGCGAACCTGGGCGAAAGATCGCACCGTGCCGGCCTAGCCCTCCAGTGGATACGCCCGCAAACCTTTTTGTATCAGCAGAAACGCACACAACGCCCGTTCGGATCTGGACCCACCGCTAACGTAGTAGCTGATTCGAGCATCAAGTTGCATGGCCTGCTGACGAATGCTGGCAACCGCTATATCAATTGTGGTCGGCGCTGTTGCAGCGGACGCCTCACCCAAACGCAACAGTACGCCTTGGGTTCTGTGCGCGACAAATTGAACCAGATTTTCGAGCAACACCGCCAGGAATACGCGTTTGTGTATCGCGTGTACGCGCATATCTTCCAGCGCACTGACATCCGCGTTACGGCGACTGCCGAGAATCAATGCGTCTTCGCCAAAGAAGTCACCTGGCCCGAGATGACACAGCGTCTTGGCGCCATCGTGCACGACTGCGTGGCCTGCTTCGATGACAAAGCAGTGCTCGCCACGAGTGCCCCGCCGTAACACGGCTTGACCACTGCCGTAATATTGCACACAAAAAGCACCGAGTAACTGTTGCCAGTCGTTACTGGGTAGTTGACACATCATGTTCGAGCTTAAGAATCGCTCCAGCCATTTCTCAGCACCTACCGCCGCCGCCATCATGTTGCCACGACCCGTCTGCAGCAAGAATTCACGTTGCTGAGCATCGACACGCAGGATCTGCACACTTTTCAGCGTTCGTGCGCTGCTGCAGCCTGGGTAAAAGTACGCCAGTCGGCCGATCGATCTGGCGCATAAACGGCGCCGCGGTTGATGCAGCTCTATGCTGCCTTTGAGGAGATAGAAATACGCATCAATGTCTCGCCCTGCCTGCAACAACCAGCGGTTGGCAGGCAAACACAAAACATGCGCGGTTGCGGCAAGCGCACGCAGTTCACTGGCAGGGACATCGCCGAATTCCGGCATACGCATAAATTGTTGCACGAGCATGCCTGCAATGGTGCTCGCTGCAACACACTTGCGTTAAGCCGCCAATATCAGCTATCGCTGTGAGCCGGGCACCCCTTCTGCCGCGCAAAAAGGGGTGCACAGGACACAACCCGACCGGCTATCGATTTATAGCACGATGACCAATGTCACGACGAAAATAGCAGTCCCGCCAACTGATCGTCTGCAGACGTTGGTAGGCCCTTGCCTGGGCGCTGGCCACAGAGTCGCCTAACCCTACGACACACAAAACCCGGCCACCGTTAGTCACTACATCATCACCATCCAACTTCGATCCGGCATGAAAAACCTTTGTGTCCGCCAGGTCCTGGTCAAGACCGCTGATCACATCGCCTTTATCATAAGCTGCTGGATAGCCACCCGCCGCCATCACCACGCCCAACGCGGTACGCTCATCAAACTCCAATTCAATGTTGGCTAGATCACCCGCCAGGGCGGCCTGACAGACAGACAACAAATCTGACTGCAATCTCATCATGACCGGCTGCGCTTCCGGGTCGCCGAAACGGCAGTTGAACTCGATCACCCTGGGTTGCCCATCCGCGGATATCATCAGACCTGCATAGAGGAAGCCAACATAGGGTTCATCATCAGCGGCCATGCCAGCCATGGTTGGCTCAATGACCTGCGCCATGACCTTGGCGTGTATCTCCGCCGTGACTACCGGGGCCGGGGAATAGGCGCCCATGCCACCCGTATTCGGGCCTTGGTCGCCATCATCGCGGGCCTTGTGGTCCTGAGATGAGGCGAACGGTATGGCGGTTTTTCCATCGCATAGACAAATAAAACTCGCCTCTTCGCCGCTCAGAAATTCCTCGACCACCACCTTGGCGCCGGCCTCACCGAACGCATTGCCGCTCAACATGTCTTCAACTGCGGTAACTGCCTGTTCGACGTTATGCGCCACCACCACACCTTTACCTGCCGCTAAGCCATCCGCCTTGATGACTATGGGGGCGCCTTGCGCCCGCACGAAGGCAATGGCCTTGTCGGCATCGGTAAACGTTTCATAGGCAGCGGTGGGGATGTCGTAGCGCACTAGAAATTCTTTGCTGAAATCCTTGGAGCCTTCGAGTTGCGCGGCATTTCTACTCGGCCCGAAGCAAGCCAGGTCATGACTTTGGAATAAATCTGTGATCCCGGCGACCAGCGGTACTTCCGGTCCTACCATGGTGAAGCCGATGTCTTCCTGCTGCGCCAACTGCAACAAGCCAGGCAGATCATCTGCCGCTACGTCGACATTGCGCAGGCCGAGTTCGAGCGCGGTGCCGGCATTGCCTGGCGCCACGATCACTTCGGTTACGCCGTCGCTTTGCAATAGCTTCCAGGCCAGGGCATGTTCCCTGCCGCCGGCACCGATGACCAATACTTTCACGCGTATCTCCCTTCTAAAATAGCTTAGTGACGGAAGTGACGGACACCGGTAAACACCATGGCAATATCGTGTTCGTTCGCCGCATCGATCACTTCAGCATCACGCATGGAACCGCCGGGTTGTATCACTGCGGTAATACCTTCACCTGCAGCCGCATCGATGCCATCGCGAAATGGGAAAAAGGCATCTGAAGCCATCACTGAACCGGGTACCTGCAAACCGGCTTCGGTTGCTTTCATGGCAGCGATCCGAGCGCTGGTTATACGTGCCATCTGGCCCGCGCCGACACCCACGGTGTGCAGATCCCGCGCATAAACGATGGCGTTTGATTTAACGAACCAGGCAACCTTCCAGGCAAACATGAGGTCGCGCATCTGCGCTTCGCTGGGCTGCTTAGTGGTCACCACCGACAGTGCTGCTTCGTCCAGACACAGCTCATCCGCGCTCTGCAGCAATAAACCACCACCCACGCGTTTAAACTCCAGGCCCCGCGCACTGCCGTCGAAGTCTCCACAGCTCAGCAAGCGTAAATTTTTCTTCGCCTTGGCGACATTCACCGCATCGTCACTGACGCCCGGGGCAATCACCACTTCAACAAACTGTTGCTCGAGGATCGGCGCCAGTGTTGCGCCATCCAATGGTCGGTTAAAAGCGATGATGCCGCCGAAGGCTGAAGTCGGGTCGGTTGCGAACGCCTTATCGTAGGCGGCACGAATGGTTTGCGCCACGGCAACACCGCAGGGGTTGGCGTGTTTGACAATGACACAAGCCGGTTCACTGAATATTTTCACGCACTCCAGCGCCGCATCTGTGTCTGCAATATTGTTATATGAAAGCGCCTTGCCTTGCAATTGCCGGTAACTGGCGATATTGCCGGAGGCGGTACCGGCTGCTTCTTTATAAAAGGCTGCCTGTTGGTGTGGGTTCTCGCCATAACGTAAACCGTCCAGCTTGTTGAATGTCAGACTGATAGTGTCTGGCAACAACTCATCGGCACCCAGGTAACCTGATATGGTCGCGTCATATTGCGCAGTATGCCGAAATGCTTTGACCGCATAGCGACGCCGCATCGCCAGGTCGATATCGTCAGAAAAAGCCGCGCTGACCTCAGCGTAGTCCGCAGGATCAACCACCACCAGTACATCGCGATGATTTTTTGCGGCGGCGCGCAGCATGGTCGGACCACCGATATCAATGTTTTCAATGGCCCGTTCTTCACTGCAATCTGCTTGCGCGATGGTTTGTGCGAAGGGGTACAAGTTGACCACGACCAGATCAATCGGCGGGATATCATGGGCCTGCATTGCTTCACTATCGAGATGACGCCGGCCGAGGATTCCACCATGTATTTTCGGATGCAATGTCTTCACCCGGCCGTCCATGAGTTCCGGAAAGCCTGTGTAGGAAGAAATTTCTGTCACCGCGATGGACGCATCTTGCAGTGCTTTGAATGTGCCCCCCGTGGAGAGGATTTCTACGCCTGCCGCCACCAGTGTTTCAGCAAGTTCTGTAATGCCCGTTTTGTCCGAGACGCTAAGCAACGCCCGCCCGATACTAAGTCCTGCCAACTAATCCCCCTAGGCCGCCTGTTGTCCGCCAGCGACATCCACCTCCGCCAGGCAGGCGATCCAATCCAGTTGTTGTTGCGCATCATCCAGCTGCAGGAATTGCGGTGCACGTTGCGCCCACTGCAGCCGCTGCAGGTATGCGATGACGTGTTTACGCGCGATTCGCACGCCGTCGGTGACACCGTAAAAGTCGTGCATCATCGCAACATGCTCACTTATCAGTCGCCACCGTTGCGCGCGCGTAGGTGTCTGTGCCCCGGTGAGCGCGGCAAAGATCCACGGCTGGCCGATTGCGCCTCGACCAATCATTACGCCGTCTGCGCCGGATGCCGCTAACGCAGCGTGCGCCTGGCTGGCGCTGTCGATATCACCATTGACCAACACCGGCACGTCCACTACCTGTTTTAAACTTCTGACCGGCGCGTAGTCTGCGCTGCCATTAAACCTGCACGCCCGGCTACGACCATGCATCACGACCAACGCCGCGCCACACTCAGCCGCGATGCGCCCAGCCTCCACGCCTAAACCATCACCCGGCACCAGACCGGCCCGGGTTTTTACCGTCACTGGCACCGCTACCGCCGCAACCACCTCGGCGACAATGCGACCGATCAGCGCAAGGTCTGCCAGCAACGCCGATCCGGCGGACTTGCGACAAACTTTTTTGGCCGGACAGCCGAAATTAATATCGATCACCTGCACACCGTCATCGACATGACGCCGGGCAGCCTCGGCCATAACCTTTGGCTGCGTCCCCGCGATTTGCACGGCCACTGGAAATGCACCCGGTACCGGCACCCGACGCAAACGGCTTTTACCGGTTTCCCACAATTCGGCTTTGCTCGAGACCATCTCGCTAACCATATAACCCACGCCCATGCGCCAGGCGATGCTGCGAAAAGGCACATCGCTGAGCCCCGCCATAGGCGCGAGCGCAACAGGGTTACGTAGGTTCAGAGATCCAATTTTCATACGCAAATCACCACGGCAGAGCCGGCAAACGCCAGCCCTGCGTCATGGTATCGGCTACATCTTCATTTCAAAAAAGCACAACTTGTTACCATCCGGGTCACGGACATAACCGCCGTAAAACGTCGGCATGCGTTCGCCAGGCTCACCTTCATCTGAGGCACCCAGTTCCATCGCCTTGGCATAAAGTTTATCTACGCCCTCTCGAGAGCCACCAGGTATGGCGATCATGTTGCCATTACCGCAATTCGGTGGTTGCTCATCGTAGGGAATGCAGATCGCCAACATCGCCGCGTCCATGCTGGTGCCGTAAAACTTGATACGGTCCATGCCAAATAGTTGTTCGGCGCCTATTTCGCCGAGCAGCGCGCCATAAAAAGCCTCGGCGCGGTCCATGTCACTGACCCCAATCGTTGTATATCCAATCATTGTTATATCCCCAAAAAAGGACGGCTAGTAAACCTGCGGACCCTGCACTGCGCAACCGCTTTTTACGCTTATCGTGAGCGGAACCATACCTCGAAATTCAGCGCCTCTTCAGCCGGGTCCTGGATCTCCAGGGAAACGTGCACCGGCGTGCGCCGGGGCATCAATTGAGCACCCCGAGCATCGCCTTGCAGGTATTCAGAAGGCTTGAATCTCCGACCGGCAACCAACTGGCCCTGCAAGTTGGTCGCAATTAATTCAATCAGCGGATAGGGTTGCGGGAAATCGGCATTGTTGACCATTAACACATCGACAATACGCGCATCAGAGCGGTCGGGATGTGTACGAATGTAGGTTTTCTTCGCAACAATCTTCGATACGTCGCGCATCGGCGGCAATTCGCAATCTGCGACATCGCAGATGAACTGATAAATAGGGCGGTAGTTGACATCCGTTACCCAGGCGTTGTATTGGAACCACAGTACCTGGGCCGGCAAGCCTATCAACGCCAGCATAATGAGCATCGGGGTTACCAATGAGCGGCGTTTCGGCTCCTCTTCTTCTTCTTCGTAATAGGGTAGCTTGGCGATGGCCTTCGGCGGTGCAGGCGTTGGGGTCTTCAGTTCGATGACCTCTAGCGCATCGTCTAGCTGGTCCGATTGGTCTGTTGACTCGGGCTCTTCAGGCTCCAATTCTGGAGGCTCTTCTGGTGCGTCTGGTTCTGGTTCTGGTTCCGGTTCCGGCACCCGCATTTCGTCTAACAGCGCTCGTTCAAGCGCCAAAAGTTCTTCCGGCAACGCTTCCTCTTCACTGCCGGATTGTGCTAATTCAGCTTGGGTTATGGGGGCTAAATCATCGTCATTGATAACCGGCAGCGCTGGTGGTTGGGTCGGCTCGGTCCTGGATATTTCATCGAGTTCCTCTAACAGAGCATCGACATCCGTGTCGTCTTCGACGTTCACCTGGTCACCATCCAGCGTCAGGTAGTCGGTACCCTCGAAAACCACCAGACACGCTCCACAACGTACTCGGCCTGAAGCAACCTGCAACTGCGACTCCGTCACACGAAATCGCGTATCGCAGTTTGGGCACTGGGTGACCAGAGGTTCGAGGCTATCTTCAGACATTTAACTCATTTACTTGTTGGCTTAGCGGTTCGTTTCACCGTTAAGCCGGACCCACCCGGCATCGATCACGGGCGCTTGGAACCGCGTTTCAGCATAGCTGGCCATCACCGCCGTTGCTTGTTCGGGCAGCACCCCGGACAACACAATGGCCGCCCCTGGTGCCGCCACCCGCTCAAAATCTGATGCCAGAGATTGCAGCGGTGACGCCAATATGTTTGCTACCACCACATCGAACCAAGCATCAAATTGTGCGGCTTGCCAGTGCTGGGCGGTGCAGGCCGTTAACTGCGCTTCGGTGACGTCATTGTAAGCCGCGTTTTCCCGTGTCGCCACGATCGCCTGCGCATCGTGATCGACCGCGACCACCACCGCACCCAGCAGTGCCGCTGCAATGCCCAACACACCGGAACCACAGCCATAGTCCAGCACCTTCTGGCCGGGGCGTATATGTGTCGCCAGCCATTCCAGGCACAGGCGGGTGGTGGGGTGACTACCGGAGCCAAAAGCCAGCCCTGGCTCCAGGAACAGTTTGACGATACCGGCGGCAGGCTCTTCGTCGGGCGCATTCTTAGGCAACAGCCACAGACGATCGGCGAAAATCTGATTGACCGCAAAATTTCGAGACGCATCCAACCAATCCGCCGGCTTGATGAACTGCACATCAACATCCTGCAAGGTAGCTGGGTCGACGCTGGACAAGCCAGCACGCAAGCCGGCCATGTCTGCATCGAGTTCAAACAAAGCTTGCACCCGAACGTTGGACCACAATGGCGTTTCACCCGGATCAGGTTCCAACACCGGTTCCTCGGCATTGCTCAACAGCGTGATGGATACAGCCCCGCATTCATGCAGCACATCCTCAATGCTGGAAAGCGATGCAGGCGTCGCCCGCAACTGGATCTGCAACCAACTCACGACAGCGTAAAGAGTGCATCTCCTGTATTTATTGGCTGACCATTGTCGACACATACCTGCACCACGGTGCCGGCCTGAGACGCATGGATTTCGTGCATCATCTTCATGCTTTCAATGATGCACAGCACATCGCCCAGTTGGACGGACTGACCAGGCTGCACAAAGGGCTCGGCATCCGGATGCGGTGCACAGTAGAAGGTCCCGGCCATGGGTGCGACCACGGTCTCGTGCGGTGCTGACGCGGCCACGTTGGTTGGGCTTGTCTCAGCCGTTGGCGCTGCCGTGGTGACATAACTGGAGACCGTATTGCTGCGATGCATGACAATGCGGATTGACTCGTCGCCACTGGACACTTCGAGTTCCTCTATCGCCGATTCTTCGACCAGCTCAATGAGTTTTTTAACCTTTCTTAAATCCACTACCACCTCGCTCAGGATAAGTTGTTCAATGCGGCCTGCAACGCAAGCTCATAGCCTTGCGCGCCCATGCCGGTAATCACACCAACGGCAATATCGCTCAAATAGGATGTTTGCCGGAATTTTTCCCGCGCATGCACATTGGACAAGTGCACTTCAATGAAGGGGATAGAGACGCTCAAAAAAGCATCTCGCAGTGCAATGCTGGTGTGGGTAAACGCACCAGGATTGATAATGATGAAATCCGTGCCGTCGCCTTTGGCTTGTTGAACGGCTTCGACCAGCTCATGTTCGGCATTGCTTTGCAGCGCCACGACCTCCACACCCGTCGGCGCAGCTTGACGAACACGATCATTAATCTCATCCAGGGTGTCGTGACCGTAAACATCAGGCTCCCGGGTGCCCAGCAAATTAAGATTGGGGCCGTGTAAGATCAGAATACGTGTCATGAAGACGCTCCACCGACTAAAACTGGAGCAGTGTGCTGTTTTTTACTGCAGATGCAAGGTGTTCAGTGTCTTTTTACGAGCAATATGTGCATTTTAGCTGGAGATACCTGCAATTTCACCGATTTTATCGCTGTTTGGGTCGTTATCAGGGACGCCGACGACACCGAGAACAGCGCTCAGATGGCGGCTCAAGGTTTTAGCATTGACCTCGCCTTGTATCCTAACTTCCGTTAACTCACGACCATCTACCGAGAAAAACACTAAACTGGGTGGTCCAAACAACCCATAATAGTTGAGCAATTCACGATCGAGCTCATCATTGTCGGTGACGTCTGCCCGCAGCAAGGTAAATTGACTCAACCCCGCCGCCACCTGGCTATCTGGAAACACATTGCGCTCCATCACTTTGCAGGATATGCACCAATCTGCGTATAAATCCAAAATGACCGGTTTGTTACTGGCAACCAGGCGGCTGCGCACATCGGCAAGACTCTTGACCGGCAGCCATTGTATTTGCGCATGGTTGACGCCGCTTAGCGCGCCACCTGAGACCACCCCCAAACGTGCCAGTGGCTTGAGTGGATCATTTGCACCGCTGGCCGCGCCGACGAGCAGCAACACGCCCCAAAGAAAACCCATGGCACCAGCAGCTTTACCCAATTGCGCAAACCCTTTGCGCTCAGCGAAATCCAACACGCCCAGGTAGACCGCACTGCCCATCAACAATGCCGCCCACAGCACCAGGCTCACCGCTGGTGGCACCACACGCTCCAACAACCAGACCGCGACACCCAGCAGCAGCACGCCGAACACAGCTTTTACACTATTCATCCAGGCACCCGCTCGGGGCAACCAATGACCGCCACTGGCCCCGACCGCCACCAGTGGTACGCCCATGCCCAGGCCAAGCGCCAGCAAAGCAGTGCCACCGAGCACCGCGTCATTAGTGGTGGAGATATAGATCAGGGCGCCAGCCAGAGGCGCAGACACGCATGGCGACACCACCAGGCTCGACAACGAACCCATGATCACCACGGATGCGTGTTTTCCGCCTTGTTGTTTCTGCCCCATGGCATTGAGACGATCCTGCAAGCCTTGCGGCAATTGCAGTTCATAAAAGCCGAACATCGACAGCGACAGCAGCACAAACACTAAAGCAAAGAACGCCAACACCCCGGGTGACTGCAATGCTGCCTGTAAATTCAGTTCTGCGCCAAACAAGCCGACTAAGGTACCGACCAGCGCATAGGTTCCGGCCATACCCAGTACATAGGCCAACGACAGGGTAAAAGCGCGACGCTGGGATATTCCTTCGCCCTCGCCAACAATGATGCTGGACAAAATCGGCACCATCGGCAGCACACAAGGCGTGAAAGCCAGCCCGATGCCGGCAATAAAGAACAATGCCAGAGCGTAGAGCAGATTCTCGCTAGCCAGTATCCCGGCTAACACTTCGTCTTCGGTATCTTCTATGCCCGCCAGCGACGACGATGTAAGTGCTTGTGCGAGTTGTTCCGTTGCACCAGGGGAGGGCGCTGATAGGGCTAATGAGGCCGAGATCAGGCGTTTGCCGTCGTAGGCAAACCACCGGGTTTCCGGTGGATAACACAAACCCGCATCGGCGCAGCCCTGATATTCAATGCCGAGTTGTGTGTTGACACCGGGCACTGAGGTCAGAGGCACGGTGGCTTCGGCGCTGTGGTAATAAACTTCTACTTCACCGAAGTAGTCGTCGATCTTTGTCTTCCCTGGCGGGATTTGTGCTTCGCTAAGGGTTACCTGTGCAGCATCTTTGGTCTTGAAACCAAACTGGTGCCGGTAAAGATAGTAACCGTCGGGCATATCCCAGCGGGCCAGCAGTGCGCCTTGGTCGGTCAAGGTCGCGCTCAACACAAAGGCTTCATCGACCGTTAGAAACGCTTCTTCTTCAGCCAGCCAATTGTCGCCATCTGCGAATTCGAACTCTGCAGCCTGCAGGCTGATGGCCGCGACCATAAAGAGGCCGCCAAGCATATAGCTGCATTTTCGCCAGAACCGATGCCTTGCAGATTGCACTTGCGTTTCCACCATCACCTCGTCGTTACTCATTTCGTATTATTTACCGTCACCACTGTTTACCGTCACCAGAAGGGACCGCAACATCAAGTCTAAGTTCTATTATCAGGACCAGTTCGATTACAATAGACCCTCGCCAGTTGTAACATTATGGGCGCAAGCTTGTTGTGAATTCGCGCATTCCCATGATATTCCATATTCCAGCTCACAGGTTCTGGTCAGTTTTTCTGCCTATGGTTTTCTTCAGCTACGGCTGCGAAACCACGGCGCCAATCTTGCCGGAGCCAGATCCCGAGGCGCTTGTCGCCGCGCCTGTCGAAAGCGCGGAAATCGACCCCGATCTGCTGTACAACTTATTATCTCAAGCAGATGCCGCAATTAAAGAAGATCACCTGACCTACCCCGAAACAGGCAGCGCCTACAGCCTGTACCTGGAGATTCTGGCCATCGAACCCGCCCAGGCCGATGCGATAAACGGGCTTGAGCACATTGTAGAGGAATACATCGCACTTGCCATGCGCGCGCTGGACCGCAATCAATACGCCGGCGCTCGTTCCATGCTGGCCCGGGCGCGCATCATCATGCCGGACCACCCCTCGATCAAACCAACTGACGAGCAAATACGACTACTATCTCAAGCACAACGAATTCGGCTCAAATTGAACCAGGACGAACTAAAAAACGACACCCGGAAAGTCACCGCAGAACTGCAAACGTTGCTGAACACCCCACCGGCAGAAAGCTGCCGCTTTATCATCTCTGCAAAAGATGACGCCCAAGGCCGTTGGATATACCAGGCGCTGGCCAAAGGCGCCTCCGCAGCCAATGAGGCCAGAGTGCGGGCACAAATCAAAATCCGCTTACCCGCCGGGGTTGAACGCCTCTGCTTTGGCTCATGAAGCCATTGATAAATTCACTTATGCTATGCGCCGCGCTCGCTCTGTGTGCCTGCCAGCCGGTACCATCTGTCGCGGATCAGACCCTGGGTGTGCACAATGCGCAGATACGCGCGCTGTTACCCGGTCGAGATACCACCGCCGCCTACTTCACTTTGAGCAATCACACCGATCACGCGGTGACCCTGACGGGTGCGCATGCCAACCAGGCGCGTGCGATCGAGATGCACGAGACCGTGCTACGCGGAGACTCGGTCAGCATGCGGCGGGTCGAACAACATTGCCTGGCTAGCGGCGAGGTCGTGCGCTTCGAACCCGGTGGCAAGCATCTGATGGTCTTTGGTGTCGCAGAGATCAACGAACCATTCGAGATTACCTTGCAGTTCGACAACGGCGAGCAGCTCACGGCGTCTTTTAGTAAGCTGCGAAACTGATTTAAGCCACTTGGCATAATAGAGGGATTGCGCAATGCGCTGGAAATTCTGGCAACAAACCGAACCGCTGTACATGGATGACGATGACAGCAGCAACACCAGCCTCCGCATCAAGCTGGGCGTGGGGGGCATCGGCGCCTACCTGGTATTGTGCATTGCCTTGTCCTGGTGGTGGGATTTCGAGCCCGATCAATTCCCTGTACGTGAAAATGCGGTGCGCATGGCGCAATCAGCCAACGACACCCTGGTCACCGGCTATATTACGACCGCAACATTGATCACCCTGGGCGAGACCCTGCTGAACAAGCGTGGCGGCTATATCACCAACGATTTGGTTCCGCCCGGCGTCTGGATGGACAACGTACCCGAATGGGAGTTCGGCGTTCTCACCCTGATCCGCGACACGGCAAGGATTTTTCGCAACGACCTGTCGCGTTCGCAAAGCCAGTCAATAGAAGACCCGGACCTGTCTGAGGCTGAAGGTAAATTCTTCTTCAACAACAACTCCTGGGTGCTGCCGCAGACAGAAGACGAATATGCAGACGGCATCCAATTCCTTTACGCATATTTAAACCGCCTGGCCGACAAAAGGCAGACCAATGCGCAGTTTTATGCTCGCGCCGACAACCTGCAACAGTGGTTAGCCGCGGTAGAAACCCGTTTAGGCAGTTTGTCTCAGCGCCTGTCCGCGAGCGTCGGTAAACGCCAACTGAATATCGACCTGGCAGGAGATGCCGCGGCGCAACAAGCAACAGATGCGCCCTACGAGCAGATGATCAAAACTCCGTGGCTGGAAATCGACAACATTTTTTATGAAACAAGAGGCTTCACCTGGGCGCTGCTGCATTTATTGCGCGCCATGGAACAGGACTTCGGTAATGTGCTCGACAAAAAGAATGCCCGAGTATCCCTGCAGCAGATTACCCGCGAGCTTGAGAATACCCAGAATACGATATGGAGCCCGATGATTCTCAACGGCGATGGCCTCGGCCTGCTGGCCAATCACTCATTGGTTATGGCTTCTTATGTTGCTCGTGCCAACGCTGCCATCATTGATCTGCGGACCTTACTCATCCAGGGTTAGGGTACCGGCCAGGTCGCTCCGATTTGACGCTGGCACTACACGCTGACGCTGGTATGATACGCGCCGCTTATGGTGGGGTGGCGTGCAGATGTTTCTGCCGGCCAATGTCTGCCGCGATTAGTTTCAATCACGATACTACTTCTGTTGGGGACATATATGACCGAAGAACTAACCCTCATCCCGCCGATACTTGGCGTTTTAGGGCTGGTAGCCGCGATGATCGTCTACCGCATCGTCAAAAGCTACGATGAAGGCGGCGAGGTACTTAAAAAGATTGCTGACCAGATTCACATTGGTGCGATGGTTTTCATGCGACGTGAATACACCATGTTGTCTATGTTCGCCGGGGTGCTTCTGGTCATCATATTCTTTACCCCTGGCTTGGGCGCATACACTGCCTACGCATTTTTGGCTGGCGCTCTGTCATCCGCCGGGGCCGGCTATTTCGGTATGTATACCGCCACCAAAGCAAACGTGCGGACAACCCACGCAGCACACACCCAAGGCCAATCAGCCGCACTGTCCGTCGCCTTCTTCGGCGGTTCGATCATGGGTCTGGCGGTCGCCTCCGTCGGCTTGCTGGGTCTGGGCCTGGTTTACTACTTTTTTGGCAGCGACCCCCACACCGTTCACCACATACACGGCTTTGGCATGGGTGCTTCCATCGTTGCACTGTTTTCACGCATAGGCGGTGGCATCTACACCAAGAGTGCTGATATTGGCGCAGACCTGGTTGGCAAGCTCGAACAAGGCATTCCTGAAGACGACCCACGCAATCCCGGCGTGATCGCAGACAACGTCGGCGACAACGTTGGCGACGTGGCCGGTATGGGTTCAGATATCTTCGAGTCTTACTGTGGCGCCATGATCGCCACCATCGCCATCGCTTCTACGCTGGTGGCGATGTCGGTCACCCACCTCGCACCCGGCATGGCCGAAGGCGACGCTCGGGCAACCCTGATGTTCGTACCCCTGGCGTTGGCTTCTACAGGCCTTATCTGCTCAATAATCGGTATCGCTGTGGTGCGTGCATTCTCCAACGTCAATCCAGCACTGGCCTTACGTATCGGTATGATCGGCACCACCGTATTGTTCATCATCGCTGGCTACTTCATGCTGGCTGAGCTTGGCGTATCCACCAACATCTGGTGGGCGGTGCTGGCCGGTGCAGGCGGCGGTATCGTCATCGGTTTGATCACCGAGTATTACACCTCCGGCCCACCAGTGGTGCGCATTGCCGAATCTGGCAAGACCGGACCGGCCACGGTCATGATTACCGGCCTGGCTGTTGGCATGCAGTCCGTGGTTGTACCGGTTCTGACCATCTGCGTCATTATTTACGTCTCCACTGAACTGGCCGGCCTCTATGGCGTCGGCATCGCAGCGGTCGGTTTGTTGGCCACCGTCGGCATGACCATGGCAGTGGATGCATACGGTCCAGTCGCAGATAACGCTGGTGGAATTGCAGAAATGGCCGGCCTGGGTGAAGAAACTCGAGCCATCACCGACTCGCTGGACGAACTCGGCAACACCACTGCGGCCATGGGCAAGGGTTTCGCCATTGGCGCCGCCGCCCTGGCTGCACTGGCTATTATTGCCGCCTTTGTTGAAACCATCTCCAGTCAATCAAGCACGCCATTCATATTGCACATAGGCGATCCGGACGTTCTGATTGGCCTATTCATCGGCGGCCTGGTGCCGTTCCTGATTGCATCGATCACCATGACCGCGGTAGGGGATGCGGCCATGGAGATGATCGAAGAAATTCGCCGCCAGTTTCGCGAGATCCCGGGTTTAATGGAAGGCACGGCAGATCCGGACAATGCCAAATGTATCGACATTGCCACCACCGCGGCGCTACGTCGTATGTTGCTGCCAGGCTTTATCGCCGTAGCTGTGCCGCCAGTGGTCGGATTTGGACTTGGCGCCGAAGCCCTCGGCGGCACCCTTGCCGGGGCGCTGCTGGGCTGTGTTCTGTTAGCCCTGACCATGGCCAACGCGGGTGGCGCCTGGGACAACGCTAAAAAGTACGTGGAGAAAGGGAATCTCGGCGGCAAGGGCAGCGACGTTCACACCGCCACTGTCGTCGGCGACACTGTGGGTGACCCCTTCAAGGATACCTCCGGTCCCGCCATGAACATTGTCATCAACGTGATGGCGATCGTCAGCCTGGTTATCGCGCCCCTTCTTGTATAAAAAGTTTATATAAGAGGCTTTGTCTCGAGATAAAAACGGCGGGCCACAAATAGCCCGCCGTTTTTTTGCTCACCACTTCTGCGTTAGCTTCCTTTTCACCCGCTCGTTCTTGAGCGTAACGTACTCAGGCACACCTGCTTTATAGGTCGGGTAGTCTTCGCCGAGGATGAGTGGCGCGAGGTATCGTTTCGCCGCCGCGGTAATGCCGAAGCCATCTGCACTGATAAAATGCTTGGGCATTTTGCGTTCGACATTGGCCACTCGCGCCAGCTTGACCTTACCGATTTTCCAACGATAGGGTTTGTCACTGGTTCGCACGATGGTTAGCATCACCGCAGTCTCTCCGGCCAGTGCCAACTCTACCGCCGCCTGACCGAGTGCATAGGCCTGCTCCACGTCCGTGGCCGAAGCTATGTGGCGTGCCGCGCGTTGCAAATAATCAGCCACCGCCCAGTGATACTTGTAACCGAACCTAGATTTGATCAGATCCGCCAGCATCGGCGCGACGCCGCCGAGTTGGGTATGACCGAAGGCATCTTTACCACCGGCATCGGCCAGGAAAGTACCGTTGGCATACTGTGCGCCTTCAGACACTACGATCACGCAATAGCCACAACGCTTCACCGTTTCGCGAACTTTCAGCAAGAATTTAGTTTTCCGAAAAGGCACTTCGGGCAGCAGGATGATATGCGGCGCATCGTCAGCATTTTTCTGCGCCAACGCAGCCGACGCTGCGATCCAGCCCGCGTGACGCCCCATGACTTCAAACACAAAAACCTTGGTGGATGTTTCGCACATGGAGGCGACATCCAGCGCTGCCTCAGCGGTGGAAATCGCCACATATTTCGCCACCGAACCAAACCCCGGGCAGCAGTCGGTAAAGGGCAAATCATTGTCAACAGTCTTAGGGATGCCGATGCACTGCAATTGGTAACCGGTGTCTTTGGCAAACTGCGCGACTTTGTTAGCAGTGTCTTGTGAGTCTCCACCACCGTTATAAAAAAAATAACGTATGTTGTGCGCCTTGAACACCGCGATCAGACGCTTGTACTCGCGCGCATTTTCCTGCAACGACTTCAGCTTGTAGCGACAGGACCCGAACGCTCCGCTCGGTGTCTGCCGCAATGCGGCTATGGCCTTGGCCGACTCTTTCGAGGTGTCGATCAAGTCTTCGTTCAGCGCACCCAGAATACCGTTGCGACCCGCGTACACGCGTCCAATCACATCTCGATGCTGACGGGCCGTTTGTATAACGCCGCAGGCTGTTGCATTTATAACCGCGGTAACTCCGCCTGATTGCGCATAAAAAGCGTTCGCTTTAGCCATCGGTAGATCTGTTCCAAAAAAAAGCGTCGCTATTGTCCGTGATGACCTCTATTTGTGCGACAATTTATTTATTCTGATCTGATAGTACGCATGAAATCCATCTTCTTGTTGTTCTGGCGCATTTGTATTTTTCAAAGCGGGCCGGAAACCGTTCCATCCAGCAACGCGTTTGTCATCACGGTTATCGCTGTCAATGCGCTGCTCAATGTGGTCGTGCAGCTACTTCTGGGCGGCGACGATGGTAGTTTGCTGCGCGCCGTAACCCTTGCTGTGGTCAGTCTTGCGGGTACCGGCGGGCTGATCTGGTTCATCATGACGCTCATGCAATTAGGCAGCCGCGTGCCGCAAACCATCACCGCGGTATTCGGCGTCGACATCATCATGACGACGCTGACCAGCATACTGTTCGCTGTTGCCGGGAGCATAGAAGAGAACATCGCTGTGTTTGTGATCGCGTTGCTAACCCTGTGGAGCCTGGCGATATACGGCTTCATCTTCCATCGCGCGATGAATCTACACATCGGTTTCGGCATCGCACTCGCCCTGTTTGTTGTAATCTTCTCAGTGGCCATTACCCAAACGGCGATAACCCCTTGAACGAACATATCTATTTTCTAGGTATCGGTGGGAGCCTCATGGGCAGCCTGGCGCAACTCGCTCAGCAGTTGGGTTACCGGGTGAGCGGCAGCGACAAAACACTTTACCCGCCGATGAGCGATCAACTCGACGCTGCGGGCATCGAAGTGTTTGACCATTTCGACCCGCAACAGCTGGATCCTGCACCAGACCTCATCATCATCGGCAACGCCAGCTTACCGCGCGGTCATGAGGCCGTGGAATATATTCTGGAGAAAGGCCTGCCTTACACTTCTGGCGCTCAGTGGCTGGGCGAGAGGGTGCTGCAAGGCCGCTGGGTGATCGCGGTCGCCGGTACCCACGGCAAAACCACAACCGCCAGCATGCTGGCATGGATCCTCGACCAGGCTGGTCTCGAGCCCGGCTATCTCATTGGAGGTGCGCCGATGAATTTTGAGCAATCCGCACGTATTGGCAGTACACCGTTTTTTGTCGTCGAAGCAGACGAATACGATAGCAGCTACTTCGATCGCCGCTCGAAGTTTGTGCACTATCGCCCCCGCACTCTGGTGTTGAACAACCTGGAATATGACCATGCAGACATATTCGATGATATTCAGGCGATCCAGGTGCAGTTCCACAATCTATTGCGCACCGTACCAGCCAGCGGCTTGATCCTCGCACCGAGTAACGACGAAAAGTTAAACGAGGTGCTGGCCATGGGTTGTTGGTCGCCGGTGGCCCGCATCGGCGAGCGCAACCCCAGAAAACTGACGGATCACGATAATGGCGAAAACTGGCAGGCACTGGATGTGTCCAGCGACGGATCTGCCTTCGATGTCGTCCTCAACGACGAACACCTCGGCCGCGTCGATTGGCATCTGCTGGGTAAGCACAATCAGGCCAACGCACTCAATGCCGTCGCGGCAGCACGCCATGCGGGTGTTACGGTGGCCCAGTCAATTGCGGCACTGAACACATTTACCGGGGTACGTCGACGCCTGGAAGTTCTATACGAGACAGCAGATTTTACCTTGTACGACGACTTCGCCCATCACCCCACGGCTATACGCAGCACCCTGGAAGGTTTACGCAAGAGCGTCGGCAGCGATGAAATTATCGCCATCATCGAGCCACGCACCCACACCATGTCGCTGGGCTCGTTACACCAGGAACTGATCACCTGCTGCGCCGCCGCAGATCAGGTGCTGTGGTTTCGCGGCGAGAACATCAAGTGGGATCTCATGGATGTCGTGCAAAAATGTGTGGTACCGGCAAAAATGGTCGACAACTACGAAGCCGTCGTCAAAGCTGTCATGCAGGCTGCCAACACCAAAGACCAGAAACACCGCCACGTTGTCATCATGAGCAACGGCGCATTCGGCGGCGTCTATCAGACGTTGTTGGAGCAATTGCGCTGACCAATACCTGTTCCGACGATCTTGAATTGACCGCTTGAGTCTATAAACTCGAAAACGGTCACGAGCACAGAAACCAGGTGTTGATTGTCTTACGGTCAGTTGGAGATTTTCGGAACAGGCGTTGGATGCGCGCTTAACTCCGACGCCAAGTTGTATACTTGATGACTTAACACAGCATACATGGGGAAATTACTGTGCGACGACTTCTGGAAAATTTTAGCCTTGTGGCACTAGCGTTCGGGTTGTTCCTGGCCGCGCCTACGCAAACTGCGCTGGCAGATGAAAGCTGGTATCCGTCCAAGTACGGGGCCGAGGACACGCTTGGCGCGATAAACAATCTATCCGCTGAAAAGGTCCTGCAGGCGATACGCCTGGTGAAAACCGGCAAAACCTACGCGCTTGGCGTGGAGACAGGGCCTGATTCTCCAGCCTATCCACCGCGCTCGTATTCCATGACTGTGTTGCAACTCGACGACGGTACAGGCACCCCGCTGGGGAGTAACAAAGCAACCGGCAACGACGATCTCATGATCTTGTGGATGGGCATCGGCAGTCAGATAGACGGCTTGGGTCATATGGGTATCAATCACGTCTATTACAACGGTAACAAAGCCAGCGATTTCGTTACCCCGACAGGGCTGACAAAATTGTCTACCGACAAGCTGCCACCCATTGTCACCCGCGGCGTGCTGTTGAACATCGCCAAGCTCAAAGGCATGGACATACTGCCCGAAGGGACCGCCATCAACAGTGCGGACATCAAGGCTGCGGCTAAGGCCGCCAACGTCACCATCGAAACTGGCGATGTGGTGCTGCTGCACACCGGCTGGCTCGATGTCATGGACGCCGACCCGGTAAGGTTCATGGCCGGGCAGCCCGGCCTGGGCCTGGATGGCGCCAAATACCTGGCGGGTTTGGGTGTTGTTGCGATTGGCGCGGACAACTGGGCGCTGGAGGTGTTACCCGCAGAAGATGCGGACCAGGCTTTCCCTGTGCACCCTGAGTTGTTAGCCAAGAACGGCGTCTACATACTGGAAAATATGGACACCCGAGCCCTGGCTGCAGACGGCGTGAGCGAGTTTCTCTTTGTGCTCGGACAACCGCGCTTTGTCGGTGCGGTGCAAGCAGTGATCAACCCGGTGGCCATTCACTAAGGTGAAGCTCGCACCAAGCAACTGCGCAGCGCTGACGCAACTCGCCCGAGATCAAGGTTGGCTCGACCACAACGACGCCATTGCGACCCTGGAAACAGCCGGGCAAGGCAACATGAATTGCGTGCTGCGCGCGCGCCTGCGCACCGGCCCAGGCAACAGCGACACACTGATTTTCAAACAGTCATTGCCCTACGTTGCCAAATACCCGGACATTCCAGCGCCGGTGGAACGGCTTGATGTTGAGGCAGATTTCTACGCTGTGATCGCCACACACAGCACCCTGGCCGCACGCATGCCCACCATCATCGGCTACCACCGCGACCAACACATCCTGTGCATGCAGGACCTGGGCGAGACCAGTGATTTCACTCACTTGTACGAGCACAGCGATGGCGCCCAACCGGCCAAGCAACACCAGCAGGCTTTAACGACGCTCCTGCAGTGGCTTTCTGATCTACATAACCTATCGTTGACAGAGCAGCAAGCCCGGCAGTTTTCGAACCCGGCCATGCGGGCTCTGAACCATGAACACATATTCGTCATCCCACTGCTCGCGGACAACGGCATCGAGTTGAGCGATGCCTTGGCCCACAGTGCGCAGGCACTGCGCAGCGACAAAAGTTTGATCAGCCACGCGCGTGAACTCGGTGAGGTTTACCTCGGCCATGCAACCCATGCGTCTAGAGATTGTTTGCTACACGGCGACTTCTATCCGGGCAGTTGGATCGACTGTGGCACCCAAGAGGCGGCCGAGGCAAAAGTTATCGATCCCGAGTTCGCATTTTATGGCGCGCCGGAGTTCGACGTCGGCGTGCTGCTAGCCCATCTGAGGTTTGCCGGGTTTGCACAAGAACATATTGAGGCATTGCTACAGCACTATACCGAACCGCCAGGTTACAGCCACGCACTGGCTCTGCAATTTGCCGGTATGGAGATTATTCGTCGTCTACTGGGTGTTGCTCAATTGCCGCTCATCGACGACGACATCATAAAGCAGCACTGGCTGGAACAGGCACGCTACCTGGTAGTGAGACCTTGACCAAGCTGCTTATAGACACCGATGTCGCCCTCGGCGTCTGGCACGAGGGCCGCCCACGCGATATCGATGATGGCTTCGCCATTGTCGAAGCGATCAATAGCGACCTCATTGATCTGGCCGGCGTAACTTGCGTATTCGGCAATGGGCCGATCGACGAAGTGCACCGCGTCGCCACTGAGATTGTCAATTTAAAGGGCGCTGCCATACCTGTCGTGGCCGGCGCTGGTGTATCGATGAGCGAAGACGACCAGGTCAACCCTGCGGTCGAATTCCTGGCCGCGCAACTGGCACAAGAGCCGCACAATATTGCTGCCATCGGACCGCTGACTAATATCGGCCTGTTGCTCAAGCATTTCCCCGAGGTGGTGAGCAACATAGAACAGTTGATCATGGTTGCCGGACGCAGCAAGGGCGCTGAATTTTATATCGGCGCAGAAGGTCCGGTGCGTGATTTCAACTTCGAAAACGACGTGCAGGCTGCACAACTCGTGCTGGCGGCTAACGTTCCGTGTGTGCTTATGGGCTTTGAGCTCACCAGTCAGGTGTGTATAACGCGGCAGGATCTTGAGACGATCCGCGCCAATAAACAGCCAACCGCCCAGTATTTCTACGACAACTCCATCGCCTGGCACGACTACTGGACCCAGACTTTTCCCGTCGACGACGGCTTCCACCCTTGGGACTCGGCTGCCATTGCCTGGTTGTTGAACAAGGACTGGTTCGCTCATGAACAACGCGGCCAACGGATTTCCATCGATCCGCCACGTTGGGAATGCGACATGAGTTTCCCGGGTGCGACTCTAACTTACTGCACTGGCTTTACCGACGGCGGTCGTGAAGCCTTCGTCGCGCAAATTATCAGCGAAGTTTATTAGGAGACAAGACATGCTCAGCGACAAAACCATCATCATTACCGGCGCCGGCAGCGGCATCGGTCGCGCCACCAGCAATCTGGCTGCAGCTTATGGCGCCAGGATCATGTGTGTGGACATCAACGAGGCCGTGCACGAAACCGCAGATGCCATAAAGCAAAACGGCGGACAGGCAGCTGCAATAACAGCCGATGCCAGCAATGAAGAAGATGTGCGCGCTTACGTGGATGCCTGCGTTGCCGAATTTGGCGGTGTTGATGGGATATACGCCAACGCGGGCGTCAGCGGCGGCGGCAAGCCCATGTTGGACCTCACCGTGGAGGACTGGCAACGTACCTTCGCCGTCAACACCATCGGCGTGTTTCTGGCCATCAAGCACACCGTACCTCACTTCACCAAACAAGGTTCCGGAGCGATTGTCTGCACCGCATCCGTCGCCGGCATCCGCGCCAATGCAGGCGGCGTCGACTACAGTGCCAGCAAAGCCGGCGTGATCAGCATTGCTCAGACCGTTGCCTACCAACTTTATGGCACCGGCATCCGCATCAATGCGATCTGCCCCGGACTCATAGAATCCGGCATGACCAAACCTATCTTCGACAAAGCCCGCGAGCGCGGCACCGAAACGCGTATCGGCCAGGTTAATCCGACCAAACGCTTTGGTCAGCCCGAGGAAATTGGTGAAATGGCCTGCTTCCTGCTGAGCGACCGGGCTTCCTACGTCAACGGCCAGGCCGTGCCCGTTGACGGCGGTTTGTCTGCTTCTCACCCTTGGGTTTACCCACGAGGTTAAAGATGTTGCGTCTGAGCGCCCACTTGTTACTTTTGTTAGTGCTAGGTTGCGCGTCTACTGCAACGACCAACGCCAGTGATACTGAGCGATTGCTCGCACAGATACCTGAAGGCTGGGTGCAAGTCATCGACAACCAACTCGGCAACCTGCACATCGCGGAATACTATCCCGCCGACACCACCGAAGATTGGCGCCATAAATTGTCTATAGAAGCTCTGGCTGGTGACGGTTTACCCGATCCGCTGGTCTATACCCAGGGCATGGCGGAAGAACAAGCAAAGGTGTGCAACAAGTTCACCAGCAACGTGGTATTCGCGGGCTTTGAAAATGGCTATCCAACCGTGGTGCAGATGATGGATTGCGGCGAATCCAAGCGCACATCGACGGCGCTGGTGACTATGATGAAGGTCATTCTGGGCAACCAGGCGTTATACACGGTAACGCGAATCTGGCGGATACCTGTCACCCCTGGCACCACCTCTGAAAACCCAGGCGCTGTACCTGCGCAAACCACCATCGACAAAAGCGAACTTGCTGGATGGTCGCAAAAATTGCGTCAGGTCAAAGTCTGCGATGCCTCGCTAAAAGCGCATCCCTGTGATGAGGCTGACTAAAACTGTTCGTCAGGCAATGTCATTACAGCATCTGCTTCTGCAGCAATGCTCTGTTCGAGACCGAGGCTACGCGGCAACAATCGGTCAAAGAAAAACTTTGCCGTCGCTCTTTTCGCATCGCCAAAATCGTCTGCAGGTGCGACCGCCACCATGCGCGCCCACAACCAGGCGTAGATGGTTAAGCCGACCAGATCCAGGTAGTCCACCGACACCGCACCCGGCAAATCAGGTGCTTCCGCCGCCCGGTCAACCACCGAGGCAGTGACGCGTATGAGGCGATCCAAAGCATCGTTGAGAGCGCTTTGGTGCTCAGCCGCGACTTCAGACTCCGCCATATCGTCGATGAAGTGGCGCAACGTTATGCCGCCATCGCGCAACACTTTACGGCCGATCAGATCCAACGCCTGTACGCCGTTGGTGCCCTCATAGATCTGCGAAATCCGCGTGTCGCGAACCACCTGTTCGATGCCGGATTCCTGCACATAACCATGGCCACCGAAAACCTGTTGAGCCAACACCGTGCCGTTAAAACCATTATCCGTTAAAAAGGCTTTGGCTATCGGCGTCAGCAGTTCAGACAGGGTTTGCGCGTCGCTATCACCGTTGTACTTACCCAGGTCCAACTGCATGCCCACAAACATCGCAAAAGCACGCCCGGCCTCGTTGTATGCCCTTTGCGTCAATAACATGCGACGTACATCCGGATGGACCAGCAACGAGTCCGCTGCCGCATCCGGGTTTCGGGCACCTTGTGGGGATCTACCTTGTATCCGCTCCGCGGCGTAGCTTGCCGATAATTGATACGCAAGCTCACCGGAACCAAGGCCTTGCAGACCAATCGACAGACGTTCGTAGTTCATCATGATGAACATACCGGCGAGCCCCTGGTTTTCGCCACCCAGCAGATAGCCCACCGCCCCTTCATAGTTGATTACCGAGGTGGCGCTACCACGTATGCCCATTTTGTGTTCTATCGAACCGCTGTGCCACGCGTTGCGCTCACCCAGACTGCCATCTTCGTTGACGAGGAATTTAGGCACGATAAAAAGAGAGATGCCTTTGGTTCCGGTTGGGGCGCCGGGCAGTTTTGCCAACACCAGATGCACGATATTTTCCACCAGATCGTGTTCGCCGGCAGAGATGAATATTTTCGTACCGGTCACAGCGAAGGTACCGTCTGCCTGTGGTTCCGCCTTGGTCCGTATCAAGCCGAGATCGGTGCCCGCATGACTTTCGGTCAAGGCCATGGCACCACCCCACTGCCCGGTATAGAGCTTGGGCAAGTAAGTCTCTTTCTGTTGCGCTGTGCCGTTCGCATCTATGCACACAGAAGTGCCTACCGTCAGCGTGCCGTACAGGTACAAGCCGGTGTTGCTTGCAAACAGCATTTCTTCCACCAGACAGGCCAGCATTTTCGGCATGCCTTGACCACCATATTCGGGATTGCCTGCCAGTCCGAGCCAACCTCCATTGCTCAGTTCGGCATAGGCTTCTTTGTAGACTTCCGGGGTCGTCACTACACCGTCATCGAACTGACAGCCTTGTTGATCACCGAGCGCATTGGCCGGCGCCATGACTTCCGACGCAATGCGGCCACCCTCTGATATCACCGCTTTGACCAGGTCTTCGCTGAAGTCGCTGAATGCTGGAATTTGTGACCACACCTCTTCGACTCGAAACAAATCGAACATTAAAAAGTGTGCATCGCGCTCCGGAGCCCGGTATTTCAACTCGCTTCCTCTGGCAGTATTCTCGGTCGTTATATCCTAATTCATAAACCGCTTCTGACCCACCATGAATGACAGCAGAACAACAGTCCGCATCATCACCCACACCGCTGTTAATGACCTTCCGTTTGGCGCTGGCCCGACGGATTTAATCAGTTTGGTCGGACAACCGGACAACGCGCTGGAAAACTACACCGGCGAAATGGAATTGTTGTACGGCGATGTTATCTACCGGTTTTTTGAACAACGTTTTGTCGAGAGTACGTTTGCAGATACCTGTCAATTTGTGATTGACGGTATCTCCGTTTTGTCGGTGTTTGAATGGCTGTCGGGACAAGACGATGTGGTCGACAAGGCGCGTTTTCGAGTTTCGTTGCAACAAGGCATTGCTTTCGACTTTCGGTTTAAAGATCGAGGGTCTATTACAGTTTTCGAGGAAGGGCGTTGGGATACGATCTTGGGAAGTTAGTAGAACTGATGATCTCGATACAAAACGGCCGAGCAGGCGAAGTAAATAGTCCGGGGTCGCTGGACCCGTCCCTGGGCGCTGCGGTTCGGCCTCCCTCTTTATTGGTAAGGAGGCCTCACACGCCCCCTGACTATTTACTTAGCCTGCTCAGCTTTACCGTTTCAGTTTCCTGCCGGTTCTACTAATACCTGCACCGGGTGTACGGGCTGCAAGCACCTACAGAACTCAACCACCTAGAGATGGGCGGGCGGTTGTTGCACGCAGCGTAAAGGCCGCGTTTAGGCGCGATTTTCTGCGCCCGTTCGGACGGGGACCGATCACCGCGTAGCGGGGAGCGGCGGCGAGCACTGTTTGAATCCCAATTTTTCGCTTGCGAAAAATGGTTGAGTTGCGCAGCCGCCGGACGAGCGGGCGCAGAAAATTGTGACTGCGGCAGCAGCGCGCAACAATCGACAGTCCAGCTCGAGCGAGTTCATCTTTTTTAGATTGCACGATACTCACCAGGACTGGGTACGAAGTCTGACACTGCAGACTCCTATTTTCATGTTAGATCGAACACATGAAATTCCTGAATGCCTGTTTTGACGCCTTGTTCCCAGACACCTGCATTTTGTGCGGACAAACTCAAGCCGAACGCAATGCGCATCTGTTGTGCCATTTCTGTTGGGCTGCGTTGCCGCGCAATGTGAACTGTTGCCGTCAATGCGCGACGCCGTTGGCGAGTCCTGGCATATGCGGTGGTTGCCAGTTACATCCGCTAACTCAGGGTGTCTGCGTGGTGCCATTGTTGCATCAAGCGGAAGCTCGGTATCTGGTGCATCAGCTGAAGTTCCAAAATGGTTTCCGCGCCGGGCGCACCTTGGCGAGTGCCATGCTGCAAGGCGTCCGCTTGCGCTATGCGCCGCATCAGTTACCCGAGTGTCTGGTACCGATGCCACTATCTTATCGCCGCCAGGTTCGACGCGGTTACAACCAGGCGGCCTGGCTGACCCACTGTTTACGCCGCCAACTGAAACTGCCGGTGTTTTATGGACCGATTCGACGGCGCCATGGGCCATCGCAACAAACCCTCGCCAAACATGCGCGGGTGGCACTGGCACAGAACACATTTTCGCTGCGGCGCCCACTACCTTTTCGCCATGTGGCTATCGTCGATGACGTTCTCACCACGGGCACGACAAGCCGCGTGCTCAGCGCCATGCTGTACAAATCCGGTGCTACCCAAGTGGATATCTGGTGTGCAACCCGAGCGAGGTTGCACTAAACCGACCTCGGGCGTTTGACATGATACAGTGCCGCTCATGGAACGAACTCCACCCGAAAATGAGAGCGCGGTGGCGCTCACTGCACAGCCATATGCAAATTTGAGCCCCGAAGTGATACTGGAGGCTATGGAGTCGGTCGGTTTCGAACCGAACGGTGGTCTGCTCGCTTTGAACAGCTATGAAAACCGCGTTTACCAGATCGAACTGGAGGACGGCGCCTTTGTTGTCACCAAGTTTTACCGACCGATGCGATGGACCAGCGATGCCATACGCGAAGAGCACGCATTTACCTTCGAACTCGAGGAGGCTGAAATCAGTGTCGTCGCACCAATGCGTATCGAGCAGGATAGTTTGTTTGAATATGCCGAGTTTCAGTTCTCCGTTTATCCTCGGCAAGGCGGTCATCCACCAAACCTGGAAAACGAATCAGACCTGAAAGTGCTGGCGCGGACCATCGGGCGCATGCACGCGGTTGGCGCAAACAGCGTTTTTCAGCACCGGCCGTCGTTAACCGCCCAGCGTCTCGGTCATGACAGTCGGACATTTCTGCTCGAACAACAGTTTGTACCGCTGGATATCGAAGAGGCCTACAGCACGCTTACCGAGCACTTGCTGCAGCGCATCGATCCTATCGTGGCGGATCTGCCTAACATCCGTATTCACGGTGACTGCCACATGGGCAATGTGCTATGGCGCACCGACACCCCTCACTTCGTCGATTTCGATGACTGTGTGATGGGGCCACCCATTCAAGATTTATGGATGCTGCTCAGCGGCGAGCGTGCAGAACAAACCTTGCAGCTGAGTTTGATCCTGGATGCGTACACCACCTTCTATGACTTCTCACCCAGCACATTGGGGTCGATCGAGGCCTTGCGTACGCTGCGCATCATGCACCACGCGGCCTGGATCGCCAGACGCTGGGAGGATCCGGCGTTTCCCATGGCCTTCCCGTGGTTTGAGTCACCACGGTTCTGGTCGGATCATTTGTTGGAGTTGCGCGAGCAAATGGCCTTGTTGGATGAAGCGCCGCTTACTTATATGTAGTTCCCCAAATTTAGTCTTCCAAGCTGGAGATAAACGCCGGGCGCCGGGGCGGTGGCAGTAGTCTTTCGACGGCGTGGGCCAGGGCTAACAGGTCACCGTCTTTCCACATTTTACCAATCAGAGATACGCCAATCGGCAAGCTGTGGATATGGCCTGCCGGTAAGGTGATGCCTGGGCGACCGGATATGGCGGCTAAGATGGCGCTCGACACACCGAAGCGATCGCCTTGCACGACATCTATGAGCCATGCCGGGCCATTGGTCGGCGCGATGATGGCATCGAGTTGGAATTTGGCAAAAATGTCATCAAGGCTTTGTTGCACTTCGCCCTGGCTTGCAGCCAGAACATCGGCGTAGTCCTCATCGCTGAGATCGCTGTCGATGACTTCGTGAAAAACTTCCTGGCCGAACCAAGGCATCACTTCATCTGCATGAGCAAGATTAAAGGCCATGACCTCGCGCAGTGAATTTGTCTCGCCAAAATAGGCGGCCAAGCCCTGCTTGAATTCGTGCAACATCACCGCGTAGGAGGCAGCAGACAGGTCTTGATCCAGGTACAAGCCGACCGGATCAATGAGTTGGGCACCGGCAGCTTCAATGCTGGCCACAGTTTCATCTAATATCGCAGCCACTCTGGGTGCGTCCTTCGCGCGTGCATAGGCTCGCCATACGCCAATGCGCACGCCGGTGAGGTCCAGCGTTTCAAGGTCGGTCAAAAAATCAACAGTGCCCGGGTGCGCTGCGGCATAAGGGTCTTCAGCATCGGGCTGGGCAAGGACTTGTAGAGCCAGCGCAACCTCTCTGACCGAACGCGCCATGGGCCCGGCGGTATCGAAGGAAAAAGCGATGGGAATAATGCCGTCCCGGCTGATCAGCCCTAACGTCGGTTTCATGCCAACGATACCGTTTACGCCGGCGGGACAGACAATGGAGCCGTGCGTTTCCGTGCCGATGGCCAGCGGTACCAAACCAGCCGCCACAGCCACGGCCGAACCGCTGGAACTGCCGCACGGGTTGCGATCAAGCACATGAGGGTTTCTGGTCTGGCCTCCCACACTGCTCCAGCCACTGACCGAGCGGTTTGAGCGAAAGTTTGCCCATTCGCTCAAGTTCGCTTTGCCCACCAGGATCGCACCCGCCGCTTCCAGCGAAGTGACGAGCCTGGCATGGTCGGCCGCCACGCGCTCGGCAATGGCCAGGGAACCTGCATGCGTGCGCATCGGTGGCGCTGTGTCGATATTGGCTTTAACCACGAAAGGCGCGCCGGCTAACAGGCCCGGATGTGAAGTCCCCAAGCCCTCAGCTCTGGCGACCGCGTTGGGGGCAAGCTCTGAAATCGCGTTAAGGGTTGGGCCGCCGTCGTCCAGGTCACGGATGCGCTGTAGGGCAGCCCGGGTCACATCTGCATAAGTCACTGCACCGCTGGCAACCTTAGCCTGCAGCGTTTCGATGCTGTCGTATGCAGACCCTTCATACCCAGAAGAGAATGGCTCAGGTTCGAGATTCTGTGTCGGCGGCTCAGCCGGCACACCACAGCCTGCTAACATCGCCGCCAGGGCAATGTTCAGTAATCTAGGTCGTCGCAATCTTTAAGCTCTTTCGATTACGTAAGACATTGGCGTATTGGGTCAACAGAATTTCAAGCTCAGGAGCAGGACAATCCTCTATCTGCTGCTCAAAAACACGCATTGCTTTCGGCATTTCTGCAACGTCGGCGATTTGCGTCACGTCATCTGCCAGTTTAGTGGCGGCGGCAATATGGGTAGGAAATATCCGTATGCCACTGAGGATGGAACGGTCAATCGCTAGTGCCAGATCTTCCGGATTGTCATAACTGCCTTGCAGCGGTTCATTGAAGTGCAAATGGACCCGGCCTTTGTAGCCGACCATACCCAGGATGATGCTCTCCAGGTCTTCTTCGTCGCCCTTGGCATACGCGCCTTGATCTGCCATTACGTACAGTTCGTGTGCTTTACGCAAAGCACAAGGGTCCAACTCATATGAAATCGACACCGGTACAAACGTTACTTGCTCAAGCAAGCCCACCACGGGCACCTCGTGATCCCGATGCGCCAATGTCAACATTTTCAACAATGTCGGGTCGGTGCGGTCCCAGCCGTCTTTGGCCCGGCCTTCTCGTTGCGCTATCCAGATCGACACCCCCTCATGCAGCGAGTGTCGAATGTATCGGCTGGTCCGGGTCAGCGCGTTCATGGTCGCCCGGGCACCAGTGACGCTGCGTTCAACAACAAAACTCTTATTCAAGCGCATCAGATCGGCGGCAAGATCATTGGTAAGCAGATTGTCGCCAACCGCCATGCGACAGGTCTCGTGGCCTGCGTTATGTATGAGGAAGTTGAGCAGGCCCGGATCCATGACGATGTCGCGATGGTTTGACATGAACAAGTAGCAGCTCTGCTGATCCAGCTTATCCAGGCCAGACACCGTCAATTCTTCGATGGTCTCGTTGATCAAACGCTCAAAGTAGTCCGCAATGAACAACTGGAAGTCGCTGACCGTCTGCAGGTGTCGGGTCTTGTGCCGCAACAGCTGGAAACTGAGCCATTCTCCTATGGAAGTCCCCTGCAACAATCCAGGCATAATCAGTTTTGCGGCCGCTTTGCCAAACTCAGGATTGTTGACCACACGTTCAACCACAGCGGGTACTTCATGGTCGTTAAAGGGTCGAATGGCTTCATAGTCTGACATGCAGGCACAGTAGCGCCTTCGCCATAGAACACAAGCGCGCGATGCCGCTAATCCGCCTGCTACAATCCTTGCACCACCACCGGGAGAACTTTATGGGACTGGGCACCCGACCTTATACACATGGTTTGCAGGAATTGAGCAATGGAGGCTACGCCTGGCTGCAGCCTGACGGCGGCTGGGGCTGGAGTAATGCCGGCCTGATTGTCGATGGCGACGCCTGCATGGTGGTGGATACACTGTTCGACAAGCCCCTTACCCAGGCCATGCTCGACGCCATGCAGCAAGCAGAGCCAGCGGCCACCACCCACTACAATTTCCTCGTCAATACCCACGCCAATGGAGATCACTGCAACGGCAACGAACTGGTCGGCGGCGCACAGATTATTGCCTCCAAAGCCTGCCTTGAAGAACTGGCGAGCGAGGACCCGCAAATGATGCTGAACCTGCTCACTGCAGCACCAAACATGGGCGATGTGGGTGAATTTTTTACCCACTGTTTCAGCCAGTTCGACTTTAATGACATCAACCGCACATTGCCGAACCAGACTTTTGAAGGCGCTCTGGACATCACCGTGGGTGACAAACTGGTCGAACTACGCCAGGTTGGTCCAGCACATACCCACGGCGACGTGCTGGTCCACGTGCCTGCCGATAAGACTGTGTTTACCGGCGATATTCTGTTTATCGAAGGTCACCCGATATTGTGGGCCGGGCCGGTGCAGAACTGGCTCGACGCTTGTGACTATATGCTCGAGCTTGATGTTGAAACCGTGGTACCAGGTCATGGTCCCATCACCGACAAAAACGGTATTCGCGCCGTGCGCGGGTACCTGGCCTACATTCGTGACGAAGCACGGATACGTTTCGATCAAGGCATGGACGTCATGACCGCATGCCGGGACATCTCTTTTGCCGACTACGACAGTTGGGGTGACGGTGAGCGGATCGCCGTGAATGTCGCCGTGTTATTCAAAGAATTTGCCGGCGACGACTCGCCCAACGACGTCACCGCATTGTTCGGCCTGATGGCGCAGCTACATAGAGAGCGCCGAAGTTAGCAATATCCAGACCCCCATGCCCATGAGCAGGAGGAATGCCCCGCGTTTCATGGCGTCTTCGGCAACCGGCGGTGCAAAGTTCCGGCCCAGATAGGTGCCCAGCACCACAACAGGCAGACCGATGGCCGCATAGGTCAGGACCATTTCTGTGAGCCCCCCCTGGATGCCCACCAACACCGTGCGCGTGCTTGTCGTCAGAATGAAACAAGCCAGCAACGTTGCCCGTATGGTGACAAGTTTGAGCGGCTGACTGTAACCAAACCACCCCAGTACCGGACCACTAGCAGAAAACATCCCACCCACCAGACCACCGGAAATGCCGGTCAGAAAAGCAGCCCAAGGTGCTGAAACGCGCTGCCACGGATGCGGTTTTAGCGCCATGGAAAGGCCGCCAACGGTAATGAAGATGCCGAGACATAACTCAAGCAACCATCGCGTGTTGCCGTCCAACCAGGTCATGAACGCCAGGCCAAAATAAATTGCCGGTACCTGGCCGAACGCCAGCCACATGAATAGTTTTCGATGCACGAAATGCAACTGACCGCGCAGGGCAAGCAACACGTTGACGATGGTCAGCAAGCTGACCACGGCGCTCAAGGTAGGCACGTCCAGTAAGCGCAAACCGCCGACTACTGCGACAATAATCATGCCCATGGCAAAGCCTGCAACCGCCTGCACATAGCTGCCGACCAGCACAGCAACTAAAAACCCAAGCAAAGACATCAACTCCATTGCCTCAGTATGGTCTGTTAAAGTTGGCGGTGAAATAGTTACGGAGCGCAAGGGTGGATCTAAGTCTCAACAAGCACACCGCATTGGTCACCGGCAGTCATCGTGGCACCGGGCAGATAATTGCCAAGGCATTGCTTGCAGAAGGTGCCCGAGTGCTCGTTCACGGTTTGGCTGCTGGTCAGGCAGAACAATCTGCCGAACTGATCGGCGGCGGCATTCCGGTAACCGGCGACATCACCAATGATGCAGGCGCCGACGCCCTCACCGCTCAGTGTGCGGACTATGAGGTCGATATCCTGGTTAACAACTATGGCACCGCAGACCCCGGAACCTGGACAGACAGCAGCGCCGACGACTGGATCGAGGCCTATCAGAAAAATGTGCTATCCGCTCAGCGCATGATCCGTCACTTTCTACCCGGCATGCGCGCCCTGGCTTGGGGACGCATCGTTAACCTGGGTACCACTGGTTCGTCACGGCCGAATAGCCGCATGCCCGGCTATTACGCTGCCAAGGGTGCTCTGGCTAACATGTCAGTGGGCCTGGCCAAAGAAGTGGCCGGTACCGGAATCCGCGTCAATCTGGTCTCACCTGGACTGATCTTGACGCCCGAAGTCGAAGCCGCTTACCTGGCCTCAGGACAACGCAAAGGCTGGGGCGAAACCTGGCAGGAGATCGAGCCTCATGTGGCCAAAGACATCCCTATTAGACGCATCGCCCGGCGCGAAGAAGTTGCTGCGCTGGTGACATTCCTGTGCAGCGAACAAGCTGACGCCATCCACGGCCAGAACATACGAATTGATGGCGGCGCCGTCGATATCGTTACTTGAGGTTATGGCCGAACTAGATCATCCATGGCAACGCGTTAGCGGCATTGTGTTGGCGGCGGTCATCGTCTTCGTCCTCGACACCACGGATGCCAGCCAACTGCATCGATTGTGGCTGCCGCTCGCACTGGCACTGGCTGCCTATTTAATGACGCGTTCGCTCATGGCAGTTGCATTCGCCACCTGTGCTCTGGCTGCCATCAACACTGAACTTGAAGTGGCCGATTGGATCGCTGCCCGGGCTTACCCCGGCATCGCACTGTTAAGCCTCTTTCTCTGCGGCGGCATCGTCACGCAACGATTCCGACAGCGCATTGTCGACACCCATGAAGCCCGTTGGGCACAGCGTCGGCAGGCGAATAAATCATCGCCAGATCGGTCGCAACCACCCAGCGCCCCGCAATGAGCGTCCCTGTTCTCCACGCGGTGCTGTTTGACTTCGACGGCACGCTAGCGCCCAATTTAGATCTGCCGGATATGCGCCGCCAGGTGATCGCTTTGACGCGCAGCGCCGCAGTGCCGGAGCGTGTTTTTGCAGACTGCTACATCGTCGAGGTCATCGACGCCGCGGTCGCGTGGCTGCAGGGTCGCGATGCACAAGCGGCGCAAGCTTACTGCCAGGCCGCTCATCAACTGATACTCGATATTGAACTCGAAGCCGCGCAAAGCACCGAGCCCTTTCCGGGTATCGCTGACAAACTCGATGCACTACGCGCGACGGGCAAACGTCTGGGTGTGGTCACTCGCAATTGCCGTGATGCGGTGCTGCAGGTATTCCCCAGCCTCATGGACCATGTCGATGCACTGCATGCACGGGACGATACAACCCATTTAAAGCCGGACCCACGACATCTGTTAACGGCGCTGCAGGCGCTTGATCGTGACGCCGCTGACACCGCCATGGTCGGCGATGGCGCGCTGGACATGCAGGCCGGCCGCGAGCTCAATATGTTTTGCGTCGGCGTACTCAGCGGCAGCACCAATGCCCGGGCGTTGCAGGCGGCAGGCGCTGATCAGATCATTGCGCATTGCCTGGATCTCGACCTGTAGCTTCAAACCAACCCGCAGGTGCATTGGGGCTCTGATGCGTGACGATGGAAGACACATCGCTTTGATAAGCCCAGTGCACGGCATTGACGATCACCCGCTGGATATCGGCCTGCTTGAAAACAGGGTAGGTCTCGTGGCCAGGACTGAAATAGAACACCCGACCCTTGCCGCGGTGAAAACAACAGCCGCTGCGAAAAACTTCTCCGCCGCTGAACGAACTGATGAATATCAGCTCATCCGGCTGGGGGATATCAAAAAACTCACCGTACATCTCATGCGTGGCCAGGATGACGGGCTGGCTGATGCCTTGGGCGATGGGATGCGCAGGATTCACGGCCCACAACAATTCACGGTCATCCGCCTCACGCCAGCGCAGATTGCAGGTGGTGCCCATAAGGCGGGTGAAAATCTTCGACAAATGCGCAGAGTGTAAAACTATCAACCCCATACCCTGCATGACACGCTGGTGCACGCGCTCCACCACCGCATCCTCAACCTGATCATGAGCGAGGTGTCCCCACCAGAGCAACACATCGGTTGCCTCCAGCACATCTTCGCTCAAGCCATGCTGCGGTTCGGCCAAAGTCGCGGTCATCACCTCGGCCTCGGCGATCTGCTCGCGCAAGAATTCTGCGATCGCGGCATGTATGCCTTGGGGATAGATATCGGCAACCAGCGGATTGTGCTGCTCGTGCAAAAATTCATTCCATATCGTGATGTGCATGAGGCTCTCCTGTATGAATGGGGTCAGAGTAAAGTGCCAGAGTAAACGGCTTTACTCTGGCACTTTACTCTGACCCCAACTATTGCGTTAAACTTGCCAAAAATGCAGCCAGCTGGCCAAGAGGTCTTAAAGATGCAACACGTTACCGCAGCGCGCAGTGAAATCGGCCCTCTTCTCGATGAACTCATCGTACAACTTGAGGAGGAAGGTTCTGCCACGCAAAAGGCTCATTTCAAACGCATCCGCGGCAGGCTTTACACTGCCCATGACGAATGGGAGCTGACTACCCCGATCATCGAACTCTCGACCTGCATCGCCATGGGTTTCCGCTTTTCACAAACCGCAGACGCCCTGATAAACCGCATACTGCAAAAGACCGCGGCCCTCGTGCGTGAGCTTGAGGGTGTTGAACCACGCATCCATTGAGAAAGCTGCATTGAAAATAAAGATCACAGAACTCTATCGATATCCGGTTAAGAGTATGGGTGGTCACCGCTTGGACAGCATCACCTTGACCGATCAAGGTATACCCGGCGACCGTTGCTGGACCTTGAAAGATGAAGAGCGCGGCGGCATCAAAGGCGGCAAGCGATTTCCGGCCTTGATGGGCATGAGCGCGACGCTTGTTGAGGAACCGGCAGCTGATAATCCGTCTCCGCCGGCACAGATTACCCTGGCGAACGGCCAGCAACTGAGCACAGAAGACGCAGACATCAACGCCCGGCTTTCCGCTGCAGTAGGTGCACCGGTTACATTGTGGCCGCTGTTGCCTAAGGACCAACTCGATCACTATCGACGTTTACCTGCCGAAGAAGGCCAAGACCGCGAAGCTGCTTTGCGCGAGGTCTTCGCCCGCACAGCAGACGAGCCACTGCCCGATCTCAGTGCCTTTCCGTCTGAACTGTTCACCTACGAGTCTCCACCCGGCACTTATTTCGATGCTTTCCCATTGCTGATCTTATCCACCAACGCGTTAGCGGCCATGGCGGCACATCGTCAGGAGAGCGAGTTCGATATCCGCCGTTTTCGACCAAACATATTGGTAGAAACGCCAACAGCGGGCTTCCCGGAAGACCAGTGGGCGGGCAAAACGGGTCGGTTGGGAAATGCCGTACTTAAATTTGAGCTGGCCTGCCCACGCTGTGTCATGACCACCCACGGGTTCGACGGGCTACGCAAAGATCCGGGTATCATGCGCGCCCTGGTGCAAGCCAATGGCGGCAATCTCGGCATCTACGCCAGTGTCGTTGAGCCAGGCTCCATCGCCGTGGGCGATACCCTGGAATGGGTGGAGTAACAACACCCAAACCGTTAGCCGCACGGTTGCGTTAGACTAGAGCGATGGATTTTGCACAACATGGCTTCATCAAAGTAGCGGCAGCCTCACCCCAGGTCAGCATCGCCAACACGGTTGCCAACGTCTCCGAAATTCTCATTTTGGCCGACACTCTGGCCAGCGAAAGCGTCAGCATCGCGACATTTCCGGAACTGTGCATCACCGGTTATTCAGCGGAAGATCTGTTCTTCTCCGATGCCTTGTTACGCGACAGCCGAGCCGCCCTGGTGCAACTGTGCGAGAAAAATCCGTTGCCGCTGTTGAGCGTGGGCTTACCCTGGCGATTAACAGACGGACGCTTGTTGAATTGTGCGGCGATCATTAGCGGCAACAAACTGCTCGGTCTGGTGCCTAAATCTGCCCACCCCAACTACGGTGAGTTTTACGATCTGCGTTGGTTCACCCCCGGCGCACGAATCAACGAGGTCATCATCGACGACGAATTGGGGCAATTTCATGTTCGCACCGATCAACTGTTCAATCTCGACGGCCACTTGATCGGTGTAGAGGTTTGCGAAGACTTGTGGGTTCCCGAAGCACCCAGCACCAAGGCCTGTCTCGCCGGCGCTGAAATTGTGCTGAACTTATCCGCCAGCAATGAACTGATTGCCAAAGCAGACTATCGCCGGGATCTGGTGCGCATGGCCAGTGCGAAAAACATTTGTGCCTATGTCTATGCTGGCGCCGGTTCATTTGAATCGACCAAGGACGTTGTGTTTGGCGGCCATTGCATGGTCGCAGAAAATGGCCAGCTATTGATTCAAAGTGAGCGCTTCAATCTAGCCAGCCACTTCATCACGGCGGAAATCGACAGCGCCCGACTGCGACACGATCGTTCTCAAAATACAAGTTTTGCGCACGCCATGAGACCCAGAGCGTTTCGATCTAACAGCTGCCCCGCTAAATTGATGCCATTGCCGCAATTGACCCGGGACTTCCCCAAGCACCCATTTGTACCTGACGACGAACATGAATTCGACGCGCGTGCCCAGGAAATATTGAATATTCAGGCAACCGGACTGGCGCGACGAATGCATAGCGCTCACGCTGACAAGCTGGTCATCGGGCTGTCTGGCGGGCTGGATTCCACTATGGCTTTTCTGGTTTGCCTGGACACGCTGGCGAAGCTATCGCAACCGGCAACGAATATTGCTGCTCTGACCATGCCCGGCCCGGGCACAACCAGCAAAACCAAAGGCAATGCCCATCGCCTGACCCAGGCCACACAAGTATCGATGACAGAAATTTCCATTGAAGCGGCGGTCAGCCAGCATCTACAGGACCTGCAACATTCAGGTGAACACGATGTGGTGTTTGAAAACGCACAAGCCCGTGAGCGCACGCAGATCTTGTTCAACTACGCCAATAAAGTGAACGGCATTGTGGTGGGAACCGGCGACTTGAGTGAACTAGCCCTGGGCTGGTGCACGTTTAATGCCGACCACATGGCGAGCTACAACGTCAATGCCAGTGTGCCGAAAACCATGATGGCCTATCTGCTGCGATGGTATGCCCAGCACCGGGCCAACAAAGATCTGGCAGCGGTGCTCGAAGATGTCTTGGCCACACCGATCTCCCCAGAACTGCTGCCGCCGCAAGACGGAGAAATAAGTCAGCGCACGGAATCCATCATCGGGCCCTATGAACTGCACGACTATTTCCTCTATCATTTCTTACGCAACGGTTCGAGCCCCACCAAAATCTATCTGCTGGCTTGCACAAGCTTCACTGGCGACTATACCCAGGCGCAGATAAAGCACTGGCTGCGAGAGTTTTTTAAGCGCTTTGTCAGCCAGCAATTCAAGCGCACAACGCTACCACCGGGGCCAAAAGTCGGCAGCGTCAGCTTATCGCCGCGCGGTGATTGGCGTATGCCAGACGAAGCGTCGGCGGAACAACTTCTCGCTGAAGTAGATCAACTGTAATTCGGAGCGACAATGACACGAAATAAACTCACCGCCTTGCTCTGCCTGGTCGCTTGTCTCATGAGTTCACCGACATGGGCAGCTCAGCTATGTGGCGACACCGGTGTGTGGCTGCAGATTCTCGGTGCGGGTGGACCGGAGATCAACGACGGCCAGGCCAGCAGCAGCTACCTCATCTGGAACAACAACAAAGCACGCGTGTTGATTGATACCGGGTCTGGCGCATCCGTTGCTTTCGACAAAGCAGGGGCCAACTTCGAAGACCTCTATGTCATCGCCTTCACTCACCTGCATGTGGACCACACGGTAGATTTCCCCGGCTTTATCAAGGGCTCCTACTTTCTCGAGCGCACCGACCCCCTCATCATCCTCGGTCCTGACAGCAACAACCCTGACTATCCAGATACCGAAACATTCATCGAGCGCCTGATTGGACCCCAGGGCGCCTATGCCTATCTCAAAGATTTCTTAACTTACAAATCCAGTGGCGGCTACCGGGTACGCCCACGCAACGTACCCGCTACCGGTAACCGCCGCTGGGCGAAGTTCGGCAATGATGAGTTACGGATGTCTGCCATCCCGGTGAATCACGGACCGGTTCCCGCGCTCGCCTGGCGGGTGGATGTCGGTGGCATGGCCGTGGTCATTACTGGCGACTTCAACAATCTCAAGAACGTCATGCCAAAATTCGCCAAAGGCGCGGATGCGTTAGTTGTGACTCATGCCATTCACGAGAGTGCCCGTGGCAGCCAACGAGACTTGCACGCGCTCCCTTCTCAACTCGGGCGGATCGCACAACAAGCCGAAGCACGCATGTTGATACTCAGCCACCGCATGAATCGGACCAGGGGACTAGAGTCGCAAACACGAGCACATATCGAAGAGCAATACGACGGATACATTCTGTTCGCCAACGACCTGGAGTGTTGGGGTCTCTAACAACCCACCCGATGCAAACGTTCCAAGCCATACTGGATTTCTGGTTTGTCGATCAGTCACGCCAGCAGTGGTTCAAAGCCGGCCCTGGATTTGATGAGGAGTGTGCTGACACCGGCGCGCATTTGCTGGCCCCGGCTGCGGCAGGCGACCTCCAGCCCTGGCTGCAGTCACCTCGGGGTCGCCTGGCATTCATCGTTTTGACCGATCAACTGCCGCGCAATATTCATCGCGGCACGGCCCAGGCTTATGCATGGGATAGTCTGGCGTTGACGGCATCGCGTGAAGGCCTGGCGGCAGGTGATGACCGTGGCTTGAACGGGGCAGAACGCACCTTCTTTTACATGCCATTTGAGCATTCGGAAAACGTGCTCGATCAACATCTCGCCGTGGGGCTTTTCTCCCACCTGCGTGATGAATCCCCACAAGAACTGCGCGAACAAACCGGCAATCAACTACGTTTTGCCCAACAGCACCGGCAGATCATTCTACGTTTTGGCAGATTCCCGCATCGCAACGCAGTATTGCAACGATCATCAACAGCCGAAGAACTTGAGTTCGTCGCGGCAGGTGACGGCTTTGGTCAATTCGCTCAGCGCAACCCCGCCTCGCGCAAGAAGATCTGATTCGTTATCTCCAGATATTGCGCATAATATTTAAGTTGAAGTTCGGTAAGGACAGTGTCCATTTTCTTAACTGACTGCCTGGCCGCGCGCCGCGCCTTTTTCTTCGCCATGACAGACACTTGCTCACCTTGGGCATTTTTCAATACACGGCGCACCTGGGAATTGCGGCTCTTCAAGAATTTTTCGTACAACTCAACTTAGGCTTCAGTCTGCTCCGGGCCCACCCCGATCTTGCGAAAAGTTTTGGCGGCTTTTGATTCAAGGCTGGCGGCTTGAGCGAAGCTGCCGAACAATAGAGTGCCGCACAACAAGGTCGCGCAAAATCTGACTATGTCTCTTCGTACCACTTCCACCACCTCAATCCGTCACGCGTTTGTTCAGCAACTGCAGACTCTAGCGAACCCGGCGCGGGCAACGCAACAGCAAGCCTATATGAAATCGAGCATGCCTTATGCCGGGGTGATGGCATCTCCTCTGCGCACATTATGCAAAACGGTGTTTGCCACTCATGCCATCGACAGCACAGAGCAGTGGCACAGCACAATTGCAGACCTGTGGCGCAACGCAGTGGTCCGAGAAACCCGCTACGCGGCGATAGAGTTACTACTGCTCGCCCGCTACCAGAAGCGCTGGTCAACACCAGATACTCTGCCATTGATTCGAGAAATGATCGAGACCGGTGCCTGGTGGGACTACGTTGATACGTTGGCAAGCAATGCGGTAGGCGATCTATTACGCCGTTATCCCGACGAGATTTTCCCCGAGCTACGGCGCTGGACAACCGATCCAAATCTGTGGATCCGTCGCACCGCCATTTTGTCGCAGCTGAAGTTTAAAGAGGAAACCGATGTGGACTTCTTGTTTGCAGCAATAGAAGGCTCAATCGAAGATCGAGATTTCTTTGCCCGCAAAGCCATCGGCTGGGCATTGCGGCAACATTCGAGAACCGCTCCCGAGTTGGTGATCGACTACATCGAGCGCAATAAGTCGCGTCTTAGTCCACTGTCTAAACGTGAAGGCTTAAAGCTCCTGCTGAAAGACGGCTCAATCAGTCACGTACCGTGATTATTTAACACCGCCACCGCTGGCAAGATAGTCCACTGCAAGCTGACTCATCGCGCGCACGGCTGGTTGCAATGCTGCCTCGTCGACATAGAAGTACGGTGAGTGATTCGGAATTGCATCGTCCGGCGCCACTTCAGGCGGCCTGGCACCAATGTAGAAGAAGAAGCCTGGGATCTGCTCCTGATAGAAAGCAAAATCTTCAGCACCGGTGACCCGGCCACTGAGGAACACCCGGTCCCGACCGTACACTTTGCGTAAGGTAGGTACCATCTTGGCGGTCAGTCGTGGGTGGTTGTAGGTGACCGGCACGCCCTGATCGATTTCAACAGTCACTTGTGCACCCTGGGACTCACCAATGGCAATGGCGATACGACGGATCTTTTCATGGATCTGTTGCCGCATCTGAGGATCGAACGTGCGGATGGTGCCGCTGAGTTCTGCTGTGTCCGGAATGATATTGTTACGAATGCCGGCATGGAACGAAGCCACTGTGATCACCGCTGGCGCCTGGGTGATATCGATCTGGCGACTGACGATAGTCTGCAGCGCATTGACGATTTGTGTTCCCACAATCACCGGATCTATGCCTGCCCAGGGCCGCGCCCCATGTGTCTGTTTACCTTGAATGAAAATGTCAAAGCGCTGAGCGCTGGCCATGAAATCGCGATCGCGGAAGCTCGCCGAACCCGCAGACCCATGTTGGCCGATATGCAGGCCAAAAATCGCCGATACATCCGGGTTCTTCAGCACACCTTCGGCGATCATCATCTTCGCACCACCATCTTCTCCCCGCGGCGCCCCTTCTTCGGCTGGTTGAAAAATGAATTTTACCGTTCCTGGCAGCTTGTCGCGCAGCTTGGTAAGAACCTCGGCGACACCCATCAGGATAGCGACATGATTGTCATGGCCACAGGCGTGCATCACCCCGACATCTCTACCTTCATACTCCCCACGCTCGGTTGACGCATAGTCCAGGCCGGTTCTTTCCACCACCGGCAGACCGTCCATGTCGGCTCGCAAAGCAACCACCGGGCCGGGCTTGCCACCTTTGAGGATGCCAACCACGCCAGTGTGCGCGATACCGGTCTGTACCTTCATGCCTAGTTTTTTAAGATGCTTAGCGACCAGTTTGCTGGTGCGGAATTCTCGATTCGACAACTCAGGATGGGCGTGAATATCGCGGCGCCAGGCGATGACATCGTCTGCCACTTTGGCGGCCTGGATCTCAATCCTGTTCTCTAGCGCAGCATGGGAGAGTTGCGCGGCAAACATCCCAGCCAGAGCCAACAACCAGAGCTTCATCATCTGTCCTCGATCCTATACATCAAACCGGCAAGCTTAATCGCGACAGACTTTGGAGTACACTTGCATCCCGCAAATTCAGACCCCCTCGGAGGATCAATATGGTTTTCGATTTATCGGTAACAGATGAGCTGCTGGCGACAACAAGGGCCGTTCGTAAACGCCTCGACCTCACTCGTGAGGTACCAGAGGAATTGATCAACGAATGCCTGGAACTTGCTGTGCAAGCACCAACCGGCTCTAACTCCCAGACCTGGCGCTGGCTTGTCATCACCGATGCCGACAAGAAAAAGGCCCTTGCTGACCTGTATCGCAAAGGCGCGGAAGGCTACCTCACTGCAGCCAGTGAACAGGCCCAGGAGAGCGGCGACGCTCAGGCCAAACGCGTGTTTTCATCGGCCTCCTACTTGATGGATCATCTGCACGAGGTGCCGGTACACCTCATTCCATGTGTGCAAGGCAAACCTGCAGATCCGGTCGCGTTGACCATGGCTTCTGGTCTGTACGGTTCGATCTATCCGGCGATCTGGAGTTTCCAACTCGCGGCGCGGGCACGTGGACTGGGTACTGCCCTGACGACCCTACATTTAATCCACGAAAAAGAGGCAGCGGAATTGCTCGGCTTGCCCGATGATGTGTTGCAAATCGCACTGCTGCCGGTTGCCTATACCATCGGCACTGATTTCAAGCGCGCCAGCCGTCCACCGGTATCAGAAATTACTCATTGGAACAGCTGGTAGGCACTCAGCGGTCGAGGCGGTCTTTCAGCACCGCCTCGAACTGCGGGTAATAGCGACTGACGTCGGTGAGGTCGAACTCGGCCAGTATGGCCGTATTCGGCTCCTGCTCTAACAAGAAGCGAAACGCCTGCACCAGCACATATTCGTGGGTGACCGTCGCACCACACAGACTGCGGTAAAACTCCTGGGACATGTGCACGCGATGGCTGGTTTGCCTGCCACCGTCAACAGATCCTTCAACAACAATCTCGTAGACGTTGGCGGCGACCATATTTACTGCGATCATGGGGGATTAATACTTGTCGTATTTGTCCACGCCGGTCACTCGAAAGGTGACGGTGCTCTGCTGATTCAACGCCTCACGCCTTTCACCTTCGACCAACGGCGCATTGAATCGCCAGCTTCGTACCGCCGCCAACGCAGATGCATCAAACAATCCAACGGGATCACTGCTCACCACCCGCGCGTTGATCACTCGGCCTTCAATGGTGACGTCATAGCCAATAACGACCTCACCTTCTATCTGCTGAGATTTTGCCTGGGGTGGATAGATCGGACCTTGGCCAGAAAGCATCTGCAACGGCCGGTTGTTGCCGGCGCAGGCGACCAACAGGCATCCTAGCGCTATGTATGTGAGTAGTTTCAAGATTCGATAACCATAAATTGACGAGCAGGATCGTTAGCAGGAAAAGGATCTCCCTGACGCGGATGAATCATGGCGCCTTCTGGCGCGTACTGCAAAATATACGCCTTGCGCGTATCTGTTGTCTCGTTCGGACCCGTGAGGTGCGGCGTCAGGCTGGAAAATACTGCCACCGAACCAGCGGCTAGCGGCAGTGCCTGTGCATTGTCCGGGGCATCTTGCAGGCACTGAAAACCTAAATCAGTCCACTTATGTTGCAGGGTACCGCGCATATGCAAACCCGGGGCAATCCATGGACAGCCATTGTCCAGGGTTGCCTGGGTTAGAGCCACCCAGCAGGTGAGGTATTGCTGCGGCATGACAAAGTTATAGCCATTGTCCTGGTGCCAGGGAAACTCATTCAGGGTGTGAGGGCGTTTGTAGACCAGTTGATCCCAGTACAAGCGCGCAGGCGCGCCAATGAGATCGTGACACAGGCCGCGCATGATCCGATGTGTGGCAAACTGTCTCGCCAATTCGCTTTGCAGCACGATATGTGTCTGGAAAATAATCTCATTTTCGCGCGTGATGCTCGGTTGATCTGCTGGTAAATCTGCCAGCGCAGCGTTGGTTGCCGCCTCTATCGGGTCCAGCACAGCGGTCAACTCGGCAATTTCCTCGGCACTGAAGGCATCGGCGAAAATAAATCCACCATCTTGGCGGTAGGCTCGCGCCTGTTCTTCGGTGATAATCCGGTACGGTGGTTCTGGCTGCTGCCAGACAAAAGAGGTATTCAATGGATGTGCTTGCATGGTTTAAGCATCGCACTTGGAGTTTTCCGTGACCAGCCCCCAAAAGGAACGACAGGCCGATGTTCGGCAGCAAGTCATGGTGTTGTACCTGCAGACTTCAGCGTTGGACAGCGAAGTTATTGCCTGGAGCCAGTATGACGGTACCGGAAAAAATGTATTCATGGCGGGTGACAGTGATGAGCCACCTTATCCGTCCGGGCTCCATGCACTCACCGACGGCTGGCGTCTCTTTCAAGCAAGTACGCTCAATCCGCATGCGCCAGGTGCCGAATTTCAGACCAGCTACCTGAAATACGAATTCTTTTTCGAAAAATTAGTTTAAGCGGTGAAAATGCAACGACTGAATACCCTGCAAATGGCCCACTTCGCCGCCCGTGGCTTCCTGCGTTTCGACGCTGTCGTGCCGGATGAGATCAATCGGCAGTTCCTCGACGATATTGGCGATGCTTCAAGTGATCCCGATAGCCTGAAAGGTCACTACGGCAACATCATGCGCTCCAGCGTCGTGCCGCTGGTCGATCCAGGCACGCCGCTAAGTGACACCTACCCCGATGACAGTGCGCTATCTCGCATTGTGGGTGTGCCGGCGGTTAGCGGCGCCATCGAGAGCCTGGTCGGACTGGGTTGCGTGGTCGATCATCATTTTTTACACATCACCTTCCCACCAAGTTATTGGTCAAGCACCGAAGCCGCGCCCCACTCTCAACCTACCCATCAAGATTCCACCATCGACCCTAGAAAAGCCTTTGATGTGCAACTGTTTTACTTCCCCCACGAAATCACCCTGGAGATGGGTGGTACTCGCTTCATTCCCGGCTCTCAATTTCGCATCGTTTCCGAAGCAGCGCTAGCCCGCTACCAGAACATCCGCGGCCAGCAGCATGTCGTGTGTCCCGCCGGCACGGTGATTTTCTTTCACATGGGCCTGTGGCACGGCGGCGGTTTCAACCGCTCTACGGATCTACGCTACATGTTCAAGATTCGAATGTGCCCGACCAAAAGGCAACTGCGCCTGTGGGACATGGACGACCAGGCAATGCCAAGCACCCCACGCCCCATCTTCTGGACTAACGGACTGCACGACGAATCTCACTTGTACTCAACGCTGATGAAACCAGAGCCCTGGTTCGAAGCTGACACCGGGCGCCTTGAATTTATCAACCGGGTGAAGTTCTGGCGTTATATCACCGGTGATGACAATTTCGATGCTGATTATTGGCTGACCCGCATTGAGAATGAGTACGCCTGACTATAACGAACAAAACGAGGGATCTGCCGACGATCAGGTTAAGCTGAGTTTCTGGCAGGTACTGGGCAGCACGCTGGCGGCTGCATTCGGGGTGCAGTCAAGTCAGAATCGAGAGCGTGATTTCAGCCAGGGTAAAGCCAGTCACTTTATAATTATGGGCATCGCCGTGACCTTGATCTTTGTCGTGATGATAGTGGGTGTAGTGTCGATGGTGCTGCCTTAGCCAGCACCCAGAATGTCGTGGGCTGCCGTCAGCAACTGCGAGTTTAGCGCCTGCAGATCCTGGAATAATTCGAACTGTTCTCGCGCTCGCGATAAGTTCTCGCCGTGAGTGTCGACCCGGAAATACTGATCCCCGCTCAAATGATCGGTTAGAAATCGGAGGCCGAGCATCAGCGCCACATAACCCGGCGCAGCAACAGCGTGTCGGGGTTGCGCCAGCGGTTGATGAGCCGCGAAACCTTCCAGGCAGGCGGCGAAATATCCCGCATCTGCTGCCCCCCGAGAAAAGCAGACAGACCTCACCAGGTCACCGAAATCCCATGCCCAATGACCGTACATGGCGGTGTCGAAATCGATGATCGCCACCACGTTTTGCGCAGATGCATCGAACAACAGGTTGTTCACTTTGCAATCGCCATGGATGTGGGCATTACGCTCGCTGAGTTGGCTCGCTAGCTCACGATTGCGTTGCACAATCTGGTGGAGATCCGAGGGCGCAGCAGCCGCTACTTTATCGTAAGCGTTTAGATAGTGACCGAGTTGCAAAAAGCCTTCGATGGTTTCTAGCAACTTAGGCCCTGGCAGTTCTGCAAGGTTACGTTGCAATGCGCCGAAGGCAGCCCCCGCAGCACGCGCCTGTGCCAGACTGCCGACGGATTCAACGGTGGTAGTGTCTGCGATATATCGCCAAACCCGCCACAGCCTTCCCTCTATTCGCTCACTGGCATTGCCGTGCTTAGAAAGCTGTAATTCCGGCACGAGATAGACACTCTGTTTACCCCATTGCCCGAGTAGCCGTTGGGTCTGCGCCATGACCCGTGCCGCGTCGGTAAACACAACCTCGTTAATCTGCTGCAGAACATATTGGCCGCGAGATTCGGTGCCGCGCAGTTCAACCAGGTAAGTGTCATGTATATGACCGGCACCCAAGGGCGCTAAGCTTACCTCATCAAACCAGAATCTCGATGCTGCTTCAGCCCCCATCAGCAAGCCATCGATCGATCCAGTTAAGCAGTGGCGGAACTACCGCCAGCATATATTCACCACGTGGCACGTAGTGGCTGCGCAGCCGTTCTTTACAGACAGCAGCAGTCTGCTGAGGCGTTTGGGTCTGATCCAGCAGATCTAACACGGCTATGCCCACTTCACTCAAACTACTTATCGCGGCTTGCATATCTTGCGGCCAGGACTGTGGTTGCAAGGTTGACCACGCCTCGCAACGACCACGCAGCTGTGCTGCAGATTCAGCCTCCAGGGCTTTGGCAACCAGACTTTCCGGAGCGATGAAATCAACCACCCGGTCTAATGAGGTGGTGGCATCATAGGGTCTGGCCTGGGGCATCTCCACGCCGTCGAGACGAGCCTGCAAAGCCTGTTCGCCTAACAAGCGGGCATACCATTTCACCGGCTCGAACAGCTTGGCCAACTCTGCCTGGTCCACACTGAGCCCGGCACTTTGCAGCTGGCCAGCTTGTTTTTCCACAACGTCGATTCCCGGCAACGTCAGCACATGCTGAAGGCGACGATAGAAATCGGTTAGATCCGTGACCGTAGCGGCAGACCAAAGCCGTTCCGCCACCGCCGGCAGTCGCGACCAGAGCCGCGTTTCGAGGGTTGCCTCATCGACCAGTTCAGCCCACAAACAAGCCTCACCACCAAGCACACGCCCGCGCTTCGCGGTTACCGGCAGTGCATCGATATCAATCGCGTCATTGCGCCACTGAACAGTCCAGTCCATCCCCTGGGCAACATGGGCCAAGCGCAAATCCTGTTTCATCTCCTCTTCCAAGGCGATGAGCTGTGCCTGGGATGCCTCCGGGTCATAGCGATAGTGCATCTCCGCAGGGTAAAACAGATCGAGGTAGTAGCCTGCGGAGACGACGCAGTCTAAAGATTGAGCCAGGGCAATATCACGGGTGGTCGCTCCTCGCCAGTTCTGCACCACCATATCCGGCACGGATTCATGCAGAACTTCGTCCCATGCAATCACACATTTGCCTTGCGCCGTTAAGCTGGCGCAAAGGCGTCTATTGAAATACGCCTGCAGTCCGCGCGTGTCTTCGAGCTTATGCGTGGCAATAAATTCCTGCACACCCGGGTCTTCGGTCCACCAGGCCGGGTGAACCTCATCACCCCCGATATGCACGTAACGATCCGGAAATACCTCGCCCACTTCTAGGAATAATGTATCCAGGGCAGCGTAGACCGATTCATCCGTCGGATTCAGGCAAGCTCGGTGGACACCGAACTTAATCGTATCGTCCGCTGGCTTGACCCCCCAAGCTGGATATCCCTGCAGCCAACTGCTGACGTGCCCGGGCACGTCCAGTTCCGGTACCACACGCACCCCGCGGGCGGCAGCATAGGTGACCAGCGCCTTAAGCTCTGCCTGGGTATAGGCTTCGTCACTGGCCAAATTCGGAAACGCCGCACTGGTAAAACGAAAACCCTGATCGTCGGTTATGTGCAGATGCAGCACATTCATTTTCAAGCGCGCCATGCCATCAACGACTCGCAGCAACATCCCTAGCGACATGAAATGACGCGCGACATCGATCAACACACCCCGCCAACTAAAGCGCGGCCGGTCCTCGACCAGCAAACTCGCGCCGTGCAACTGACCGCAGGCGTGCAGCTGCCACAAGGTGGTGACGCCGTGCAAGGCGCCCCATGTGGTGGGTGCCGTGAGGGTAATGCCAGCAGCATTTACTCGTAGCTGATACGACTCATCGTCATCCAATGCTGGGATCGATCCAGCACACTGCTGGACCTCTATATTGAGCTGACCACAATGACTGTCTGCCAATAGCTCATGCACGCGCTGTGCAACTCGCGCATCGGCCTCTCCCACCCAGATAATTGATGTTGCCTGATCCGACTCAAACGGCTCGCCCACGACCCGACACATCTGCGGCAGCGGCAATAATTCAATCTCTCGTTTTCCTGCTTCCAACTATCAGCTCACTATTCAGGTGCGGTTGTTCCCGGCAGCAAGGCATGCCAACATCCATGCCGGAATCAATGAACAAATACCCCTTAAGGGATGCTATTGGACATCAAAGAACGCATGCAAGCGGTGCTTCGCGCCGAAGCAGAAGCCATTGCCGCGATTAATATTACCGATGACTTTGTGCGGGCGGTGAATACTTTGCAAGCCTGCCAGGGCAAGGTTCTTACCACGGGCATCGGTAAAGCGGGTTACATCGCCAAAAAGTTTGCCGCTACGCTATGCTCCACCGCCACCCCGGCAAATTTTATCCATCCAGCCGAGGCCGCTCATGGCGATCTGGGGCTGGTCAGCCAAAGCGATGTCATGGTGGCCTTCTCCACCAGCGGCAAATCTCGGGAAGTTATCGAGATATTGGAATTGTCCCGGCATCTCGGGGTCGAAACCATTATTGGCATTACTTCCCATCCTGAATCAGAACTGCGCCTGCAATCTGACTTCGTGTTGGATATGGGCGTTATAGAGGAACCTTGCCCCCTGGGACTCACGCCGAGCGCGTCGATGGCGGTGATGCTGGCGATCAGTGATGCCATTGCACTTGCATTGCTGGAAGCAAAAGGGGTCACGCGGGAAGACTACGGTTTACGCCATCACGGTGGCTATCTGGGACGCGCAGCGCGTATCGATAACGAGCCGCACTCAAAATAACTTTTTGGAGAAACCTATGCTCGATCTGATCATACGCGGCGGCACCATCGTCGACGGTTCTGGAGACCCGCGATTCATTGGTGATATCGGCATACAAGGTGAACAAATTGTTGAGACCGGCACCATCACTGGTGAGGCCCGCAAAGAGATCGACGCTACCGGCATGATAGTCACACCCGGTTGGGTGGACGTGCACACGCACTACGACGGCCAGGCAACATGGGATCCGATTCTTGCACCCTCAAGCTGGCATGGCGTGACCACCGTGGTGATGGGCAACTGTGGCGTAGGTTTTGCACCGGTGCGGCCAAGCGATCACGACTACCTGATCGAACTGATGGAAGGCGTGGAAGACATCCCAGGCGCAGCGCTGGCCGAAGGCATCGACTGGACCTGGGAATCTTTCCCTGAGTATCTCGATGCACTCGAAGCCAAAGAACGCACCATCGATGTCGCCACCCAAGTGCCGCACGGCGCCATTCGCGCTTATGTCATGGGCGAACGCTGTAATAGCCAGGACGACGTGCCGACTGACGACGAACTCAAACAGATGCAGGCCCTGGTGCGCGAAGGACTGGAAGCCGGCGCGCTGGGCTTTTCCAGTTCACGGACCTGGCTGCACAAAGACAAACACGGCATACACGTGCCCGGTACCTTCGCCGGCAGTGACGAAATGCTGGCTCTGGGTCTGTCGATGAAAGGTCTGGATCATGGTGTTTTTGAAATGGTCTCAGATCACCTCGGCGACGACGATGAGTGGGCCTGGATTCAACAGTTCGCTGAAGAAACCGGCCGCCCCATCACCCTGGTTGCAACTTCTGCCGCGGCCTTCGAAGGCAACAAGATGTACAATATTGCCGAATCTGCGCGCAAGAAAGGTATCGAAGTCCGGCCACAGATTGCCGGTCGGCCCACCGGAGTGCTGCATGGCTTGCAGTCAAACTTCCACCTCTTCACGACCACGCCAACTTTCAAGCAAGAACTGGCAGAGTTGCCGCTGCCAGAACTCATCACCGCCATGGCCGACCCGGCAATGAAAGCCAGGTTGATTTCAGAAGTGGACGGCGACCGTCCGATGCCACTAAGCGGTTCATTGAACGATCTGATGTGGCAGGTTTTCCCTCTGGGCGAAAAACCAGATTATGAACCGGACAGAGAACAAAGCGTGGCCGGCATCGCAGCAACCGAAGGTCGCGAACCCTTCGAGGTGATGTACGACCTGCTCGTTGGCAATGACGGCAAGGAGCTTTTCTATCAACCTCTGGGCGGTTATCAAACCTACAATTTTGATTTCTTCAAAACATCCATGAGCCATCCCAACGTGTTGTTCGGGCTATCCGATGGCGGCGCACATTGCGGTGTCATCGCAGACGCTGGCATGCCGAGTTTTATTCTCAGCCACTGGGCACGGGATCGTAAAAAAGGCGAGCAGTTCGAGCTGGAATTTCTGGTGCACAAGTTGAGCCGGGATACCGCCGAAGCCTACGGCATGCTTGATCGAGGTCTGTTGCAACCCGGCTATCTGGCCGATATCAACATCATCGATTTCGAGGCGCTGTCGCTGCATCGTCCTGAAGCAATTTACGACCTGCCCGCCGGCGGCAAGCGTCTGGTGCAACGCGTCGACGGCTATCGCTATATTATTAAGCGCGGCCAGCCGATATTCAAAGACAATGAGCACACTGGGGCCCTGCCGGGCAAGTTGGTTCGTGGTGGTGTTCGCTAGACCCGGTCACGCAAGAAAAAAATGCTCAGGCCTTTATGAAAATTCTTTTCTTGAACATTGCATGAGCGACAAGCCCGTGAAAGACAACCCAGCAGGCGGCGTACAGCAGTGATCCGTTGATGTCGCTTGCCTGCGGGTGGCGAATTGGTAGTCACTACAAAATAACCAATCAAATGCCAGCCTTGCAGCGACAACGATCCACTATTCCGGTTTCAGACGTTCATTGAACGAGTGATTGGCACCATCTGACGTGAGTTTCTTGATCAAGGACTATGACAACAATCACCGTACGACTAACAATTCGCCACGCACACTAGGCCAATGACAGTGGCAAAGATCTCAGACGCTGGGAAGTCGCCTTATAAACCGCATTCGCAACAGCTGGAGCAATCGGCGGTAAGCCAGGCTCACCGACTCCGGTAGGCGCCTCATCGCTTTGTACAATCACGACTTCCACTTCCGGTGCTTCGTCCATGCGCAGGATGGGATAGTCATGAAAA
>SMVB01008391.1_pt1 | contig 60932 bp, 62 predicted proteins | sample 2456461 | NCBI WGS metagenome assembly SMVB01 (sample SAMN11095934, study PRJNA526329) | marine sediment metagenome | biome: Marine sediment; feature: Surficial sediment; material: Deep marine sediment; isolation source: Hadal surficial sediment | place: Pacific Ocean | collected 2014-05 | depth...
CAGGAACAGGTCATGCAGATCGCGCAGCGCCTGTCCGGCTATTCACTTGGCGGTGCAGACATCCTGCGCCGGGCCATGGGCAAGAAAAAGCCGGAGGAGATGGCCAAGCAGCGCGCCGGTTTCGTCGATGGTGCCGCCGAGCGGGGCGTCGAGCGGGGCGTTGCGGCCTTCATCTTCGATCTCATCGAAAAATTTGCCGGCTACGGCTTCAATAAGTCGCACTCGGCGGCTTATGCAATGCTGTCCTACCAGACTGCCTGGCTGAAGGCACATTACCCGGCGCCGTTCATGGCCGCGGTGCTGAGTGCGGAAATGGGCGACACCGACAAGCTCGAGATACTCAAGCGCGATCTTGCCGCCAATCACCTGAGCTTGCTGCCACCCGACATCAACGATTCGGGTGTCGCCTTCGCCTATCGCAGCGATGCCGAGATTCGCTACGGCCTCGCTGCGATCAAGGGTCTCGGCCGCGCGGCGGCGGAACAGATTGTTGCCGCGCGCGCGGACGTCCCGTTCGTGGATCTCGATGATTTTTGCGAGCGGGTTTATAACCACAAGATCGGGCGGCGCTCCATCGAGGCATTGATCAAAGCGGGGGCGCTGGATGCCAGCGGGCCGAATCGGCCGAGCCTCCTGGCGCGTGTTCCGGCCGCAATCGGCCACGCCGAGCGTGCGGCCCGAGCGCGTGATTCAGGTCAGGACGACCTGTTCGCGTTGCCGGCCGGCACGCATGATGAGCGGGTGACCAGGGAAACGGGCCCGATCCCGGTGTTGCCGGACTGGAGTTTCCGGCAGCAACTCGGTGCCGAGCGCGAGAGTCTCGGCTTGTACATGAGCGGGCACCCGTTCGACGAATATCGTACGGACGGGCCGTTCATCTCGGCCGGAACGCTTGGCAGCCTGACCCGCGCGACGCCGCCATCGAACCGCGGCGACAAGCCATGGTCCGGAGGGCGCGAATGCTCGGGTGCCGGGTTGGTCACCGGGCTGCGAAAACGGGGCGGACGCATCACCCTCGAACTCGATGACGGCGAGGACCGGCTCGAGGTCAGCTTGTTTCAGGAAGCCTACGAGAGTTACCGGCACCTGCTGACGTCGGATTCGATCGTCGTGATCTCCGGCAAGCTTCGCTTTGACGACTTCATTGACGGCTGGCGGCTGACTGGCAAAGAGGTCAGGGACATCGATCGCGCGATCGAAGCATGCGCCGACCGGTTGGTGATTCGCTGGCCGCAGGACACGAATGCGGCGCCGACGCCGGAGCGGCTGAAGTCGATTCTCGAGCCGTACCGTCCCGGCAACTGCAAGATCAGCCTGTTTTATAGTTGCTCCCATGCACAGGCTCGCGTCCGGCTGGGCGCGGACTGGTCGGTACGCCCTTGTCGCGAGTTGCGTGAGCAGCTGGAGCGAATTTTCGGCAGGCAGGGATATCACTTCGGTTACAGCCGCATGGCCTGACGCGCCGGCGTTGGCCTTGTAACCCCTCGCTGCACCGTTTAGGGTGCCTGCACATGGACCTCAAGTTTCTGGATTTCGAACAGCCGATTGCCGAACTCGAAGCGAAGATCGACGAGCTGCGTTTCGTCGGCGACGATTCCGAGGTCAATATCAGCGAGGAGATCACCCGGCTGAAGGGCAAGAGCGAGGCCTTGACGAAGTCCATCTTCTCGAACCTGTCCGCATGGCAGGTTGCGCAACTCGCCAGACACCCACTGCGCCCCCATACCCTCGACTATATCAAGCTGATCAGCCCGGATTTTCAGGAGCTGCACGGTGACCGGATGTTCGCGGACGACGCGGCTTTAGTCGGGGGGCTCGGCCGGCTCGACGGCAAGCCCGTCATGTTCATCGGTAATCAGAAAGGTCGAAACACCAAGTCGCGCGTGTTGCGCAATTACGGGATGGCGAAGCCGGAAGGTTATCGCAAGGCGCTGCGGCTCATGAAAATGGCCGAGCGCTTCCACCTGCCCGTCATTACCCTGATCGACACACCCGGGGCGTATCCGGGCGTCGGCGCTGAGGAGCGCGGCCAGAGCGAGGCCATCGCGCGTAATCTGTTCGAGATGTCGCGGCTGAGAACGCCGATCATCAGCACCGTCATTGGTGAGGGTGGCTCGGGCGGGGCGCTGGCGATCGGCCTGGCGGACCGGGTCCTGATACTCCGTTATGCCATTTATGCCGTGATCTCTCCCGAGGGTTGCGCGAGCATCCTGTGGAAGAGTGCCGACAAGGCCGCCGATGCAGCCAACGCGATGGGGATTACCGCCGATCGTCTCAGCGAACTGGGGCTTGTGGATGAGGTCATCCCCGAACCGCTGGGCAGTGCGCATCGCGATCCCGAGGCGACGGCGCAGACCTTGCAAAATGCGTTGATCTCGCACCTGCGCGACCTCGAGGCGCTCGACACCGGCGAACTGCTGAATCGCAGGTCGGCTCGAATCGCCGCGATGGGCGTGTTCAAGGAAACCTGATCCCGCGGCGCCGGTGTCGATGTCATCGGTCCTTGCAGCGCTACGCCGCATGCTCGCGCAACCCGGCGCCTCCGGCGACGGCTATTGCGTCGCGTTCAGCGGCGGCCTCGACTCGATGGTCCTCTTGCACGCCCTGCATAGCCTGCGTGGCGAGCCAGGTGATTTTGCGCTGCGTGCCGTGTATATCCATCACGGCTTGCACCTGGAGGCAGATGCCTGGTCGGCCCGTTGCGAGGCCGTGGCGGCTCGGCTGAACGTGCCGTATGTCGCGCGCAGCGTGTGCGTCGAACGGGATACCGGCGAGGGGCTCGAGGCGGCAGCCCGGCGGGCGCGGTATGCGGCGTTCGCCGAGTTACTGGCTGCGGATGAGCAACTGCTGACGGCGCATCATGCGGAAGATCAGCTCGAGACCTATCTGTTGCGGCTGTTGCGCGGCACCGGCGTACACGGGCTGGCCAGTATCGTCGAGCGGGCGCCGTTTGCCGATGGCTGGCTGCTGCGCCCACTGCTGTCCGTTGGTCGGGCCGACCTTACGGCCTATGCGCAGGCGCACGGGCTGGACTGGATCGACGACCCGTCGAATATCGATACGACACTCGATCGCAACTACTTGCGCCACAAGGTCGTCCCGGTACTGCGCGCGCGCTGGCCCGGCCTCGCCGCTACCATCGGTCGGGCCGCGCGACTCAGCGCCGAGGCCGCCGAACTGATCGACGGCTTGGCTGCCGGGGATTGCGCGCGCAGCATACGCGGCGGGCTCATCGAGCTGGGCGAACTGCGGCAGCTTGCGCCAGCTCGCCAGCGCAACGTGATTCGGTACGTGCTGCGCCAGCGTGGTCTGGTACCCCCGAGCGAGATACAGTTGTTGACCGGCCTCGACCAATTGCTGTCGGCCGGCGTCGATCGTCAGCCGGTCCTGAGCTGGCCGGGGGGGCAGGTACGCCGTTATCGTCAGCGTCTGTATGTACTCGAGGTTGATCCCTCGGCGGCGACCGAAAAAGCACCCAGCGAGTTTGTGTGGGACGGTTTGGCGCCGATCGATCTTGGGCCCGTGCGCGGCCGACTCCAGCTGGTGTCGGCCGAGACCGGTGGCTTTGGTCTCGACCCGGCGAACGGTCCGTTGACGATTCGCTTCCGGCGGGGCGGGGAGCGGCTGCGTGCAGCCGGTCATCTGCACCACATTCGGCTGAAGAAGCTGTACCAGGCGCGCGGCGTCGTACCGTGGATGCGCGCCCACGTCCCGCTGCTCGTGCAGGGCGACACACTGCTGGCGGTCGGTGATCTCTGGTCCGGGGCGAGCGCGCCGGCGGACGGCCGCCCGGCAGTCCGGATGGTCTGGGATCAGCATGCACTCATTTACTGAGTGCAGGAAGTGGTCGGTGTGAGGGTGCGGGGGCACAAGCTGCCCCCACATCGCGGCAAGATGCTGCTCCTGCGTTGTTGTCGATTGGCCGATCTGGTAACTTGGAACACCGTGTCGATGTCTCCATTTTCCGAGTCCAGGGGCAGGCTGCCAGGCAGCTTGTCCGTGCACTCTATTTTGATATCCAGGTTGGACTAATCAATGCCGCGATTCGTGTTCGTAACGGGAGGGGTGGTCTCCTCGCTGGGTAAAGGGATCACGGCCGCGTCGCTCGGCGCCATTCTGGAGGCGCGCGGACTCAAAATCAGCATGATGAAGCTGGACCCGTACCTGAATGTTGATCCGGGTACGATGAGTCCGTTCCAGCACGGTGAGGTCTTCGTGACCGAGGATGGCACGGAAACCGACCTCGACCTCGGGCACTACGAGCGCTTCGTCCGGACGACGACGGGGCGCAACAGCAATTTTACGACGGGCCGGATCTACGGCAGCGTGATTGCCAAGGAACGGCGCGGTGACTATCTCGGCGCGACCGTCCAGGTCATTCCGCATATCACCGACGAAATCAAGCGTGGCATTGCGCTCGGTGCTGCCGATGCCGATGTCTGTATCGTCGAAATCGGCGGCACGGTCGGCGATATCGAATCCCTGCCGTTCATGGAGGCGATTCGCCAGATCGGGTTCGACGTCGGCCGCAGCAACTGCGTATACGTGCACCTGACGCTGGTCCCGTACATTGCGACGTCGGCGGAGATCAAGACCAAGCCGACCCAGCACTCCGTCAAGGAGCTGCGCTCGATCGGTATTCAGCCGGATGTCCTGGTGTGCCGCTCCGAGCAGCCGCTGCCCGATGAGCAACGTCGCAAGATTGCCCTGTTCACCAATGTTCAGGAACGCGCGGTCATCTCGGCCATGGATGTCGATGACATTTACCGGCTGCCGATGGTGTTACGGGATCAGGCAATCGATCAGATCGTCGTCGACCAATTCGGGCTCGACGTGCCAGAGGCCGATCTGTCGGAGTGGGAGGCGGTCGTCGCCGCCAAACAAAACTCGAATGCGGAAGTCACCATTGCGCTGGTCGGCAAATACGTCGGCCTGCGCGACTCCTACAAGTCGTTGAGTGAGGCGCTCACTCATGCCGGCCTGCAGACCCGGACGCGCGTCAATATTCGTTACATCGAGTCCGGCCAGGTCGAGGGCGACGACCTGTCGTGCCTGGCCGATGTCGACGCGATCCTGGTGCCGGGTGGCTTCGGCGATCGCGGCTTCGAGGGCAAGATCAACACGGTGCGTTACGCGCGTGAGAACCAGATCCCCTATCTCGGTATTTGTCTCGGCCTGCAGGCCGCCGTCATCGAATACGCACGCCACGTCGCCGGGCTCGAGGGTGCGCACAGCACCGAGTTCGATCCGGCCACCGAGCATCCGGTCATCGCGTTGATTACGGAATGGCAGGACATGGATGGCACGAGCAAGGAGCGCAGCATGGAATCCAACCTCGGCGGCACGATGCGGCTCGGTGCGCAGGAGTGCCGGCTGGCGTCCGGCAGCCTCATGGCCACGAGCTACGGCAATGAATCCATCTTCGAACGCCACCGGCACCGCTATGAATTCAACAACCAGTATCTGGAGAGGCTGCAGCAGGCCGGCCTGACATTCTCCGGGTTTTCGATCGACGGGCTCGTCGAAACGATCGAACTGCGGGATCATCCGTGGTTTGTCGCGTGCCAGTTTCACCCGGAATTTACGTCGAACCCGCGTGACGGCCACCCTTTGTTTACGGGGTTCATCACGGCGGCCCGCGAATATCGCATCGAGGAGCTTCCCGCAGCGGCGGACGCATGAGATTGCTCGATTTCCAGGCGGGCTACGATCAGCCTTTTTTCCTGATCGCCGGGCCCTGTGTCGTCGAGAGTGAAGGGTTGACACTGGATATCGCCGGGAAGCTCCAAGAGATGACAGAAAGCCTGTCTATCCCGCTGATTTTCAAGGCATCATTTGATAAGGCCAACCGTTCATCGGTACACAGCTTTCGTGGGCCGGGCCGGGCAGAGGGGCTACGGGTGTTGGCCGAGGTCAAGCGTCAACTCGGCCTGCCGGTCCTGACCGACGTCCATGAAGATACGCCGCTGCAAGAGGTTGCCGACGTCGTCGATGTCCTGCAGACGCCGGCGTTCCTGTGCCGGCAGACCAATTTCATCGTCAATGTCGCCGCGCAGGGGTTGCCGGTCAACATCAAGAAGGGGCAATTCCTGTCGCCGTCGGAAATGGGCAATGTCGTCGACAAGGCCCGCAGCACCGGCAATGAACGGATTATGGTTTGCGAGCGCGGCTTTTCGTTCGGCTACAACAACCTGGTATCCGACATGCGTTCGCTGGCGATCATGCGCAACACTGGCGCGCCGGTCGTGTTTGACGCGACGCACTCGGTGCAGTTGCCGGGCGGCCAGGGCACCTCATCCGGCGGCCAGCGCGAATTCGTGCCGGTGCTTGCGCGGGCGGCCATAGCGGTCGGCGTCGCCGGCATTTTCATGGAGACGCATCCGGACCCGGCCAATGCCCTGTCCGACGGACCGAACGCCTGGCCGCTGGACCGGATGGCGGAATTGCTGAGCACGCTCGTCGATATCGACGGGCTGGTCAAGGCCCGGCCACTGGCCGAGATGTCGTTGCCCGGGACCTCATTGAACGGGACTCGGAATGAATCAGATACGCGCGACGGAGCATGAGTTTGCATGAGTGAAATTGTGGACATCCACGCCAGAGAGATCATCGATTCCCGGGGTAATCCGACCATCGAGGCGGACGTGTGTCTTGCCGGCGGCGCGCGCGGACGCGCCGCCGTGCCGTCCGGTGCATCGACGGGTACGCGTGAGGCCGTCGAGCTGCGTGACGGCGACCCGAGTCGCTATCTCGGCAAGGGTGTTCTGAAGGCCGTCGCCCATGTCAACGGCGAGATCCGCGCTGCACTGCTGGGTAGCGACGGGCTCGATCAGGCCGGGCTGGACCGCCGGCTGTGTGAAATCGACGGCACCGACAACAAGCGTCGCCTCGGCGCGAACTCGACGCTGGCAGTCTCGCTGGCGACCGCACAGGCTGCGGCGGTCGAGCAGGGCGTGCCGCTGTTCCGTGCGCTGTCCGCCGACAGCAACGTGATGCCCGTGCCGATGATGAATATCATCAATGGTGGCGAGCATGCGGACAACAGTGTCGATATCCAGGAGTTCATGATCCTGCCGGTCGGCGCGCCGTCGTTCGGCGAGGCGTTGCGCTACGGCGCCGAGATATTCCACGCACTGAAATCAGTGCTGCAGCAACAGGGGCTCAGCACGGCCGTCGGTGACGAGGGAGGGTTCGCCCCGGATTTGCCGTCCAGCGCGGCGGCTCTCGATACGATTCTGGAGGCCATCGAGCTGGCAGGTTTCAAGGCCGGCTCGGAGATTTATCTCGGGCTCGACGTCGCGAGTTCGGAGTTCTACGACGACGGGCAATATACGCTCGCGTCGGAAGGTCGCCGGTTCGATTCGGCATCGTTCGCCGATTACCTCGCCGGTCTCGTGGCCGCTTACCCGATTCTCTCCGTCGAGGACGGTATGGATGAGGGCGATTGGGACGGCTGGAAGATACTGACCGACAAGCTGGCAGGCTCAGTGCAACTCGTCGGCGACGACCTGTTCGTGACCAACACCGCGATCCTGTCGATCGGCATCGAGAAGGGGGTCGCCAATTCGATCCTGATCAAGCCGAACCAGATCGGCACGCTGACCGAGACCCTCGACGCGATCGAGATGGCCGTGAACGCGGGTTACTCGGCGGTTGTGTCGCATCGTTCCGGTGAGACCGAGGATACGGCGATCGCCGATATCGTGGTCGGTACGCGGGCGACGCAGATCAAGACCGGTTCCCTGTGTCGATCCGACCGGATGGCGAAGTACAATCAGCTGCTGCGGATCGAGGAGATCCTGGGCAGCGATGCGCGGTACGCGGGTCCGGGCGCGTATCCGGTCAGTTTTTAGGGCGCGTCGGGCGCGAGCGCGGCAGACGAGGAATTTCCTGACGCATGCAGAGCAAGCAGACGAAATCGTCGCGATCGATCGGCGCCAAAGTCCTGATCGGGGTGCTGATCGGTCTGTTGGCGATTCTGCAGGCGCGGCTCTGGGTGTCGGAAGACGGCTTCTCGGAGGTCAGTCGGCTCGGCAACCAGGTCGAATTGCAGCGCCATGAGAACGCGCAACTCGCCGAACGCAACGCGCGTCTCGAGGCAGAGGTCGAGGATCTGCGCGGCGGCTTCGCCGCAGTCGAGGAACGCGCTCGGTCCGATCTCGGGCTGATCGGGCCGGATGAGAGCTTTTACGTTTTCGCCGGCGATGGGGGCGGCGACCGCGTCGAAGCCGAGTAGTTCATGGGCGAATCATTGACCGCCGTAACGACCGATGAGTCCGGTGACGCGGATTCGTCGGCGTGGCGTACCTCGCCGGAGCGCGTGCGGCTCCGGCGCGGCGCCGACCTTGAGTCTCTCCCGCGCAGCGCCGGGCCGGCGCCGGTCACCGGTGTTATCCGGCGTCACCCCGAAGATTTTATTGTCGAGGAGCAGCTCGCATTTCCATTGACCGGGGAAGGCGAGCACCTGTATCTGCGCATTCGCAAGACCGGCCAGAATACGCGCTGGGTGTCGAAGCAACTTGCACGCAGGCTCTCGCTGCCGTTCAAAGCCGTCGGTTTTGCCGGACTCAAGGATCGCCATGCGATCACGGACCAGTGGTTCAGTTTGCACCTGCCGGGGCAGGCTGACCCGGACTGGGGCGCGCTGGGTATCGAGGGGGTCGAAGTGCTGGACGCCATTCGGCATTCCGGCAAACTGCGTACCGGCGCGTTGAGCGGCAACCGGTTCCGGATTATTGTGCGCGATCTCGAAGGCGATCTGGATGCGCTGGAGGCTCGGCTCGGGCGGTTGAAAAACGTCCCGGTGCCGAATTACTTCGGTACCCAGCGATTCGGTCACGACGCCGGCAACCTCGATTTGTTGTTCGCGGCTGGCGATATTGGCCGTGCTGCGCGCTCCTTCGGCCTGTCGGCGCAGCGTTCGGCGCTGTTCAACCTCTGGCTCGCCGGGCGTATCGAAGACGGCACGTGGCGTATTCCACTGGACGGGGAAATCGCCTACCTCGAAGACGAGCATCGCTACCGGCATGTCGACAAGCTCGATGCGGCACAGGCATGCGTGCCGACCGGGTTGCTGTGGGGTTGCGGTGACAACCAGGCGACCGGTACGGCACTGGCGCGCGAGCAGGCCTTTCGCGCGGACTTTCCGGCGACGCAGCACCTGCTGTGTGAATACGATGTACGCATGATGCGACGCGCGTTGTGGATGCGTCCGGCAGATTTCGGCTACGCACTGGATCGCACGGCGGGCGCGAGTATGCTGCACCTGCAATTCGGCCTGCATCGCGGCCAGTATGCGACGGCCGTGATCCGCGAATTTTGCCGGCACACGGGCTGATCGTCGTGCGGAGCGAACGGTGCAGGCGAACGGGAGTCACCGGTGACGGCCACGAGCGATGACGCGGCCGGCGATGCGGCGAACCCGAGTCAGGACACACACATGAGCGAAATTTCCGGATATGAGCAACGTACGAAGGCGCGGCTGCGCCTGGCCCTTGCCGCGTTGCCGGCGGGCCTGGTGCTCGGTGTTGTCGGCGGCCTGGTGCTCGGTGCGCCGGCGATCGGAGCGGCGATCGGAGCGGGCATCGGTTTCGGTCTTGCGATCGCTTTGTTTGCCGCGGCCGTGGTTGCGCGTGCCGCCGATCCCCGGCTTTAGCATGGTGCGGGCTCGAAAGATGCCGGACAGGGGCTTCGAACATGCTCGAAATCATCGCGCACGGTGATATCGCCGAATTGCGACTGAATCGGACGATGTGGAGTACTTGACGGCCGATTGGTTCAGCGGCGAGACACAGGCAGCGTTGCGGGCGTTGGCGGAGAGCCTCCGGCAAGGTCTATAAATTATCTTATAAAGATACTGTAATATACTGAAATCTATATCATTATATAGATAGCAACACATAGACTGCACCGGTGCCGCCGTCGCGCGGGCGGGCCGAGCAAAATGCCGCGACCGCATCCCAGCGGCTCAGCCAGTGGTTGACGCCGGCTTTCAGCACCGGCCCTTTCGATCCTGAGCCGAGCCCCTTGCCGTGCACGACGCGCACGCAGTTCAGGCCGTGCGTGCGGGCATCGTGAATGAAGGTGTGCAGTTCGGTGCGGGCCACTTCTGCAGTCAAGCCGTGCAGATCGATCTCATCCTCGATTGCAAACTGGCCGCGGCGAAGCTGGCGCAGGATGCGGCGCGTGATATGCGGGCGGTGAAACTCGAGTTCGTCGCCACGCTCCATGCCGGCCGGGTCAAACGCGCACTCCCCGGATGCGTCGGGCGCCGGGGGTTCGCCGGCCTCTGAGAACTTTGCGTGCGGTTTTGGCGGCGGCTTGTCGAGCACGCGCCGCCGGCCGGCGACGGGCTTCACGGCGCCGATCGTGTTGCGGAATAGCGCCCCGTCGTCCGAGTTGCTATGTTTACTCTTTTTACGCATACGTCCCGCCCAGAGTGCCCTTTGAGAATACTGCTTAGCAATGACGACGGCTATCAGGCCGACGGTCTGGCCACGTTGGCTGTGTCGCTGGTCGACCTGGCCGACATTGTCATCGTCGCACCGGATCGCAATCAGAGCGGGGCGAGCCATTCGCTGACCTTGAATTCGCCGCTGCGAGTCGCCCAGACCCGGGACGGCATGTATTACGTCACCGGCACGCCGACCGACTGCGTGCACCTGGCGCTGACCGGCCTGCTCGACGAGGAGCCTGATATGGTCATCGCCGGCATCAATCACGGTGCAAACCTCGGCGATGATACGCTGTATTCCGGTACCGTCGCGGCCGCCGCTGAGGGGCGATTTCTGGGCCTGCCGGCAATCGCCGTCTCACTGGTCGGCGAGCAGCCGAAGCATTTCGATACCGCCGGGCAGGCAATTCGCGAACTCGTCCAGCAACTCGAGACGCATCCGATGCCATCGGACACGATGCTCAACATCAACGTGCCGGACCGCCCGTGGTCGGAACTCAAGGGGTTCCAGGCCACCCGCCTCGGCTATCGTCATCGGGCCGAGCCTGTCATCAAGTCGCAGGATCCGAAAGGCCGGCCGCTGTACTGGGTCGGGCCGGCGGGCCCCGGGCAGGATGCCGGCTCGGGCACCGACTTTCATGCGATCAAGCACGGCTATGTCTCTGTGACGCCGATGCATTTTGACCTGACCCGGCACGACACCCTCGAGCGTTTGGCTGACTGGTTACCGACATGAACGATGAGCAGCGTCGCATAGAGGGGATCGGCATGACCTCCGCGCGTACGCGCGAGCGGCTGGTCCAGCGCCTCATCGACAACGGCATCAGTCATCAGGTGATTCTCGACCGCATCCGCAGGGTGCCGCGCCACCTGTTCGTCGATGAGGCGCTGCAGAGCAGGGCCTACGAGGACAGCGCATTGCCGATTGGGCACGGCCAGACGATATCGCAGCCGTACATTGTCGCTTTGATGACCCAGGCCCTCGTCGATGGCAAAGGCATTCGTGATTTGGGCAAGGTGCTCGAGGTCGGTACCGGGTGTGGTTACCAGACGGCGGTGCTGGCGACGCTGGTCGGGACGATTTATACGATCGAGCGCATCCGCGACCTGTCGCGGGCCACGCGCAACCGGCTGTCCGATTTGGGTGTGCACAACATTCGCTATCGCCACGGTGATGGCATGCAGGGCTGGCCGGGTCAGGCGCCGTTCGACGGCATACTCGTCGCCGCCGCACCGTCCGGTATCCCGGAGGCGCTCCTCGAGCAACTCGCGGTCGGTGGCCGCCTGATCATCCCGGTCGGTCCGCCCGGTGGTCAGGAACTGGTTCGCGTCACGCGCGGTGCGACGGGCCTCGAGCAGGAGACCCTGTGCCAGGTGTCGTTCGTGCCGCTCCTGGAGGGTACCGGGTGACCCGGATTTTTTCGCGCCTGCTCGATTGGTGTCTCGAGTGGTCGCGCCATCGTCATGCGCCGTGGTATCTCGGCGCGCTGAGTTTCGCCGAGTCGTCGTTCTTTCCGATTCCGCCGGATGTCATGCTCGCGCCGATGGTGCTTGCGCAGCGGCAGAAGGCCTGGTCATTCGCATTGCTGACTACCGTCATGTCGGTGCTCGGCGGTCTCGCCGGGTTTGCGATCGGCGCGCTGGCGATCGACTGGGTCATGCCGCTGCTGGAGCGTTTCGAGTACCTGGGCGCGTTCGAGCGCGCTCGGGCATGGTTCACGGATTGGGGCTTCTGGGCCATCCTCGTGGCGGGTTTTTCGCCCATTCCCTACAAGGTGTTCACGATTGCGGCCGGTGCAATGTCAATGGCGTTGTTGCCGTTCGTGCTCGCGTCGATCGTCGGGCGCGGTGGGCGTTTTTTTCTCGTCGCGGCGCTGATCTATTTCGGTGGTGAGTCGTTCGAGCAAAACCTCAAGCGTTACATCGATACGCTCGGCTGGATCGTGGTTGCGTTGATCATCGCGGCGGTCCTGTTTATGCGCTATTGACCGCTTCGGTACGATGCCCAGGTTCACCCGCCATCTCGCGCCGTTGATCGCGGTTCTCGTCATGATCGGCTGCTCGAGTGCTCTGCGCTGGGCGCCGGAGTATTACGTCGTCCAGGGCGGCGATACGATCTATTCCATCGCATTTCGTTACGGCATCGATCAACGTGACCTGCTGGCGTGGAATCGAATCGACAACGCGAGCCTGATTCGCCCGGGGCAACGCCTGCGCCTGTCGGCGCCGGGCGGCAGCACCGCCGGCAGCGTTTCGACGCCTCCGCCGAGCGCACCGCGCGCGCCACCGGCAGATCGGCCGGTGCAGTCGGTAGGCTGGCGTTGGCCGACTGACGGCAAGGTCATCGCGAGTTACGGGGCGTCGGCCAAGACGCAATCGGGTATCCAGATCGGCGGCAAAAGGGGGCAGTCGGTTCGCGCCGCGTCCGGTGGCCAAGTGGTGTATGCCGGCAGCGGGCTGCCGGGATATGGGCAGCTGCTGATCATCAAGCATAACAACGACTACCTGAGCGCTTACGGCCATAACGACCGTTTGCTCGTGACGGAGGGGGCGACGGTCAAGCGGGGGCAGCCGATCGCGCGGATGGGTCTCGGGCCGGGCCGGCGGCCGCTGCTGCATTTCGAAATCCGCCGACGCGGTCAGCCGGTTGACCCGATACCGTTTTTGCCGAGCCGATAGGCGGGTTTGCGAAGAGGGTGCCGGCACTGTTGACGCTCTTTGGGGGGGGCTTGTCCGCCATGTTGGCCGGGGACGCTTTGTGGCTCTTTGGGAGGCTGCCCGACATTTCGGCAGTTTCTGCTTTTTGACTCTTGAGGAGGCTGCCCGCCGCGCCTGACCACCTCTCCGGCGACTAAGCAGCCGGTTCACAATGCGACCTGCAACCACGAATATGGCTGTCAGTAGCCGGAAGTCACCTAGTCGATCAGCAGGGCCGCGACGACCCGGCGGAGTTCGCCAGACAGGACGTTGAAGGTCCGGCAGGCCGCGGCGGTATCCATGACTTCGAAGCCGATGCCGGCGCGCATGATGTCGGTGATCAGTGTGTTCGCAGGGAAGTGCTGCGCGCTGCCGGTGCCGAACAGGATGATTGCCGGATCCCGGTCCAGCGCGGGCTGAAAATCCGCCATGCGCATCGCCGCGATACTCGGCGGCGACCAGTCGGCTATGATCTCTTCGGTGGTCAGGATGACCGGTGCCGTGAAGGTCTGGTTGTTGACCCGCAATTCGCCCGCCACGAAAGAACGAATCACTATGCCGCTGCCTTGTTCCAGATTGAATTGCATACGCTCCCATGGTACCGGTCGAGCCTCGCTCCTGGCAAACAGGGCGGCGGTCACGGCATGAGCCCGGCGGAGCCGCTTCAGCGCCGTATTGTCCGTCGCGCGACGCCCGAGGCGGCGCTGGCCGGTCTGCCCGACGATCTCCATCCGGTTCTGCGACGGGTCTATGCCGCGCGTCAGGTATCGGCGGCACAGCTCGAGCCCTCGCTGGCGCAGCTGATTCCGGTGGGTGAGTTGGCCGGCGCCCGGCCTGCCGCGGCGCGTCTCGTGCGCGCCTGGGAGCGCCGCGAGCGGGTGCTGATTCTCGGCGATTTCGACACCGACGGCGCGACGGCGACGGCGCTGTGCGTCAGTTGCCTGCGCGCGTTCGGATTCGCAGACGTTGTCTATCTCGTGCCGAACCGGATCGAATTCGGCTATGGCCTGTCGCCGGCAATTGCCGATCAGGCTGTCAAGTTGTCGCCAGACCTGATCGTGACCGTCGATAATGGCATCTCCAGCATCGATGGTGTGCGGCGCGCCAGACAACATGGCATCGATGTGCTGGTGACCGATCATCACCTGCCGGGCCTTGCATTGCCGGATGCCGTCTGCATCGTCAACCCGAACCTGGCCGACGAACCGTTTCCGAGCAAGTGTCTGGCCGGTGTCGGGGTGGCTTTCTACGTCATGGCGGCGTTAGGTCGCGCGCTTGCCGAGCGGGGCCATTATGATGCCGGCAAGGCCCGCACGGTCGTTGCCGGCGCCCTCGATCTTGTCGCACTCGGCACGGTCGCCGACCTCGTTCCCCTCGATTACAACAACCGGATATTCGTCGCCGAAGGACTTGCGCGCATGCGTGCGGGTCGCACGCGGCCCGGTATTCGCGCGCTGTTCGATAGCGCCGGGCGCAAGCTCAAGGATGCTCAGGCGTCGGATCTCGGTTTCTCGGTCGCACCGCGCCTGAATGCCGCCGGGCGACTGCGGGATATGAAACTGGGTATCGATTGCCTGCTCGCGACCGATGCCGGGCAAGCGCGTTCGATGGCCGCTCAGCTCGACCGGCTGAATATCGAGCGCCGGGAGTTGCAGGCACGCATGGAGGCGGAAGCGAAAGAACATGTCGCCGCGGCACAGGCCAGCGTCAGCGGAGAATCCGCCGATACCTATTGCCTGTTCGACGACGCGTGGCATGAGGGGGTTGTCGGGCTGGTTGCATCACGCGTCAAGGACCAGGTTCGCCGGCCGGTCATCGCGTTCGCGAATGCCGATGCGCCCGGCATGCTGAAGGGTTCGGCGCGTTCGGTCGACGGCATCCATATTCGTGATGTCATCGACCGGGTAGCCGCGCGTCATCCCGAACTCGTGCCGAATTTCGGTGGGCATGCGATGGCGGCGGGGTTGTCACTGCGCGCGGCAGACTTGCCGCGCTTCCGCGCGGCCTTCGAGTCGGAAGTGGCGCAATATGCGCGCCTGCTGGCCGAACCGGACGTCATCTGGACCGACGGCGGGCTGACCGCCGACGAGATGCAGCTGCCGCTGGCCGAGGAATTGCGACGGGCCGGCCCGTGGGGGCAGGGGTTCCCTGAGCCGCTGTTCGAGAACACCCTGGAGATCGTTGACTGGAAGTTATTGCAGGCGCGCCATCTCAAACTTCGGGTCAGCCATCCCGGCGACGCGCGGATCGTCGACGCGATTGCGTTCAATCAGCCCGAGTTGCCGGAACTGGGTGAGGGCGCTTGCCTGCGGCTCGTGTACCGGCTGGACGTCAATGAGTTTCGCAGCCGGCGGACCGGACAGCTGATTGTCGAGCACCTGGTTGTCGATTAGGGGCATTCCGATTAGCATACGCGCGCGCCCGGAAAGAATTGGCCGGGCAGGTCAGGTACCCGTAAATAAATGCAAAGGCGACGCGACCGATGGAAACCAATCAGCTCAAAATCAGCATCAAGGACTTGCAGGATCGCAGCAGTGCCTTGAGGGGGTATCTTTGACTTCGAGGGCAAACAGATCCGGCTGACCGAAGTCACGCGCGAACTCGAAGACCCCGAAGTCTGGAACGACCGATCTCGTGCCGAAGCACTGGGCAAGGAGCGCGCGCGCCTCGAATCAGTCGTCGATTTGCTGGAATCGGTCGGCGGCGTCCTGACGGATTCGAGTGAGTTGCTCGAACTCGCCGAGGCGGAGGACGACGACGCGACGGTGGCCGAAGTCAAGTCTGATGTCGCGCGTATCCGGGCGGATATCGAGCGCCTGGAATTTCAGCGCATGTTCAGCGGCAAGGCAGACGCGTCGAATGCTTTCCTCGATATTCAATCCGGTGCCGGCGGCACCGAGGCCCAGGACTGGGCGGAGATGTTGCTGCGCATGTATCTGAAGTGGTGCGAATCAAACGGCTTCCAGGCCGAGCTCATCGAGGCATCGCCCGGCGAGGTTGCGGGCGTCAAGAGCGCGACCGTGCATGTCGTCGGCGACTACGCATACGGTTGGCTGCGCACCGAGATCGGCGTGCATCGCCTCGTGCGCAAATCACCGTACGATTCCGGTAACCGGCGCCATACGTCGTTCGCGTCCGTGTTTGTTTCGCCAGAGATTGATGACAACTTCGAGGTCGAGATCAACCCGGCGGACCTGCGCATCGACGTCTACCGCGCGAGCGGCGCCGGCGGGCAGCACGTGAATCGGACAGAATCCGCCGTGCGTATCACGCATAATCCCACCGGGATTGTCGTGCAGTGCCAGAACGACCGCAGTCAGCACAAGAACAAGGCGACGGCCATGAAGCAACTCAAGGCGAAGATCTACGAGATGGAACAGCAGAAGCGGCGTGCCGAGGCGCGGGTAGTCGAGGACGCGAAAGCGGATGTCGGCTGGGGCAGCCAGATTCGCTCGTACGTGCTCGACCAGTCGCGCATCAAGGATCTGCGCACTGGGGTCGAGACCGGGAATATCGAGGCCGTGTTGAACGGCGACCTGAATCGCTTTATAGAAGAGAGTCTGAAACAGGGGCTTTAATGAGTCACGATAACGACCCGATCGGCGCGGCACAGCCGCCGGGAGACCACCGCCTGGTTGCGGAGCGCCGGCGCAAACTCGACGACTTGCGTGCGCACGGTTTCGCCTATCCGAACCAGCGCCGCCGCACGGCGCTGGCCGGTCAGATCGTAGCCACCTATCAGGATCACGGCGACGAGCACTTGCGCGACGCGGCCATCGAGGTTTCGGTTGGCGGGCGCATGATGGTCAAGCGCGTCATGGGCAAGGCGAGTTTCGCGAAGCTTCAGGATCGCTCCGGACGAATACAGATTTTCGTGCAGCGTGATGTGGTCTCTCCGGAAGTCTATAAGTCGTTCAAGAGCTGGGATCTCGGCGATATCATCTGGGCACGCGGCACGGTATTTCGGACGAAAACCGGCGAGATCACGGTCAAAGTGGCCGAGATCGAGTTGTTGACGAAGTCCCTGCGCCCGCTGCCGGAGAAGTTCCACGGTCTGACCGATCAGGAGATGCGTTATCGCCGGCGCTATGTCGATCTGATCATGAACGAGGACTCCCGGCGCGTATTTCGCGTGCGAACCGAGGTCGTTCGATATATCCGGTCGTACCTCGATGCGATGGACTTCATGGAGGTCGAGACGCCGATGATGCAACCGATTCCCGGCGGCGCCGTCGCGCGGCCGTTCATCACGCATCACAACGCACTGGATCGCGCGCTGTATCTTCGCATTGCACCGGAGCTGTATCTGAAGCGACTGGTCGTTGGCGGTTTCGAGCGCGTCTACGAGATCAACCGCAGCTTTCGCAACGAGGGCATCTCGACCCGGCACAATCCGGAATTCACGATGCTCGAGTTATACATGGCCTATGCCGAATACCACACGCTGATCGACTTGACGGAGAACCTCGTCCGCAGTCTCGCAGTGATGTTGTTCGAGGACCAGGAGGTCGAGTACCAGGGCAGGACGTACGATTTATCAAAACCGTTCGCCCGCTTGAGCGTCCTCGAAGCCGTCGCCCGGTTCAATCCGGACCTCGATGCTGGCCGGCTGCGCGATGGTGTGTATCTGGCGGGAGTCTGCGAGCAACTCGGGATTCCGATCAAAGAGGGGTTCGGGTCGGGCAAGTTGCTGATTGAGATCTTCGAGAAGACGGTAGAAGATCGGTTATTCGAGCCAACATTCATTACCGGATACCCGGCCGAGGTCTCGCCGCTGGCGCGACGTTCGGACGATGACCCGTGGCTGACCGATCGTTTTGAGTTTTTCGTCGCCGGGCGTGAAATCGCGAACGGTTTCTCGGAGCTGAATGACCCCGAAGACCAGGCCGAGCGCTTCCGCGCGCAGGTCGCACAGAAGGACGCCGGCGACCAGGAGGCGATGTTCTACGACGAGGATTACATAACCGCGCTGGAATATGGCATGCCGCCGACGGCGGGGCTGGGCATCGGCATCGATCGGCTGGTGATGTTTCTGACTGATTCCGCATCGATTCGCGACGTGCTGTTGTTTCCGCTTATGCGGGATGTTTGAGCTGCGGGGCAGGGGCGCGGGGTAGTCAGCCAGTGGCCTGATGACAGGTGCGAGCAGCGCGTTTCATCAAGGTTCTCTGGCCGTCAGTTACCGGTTAGGAATGTATATGGATACAGTGCTGACAGTGATTTCCTGGCAGAGGCTGATGTTTGCCATTCTGCCGGTGGCTGTCGTTATCGGCATCATGTTTCGTTGGTCCGCGGGCGCCAAAACTGCGATTTATGGCACGCTGCGAATGCTGATCCAGTTACTGCTTATTGGCTATGTACTGGTATATGTTTTTGCAATCGATCGGCCCGCATACATCATTGGCGTCCTGGTGATTATGCTTGCTGTGGCGAGTTGGATCGCGATTCGGCCACTACAGAAAAAGCAGCCACAGATTTATCTCAATTCACTCGGTGCGATTTCCGTGGGCGGCATCCTGACTCTCGCGTTGGTCAGCCAGGTGGTTATCGGTGTTCAGCCATGGTTCAGTCCGCGCTACGTGGTACCGCTGGCGGGAATGATTTTTGCCGGGTCAATGAATGCCGTCAGTCTCGCAGCTGAAAGACTTCAGTCCGAATACGACCGGGGCACGCCGTATGCAGAGGCCCGGCGAATCGCGTTGCAGGCGGCGTTGATACCGATCACAAATTCTCTGTTTGCAGTGGGGCTCGTGTCGCTGCCCGGGATGATGACCGGTCAGATTTTATCCGGTGTTTCACCGCTGGTAGCAGCGAAGTATCAGATTATCGTTATGACCATGCTGTTCGGTGCTGCGGGTATTTCGGCGGCACTGTATCTGGTGCTGGCCAAGCGTAGCCTGCGACACACCGTCGGGCATTCGATTTCGACACAGGACTGATTTAATTGACTGATATTTTCGCCGAATGAGCCGATCACGCTCGATGTTATTTGGTCAGGCAATCGTTATAACGGGCTGATCTGAATCTCTTGCTCCCGATCGAGTCGGATTTTGCAATGGCCTGCTGCTTTGCTGATGGTGTGGTTTTTGCCATATAAACTTACGGTAACGCCGGGATACACCGTGCCGCTGACTTCGATGATCGCGTTTCTGTGTTCGGGGTGGACGAGTTCATACAACCGTCGGACGAGTGCTTCTTTTTCGTCACCGCATTGTCGATGGCGTCCTGCAATATGCCGCACACGACACCTGCCTCGTTCAGGCGGGTCAGGACCGACTCTACGCTGAACGCATCCGTGGCGTCGTCGCTCGGCGCCACACTCAGGGTTGCCTGATCGTCAGTGATATCGAGCTCGAGCATCCGTTTACCTTAAATACTTGCCTGTATCAGGTTATCGGGACGAACGCTGCCGATCTTTAATGCCTGCACGGCTGCGCCGTCCGGAGTATCGGGGCGCAGGCGCCCGTTCACCCGACCGCGTAGGGCAATTCCAATCGCTCCAGTGTCCCGCTGGCTGCATCGTCCGCGAACCACTGGCCATCCGACTGGTCGATTGCGATCACGGCGGTCAGCTCGAATGCTCCGCCGTTCGGTGCGACCGAGACGATCTTGCCGGTCGCTTGTGAGGGGCCGTGGATCGTGGCACCCGGTTCGAGGCCGGCAGCCTTCGTCGTGAAGCGGTACATGCGCCGCTTGATGCGGCCGAGATTCTGCGTGCGGGCGACGATCTCCTGCCCGACATAGCAGCCTTTTGTGAAACTGATGCCGTCGAGCAGATCGAGGTTCAGCATCTGCGGGATGAATGCCTCGGACGTCGCCGCGCAGATGCCGGGCAGGCCCGCCGTGATATCGGCGAGTTGCCAGTCGGCGATGCCGGCGGTACCGAAGCCGGCCTGGGTGCAGACGGCCCGGACGTGTTCGGCCGGGCCGCACAGCCAGGCGCGCGTCGGATCGCCGATGAGTCTGGCGACGATGAGTTCACCGGCCCCGGGTTCATCGGCCGAGGCCGCCGCGCCGGGTTCGACGGGGAGCTCGAGATTTCCAAGCGTCAGCGGGGCATCGGCCGCGAGCCCGATCAGGCCGGCGACCGCAAAATTCATCACTGCGATCTCAACCTTGGCTCGCAACACGAATAGCCCAAGGCGACGGGCTATGCCGTCGATGATGTCGGCCGGCAACGGCCACCACAGCGCCTCCGGGCCCGGCAGCAGCTGGCCGACCGCCAGCAGGCGGCCCTTGGCCGTGGTCCAGCCGGCAAGCCGGCTGTGCCGGGGGTCAATGCGGTCGACGTCCTGAGTGAGCTGGCCTTGCAGGAATTCGATGCGGTCCTCGCCGCTGATACGCAGGAGCTGATGTCGGTCAAGTTCAACCGCGCACATTCCGGCGGGGGCAGGGAATCGGGACATGGTGTGCAGAAATTCTGATACTGAAATAGTCGGGTCATTCTGGCACACTAGCGCCCATGTCAACACCCATGTCAAAACCCATGTCAAAACCCGGGCAGAGCCTGGATATCACCGCAGACAACGGCGATTCCATTGCCGCGGATGCCGGTCAGCAAGCGGATCGAACCGGCCAATCGGACGGCCGTGCGGGTAAGACTGCCGTTAAGGCCGGACCGCCGGCACGCGAGTTCGGCGGCCCCGACGGGCTCGAGCCGACGCGTTACGGGGACTGGGAGCACAAGGGGCGCTGCATCGATTTTTAGCCCGCCGTGTGCCGTTACAGACATCGAACCTTTACCCATCGCTCGCGTTGCCGTTTCGAGGCCCAACCGATGCGGGTCGGCGGGTGGAATGAACGATCGGCCTTGAGCAACTGAGGTAAACCAATGGTCCGTTATGAGCGACCGCTTTCGCCGCATCTCGACGTGTATCGGTGGGAGGTCAGTAACGCCCTGTCGATTCTGCACCGGGCGACCGGCGTCGCGCTGTCATTCGGCGCCATCGCACTGGTCGGCTGGCTCATGTCCGTCGTCGGCGGGCCCGCTGCGTATAACGCGTTGAACGGTTTTTTCACGGGGCCGATCGGCGGGCTGATGCTGTTTGGCTGGACGTTCTGTTTCTTTTATCACCTGTGCAACGGCATTCGGCATCTGGCCTGGGACACCGGGCGGGGTTTCGAGAAGGACCGGGCGCGCATGACCGGCTGGTTCGTGGTTATCGTTGCGCTGGTCATGACGCTGGCTGTCTGGCTTGCGGCATTCATCGCGTAGAGGTTCAGGGTATGCAATCTCCTTTGGCAAAGGTTCTGGGTCACGGGTCCGCGCAACAGGGTACCGGCCACTGGTGGGGTCAGCGCCTGACGGCGATTGCCCTGGTGCCGCTGACCCTGTGGTTTGCGGTCGCGATCATGGGCAGCATGCCGCAGGGTAATTGGCACGACCTGTCTGCGTGGGTCGCCGAGCCGGTGCATGCGATTCTGTTGATTTTGCTGGTGCTGACCATGGTGCAGCACTCGAACCTGGGTCTGCAGGTCGTCGTCGAGGACTATGTGCACGGTGCGACCGTGGTGGTCGTGCTCATCGCGGTCAAATTCGCGCATGTGGCACTCGCCGTTGCGGGCGTTTATGCAGTGATCGTCATCTCCGTGGGAGCGGGTCGATGAGCGCTGCCTACCCGTTTATCGATCACACGTACGACGTCGTCGTCGTCGGTGCCGGCGGCGCGGGCCTGCGTTCCACGTTTGGGCTGGCACAAGCCGGGCTGACGACGGCATGCCTGACCAAGGTCTTTCCGACGCGCAGTCACACGGTAGCAGCGCAGGGTGGTATCAGCGCCGCACTCGGCAACATGGGTGAGGATGACTGGCGCTGGCATATGTACGACACCGTCAAGGGTTCTGACTGGCTCGGCGATCAGGATGCGATCGAATACATGTGCAAGCAAGCGCCGGATGCGGTGATCGAACTCGAGCACTACGGCGTGCCGTTTTCGCGTACCGAGGACGGCAGGATTTACCAGCGCCCGTTCGGCGGCATGACGACGCATTTCGGTGAGGGTACGGCCCAGCGCACGTGCGCGGCTGCGGACCGCACGGGGCACGCGATGCTCCACACCCTCTATCAGCAGTCACTGAAGCATGATGCGACGTTTTATATCGAGTTTTTCGCGATCGATCTGATCATGGAAGACGGTGAGTGTCGCGGCGTCGTGGCGATCGACATGGCCGAGGGTACATTGCATCGCTTCCGTGCGCGGCGCGTCATTCTCGCGACCGGCGGTTACGGTCGGGCATTCCTCTCGTGTACGTCGGCGCATATCTGCACCGGTGACGGCAACGCCATGGTTCAGCGCGCGGGGCTGCCGCTTCAGGACATGGAGTTCGTGCAGTTTCACCCGACCGGCATCTACGGCGCCGGCTGCCTGATCACCGAGGGCGCGCGCGGGGAAGGCGGTTACCTGACGAACTCGGCGGGCGATCGTTTCATGGAGCGTTACGCACCGAATGCCAAGGACCTCGCATCCCGTGATGTCGTCAGCCGTTCGATGACGATCGAGATTCGCGAGGGCCGCGGCGTTGGCGAGCATGCCGATCACGTGCACTTGCATCTCGAACATCTTGGCCCGGAAATTATCGACGAACGCCTGCCGGGAATTGCCGAATCGGCGCGGATCTTCGCCGGTATCGATGTCACCAGGGAACCGATCCCGGTATTGCCGACCGTTCACTACAACATGGGCGGAATTCCCGCGAATCGTCACGGCGAGGTGCTGACACTGGATGCCGGGGGGCAGGAGACCGTCGTGCCGGGCCTGATGGCTGTCGGCGAAGCGGCCTGCGTATCGGTGCACGGCGCGAATCGCCTGGGCTCGAACTCGCTGCTCGATCTGGTCGTGTTCGGGCGCGCGGCGGCTCATCATTGTGCCACGGAACTTGTGGATCCTGGCCGGCAGAAGCCGCTGCGAGCGGATGCCGGCAGCTTTGCCGTGGAGCGTCTCGACAAGCTGCGGCATGCGAATGGCAGCCGCCCGACGGCCGAGATCCGGCTGGAAATGCAGCGGCACATGCAGAACCATGCGGCGGTGTTCCGCACCGGCGAGGTACTCGAGGAAGGTATCGAAAAACTCGCACAGACCTTTGCATCGTTCGCCGACGTCAAAGTCTCGGACCGCGGGCTGATCTGGAACACCGATCTGATCGAGACGCTCGAACTCGAGAATCTGTTGTCCCAGGCCACGGTGACCATCGCATCGGCGGCCAACCGGAAAGAGAGCCGGGGCGCTCAGGCCCGCGAGGATTTCCCGGATCGGGACGACGAGAACTGGATGAAACACACGCTGGCGTGGTGTGACGAGAAAGCTAACGTCCGGTTCGGCTATCGGCCCGTGCATCTGCAGACGTTGACCGACGAGGTCGAGTCCGTGCCACCCGCGGCGCGCGTGTACTAAGCGTCGATTGACGAATGCACAACACTTGGATTAAGGATTACAAGGTGACACCATGGCCCAATTCAGGCTTCCGCCCAATTCGCGTTTGCAGAAGGGCAGGTTTTTCGAGGCTCCCGCAGGCGCAAAGCAGATCAGACGGTTCGAGGTCTATCGTTACGACCCCGACACCGGCGAGAACCCGCGAGTGGACCACTACGACGTGGCGCTCGACCAGTGCGGTCCAATGGTCCTGGACGGGCTGATCAAGATCAAGAACGAGGTCGACCCGACACTGACCTTCCGGCGTTCCTGCCGCGAGGGCATCTGCGGTTCGTGCGCCATGAACATCGACGGGCTGAATACGCTCGCGTGCACGCTGGCGATCGATGACATCAAGGGGCCCGTCAAGGTTTACCCGCTGCCGCACATGGAGGTCATCAAGGATCTGGTGCCGGACCTGACCCACTTCTACGCGCAGTATGCATCGATCAAGCCATGGCTGCAGACGCGCACGCCGGCGCCGCCGGACCGGGAGCGCCTGCAATCCAGGGCAGAGCAGGAACTGATCAACTCGCCATCGGCGTGCATTCTGTGTGCCTGCTGTTCGACGAGTTGTCCGAGTTATTGGTGGAATAGTGATCGCTATCTCGGCCCCGCGGCATTGCTTGCAGCCTATCGCTGGCTGGTCGATAGCCGGGACGAGGCGAGCGGCGAGCGGCTCGATGCGCTCGAGGATTCGTTCCGGCTGTATCGGTGCCATACGATCATGAATTGCACCAACTCGTGTCCGAAGGATCTGAACCCGGCGCGAGCCATAGCCGAAATCAAGAAGACGCTGGCCGTCCGACGGATGTAGTCGTCGCAGACCCGATCGGCGGCATGGATTCCATCAAGCGTGCACGACTTGGTTGGCGTTGTCGCCGCGGCATGCGTGAACTCGACGTACTGCTGATGCGCTACATGGACCGCGATTACGAGCGCGCCGATGCGGCGGAGCAGGCAGCGTTCGAAACCCTGCTCGATTTCCAGGATCCGGAGATTCTCGACTTGCTCACGGGCCGCCTCACGGCGCAGGATGTGCGGTTGCAAGATGTGGTCGAACGGCTTTTATCGAACGATTGAACTGGCGTCGGCGGATCGCGCCGCCCCGGTCGTGCGCCTGTTTGGCGGCCGGGTCGCGAGCGTCGTGGCGCAGGCATCAGGAAGCTGGTCGCTGCGGCTGGTGTCGCGCCAGGCATCTGCCGCTGCGCGGGGTGGCGCACTGGGTGATGAATGGCTGGAAGTGCGCCTGACGCACGGCTGGATTGCCGTCGGCGGGCGCCTGATCGGTTTGCGGTGGGTCGCCCGGGACGGGCGGCGTTTCGCCTGTTGGCTGTGGTGCCGCCGGCCCGGTAGCGCGCGCTGGCGACGGCTGCTGGTCAGGTTGCGGGTGCCTATGGCGGCCGGTTTGGCGTAAAATCGGCCGGCTGCTGCGTTGCATTAGGCCGCGTAGCGGGCCGAATTGGCCGGCAGTCTGGAGAGAGTCGAAAATTGTGACGGATGCCCGCAAAATCAAGCGCTGGCGCGAACTTATTGCGGCCGTACTGGTCTATGCGAAGGACAGTGACTCGTTGTACGTCCGAGCGGGGGCCGCTCGGCGATGAGCGGCAAGGCTGACGACCAGCGGCTTGTCGAACGGGTTCAGCAGGGCGACAAGCGAGCTTTTGATGTGCTGGTGCTGAAGTACCAGCACAAGATTTTGAAATTGATTATGCGTTACGTTCGTAATCCGGCGGATGCCCTTGATGTCTCGCAGGAGGCATTCATCAAGGCCTATCGCGCGCTACCGAATTTCCGGGGTGATAGTGCTTTTTATACGTGGTTGTACCGGATTGCGATCAACACCGCGAAGAATCATCTGGTCGTAATGAAGCGGCGGCCGCTGGACTTCGATGTTGACTTGCAGGATCCGGAGTCCTACGAGGTCAATGCCCGGCTGCAGGATACCGATACCCCGGATGCGATCGCGCAGCGTGAAGAATTGCGTGAAACCGTCGAGGATGCAATCGAGGCTCTGCCGGAAGAATTGCGGGTCGCGATTGTTTTGCGCGAGATTGAGGGTATGAGTTACGAGGAGATCGCGAGCGCGATGGAGTGTCCGGTCGGGACGGTTCGTTCGCGTATCTTCAGAGCCAGAGAGGCGATTGACGGCCGCATCGGGAATTTATTACAGGGTGCCGACAGTGGTTGACGGGTACCCGGAGATGGAACGAGACGAGGCATGGAGACGATGAGCCAGACCATAAACGAACAGTTGTCTGCGTTACTCGACGGTGAGTTGCCGGTGGCCGAGGAAGAGTTGCTGCTGCGGCGCCTGGAGCGGGAACCGGAACTGCGTGACCGGCTCGGCCGCTATGGGCTCGTCGGCGACCTGCTGGCGGGCGCCAGCGTCCAGCCCGGCGCACTGCAGCTTGCCGACCGGGTACGTGCGGCAATCGAAGCGGAGGCGGTTGCATCGCCGCGTGACGGGTCCGGCGCCGGCAGTCGCGCGGTTGGCTCCGGCTTCGTCGGTGCCGGTCTGGCGGCGGCAGTCGCGATGGTCGTCGCGCTGAATCTTGCGCCCGTCAAAGAGGGCACCCAGGCGTTGCAATTCATGGCTGGCGCCGGCGGCGTCACGGCTGTCACGGTGGCCGAGGTGGATTCCGATTACGGGTACAGCGCGAGCATGGCAACCAGTCGTCTGATGCGTTATCTCGTGTCACACGCGGAGTATTCGAACCCGGCCACGCGCCAGTTCGTCGATGCCCACTTGGTCATGCCGTCATTTCGGGTCGCAGCCTGGCGCCCGGCCGGGGCCGGTGAATGACTGACCCCGTTCGGCCGGTCGTCATGCGCGGCGCGCTCTCGCTGTCGGTGTGCTCCGGCATGGTTTGGCTGTTGGCGTGGGTCGGCATCGCCGGCGCGGCGGACAGTCCACAAGCATGGCTCGAACGGATGGCCGACGCGGCGGGAAAATACAACTTCCGCGGTACGCTCGTGCACATGTGCGGCGACAAGGTCGATGTCGTACATATCGTTCACCGCGTCGAGAACGGCGAGGTCACCGAACGCATCACGGCGATCGATTCCACCGGTCGCGAGATCATCCGAACCGCGGAGGAGGTCATGTGCATTCTCCCGGACCAGAAGCTCGTCATGGTCGATCAGCGCAACGCCGGCGTGACGATGCCGGCCGATGAGATCACTCGCATGCCGAGTTTCGCGTCGGTCAATCCGGCGATTTACCAGGTCGAGGTCCTCGCGACCGAGCGTATCGCCGGGCAGGATGCACAGGTCATCGTGGTGAGCCCCACGGATCAGTATCGCTTCGGTTATCGATTGTGGCTTGATACTGCGCGTGCGCTGCCGTTGAAGTACGAGTTGATGAACGGCAGCGGCCGTGCGCTCGAGCAGACCCTGTTTACCGAGATCACGTTCGATGAGAAGCTCCGGCAATCTGACGTCGAACCGACCGTCGCCATGGATGATTTCGTCTGGCAGCGCACCGAGCCGATGCCAGCGCGTGCCGCCGACGCGAGCAGGTCCGGCGGGTGGGAATGCGCTGTTCTGCCGGTCGGTTTCGAGCTGACGATGGCGCGCTCCCAACTTGCCGGGGATAACGAGTCAACGATGGAGCATCTGGTGTATTCCGACGGCCTCGCGTCGGTTTCGGTGTTCATCGAAGCCGGCGTCACCGATGCCGCTCTGCAGGTCGGCAAGTCGCAGGTCGGCGCGACGGTTGCCTATACCACGATCATCGACGGGTATCTGGTGACGGCGGTCGGCAGCGTGCCACTCAAGACTGCCAGGATGATTGCCCTGTCGGCGCGACCGGTCAACGCGAGACCCTGATCCGGCCGTGCTGTTCGCGACCGGCACCGTCACCTCCGCTCACGGCGCATTCGCGCGGATTACTATCGATGGCCTGCCTGCCTGCCAGGCTTGTGCGCAGCACGCGGGTTGCGGGCTTGGCCCGTTGCTGACGATGTTCGGGGCCAACCGGTCGCGGGTTCTCGACGTGCCTGATTGCCATCCGGAGCCGTTGCAGGTCGGGGATCGCGTACGCGTTGTCCTGCGCGGGCGGCGGTTGGCGGCATTCGCCGTCCTCGCATACGGGGTGCCGCTGATCGGGCTGCTCGGCGGCGCGGCGCTGGCCACCGTCTGGATACCCGGCGCCGGCGACGGGGCGGCGGTCATCGGCGCAATCGCGGGGGCGGGAGCTGCCTGGTTGCTGATCAGCCTGGATGTCGTGCGTCGTTCGGCAGCGGCCGGACTGCCTGCCGCGGTTCAACGCATTGCATGAACACCGGCGACGGGAGCCTGCCGGTCCTTGAGGTCTTCAGCCGGCGCGGCTGCCACTTGTGTGAGCAGCTACTGGGTGAACTGGAACCGCTGGTGCGGGGACGCGCGACAATCTCGGTATTCGACATCGACGACCGGCCGGAGTGGCAGGCGAATTATGGTGAACGGGTGCCGGTCGTTTGCTGTGACGGCGAGGAGATTTGTCAGTACAATCTGGATCGCCGCGCCGTACTGGACAAGATCGCCGCATACGACACCTGACCCGCTGCGGGCCGGGCAGCCTGTTTCTCCATCCTTTGATTTATAATTCCAACGCCACGAGGCTATGGACTGCCCCCGCCGATGCGCCATATACGCAATTTTTCAATCATCGCCCACATTGATCACGGCAAATCCACGTTGTCGGATCGGTTGATCGAGCTGTGCGGGGGGCTCGAGAAGCGTGAAATGTCCAACCAGGTGCTCGACTCGATGGATATCGAGCGCGAAAGGGGCATCACGATCAAGGCGCAAAGCGTGTCGTTGAATTACCAGGCGAATAACGGCGAGACCTATATGCTGAACTTTATCGATACGCCCGGGCATGTCGATTTTTCATACGAGGTGTCACGCTCGCTGGCCGCCTGCGAGGGTGCGCTGCTGATCGTCGATGCGGCGCAGAGCGTAGAGGCGCAGAGTATCGCGAATTGTTACGCGGCGCTCGAGCAGGACCTGGAGATTTTGCCGGTCATCAACAAGATCGATTTACCGTCCGCCGATCCTGCGCGCGTCAAGCACGACATCCAGGAGATCATCGGCCTCGATGCGGATGACGCCGTCCTCGTCAGCGCGAAAACCGGCGAGGGCATTGCCGAACTGCTCGAGACGCTGCTGGTGCGTATTCCGCCACCGACCGGTGAACCGGATGGGCCGCTGCAGGCACTGATCATCGATTCCTGGTTCGATAATTACGTCGGCGTCGTCTCGCTGGTGCGGATAATGAACGGGGAACTGCCCGTTCGGAAAAAGATCACGATCATGTCGACAGGTGAATCGTATCCGGCGAATGATGTCGGCGTCTTCACGCCGAAGATGACGAGCCGCGATTGTCTGAAGACGGGCGAAGTCGGCTACCTGGTGGCGGGCATCAAGGATATCGACGGCGCGCCGGTCGGCGACACGATCACGCTCGAGGCGCAGCCCGCAGCTGTGCCACTCGAGGGTTTTCGTCCGGTCAAGCCGCGGGTCTTCGCGGGCCTGTTCCCCGTGCAGTCTGACCAGTTCGAAGCGTTTCGCGACGCGCTGAAGAAGCTGCGCCTGAATGACGCAGCGCTGTATTTCGAACCCGAGTCATCGGCGGCTCTCGGCTTTGGCTTCCGATGCGGCTTCCTCGGTATGCTGCACATGGAGATCGTTCAGGAGCGCATCGAGCGCGAGTACGGGCTGGATATCATTACGACCGCACCCACGGTTGCATTCGAGATCCTGCTGCGCACCGGGGAGGTGCTGAACATAGAAAACCCGGCAATGCTGCCGGCATCCGGCGACATCGACGAGATACGTGAGCCGTATATCACCGCCAGCCTGCTCATGCCGCAGGAGTATCTCGGTGCGGTAATCCAGCTGTGCGCGTCCAAACGCGGCATTCAGAAAAAGATCGAGTACCACGGCAACCAAGTGTCGCTCGAGTACGAGTTGCCGATGGCCGAGGTCGTACTCGATTTCTTTGACCGGCTCAAATCGGTCAGTCGCGGCCATGCGTCATTTGATTACGAGCTTTCGGGCTTTCGCGTCGGTGAGCTGGTCAAGCTGGATATACTGATCAACAAAGTGCGTGTCGATGCGTTGTCCCTGATCGTCCACCGCGAGTCGGCCCGTCGGCGCGGCCGCGAGCTGGTCGAGAAGCTCAAGGAGTTGATTCCGCGGCAGATGTTCTCGATTCCCGTCCAGGCTGCGATCGGCGGGGATATCGTGGCTCGCGCGGATATCAAGGCGTTCCGCAAGGATGTGACCGCGAAGCTGTATGGTGGTGACATCTCGCGCAAACGCAAGTTGCTCGAGAAACAAAAGGCCGGTAAAAAGCGTATGAAATCGTTTGGCAACGTCGAGATCCCGCAGGAGGCTTTTCTTGCCGTCCTGAAGGTCGGGCGTGATTAGGAAGTGTGATCAGGGCGTGACCGCACGATTCGGAGCCCGGGTCCGAAACCGGAGGATACGGCATTGAGCGGAGCATTATATGAGTTTTGATTTTTCACTGATACTGGTCATCGTGACGTCCGTCAGCGGCTTGATCTGGGCTGTCGACGCCTGGTTTTTGCGGCGGAACCGGCCCGCACCGGTGCGGGGGCAGAAGTCGAACGAGCCGGTCATCGTCGAATACGCGCGTTCATTTTTTCCCGTGTTACTGATCGTTCTGACCGTGCGCTCATTTTTGTTCGAGCCCTTTCGTATCCCGTCGAGTTCGATGGTGCCGACCTTGCACGTCGGCGACTTTATTTTCGTCAACAAGTACACCTACGGGCTGCGCTTACCGGTTACGAATACGAAGATTGTCAATCTTGGCATGCCGGAACGCGGCGACGTCATCGTATTCAAGCTGCCGGCCGATCCGAGTACCAATTACATCAAGCGCCTGGTTGGGCTGCCGGGCGATACCGTCACCTACCGGAATCGTCGGCTGTATATCAATGGTGTGCTGATTGAGACCACGAATCTGGGCAGGTACCGGGGTGAGGGGCAGCGCGATGCGTTGCTGTACAATGAGAATCTCGAGGGGGTCGAGCACGAGATTTTGCTGATGCCGGGTCGAGGCGGTCTGGAGGGGACATTCCAAGTGCCGGAGGATCATTACTTCATGATGGGTGATAACCGGGATAACAGCAAAGACAGTCGTTACCGCGGCGTCGGTGTCATTCCGGAAGGCAACGTGGTTGGCAAGGCCGTGCGGATCTGGATGAATTGGAGTTTTCCGGGCTGGCCTCGCTGGAGCCGCATCGGGCTGCCTGTTAAATAGCGCACCGCGGGGTTTGTCCGCGGTGCCGGGTTGCCGGGGCTGGCGATCGATCGAGAGGTATCGGGTTGATGAGCAATTTGGGAGCACCTGTTATGAGGCACGGGCAGCGTGGTGTCACGTTTATCAGTTTTATTGTCATCGCGGCTTTCGTCGCGTCATACGCATTTGCTGTGCTGAAGATCACGCCGTTCTATCTGGAGCAGATGAAGGTCTCGCGCATACTCACGGACGTCGAAACCAATCTGAGCGGCAGTAGCACGACCCTCGCCAAGATACGCTCGGCGATCAACAAGCGCCTGGATATCGAGATGGTTCGGGGCATGAACGCACTTGATTTCAAGATCAAGAAGTCGAAGAACGGATATACGGTCAACGCACAATACGAACGACGGGCCGCCTATTTCGGCAACCTGTCGCTGGTGGTGAGTTTCGACAAGTCCGTTGAGATCAAACGGTGACCGCATCAGTAATTGGTGTGACAAGGCGCTTGGCTACCGGTTTTCCGACGCGGAACTGCTGAACCGGGCGTTGACCCACCGCAGCGCGTCGGCAGAGAATAACGAGCGGCTCGAATTCCTCGGCGACGCTGTGCTTGGTCTGGTCATTGCCGATGCGATGTACGAGAGCAAGGCTGACGCGCCCGAAGGCATCCTCAGTCGATTCCGTTCGGAACTTGTCTGCGGCGAGACGCTGGCCGAGATCGGGCGCGAGATTGCTGTGGGTCCGCAGTTGATCATGGGCAGTGGCGAGTATCGCAGTGGCGGCTACCAGCGCAAGTCCGTGCTGGCCAATGCCGTCGAGGCGGTCATCGGCGCGGTGTTTCTGGATGGCGGTTTCGTTGCGGCGCGGGAAGTCATTCTGAGGTTCTATGCCGGCCGTCTCGCCAGTCTGCCCGATGAGGATGAACTCAAGGATCCGAAGACCCGCTTGCAGGAATATCTACAGTCGCGCCAGCTGGTGCCGCCGGACTATGAATTATCTGATGTTTCGGGCGCGGCCCATGCCCAGACATTCGTTGTGAGTTGCTGCATCGGCTCGCTGGAACTCGTGACCAGCGGCACCGGCACCAGTCGCCGCCGCGCCGAGCAGGCTGCCGCCACCGCCGCGTTGGAGGAACTCGGGCATGGCTGACTCACCCGAGCGCTCTGCGTTTCGCGCCGGGTTCGTCGCTGTCATCGGGCGGCCGAACACCGGGAAGTCGACACTCGTCAACGCAATGGTCGGGGAGCAAATCAGCATCGTTACGTCGAAGCCGCAGACGACTCGCCACAGCATTCTCGGTATCCTGCATGAGCCGGGTGTACAGGTTATCTTCGTCGATACACCCGGGATTCACCGCGGCGGGCGCAAGCTGATCAATCGCACGATGAATCGCACGGCCGCGGCCTCACTGGCGGGCGCCGACGTCGCATTGTTCGTCGTTGATTCAAAAGGCTGGTCGCGTGGCGATGACGTGGTGTTGGCCAAGTTGAAAGATGCCGGAATTCCGACCCTGCTGGTCGTGAACAAGCTCGATCTGATGGAGCGCCGCCAGGATCTGCTGCCGGTGCTGCAGGACTACCAGGCACGCGGCACGTTCGACGAGATCATCCCGATCTCGGCCCGGCGCGGTACCAACCTTGACCGACTGCTGGAATTGGTCAAGGCGCGTCTGCCCGACAGCGAGCCGCTGTTTCCGGCCGATATGACGACGGATCGCGGCATGGAGTTCCGGATCAGTGAAGTGTTTCGCGAGAAACTGCTCTCCACCCTCCGTGAAGAGGTGCCTTACGGGCTGGCGGTCGAGGTTCTGGCGCTCGAGCAGCGCGACGATATGTGGTTCGTCGACGCGCTGATCTGGGTCGAGAAAGACTCTCATCGGGGCATCGTTGTCGGGCGTGGCGGGAATCGGCTCAAGAAAATCAGCACCGATGCCCGCGTCGATCTCGAAGCCATGTTCGAGCGGCGCTTTTACGTCAAGGCGCACGTCAAGGTCAAAGAAAACTGGAGCGACAATGCACGCGCACTGCGTCAGCTCGGCTACGAGATGCCGGGATGAGCGTGGTGGAACGAGTGGAACTGGAGGCGAGCTTCGTGCTGCATGCCCGTCCGTATCGTGAGTCGAGCCAGATCTGTGAGATGCTGAGTCAGCAGCACGGCCGCGTTGGGGTGGTCGCCAGGGGCGCGCGCCGCCCCCGGTCCCCGTGGCGCAGCCTGCTGCAGCCATTTCAGCCGCTACGAATATCATGGTTCGGGCGTGGCTCCCTCTACACACTCCGGGCCGCCGAGCCATCTTCGCGTCCGCTGCCGATAACCGGGCTCGCGCTGATGTCGGCCTATTATCTGAATGAATTGCTGATGATCCTGATGCAGCGGGTCGATCCGCATCCGGAGTTGTTTGCGCATTACGGCGCCGCGATCGGTGCATTATCGACGGGTGAGGAGCCGCAACGAATCCTGCGCCGGTTCGAGGTCGCACTGCTCAGCGAGATCGGTTACGGCCTGGTCGTCGATCTGGACGTCATCCAGCAGCAGCCGCTGGCCGCCGACCGGTATTATGAATATGTCATCGACCGGGGGCCGGTGCCGGTCGATGCCGGGTACGACGGCGACCTCGTGTTTTCCGGCGGCGCTCTGCATGCCATTGCCGCGGGTGAGCTGACGAATGACGAGCAACTGCGTAATGCCAAGCGGCTGCTGCGGCCGCTCTTGGACCGGGCGCTCGGCGGCAAGCCGCTGAAGACCCGCGAGGTGCTCGCGGCGATGCTGCGCTAGCACGGCGTGGGAGGTTCTGCTTCCACAAACTTCACCGGTAATTCATATACACTTTGCGCCTGCGCGGCATGCGCCGTGGCAGCAACCTGGTTCCTGATACCTGTAATGTGACGGGCAACGAATAACATGGGCGGTAACACGCACTCCGGCATTTATCTTGGCGTTAACGTCGATCATGTGGCAACTCTGCGTCAGGCACGCGGCACGGATTATCCGGATCCGGTCGAGGCCGCGTTGCTGGCCGAGCGTTCGGGCGCCGATTCGATCACGGTGCATCTGCGTGAGGATCGCCGGCACATCCAGGATCATGACGTCGAGCGGCTCGCCGCACGGCTGCAGACCCACATGAACCTGGAGATGGCAGTCACCGACGAGATGCTCGCGATCGCAGCCCGTATTCGGCCCGCTGATTGCTGCCTCGTGCCGGAGCGGCGCGAGGAACTGACCACCGAGGGGGGGCTGGACGTCTCCGGCCAGCAGGATCGGATCACCGCGGCATGCGCACAATTGGCCGAGGCGGGCATTCGCGTCTCGTTATTCATCGACCCGGAACCGGCACAACTCGATGCCGCAGTAGCGGCGGGTGCGCCCGTCGTCGAGTTGCATACGGGTTGTTTTGCCGATGCAAAGGGTCCTGAAGACGCCGCCGTCGAACTCCGGCGCGTACATCAGGCCGCCGTCTACGGCGCCGAACTCGGTCTGACGATTCATGCGGGGCATGGTCTGCATCGCGAGAACGTGCAGCCGGTTGCGGCCATTGCGCAGATTGTCGAGTTGAACATCGGTCATGCACTCATTGCCCGCTCGGTTTTCGATGGGCTGGCGCAGGCGGTGGCCGAGATCAAGCGGCTGATGGCCGAGGCCCGCGCGTGATCTTTGGCGTAGGCATCGACGTGCTGCGGGCCGATCGCGTGCAGCGGATTTACGCGCGCTTCGGCGAGCGTTTTGCGCGCCATATCCTGATGCCGGAGGAACTCGAATGGTTCCCCCGGGAAAAGCATCCCGAGCGCTATCTCGCGATGCGTTTCGCCGCGAAGGAGGCAATCGTCAAGGCCATGGGCACCGGGTTCGCCAACGGCATGTGGGTGCGTGACACTGGCGTGCGGCCAAATCGCTACGGCCGACCCGATATTATCTTCTCCCCGCGCGGCCGCGCGAAGTGCGACGAACTGGGGATCGGCGACGGGCACCTGACCTTGACGGACGAGGCCGGCCTGGTGGTTGCCGTCGCGATCCTGATGAGAAAAGTCGCCGCATGAATTACCTGATCTTCGATATCGAGACGATACCCGACATCGAACTCGGTCGGCGCCTGTTGCCGCTCGGCGACCTGTCGGACGAGGACGCAGGCAAGGCGATGATGTTCCGGCATCTGCAGGACACCGGTTCCGAGTTCCTGCCGCTGTACCAGCAGCGCATCGTCGCGATCGCCGTCGTCCTGCGGGCGGGTGACAAGCTGAGGGTCTGGAGCCTCGGCGAGATCGACAGCGGTGAAGCCGACCTGGTGCAGCGTTTTTTTGACGGCCTCGATCAGTTCGGCCCGCAGCTGGTCTCGTGGAACGGCAGTGGGTTCGACCTGCCGGTGCTGCATTATCGGGCAATGCTGCATGGCATTGCAGCGCCCAGGTACTGGGAAACCGGCGATGAGGACCGGAGTTTTCGCTACAACAATTATCTGAGCCGCTATCACTGGCGGCACATCGATGTCATGGACGTGTTGTCGGGGTTCAACCCGCGCGCCCGGGCGGGTCTCGACAAGATCGCGGTCATGCTCGGCTTTCCCGGCAAACTGGGGATGGCCGGCGATCAGGTCTGGAACACCTATCGCGACGGCCAGCTCGAGAAGATTCGCAACTACTGCGAAACCGACGTGCTCAATACCTACCTTATCTTCCTGCGCTTCCAGCACATGCGCGGCATTCTCGACGACGTGCAGCTTGATGCTGAATTCGAGCGCGTGCGGGAACTGCTGGATGCCGCGCCCGAGCCGCATCTCAAAGCGTTTCTGGATGCCTGGAAGCGTGGCCCCGTACCCGCCGAGTGACCCGCATGGCGCGTAAGTTACCGGACCCGGAGACGGCCCTGATCGTCGACACCACCGTTGACGGCCGTGGTGTTGCCCGCCCGCCCGGCAAGGCCGTGTTCATCCATGGCGCGCTGACGGGTGAGACCGTGCGCTTCCAGCGCCGCAAGAAACGTCGCAGCTACGACGAGGCTGATTTGCTCGAGATCCTGACGTCGGCGCCGGAACGCGTCGAGCCCGGATGCGCCGTATTCGGGATCTGTGGCGGCTGCTCCCTGCAGCACCTGGCGTCGGCGCGCCAGCTCGATATGAAGCAGGGCGTGTTACTGGATAATCTGCAGCGAATCGGCCATGTCGAACCGGCCGAGATCCTTGCGCCCATCAGCGGGCCAGCCTGGGGCTATCGACGCAAGGCGCGGCTGGCTGCGAAGTACGTGACGAAGAAGGGGCGTGTGCTCGTGGGTTTCCGCGAGCGGAACAAGCCCTATGTGACGGATATGGCGCGCTGCGAGACATTGCACCCGGCGCTCGGCGACCGGCTTGTGGAACTTGCGGCGTTGATCGAATCGCTGTCGATCCGGGACCGGGTGCCGCAGATCGAGGCGGCGGTCGGTGACAACGGCGTCGCCATGGTGTTTCGGGTTCTCGATCCGCCCAATCAGGCCGATTGTGCGGCACTGGCGCGCTTCGGTGAGACGTATGGGATCGGTATCTATCTGCAGAGCAAAGGGCCCGACAGCATCGAGCCCCTGCCCGGAGTGGCCGCACCCGAGCCGCTGCATTACCGGATTCCCGGTTTCGATATCTCAATCGCGTTTACCGTGACCGACTTCGTGCAGGTAAACGGCGAGGTCAACGGCAAGATGATCCGGCGCGCGCTCGAGTTGCTGGCGCCTGACCGGTCGAGCCGGGTGCTCGATCTCTACAGCGGGCTGGGAAATTTCTCTTTGCCGATTGCGACGCGTGCGGGCGAAGTGGTCGGCATCGAACTGGCCGCTGACATGGTAGAGCGTGCCGGGCGCAATGCTGCGCGCAACCACATTGCGAACGTGTCGTTTCGCCAGGCCGATCTTTCTGTGCCCGCGGCGGCTGAGGCATCCGAATGGCGGGGTTTCGATCTTGTCATGCTCGATCCGCCGCGGACCGGCGCCATGGAGATGATGGAGGTGCTTGGACAGATCGGCGCACAGCGGATTTTGTATGTGTCCTGCCATCCGGGCACGCTGGCGCGCGATGCCGGGCATCTCGTCGACACGCTCGGTTACACACTGGTCGCGGCCGGGGTAATGGACATGTTTCCGCAGACCAGTCATGTGGAATCGATGGCATTGTTTCGTCGTGCCTGAAACGGGGGCTTGACGCGGGCCGGTCGGTTGCAATAAAACCATAGCTTCCGTTCGCGTCGCGCGGGGATAACAACCATGACACTCGGGCCCTTGATGATCGATGTAGCAGGGTTAACGCTGTCCGGCGAAGAGGTGGCGCGCCTGCGGGACCCGCGGATTGGCGGGGTCATCCTGTTTGCCCGCAACTATGCGAGTGTCGGTCAGGTTCGTGAGCTCGTCGCTGCCATCCAGGCGGTGCGCGCGCCAAAACTGCTGGTCGCGGTCGACCAGGAGGGTGGCCGGGTCCAGCGTTTCCGGGACGGTTTCAGCAAGTTGCCGCCCGCCCGCTGGCTGGGTCGCCAGTACGATGCCGATGCGGAGCGCGCGCGTGAACTGGCGCACGCCTGTGGCTGGCTGATGGCGGCCGAATTGCTCGATGTCGGCATCGACCTGAGTTTCGCGCCGGTGGTCGACCTGGACCTCGGTTTCAGCGAGGTCATCGGCGATCGTGCTTTTCACCAGGATGCGGAGGTCGTTGCGAACCTGGCTTCGGCCTACGTGCAGGGCATGCGCAAGGCCGGCATGCGGGCGGTGGCGAAACATTTCCCGGGGCACGGTGCGGTGGTTGCCGATTCCCATCACGAACTGCCGCATGACCCGCGCGAACTGGCGGCCATGGATGGCGACTTGCTGCCGTACCGGCGGTTGATCGCGAACGGTCTGAGCGGCGTCATGATGGCGCACGTGAAATTCCCGGCCATCGATCGGCGTATTGCCAGCTTGTCACCGTACTGGGTGCAGACGGAACTGCGTCGCAAGCTCGGCTTCTCCGGCGCGATATTTTCGGACGATCTGAGCATGTCCGCCGCTGATATTGCAGGCGACATAGCGGAGCGGGTGCGCCAGGCCCTCGATGCGGGTGCCGACATGGTGCTGATCTGCAACGATGCGAATGCCGTCACGCAGGTGCTGGAGGTGCTGGACGACCTCGGCAACCCGGCCAGTCAGGCACGGCTGGTGGCAATCCGACCGCATTCGATCGAATGGGTCGCCGGGCAACTGCATGAGACAGACGGGTGGCAGTCGGTCATCGCCCGGCTCGCGGCGGCCGACGCGCCGCCGTCGTTGGTGCTGGACGGTTGACCTCAGTGAGTGGTATCAGCGGGTTTCCCGATGCGGTGATCGTCGCTGACGAGGCGCAGGTGCGCCAGGCGTACGAACGCATAAGCGCCGAACTGCAGCCCATCGTGTTTTCGGCCGACTGTGTCCTGCTCGGTATCATGATGGGCGGCCTGATGCCGACGGCGCGGATCGCGAGCCTGCTGAGCGGCGATTTTGCAATGGACTACTGTCAGGTCAGTCGGTACCGTGGCGGCCTGCGCGGGGGGGCACTCGAGTGGCTGCAGCCGCCGCGCATCGAGCTGGCCGGGCGCACCGTGTTGTTGGTCGACGATATCTTTGACGAGGGCATTACCCTCGAATACGTCGTCGACGCATGCCGGCATCTCGGTGCTGCACGTGTCGTCAGCACTGTGCTGGTTCGTAAACGCCACCAGCGGATGGCGGGACGCAGCCTGCCGGATCTGGTCGGTCTGACCGTCGATGATCGCTATGTTTTTGGTTGTGGCATGGATTACCAGCACCGCTGGCGTCACCTGCCGGCCATCTATGCGCTGCGGGAGGACGTATGAAGCGGTTTGCTCTGATCGGTGGTACCGGTGCGCTTGAGGTCGCAGCGCAGGCCGTGGCTCCCGGCGATGTACCGTCGACGCCATACGGCGAGGCATCCAGCCCGCTACTGCGCTGGCGAAGCGGCGATATCGAGTTCTGTTTCCTGGCCCGGCATGGGCTGGCTGGCGTGATCCCGCCACACCGGGTTAATTACCGGGCGAACGTGTGGGCGCTTCGCGACGCGGCCCCGGACGGGATGCTCGGTATCAACGCGGTCGGCGGGATTTCGGCGTCAGCCTGCCCGGCCCGGCTCGTCTTTCCGAACCAGATCATTGATTACACGTGGGGTCGCGAGCACACGTTCAACGACGGCGACCTGCGACCGCTCCAGCATATGGAATTTACCGAGCCATTCTCGTGCCGTCTGCATGCGCTGCTGATCGACCGGGCAGCCGCGCTGGAGCTCGATTACGAACCATCGGGTACCTATGGCGTCACGCAGGGGCCACGACTCGAGACGCGGGCGGAGATCGACCGTATGGCGGGCGACGGATGTGACATCGTCGGCATGACCGGAATGCCGGAAGCTGCACTGGCAGGTGAACTCGAACTCGATTACGCGATCATTGCCGTCATCGTGAACCGGGCGGCCGGTCGGGCGCCGTCCGGGCAGGGCATCCACGACGAAATCGGGCAATTCATGGCCGCGGGCATGGGTCAGGTCGGCCGGCTGCTGGCCGCACTGTAACCACGACGATTCGCCGGCCCGCGCTGCGAGTCGACCGAGTCCAAATCAGCGACGAGTGACTCGCATCACAGACGGCCAGGCCCGGGTTGCCTATTATTCATTTGTTGTCGAAGTGGGGTGGTGCGGGTCCCGGTTCAATCGTTCGCCGGACGGGTGAAGCGGTTCTGGCATTATCTATAAATGGTATCAGAATTATCTTATAAATAGATGATTAATCTTGATAAAAAGATAGTCATTCAAGCCCTCGACTGTGGCCTGCAGGCGTTGCTTGTCATCAACGCGAGAGACAAGGCGTTGCCGGTTGTTTATGTCAACCCGGCGTTCGAAACGCTGACCGGCCTGGATGCGAGTGAGGTCATCGGTGCCGGTATCGACGAGTTGATCATGGACGGCGAGTTGCCCGAGCGGGTCGACGCGCGCGTCGGCGACCGGCCGGCCGATGGCGACCGCAATCTCGAGCAAGCGTGGAAGTTGAAAGCCGGCGGCAGCGTCCGGCTCAACGTGCGGTTGTCGGCGCTGTATGAGCGACCGGGCACACCCTCATTCTGGTTGCTGACCGAGGTCGCTCGGGCTGACAGCTCACCGGGCGAGGCCGCGCTGCGCCATGCCCTGCACGATGCCAGGCGTCGACTGAAGAGTCTCGAGCGGACCGATCCTGCGGCTGGCGTCGCCGATCCGGCCGGGTTCATGGAAGTCCTGCAGCGCGACTGGTCGATCGCCCGCCGCGAGCAGCGGCGTCTGGGCATCGTCGTGTTCCAGGTCGATTGTCTCGACGCGTATCGCGACGTGTTCGGTCGGCATGCCGCCGACTCGCTGCTGCGCAAGATCGGGCATCTGATCAGCGGATTGCTGCGCCGCGCAGGGGACTTCGGTGCGTGGCTCGGCGATGGCCAATTTGCGGTTTTGATTGGCAGCGCGACCGATGCGCAGGTACTGGCTTTCGCGGAGCGTGCCGTGCACAAGGTCAGAAACCTGGCGATTCACCATCCGCGTTCGCCGATCGCACGCTTTGTGACGCTGTCGTTCGGCAGTGCGACCGAGGTGCCGGCCTGGACAGCGGCGTCGAATACGCTGCTGGAGCACGTGCAAGAGCAGTTAGTCCGTCGCCAGGCGGAAGCGGCTGCATCCCGGGCCGATAATGCGCCGTCCTTCACGACGCAGACAGACCTGCAGCGCATCACCCGTTAGGATCGACATCACCGGTTGGCAGGCGGCCGGTTATCCCGCGCTGCCGGCTTCCTCATCGCTGAGTTCGATGGCCTTGATTGTCGCAATGATTCCGAACAACGGGTGATCGAAATAGTGCGTGCGGACGCCGCGCATCCGGTGCGACTCCTGCAAGCGATAGACCTTCGCCTGGGCGGGTAGCTCGAGCGGGACTTGCGTCGCGCCGGACGCGTCGCGATGCGTAAAGACGGTTGTGAACCCCAGCCAGGCAGTCGATTTGGTCTCGGCCGGCGGCGTCTTCGGTTCGAGTTTGAGGTTGACTTCCAGATGAATGTAACGTTTTTTATATAGCGTGATCGTGCCGGACACACTGAATTCGTTCGCCCCCGTGGACTGGATCTGGAAAGGTATGGCGTCAGCGGCCGACCGCGCCGGCTGCACCCATGCGAGGTGCGCCAGCGGTTGGTAGGCATCCAGACGTTGCAGCCGCGCGTAGACCTCGTTGAGTTGCAATCCGTCGCCGAGCAACGGCACGAAATCCGGGAATTCAGCGATCAGGTCCAGCAGGTAGAAACTCACCGGCGGCGGGGCATGCAGCGCGGCGGTTGCCCAGACATCCAGGACGGGTCCGACGATGGCGGGCGCAGGGTCGGGTATCGGCTCCGGGTAAAGGTTCAGCGGCGAGGCATTGATGACCGAGACGGGCGCAGCCTGCTCAGGTGTGTTGCGCCCCTGATCCAGGTGCCGGAATACGATGATTTCGACCGCGTATCGATCGGTCATCCATGGGTCGGGTTCGGCTTCGACCGCCGCAGCCGGACAGGCCAGCGGCCAGCCGGCGGCGAGCAGACACGCGCACAGGCAGCGGGACGCGCGGTTGTCGACGGTCTGTGTCAATTTCGGTTGCCGCCGAGTCGTTGCACCAGCCGGGTCGCGAAGTCGAAGCGACTGTCCGGTTCTTCAAGTTCTGCGATGATCTTCAAGCGTTGCTGGCGGTCCAGTCGATAACGTTCCGGCTCTGATTCTAGCAGTTGTACGAGTATCCCGGGGTCGACGCTGGTGTGTGCGCCAAACTCGACGAGGCCGCCGCCCGCGCTCATCTCGAGCCGCTTGATACCCAGGGGTGAGGCAAGCTGGCGTATGGCCGATACGCGAAACAGGTTTTTCGCAGCGGGTGGCAGCAAACCGAAGCGATCGATCAACTCGACCTGGAGGTTCTGCAGTGCGCGTTCGTCCTTCGCGCTGGCGATGCGCTTGTAGTGTACCAGGCGGAGGTGTACGTCGGGCAGGTAGTCTTCGGGCAGCAGCGCCGGAATGTGCAGGTTGATTTCGGGACCCCGGTTCAGGTCGGTGGTCAGGTCCGGTTCGAGGCCGTCGCGTAGCGCCTGTACCGTCCGCGACAGCATGTCGTTGTACAGCGAGAAGCCGATCTCCTGGATCTGGCCGCTCTGGTCTTCGCCGAGCAGTTCGCCAGCGCCGCGGATTTCCAGGTCGTGCGCCGCCAGCACGAATCCGGCGCCCAGGTCCTCGAGCGACTCGATCGCCTCCAGGCGCTTGACGGCGTCGGCCGTCAGCGCTTCGCGCGGCGGTGCCATCAGGTAGGCGAACGCCTGATGATGCGAACGACCGACGCGGCCGCGCAGCTGATGCAATTGCGCGAGGCCGAAACGGTCTGCGCGATTGATGATGATCGTGTTCGCGGTCGGCACGTCCAGACCGCTTTCGATGATGGCGGTGCAGACCAGGATATGAAACCGCTGATGATAGAAGTCGTTCATGATGCGTTCGAGATCGCGTTCGCGCATCTGCCCGTGCGCCAGTTCGACGCGCGCCTCGGGTACGAGTTTTGCGACCTGATCGGCGATCCTCTGGATGTCTGCGACGCGATTGTGCACGAAATAGACCTGGCCGCCGCGCTTGAGCTCGCGCTGGCATGCCTCGCGGATCAGGCCGTCGTTCCAGCGTGTGACGAACGTCTTGATCGACAGGCGGGTTTCGGGTGGGGTCGCGATCATCGATAGCTCGCGCAGGCCGCCCAACGCCATGTTGAGCGTGCGCGGAATCGGTGTCGCGGTCAGCGTCAGGATATCGACCTCGGTTCGCAATGTTTTCAGCCGTTCCTTGTGGCGGACTCCGAAGCGGTGCTCTTCATCGATAATCACCAGACCGAGATCCCGGAACTCGACTGCGCGCTGTAACAGCCGGTGCGTGCCGATGACGATATCGACGTGGCCGGAGCGCATGCCGTCGAGCACCCGGCGGCTTTCGGCCGGACTCTGGAAGCGCGACAGCACCGCGACATTGACCGGCCAGTCGGCGAAGCGGTCGACAAATGTCTGGTAGTGCTGCTGGGCCAGCAGCGTCGTCGGTACGAGTACGGCGACCTGCCGACTGTTGGAGACCACGACAAATGCGGCTCGCAGTGCGACCTCGGTCTTGCCGAAACCGACGTCGCCGCAGACCAGCCGGTCCATTGGCTTCGAGGCGGTCAGGTCCTGCGTCACGGCAGCGATCGCGGTCGCCTGGTCGTCGGTGGTCACGAACGGAAACCCGTCGGCGAACTTTTCGACTTCGCCCGGATCCAGCCGGTAGCTGTAGCCGGTTCGGGCGGCACGCTGCGCATACAGTTCCAGCAGTTCGGCGGCGACATCGCGAATCTGCCCGGCCGCCTTGCTGCGGGCCCTGGCCCATTGGTCGGAGCCGAGCCGGTGCAGCGGCGCCTGCTCGGGCGATGCACCCGTGTAGCGCGAGATCAGGTGCAAGGACGCGACGGGCACATGCAGGCGGTCGCCGCCGGCGTACTCGAGCGTCAGGAATTCGGTTGGCGTGGCATCGAACTCGAGGTTGGTCAGGCCAACGAAGCGGCCGATACCGTGGTCGGCGTGCACCACCGGGGCGCCGGCGTGGAGGTCCGTCAGGTCGCTGATCAGCGCTGCCGGGTCTTTGACCCGTCGGCGCCGGCGCCGCGGCTTCGGTTTTTCGCCGAACAATTCCTGCTCGGTCAGGATGACGAGGTCGGCGTCCTCGAAGCGGACACCCTGGTCCAGCGGAGCGACACTGATCGCGGTGTGGGCGCCGCCGCGCAGAAATTCCGACCACGATTCGACCTGCACGGGCGTGGCCTGCTCCTGGCGCAGCACGTCGATCAGCAGCTCGCGCCGTCCGGCCGATTCGGACACAAACAGGATCCGGGCCGGCCGCTGCACGAGGAATTCTCGCAGACGGCGCGAAGGTTCCGCCTCGCGCCGGTTGATCAGCATGCCCGGTGCCGCGGCGACGGGCAGGTTCAGTACCGTAGGCCCGAGTTCCTCGGCCGGGATCTCGTGGGTTTCGAGGCGAATCAGCGGATGTGCGTTCAGGGCCGCGATATGGTGCGTCGCCGACCGGTATAGCTCATCCGGTTCGAGGGCCGGTCGTTCCGGATCGTGGCGCGTCTGCTCGTAGCGTTCCAGTGCCTGTTGCCATGCTGCCTCCAGCGGCGACTCGAGGTCATCGCAACACACAATCACGGTATCGTCGGGCAGGTAATCCCACAGCGTCGCGGTGACATCGAAGAACAGGGGCAGGTAGTTTTCGCAGCCTCCGGGCAGGCGGCGTTCGGTAATCTCTCTGTAAATCAGTGATTTGGCAGGGTTTCCTTCAAAGCGCTGACGATAGCGCCGGCGGAACTGGCGAACGGCTTCGGCGTCGATCGGTATTTCCCGCGCGGGCAGCGTGTCGAGCGCATCAATCCTGGCAGTGGTCACTTGCGAGTCGGGGTCGAATTCGCGCAGCGACTCGATCTGGTCGTCGAAGAAATCGACGCGGATCGGCAACTCGTGGCCGGTTGGAAAGAAGTCGATCAGCGACCCGCGCACCGCATAGTCGCCGTGCAGGCCGACCTGGGCGACGCGCTGATAGCCCGAATCCTCGAGTCGCGCGCGGAAGGCCTCCCGGTCCAGCGGCTGGCCGGTGCGGATGCTGATGCCGCGGCTGGCGAGGTATTCGCGCGGCGGCAGCTGCGGCAGCAGCGTCGGCGCCGCTACGATCAGGGTCATCGGTGGCCCGTCCGGCAGGTCGCGCAGGATGCGCAATCGCCGCGAGATAAGGTCCTGGTGCGGGCTGAATGCGTCGTACGGCAGTACCTCGAGATCCGGGAACAGCTTGAGGTTGCCGTCTGCGCCCAGAAAGAATTCGATTTGCCCCGCCAGCGCCTCGGCCTCGGCCACGCTGGCCGTCAGCACCAGCAGACAGCGGTCGGCTGCGCGGCTGTGGTCTGCGAGCTCGGCGATGGCCAGCGCCCGTGACGCGCCGTAGGCCTTGCCCCAGCGACGTGATTCACCGGCAAGTTTCGGCAGCGGGTCAGACGAGGTGTGCAGCAATAGTGCTGTCATTATTTGCGTATGTTCAGGTCGAGTGGTTCGCGGAACGCGCGATTATCCCATACGGCGGCGGGTATCGGCGCCGTATTTCCGCGTGGCGGGACGGGTTCAGCGTGTCGCTGACAGCGGGGCAGCGGGTGGCCGGGAGACTTCGTTCGACCGACGTCCGGGCGTGCGCAAGGGATCGCGCTGCCCGGCTAGTTTTTTTGCACCGCGTGAATTACGTTCGTGTACTCGAAATACACGATGAAATACGGGTATTCCCAGCGGGTGATGGGTGGATCGCCGATCGCATTGTGCTTCGACAGTGGCACGCCCCAACGCGATTCGACGGTGGTCATGCTCATGCCCCGATTGGGGCGGGTGTCCACCGACGCCGTGGACTGACTCAGATTATCGACGATCAGCGAATCGGCGATCACCGTGACCGGCGCCGCTGCGAGCGCCATGACGGCAATAGATGCTAACAATGTCAGCCGAACCATGGCGACCTCCCAAGGTATACTTCGAGCCATCTTACCGCTGACGGGTTGGCAGAGAAACATCCTGCGCTATGGACATGATTCATGAAATGGTGTATCCGCAAGGAGCTCGGCCCGTCGTCGCCGCCGTGGGTTGCGGCTGGTGCATGGGGTGTAGTTGCGCATGATGCGGCCAGTCGCTGCATTCGTCGGCCTGCGTTACCTGCGTGCGCAGACGGCGAATCAATTCGCTTCGTTCGTCAGTATTGCTTCGGTCATTTGCGTGGCACTGGGGGTCGCGTCGTTGATCGTCGTCATGTCGGTCATGAACGGCTTCGAGAGCGAGCTGCGTGAGCGGTTATTGAGCCTCGTCGGGCATGCCTCGATCGAGGCGGCGGGCGACGAGTTGGACTGGCGCGCCGCGCGCGCGGCCATCGAGGCGCGTGACGGAGTGGTTGCGGCAGCCCCGTTCATCGATCTCGAAGTCATGTTGTCGGGTGGCCGCAAGCTGTCCGGCGCCTTGTTGACCGGCATCCTGCCGGAACTCGAACGCGGCATTTCCGAGGTCGAGCGCCACATGCGCGTCGGCCGGCTGGATGACCTGCGCGCGGGCAAGCAGGGCATTATCCTGGGTCGCGCGCTGGCGCTGCAGCTTGGTCTCGACCAGGGCGACGCGCTGACGGTCATGGCGCCGCGGAAGTCGGCGGGGCGTGGCCTCGATACAGCACTGCGTCAATTCACCGTGGTCGGCATCTTCGAGATGGGGCTGCGTGATCACGATGGCGTGCGTGCGCTGGTACACCTGGATGATGCGGTACTGCTGGCCGGGCGATCCACCATCGGCGTGCGCGTCAAGACCGCAGATCCGTTTGCAGCTCCGGGCCTGGTTCGGTCGTGGGCCGCCGACTGGAGCGTCGACGGCCGGCCCGGCGTGCGTATTCGTGACTGGACCGAAGACAATGCAACTTACTTCCGGGCAATGCGGATCGAGAAAATCATGATGTCGCTGCTGTTATCACTGATCGTCGCCGTCGCGGTCTTCAATATCGTGGCGACGCTGGTCATGACGGTGACCGACAAACGTTCCGGTATCGCGATCCTGCGGACGCTCGGCTACTCGCGTCGAACTATTGTGCAGATTTTTGCCTTCCAGGGCCTCGTCGTCGGCTGGTTCGGCGTACTCGTAGGCATGACTCTGGGCGTATCGCTGGCGCGTAATATCGATGTGCTCGCGCCGCGGCTCGAGCGCTTGTTCGGGTTCGAGTTCATGCCCGCCGATGTGTACTACCTGACATCACTGCCCGCCGAATTGCATGTCGGCGATGTCGTGTGGGTCGCGGTAATCGCACTGCTGATGACGGCGCTGGCAACGGTCTACCCCGCAATGCGTGCATCGGGCGTCGCGCCGGCCGAGGTGTTGCGCTATGAATAGGCGGCCGTTGAACAGGCGAACCGGGCAATGTTGAGGCCATACGAACTGGGCGTGGCAGTGCGGTACCTGCGCTCCAGCAACAAGAACCGCTTCATCTCATTTATCTCACTGATCTCGGTCGTCGGTATTGCGCTTGCCGTGGCGGTGCTGATCGTCGTCCTGTCGGTCATGAACGGCTTCGAGCACGAGGTTCGGGCGAAGATCCTGAGCGTCGTGTCGCACGCGGCGATTACCGGCTGGGACGGGCGGCTGGAGGACTACGCACTGGTCGAAGACATCGCGGCCGCTCACCCGCAGACGCGGGCGGTGGCGCGGTTTATCGAAGGGCAGGGCATGCTGGTTGGCGACGCCGCCATCAAAGGGGTCGAAGTCCGCGGCGTCGATCCGGACGCCGAGCGCCGGGCATCCGGCATCGCGGATTTGATCGAAGCCGGTTCGCTGGCATCCCTGCAAGCGCGCAAATACCGGATCATCATCGGTCGCGAACTGGCCGAACTGCTCGAGGTCGGCGTCGGCGACAGCTTGATCTTGATGATCGCGCAGGGTGTGACGACGCCGGCGGGTCTGGTGCCGCGCATGCGCCGCTTTACCGTCAGCGGCATCTTTTATGCCGGCATGTACGAGTACGATCGCGGCCTGGCATTGATCAACGTAGAGGACGCCGCCCGGTTGTTTCGGCTGGGCGACGCGGTCACCGGGGTGCGCATTGCCTTCGTCGACCCGCTGCGGGCGCCGGTGGCAGTGCGCGAAATTGCGCGGTCGCTCGGACGTGACGTCTATATCACTGACTGGACGCGACAACACGCGAACTTTTTTCGCTCGATCCAGTTGACGAAGTCGATGATATTCGTGATCCTTCTGCTCGTCGTGGCAGTCGCTGCTTTTAACATCGTATCCACCCTGGTCATGGTCGTCCGCGAGAAGCGCGCGGAGATCGCGATCCTGCGTACCATCGGGGCATCGCCGGCCTCGATCCTCGCGATTTTCGTCTCGCAGGGCGGTTTGATCGGCATCGCCGGTACGACCCTCGGCGTCCTGTTCGGGCTCCTGGTGGCGACCAACATCGCCTGGATCGTCGCGCTGATCGAGCAGGTCCTCGGGTTTCGCTTTCTCGCCCCGGACGTATATTTCATCAGCGATTTTCCGAGCCAGGTGCGCGCTGGTGACGTCGTCGAGATCGCGTCGATCGCGCTGCTGCTGGCCTTCGTCTCGACGGTTTACCCGGCCTGGCGCGCCGCCGTCATGGCCCCTGCGCAGGCGCTGAGGCATGAGTGATGCCGGTGTGAAGCCGGGGCGGGCATCGACCGCCGCCGATGCTTTGCCATTGCAGTGTCACGGCCTGGTCAAGCGTTTCGCCGAGGGGGGCCAGGTGCTCGAGATCCTGCAGGGCGTCGATCTCAGCGTCTCTGCCGGCGAGACCCTGGCGATCATCGGCGAGTCGGGTGCCGGCAAGACGACTTTGCTGCAGTTGCTCGGCGGTCTGGATGCGCCGACCCAGGGTCAGGTGACGGTTTTCGGGCAGGACCTCGCCGCATTGAACAGCACCGCGCGCGGCGCACTGCGCAATCGTACGCTGGGCTTTGTCTACCAGTTTCATCATCTGCTGCCCGAGTTCTCGGCGCTCGAAAATGTTGCGATGCCCCTGTTGTTACGTCGCACGCCGCTCGCCGAGGTGCAGGCACAGGCCCGCAGGCTGCTGGAGCGCGTCGGCCTCGGGGATCGCCTGACTCACCGGCCGGGCCAATTATCGGGCGGGGAGCGTCAGCGCGTGGCCGTTGCCCGCGCGCTCGTGACGAGCCCTGCGGTGGTACTGGCCGACGAGCCGACCGGCAACCTCGATCACAAGTCCGGAGAACGGACGCTGGCGCTGATGCTCGAACTCAACCGGGAAACCGGCGCCAGTCTCGTGGTCGTGACCCATTCGGCGGAGATCGCGCGGCAGATGGGTCGGGTGCTCGAACTGGCCGACGGTCGCTTGCACGACGTGACGGCCCGTATTTCACCAAAATTAAAATGAAATATATCTAAGGTATGTTCTTGGATTATCGATATAAGATATTGATTAAGAAAGTCAGGAGATTGAAGAAAATTCTATTGGCCGGTCATCGATGGTGATCTGCGCGGGTTCTTCGCCTTGCGGTTTTGCCCGCTATACGTCGGTGTCCGTGCACACGCCGAATACGGTCACAGAGATACCATCGCGCGCGATGGCAACCGTCATATGACCTGAAGCTTCCTCGATGACAAAACTGAACGCTCGTTCGTCCTCGAGCCCCTGAAGGTAGATTATTCCGTCGCTTCTTTCGACGCTCGAGAATGGCGATGATCGATTCTGTCCGCTGCCCTTCGTGGTCGAAACTGATTTCTCTTTCATATCAATGACCACAAAATCCGGGATAGAAAGCTCCCAGGGTGCTACGGAAAAACATTCGCCGTTTTCGAAGCAAATTTGTGCGCGTCCCGCGGCACACAGCAGTTCGTCGGTACCCACAAGGTTTTCAGCCATAGCCAGACCACTTGCCAGCAATCCTGTGCAGGCGATCGCAAGATTTTTCATTGAGTTTCTCCTGTTTTCCGGTTGGTCGGCGCCGAGTACGTGCCTTCGTCTGCCTTCGCACGTAGCTTAAAATTTGACCATGTAATCTTTGGCCTCGAGGCAGACGCTAAATGCCTTCTTGAAATTATCTATCTGTTCGGCTGTTGCCTGTTGCTGGGCTGCGCCTTGCTGTTGAGCCTGTTGCTGCGCCTGTTGGCTGGCAGCGCGTGATCGCCGGCGGGACATAACCGCACCCGCAGCAGCGCCATAGGCGGCACCTTTGCCCGCATCGTCGTTCGCTATTTCGCCGATCAATGCACCTGCGGCCGCACCCCTGGCAGCCCCCCTGACGCCCGCGCCCTGCGTTGCGCTCTTTGCCTGTTGCACCTGCTGGTCCGTTTGCTGAGCCTGTTGCTCGGTTTGTTTCTGGAGCTCGAACGGATCATTGCCCGTATTGTCGGTCGCCCAGTTGTAACACGCGGCTTCGTCCTTTGACTGCTGATCAGATGCCTGTCCCTCGGTGGGAAATACAAAGACCTCGAGCGTCGATGCAAGCGTTTTAGCCGATCCCTGCGCAACGCCGGTGGAAAAGGGCAGCGAGACCAGAAACGTAATCAGTATGAGTCGTCTCATTTTTTTCTCCTCAATAACAGGCAATAAAGGCCACACCGCATGTCGTCACTCATCGGCCGTTGTCTGCGACGGCGTCAGTATCAGCCGCGGCATCATCGTGCCTGCCACTGCGTGCGGTACCGCTACAGCCCACAAAAGCACCCCATTCATGCCGCCGTACGCACTGAATATTATCAGCCCTGCAGCGGCGCCCGCATTATAGACGCAGAGCCTGGCTCGCAGGGCAAGTCGAGCGTCATGTCCCGGCAATAACCCGATCACAAACAGCGGCGCCGCAAGCAATGTGAGTCCGGTCAAAACCACAATAATTTATGAAGCAGGCTTCAAAATCCTCGTGGATGCGACTTCGTGTACGTGGAGCCGCATTGCTTCACTGGCAGACCACGGATGGCGGTAGGATCAGTCATGTGCACGACTGACACCTCTTTTTATCGTGCCCAATCGAGGATTTCGAGCGTACGTACAGATAGCCACACGGCAGCGGACACGAGTACTGCCTTACCTTGACGGCGTACTGGTATCGTCCCGGCGGTGCCGGCGCCTGAAACGCGCCGCAATGATGAGTCGCCAGATCACGCTGACCAGCACGTAGGCCGATGACGCGACGATCGTCGCGGCGATAAAGCAGCCGAGCAGCAGCGGTTTGCCGATCGTGACGAAGCTGTTCGAGACCCATTCCCAGGACAGCTCGATCGCGAACGGCTGGGGCGGGATGTCGAGGATCAGCCGGCCGAGGGTGTATTCGTAATAGAAAATCGGGCCGATCGTGATCGGGTTCGTGGCCCAGGTCGTCAGCGCGGCGATCGGGACATTCACGCGCAGCAGCAGGGCCAGCGCCAGCGCAATCAGCGTCTGACCGGGCAGAGGCAGCAATGCAATGAACAGGCCGATCCAGATCGCGCCTGCAACACTGCGTCGGCTGACCGACAGGAAGGTCGGGTGCGCCAGCAGGGCATCGAAGGGTTTCAGGTATACAGGTCGTTCTTTCCGCAGGTAACCGCTGGAAACGTGCCTGAAAAATCGTCGGGGCATTGTTTAGTCTTCGATATCTACCAGCTGCAGATTCCGGGCCGGCCCGTCGCCGGTGGTTGATGCGCTGCAATGTGTACCCGCATTATCCATTTTCCTCGCCAAAGCGACATATGTATCGGATCGCTCTTGTTGCCGTTGCGCTGATCTGCATGATCCCGTTCTGGCCGGCCGTACCCGTAGCGCTGACGTCGCCCGTGCTGCTCACCGGCGCAGTGCTGGCCTGCTGGGTTCTGTTCGGGCCCGGCTGCGCAATTGCGCTGGGCACCGTTGCGTGGTCGGTGCTGAATGTCGGCTGGGTGGCGGCGGACCGCCTGCATCCGGGGCTGTCCGGGCACGATATCACTATTGTCGGCACGATTTGCGAGTTTCCGCGGGCCGCGGGTAACGTGCATCGTTTCATACTGCAGGTCGCCCGCGACCCGTCCGGCGCACATTTGCCGGCGCGCGTGTCGCTCAGTTGGTATGACCCGCCCGCCGGCACGCGGCCGGCCGCCGGCCAGCGGTGGCTTCTCAAGGTGCGCCTGAAGCCCCCGCGCGGTACCCGCAACCCGGGCGCGTTCGACTTCGAGCGCTGGGTTTTTGCGCGCGGCATCGGCGCGACCGGTTATGTGCGTCGGTCGCCGCTGAATCGCCAGCTTGCCCGCGGGGTCGTGTCCTGTCCGCTGATCGCCGTGCGCCGACACCTCGCGTCCGGTGTCGAGTCAGTCAGTGAGCCTGACTGGCCGCTCCGCTACCTGCTCGCGCTGTCGGTCGGGGCGCAACACCGGCTCACGGCCGATGACTGGGGCTTGTTGCGCCGGACCGGTACGGTACACCTGATGGCGATCTCGGGGCTGCATATCGGCCTGGTGGCGGGCCTGATGCTGTTCGTCGGCAGGTTGCTGGGGCGCCTGGCGCTGCGCGCGGGCCTGACCTGTGCGCCACTGAACGTCGGGCGCGTCAGTGCACTGGTCGGGGCAACCGGCTATGCGGCCATGGCCGGGTTCACGGTGCCGACCACCCGGGCGCTGGTCATGGTTGCGGTCTGGGTGCTGATGGCGACGGCGCGACGGTCAGTCAATCCCTGGCAGGTGTTGGGCGCCGCCGGCATCGCGGTGCTGTGGTGGGAACCGTTCGCGCCATACAACCCCGGTTTCTGGCTGTCGTTCGGTGCGGTCTCGGTGTTGCTGCTGGCGGGCATGGCGGTCGTCACACCCATCACCGGAGCGGCGCCGCCCGCCGTGCGCGGCCGGGCATGGCAGCTCATGCGTGCGCAATTTGCTTTAAGTTTCGGTCTGGCGCCGCTCATGATGTGGTTGTTTGGCGAAATATCGCTGGTCGCACCGCTGGCGAACCTGGTGGTGATTCCGGTCTTCACCGGGCTGATCGTTCCGTTGACGTTGCTCGGCACGCTATGCCAGGCGGTCAGCCCGTGGCTGGGCAAGCCGCTGCTGGCTGCGGCTGCCTGGCTGATGCAAGCCGTTCTGGACGGACTCACGATGCTTGACGGCTGGCCGGCTTCGGTCTGGCGGCCGGCGCTGCCCGGTAGCCTCTGGATGATTGCGATCGCACTCGGCATGCTCGTCCTGATCTGGCCCCGGCCGCTGCTCGGGCGCGGCTTCGCATTGTTGCCGCTGCTTGCCGTGCTGGCCGGCGTCGCCGATCGCCAGCCGCCGCCGTTGCGACTGGTCGTCATGGATGTGGGCCAGGGGCTGGCCGTGCTCGTGCAGACCCCGCACACCGCCCTGTTGTACGACGCCGGCCCGCGCTACCGCACCGGTGACGCGGGTCAGGCCGTGGTCATCCCGGTGCTGCGCTACTTCGGTGTCGAGCGGCTCGACACGATCGTCGTGTCCCACGGTGACGCCGACCACGCGGGCGGCGTGCGCAGTGTGCGCGCGGTCTTTCCGAACGCCCGGCTGCTGGCGACCGCTGCGGTTTTACCGGGGATCAGGCGGCGCCAGACCTGCCGCGCCGGTCTGCGTTGGCGCGACGACGGCGTGCGCTTCGAGGTGTTGCACCCGCAGGCAAGTACCCCGGGCCGACTCGTCGATGACAACGATCACTCCTGTGTGCTGTCGATACGGCTTGGCGAGACGTCGATACTGCTGCCCGGCGATATCGAGCAGGCGGCAGAGGCGATGCTCTTGCGTCATGGGCTGCCGGGTCCTTTCTCGATCGTCGTGGCGCCCCATCACGGCAGTGCGACCTCCTCATCGGCGGCATTCGTCGCTGCCACCCGGCCCGAAATCGTGATTTTTTCAACCGGCTTCGGCAACCGCTGGCATTTCCCGGCGCAAGCCGTCGCCGTACGCTGGCACGCGCATGCCGCATGCCTGCTGAACACCGCCGTGACCGGTGCGCTGGTGTTCGAGTTCGATACGGCCGGCCGGCTGGTACGGCAGACTGCTGCCCGCGTGGTCGGAAGACGGCTATGGACGGCGGGGAGCGCCAGCGCAGCGCTGGCCGCGTGCGGGGCCCCTACAAATTACTCCGGGCCCCGGTTATAGTGGCGCCGTTCGATTCAGGGAAGCCTCCGTAAATGCTGGAGATCGTAAAGTCCGGTGGATGGTTGATGCTGCCCATCATCATCTGCTCGGTGATCGCGGCGGCCATCATTCTCGAGCGTCTGTGGACGCTGCAACCTGGTCGCGTTCTGCCGCCGGATCTGACCCGCCAGGTCTGGCAATGGGTCAGCAAGAATCAGCTCAGCCACACTCATATCGATGAGTTGCACAAGGGTTCCCCGCTCGGCGAGATACTTGCCGCAGGTTTGGCGAACCGTCATCGTGAACGCGAGGTCATCAAGGAAAGTATCGAGGATTCGGGGCGCCAGGTCGTGCATGACCTCGAACGATTCCTGAACTCACTCGGCACGATAGCGGCGATCTCCCCGCTGCTTGGCTTGCTCGGTACTGTGATTGGCATGGTCAAGGTATTCGCTGCCATTACGACCCACGGGGTCGGCGATCCGACTGTACTGGCGGGGGGCATATCGGAGGCGCTGATTACGACGGCAGCCGGCCTGACCGTCGCGATACCGTCGCTGATTGGCTATCGCTACCTGCGCGGGCGTGTCGATGCGCTGGCGGTGCGCATGGAGAAAGAGGCCATCAGAATGGTCGAGGCGCTCATGCGCAAACAATATATGGATACACTCGGAGACCGGGATGAACTTGAGGCCAGGAAAGCAAACTGAGCCCGAAATCAATCTGACGTCGCTGATCGATGTCGTGTTGCTGCTGCTGGTGTTCTTCATGGTCTCGACCAGTTTCGTGCGCGAATCCGAGCTGACGATTCGTCTGCCCGAAGTCAGCGATTCCGCGCGGGAGGTGATCGAGACGGGTGACCTTGCGATTGCGGTCACGGCCAAGGGCGCCTATTACGTCAACGGTCGTGCGCTGGTCGATAATCGGCCGATGACTTTGCGCGCCGCAATTGTAAAGCTGGTGCCGACGGTCGACGATGCGCGGCTCACGATTACCGCCGATGGTAATGCGAGTCATCAGTCGGTCGTCACGGTAATGGACGTGGCCGGCAAACTCGGTTTCGTCGATATCAGTATCTCGACCATCATCGCGACGGACGACCGCGAGTAACGTATCTGGTGTCGATAGCCGACGAAACCGCGCCACCATCCCCGGGCGCTACCGAGTTGACGCCCGGCGTCGTTTATCGCCGTCTGCTGTCGATTTGCGCGCCGCACTGGAAAAAGTTCATCGTCGCGGTCGGCGCGATGGCGGCCCTGGCGATCTCGGACACCGGCTTCGCCTTTCTGATGAACAACCTGATCCAGGTACTGGATCCGGACGGGCTGACTGCCGGGCAACAGGCCACACGACGCTGGCTGCCGGCTGCCATCTTGTTGCTGTTTATTATTCGCGGACTGGGTTCGTTCGTGTCGGCTTACATGCTGGGCTGGATCGGGCGGAATGTCATCAAGGTGCTGCGTGGACAGGCGTTCGAGAAATTCCTGCGCCTGCCGACGACGTTCTTTGATAGCCAGTCCGCCGGCGAGTTGTTGTCGAAGCTGACGTTCAATGTCGAGTTGGTTGCCGAGGCGACATCCAACGCCGTCACGGTGTTCGTTCGTGACACGCTGACGGTTATCTGCCTGCTGGCCTACATGATTTACCTGAGCCCCCCGCTGACCGCGATATTGCTCGTGACCGGGCCGCTGATGGCGTTCGTCATCGCGTTCCTCAGCCGCCTGTTCAGGCGCCACAGTGCCCGTATTCAGACTTCGATCGGCGAGGTTGCGAGGATTGCCGAGGAGGCCGTGCAGGCACATCGGATCGTCAAGATTTTCGGGGGCCAGCGCTACGAGAGCAATCGATTCGCCGCGGTCAACGACAAAAATATGCGCCTGAACCTTCGACTCATCGTGGCTCGATCGGGTGGCGACGCGTTGACTAATCTGGTGATTGCCTGCGGCGTGGCCGGGGTCATGTATTTCGTGATGATCGAGTCCGTGCGGCCGCCCACCGAAGGCGACCTGGTCGGCTTTATTACCGCCATGGTGTTCCTGCTCCGGCCGGTCCGGCAACTTACCAATGTCAATCTCACGATTCAACGGGGGATCGCGGCCGGCACGAGTATTTTCGAATTACTCGATGAGCCCGAGGAGCAGGATCAAGGTGTCTATACGACCGAGCGAGCCGCAGGCCGGGTCGAATTTCGCGCTGTCAACTTCACCTATTCGGAGCCCAAAGGTGCCGTGTTGCGCGACATTGACCTTGACGTCCCGGCCGGCCAGACGCTTGCGATCGTCGGCCGGTCCGGCAGCGGCAAGTCGACGCTGGTGAGCCTGTTACCGCGTTTCTATGACGTGACATCCGGTGATATTCTTATCGACGGCCATACTTTGGCGGATTACCGGCTGGAGACGCTGCGTGACCAGATCAGTCTGGTCAGCCAGGAAGTCGTATTGTTCAACGACACGATTGCCAACAACATCGCGTACGGCGGACTTGGCGACCTGGGCCGCGAGGCCATCGAGACGGCCGCGCGGGCAGCCCATGTCATCGAGTTTACCTCGCAGATGCCCGACGGACTCGATACCGAGGTTGGCGATCGCGGCGTGTTGCTGTCGGGTGGTCAACGACAGCGTATCGCCATTGCAAGGGCCCTGTTAAAGAATGCGCCCATATTGATTCTAGACGAGGCTACATCGGCACTCGATACGGAATCGGAGCGGCACATTCAGCTGGCGTTGCAGAAACTGATGACCAATCGCACGACCTTCGTCATCGCGCATCGGCTGTCGACGGTCGAAAATGCCGATCGCATTATCGTCATGTCGGATGGCCGGATTATCGAGCAGGGGTCCCACCAGGAGTTGCTGGCGAGCGGTGGTCAATACGCCAGCCTGTACCGCATGCAGTTCACGGATGAGCCGGCACACACAAATTAGACATCCGGCCGGCATCGAGCGGCGGATCGAGCGGCTCTGGTACGGCGATTCCGTCATCGGCAAGGCGGTCAGCCTGGCGATGTTGCCGTTCAGCCTGATGTTTCACATCGTCGTTGCGCTGCGCAGGTTGGCTTATCACCGCGGTTGGTTCGCCTCGACCCGCATCGCCGTTCCGGTTGTTGTTGTCGGCAACATTGTCGTCGGCGGTACCGGCAAGACGCCGCTGGTCGCAGCGTTCGTGCAGCGTCTGACCGGGCAGGGGATTCGGGTCGGCATCGTCAGTCGCGGTTACGGTCGCGCCACCGACCGCGGCCCCGTAATCGTCGCCCCGGACAGTACCGTAGCCGACGTCGGCGATGAACCGCTGCTGCTGGCCCGGCGCACCGGTGTGCCGGTTTGCGTGTGCCGGGATCGGATCGCGGCGGCAAACATGCTGGTGCGCGAGGCCGATGTCGAGATCATTTTTTCCGACGACGGCCTCCAGCATTATCGGCTGCGCCGCGATCTCGAGATTGCGGTGATCGATGGAGTGCGCGGCATCGGCAACGGTTTCATGCTGCCGGCGGGGCCAATGCGTGAGCCGGCGGGCCGACTCGACGCGGTGGATTTCGTATTCGTCAACGGCAGGCCCGGTACCATCGACGGACTGGGTTTGGATGGCCGGGCCTTCGACGCGCACGCCTTCGAACTGGAGCCCGATGGGGTTATCGCGCTCGATGGCATCAGTACCGGGCGCCTGGAAAGGTTTGCCGGGCAGCGGGTCTGGGCGCTGGCCGGGATCGGCAATCCGCAACGATTCTTTACGATGCTGGCGTCGGCCGGCATCGATGCGCTGCCGGTCGACGTGCCTGATCACGGCCGTGTTTCGCTGTCGCAATTGCGTGATCGGCACGCTTGGCCGATTTTGATGACCGAGAAGGACGCCGTAAAATACCCGGGTAAACCGGTTGCCGATGCATGGTATGTGCCGGTCGACGCGCGGATGGCGCCCGACAGCGAGGCGATCGTCATGCGGCGCATGCAACAATTGCTGAGGCAGGTCTGATATGGAATTCCGACGGCGTATTCGACCATTAGCGGGGCCGCTGTGATATGGATTTTCGAGTTGTCATTCCGGTACGTTACGCATCGACGCGCTTTCCCGGCAAGGCGTTGGCCGATCTGGCCGGGCAGCCGGTTATTCAGCACGTGTATCGGCGGGCGCAGGAGAGCGGCGCGCGCGAGATTCTGATTGCCACCGACGATCAGCGCATCGCCGATGTGGCGCAGGCGTTCGGGGCCGAGGTCATCATGACGAGCACGGAGCATGTATCCGGCACCGATCGCATCGCGGCGGTCCTCGGGCAGCGAGGCTGGCCCGAGGACGATATCGTCGTCAACGTGCAGGGTGATGCACCGCTGATTCCGGGGCGCAGTATCACGCAGGTTGCAACGCTGCTGGCCGGGCATCGGTCGGCGGCAATGGCGACGTTGTGCGTGCCGCTTGCCGATGAAGCGGAGTATTGCGACCCGAATGTCGTCAAGGTGATTTTCGATGAGACTGGGCGCGCGCTGTACTTCAGCCGGGCATCGATACCGGCGCGGACGCGCAATCATCAGGGGGTACCGTCGGCGTGGCGCCACATCGGTTTGTACGCCTATCGCGTCGATGCGCTGAAGACATTGGCGTCGGTGGGGCCCTGCATGCTGGAGCAGACCGAGCAACTCGAGCAATTACGGGCGCTGTGGCACGGGCTCGAGATTCGGGTCGGAATCGCAGCGGAAGCACTCGGCCCGGACGTCGATACGCCCGAGGATCTGGCCGCTGCCGCCGAGTTCATCGCCCGTCAGCCGGCCTCGTGACGTGGCGGCGTTCCGCAGGTATCGTACGCTCTGATCCCGCCGCTGATTTACCGGAGAGTTTCCGATCGTGCCCGACCGCAAAGATGACTGCCCCGGTATTCTTTTCGTGTGCATGGGTAATATTTGCCGGTCGCCGCTGGCCGAGGGCATATTCCGGCATCGCCTGGCCGAGCGTGCCGCTCACCTGAAGGTGACGATCGATTCGGCCGGCACGCACAGCTACCACGTCGGCGATCCGCCCGATCCCCGGGCGCAGACGGCAGCCGCCCGGCGTGGCATCGACATATCGATGCTGGGCGCGCGCAAGGTCGTGGAGGCCGACTTCGAGCGGTTCGACTATATCCTGGTCATGGACGAGGACAACCGGCGCGCGCTGTTGCAATGCTCGCAGCCGGAGTATCACGCCAAGGTCCGGCTGTTGCTCGAATATTCACGCGCTAACCCCGGTGCCGAAGTGCCCGACCCGTATTACGGCGGTCCGGCGGGATTCGAACGGGTCATCGACCTGATCGAAGAGGCCACTGAAGGCCTCCTCGATGAGCTGATTCAGGTGCAATAACGCCTTAAGCCTTGTTAATGGTCGCGGCGCGAATCCGGCTTGTCGTTGCCCGAGGACCAGACCGTGCGGCTGTCGTCGCTCTTCGGTGTTTCCCACGGCAACTTGCGATCGGCGTCCGCCCGCTTGGGTTCCACCGCGCGCTGCGGCGTGTCGGATGTTTTGTCCTGCGTTGCCGGCGCCGCTGTGCTTGGCGTACCTGCTGCCGGTACAGACGGGGCCGGGGCGGCATTTGCCGCCTCGGGTCGCGGTTGCGGCGCTGATGGTGCGGACTGACCGTGCGCGGGTTGCGGCTGAGCAGCCGGGCGTTCGGGCGCGGTTTGCGGCGGTGCTGCTGGCGGCGGCGGCGTGGCCGGTCGCTCGGCAGCCGGTGGCTGTTGGGGCCGTGCCTGCTCCGAATTCCTGCGGTTGCCATCCACATCCGGTTGGGTAGGTACCTCGCTGCGCGGCTTTGCTACGTTACCGGATTCCGACGCGGACGACCCAGCCTGCGGCTGGCCGTCCTGGTTCCTGCCACGCGGGTGTTGATCCGGTGTTCCCGGTTGGTCGCGACCCTGATCCTGCGCGGCATTTTCACCTCCTCTGCGCCGCGGCCGGCGGCGGCGGCGGGGCCGCGAGTTCGGCGCTTTGGCCTGGCTCTGATCGCCGTCACCCGGCAGATTCTTCTGTGCCGGGTCGGCCCCTTCGTGCTGCCGGGGTTCGGGTTTGCCGCCGTCCCGGGCCTGATTGTCACGGGCTGGCTTGTCACGGGCCTGATCGTCGCGTGACGGGTTGTTGCGATTGCGCGCGCGCGCGTCCCGGTTGCGGCCCTCTTGGGACTGGCCGCCGCGACCCTGGCCTTCACCGCGTCGCCGACGGCCGCCGCGACCACCGCGCCCGCGCCCGGGTTCGTCATCCGGGCGGCGTTGGCCGGATGATCTGCGCGTCTGTTGTGGCTGCGTCTTTGGCGGCTTCTCTGCCGGTGTGTCCGGGTCGCCGGATAATGCCTTGATGATTCGCGTAAACAGCCCGGGCTTCTTGTCCCGGTCGGCGGCCGGCGTCGCCGGCCTGGCTCGCGGGGCCGGGGCCGGTGTTTTCGGCTCCGTCATCTGCACCATGGGGACTTCCGGCGTAACCTCCGTATGGATCGACAGGGCGAGCGTGGTCTCGTCGAGCGCGCCCTCTGCAGCCACGAGGCTGTAGCTCGCGCCGGAATTTTCGGTCAGCACGGTCTGGTCTTCACGCACCCGGCGAATCGAGTAATTGGGCGTTTCCAGGCCCGGATTCGCGACCAGAATAGCCTGAATGTTGTTGCGTTCTTCGATATGCCGGATCCAGTCGCGCTTCTCGTTCAGCAGGTAGGTTGCGACGTCGATTGGCAGTTGCGCGATAATCTTCGCCGTCTGGTCCTTGCGGGCTTCCTCACCGATCAGTCGCAGGATTGACAGGGCCAGCGATTCGACACCGCGGATGTTGCCGATACCGTTACAGCGCGGGCAGACGAGATGCGCCGATTCGCCGAGCGACGGTCGCAGCCGCTGGCGTGACAATTCGAGCAGACCGAACCGTGAGATCTTGCCGATCTGGACGCGGGCCCGGTCGTTTTTGACCGCCGCACGCAGTCGGTTTTCGACGTCTCGCTGGTTTTTCGACGGACCCATGTCGATGAAGTCGATGACCAGCAGACCGCCGAGGTCGCGCAGCCGGAACTGGCGGGCAATTTCGTCGGCAGCTTCCAGATTCGTCGACACCGCCGTGGCCTCGATATCGGCGCCTTTGGTTGCGCGCGCCGAGTTGATATCGATCGATACCAGCGCCTCGGTGTGATCGATGACAATACTGCCGCCGGACGGCAGGTTGACGCTGTGCGCGAAGGCCGATTCGATCTGGCTCTCGATCTGGAAGCGGGTAAACAGCGGTGTGGGATCGTCGTAGAACTTCAACTTGTTTTGGTTGTGCGGCATCGCGTGTGCCATGAATTCGCGCGCTTCGTTGAACGTGTCGGCGTTGTCGATCAGGATCTCACCAATTTCCGATGACAGATGGTCGCGGATGGCGCGAATGATCGCGTTGCTGTCCTGGAAGATCAGCGTCGGCCCGGAGGACTGTACGACGGCGGTTTTAATCGACTCCCAGATGCCCATCAGGTAATCGAGGTCCCAGTTCAGTTCTTCATCCGAGCGCCCCA
>SMVB01333865.1_pt1 | contig 60648 bp, 48 predicted proteins | sample 2456461 | NCBI WGS metagenome assembly SMVB01 (sample SAMN11095934, study PRJNA526329) | marine sediment metagenome | biome: Marine sediment; feature: Surficial sediment; material: Deep marine sediment; isolation source: Hadal surficial sediment | place: Pacific Ocean | collected 2014-05 | depth...
ATCAGTTTGGAGCCGAGACGAGCGCAGAAGAAGCCGCCGGCGACATCGATCTCTCGGGCAAGACCATCGTCCTGACCGGCGGCTCTGCCGGCCTCGGCGTCGAAGTGGCCCGCGTCCTCGCCTCCCGCGGTGCCCGGATCGTCAGCGTCGTACGCGACGAGGCCAAGGGCCGGGCTGCAGCCGAAACGATCCGTGAGAGCGTCGCCGACGCCGAAATCGAGTTGGCCGTTCTCGACCTCTCCGACCTCGACTCCGTTCGGAAGGGTGCCGACGACATCGCGAGTCGCTTCCCCCGGATCGATCGCCTCATCAACAACGCCGGCGTCATGGCCTGCCCGCTCGGGCGAACCCGGGAAGGCCTCGACACCCAGCTCGGCACGAATCACCTCGGCCACTTCGTCCTGACCGCCCGCCTGATGGAGAATATCCTGGCCGGTGCCCCCGCCCGGATCGTCAACCTCTCGAGCGGCGGCCACCGCATGTCCCCCATTCGCTTCGACGACCCCTTCTTCGAAAAGGAGGAGTACAGCAAATTCGTCGCCTACGGACAGGCCAAGACCGCCAACGTCCTCTTCAGCGTCGCCCTCGACAGCCGCTTCAAGGCCCGTGGCGTCCGTTCCGTCGCCGTCCACCCGGGCGCCATCCATACCGAGCTCGGCCGCCACATGACCGGCGACGACTTCAAGTCTCTCATGAAGGGCCGCCCCCAGACGGAACCGATGAAGTTCAAACAGCTGGCGCAGGGCGCGGCGACGACCGTTTGGGCAGCGACCACATCGGAATTCGACGACAAGGGTGGCGTCTATTGCGAGGATTGCGGGATCGCATCCGTCATCGACACGCCCGGCGTGAGTGAAGGCGTGATGTCGTGGGCGGTCGATCCGGAAGCCGCAGAAAAATTATGGACGTTGAGCGAGCAGTGGTCGGGGCAAAAATTCCCGAGCTGAGGGCGCTGTCTGGAAGGGACCGACCCCCATGGATCTCAAGCTATTCGCGACCGTGTTCTTAACGGTGTTCATCGCGGAGCTTGGGGACAAGACCCAGCTTGCAACCCTCCTCTACGCATCCGACGGCTCGCACCCGAAGATGACCGTCTTTGCCGCCTCGGCGGCGGCGTTGGTTGCCGCCTCAGCCATCGCCGTACTGGCCGGCTCCATCCTGGCTGAGGTTCTCGATCCCAAGCTCGTTCGCTGGGCCGCCGGCTTCGGATTCATCGCCGTCGGGATATGGGTTCTCGTTGCCCGGGAATAACCTGCGGTCGGGCAGCCCGAGCGAAAAGGTCCCGTAGCGCGACCCGCTTCCCGTGCGTGGACGCCTCTTCGTTCGACTGCTCGCGGCTCTCCCCTCTGAATTCCCTTCCGCGCTCCCCGCCGAACGGCTCGCTCGCATAGGCATCCGCAATCGCAGCCAATCGAAGTTCGAACGGACCGAGGAGCCAACAATCTTCTTCCGCGAGCTGCTCGAGCGGAGGGCCTCCTTCGAGGTTGAGCGGACAGATGTCGCGCCGCTCCTCGATCTCGTCTTCGTCGTTTTCGAGAAAGAACCGCAGGGGAAGCCCCTGACTCCGACAAACCGACGGACGATCCGCGTAGACGCGACAACTCCCGTCCGCGTCCAGAAAGGCGCAGGCACCGGGTGGGTGGGGTGCGGCGTCCCGGAGCAACTCCGGATGAGCGCGCTGGATCCTCGCGGCTTCGACGCTCTCGACCGTCAGGTCGTCCACGCAACACGCGGAGCAACCGCGACGACATTGCAGTCGCTCTGCATGTCGTTTCGACAGAAGGCCGACCTCGCGGTCGATCTCCGCATGAAGATCGTAGAGAGAAGCGAGTGCCCCCTCGGCCTCACCCGCCAAACGCACCCTTCCCCTTCAATTCCTCGACCTTCGCGGCGTCGTAGCCGAGCAGGTCGGCGAGCACCTTCGCACTGTGCTCCCCAACGGTCGGCGCCTTCGTCGGCACCGGCAGTTTCTCGTTCACGAATTGCACCGGGAAGGGCAACATGTCCGCCCCGTGCTTCTGGTGGGGGTAGATATCGAAGCGGTCCTTGAATTGCGGATCGTCGATGATGTTCTCGGGCGTGTTGACCGGGGCCATCGGAAAATTCTTCTCGTTCCCGAGGTCGATCCACTCCTGGCAGGTCTTCGTGACGAAGATCTTCTTGAGTTCCGCTTGCAGTTCGCGGTTGTTGCGCGCGTGGTCGGCGTATTTCGAGCCCGGCCACTTCTCGAAGAGATCCAGTCGGCCGCAGGCCTCGCAGAAATTCTTCCAGAAGGCCTGTTCGGAACACATGATCATGACGACGCCGTCGCTCGCGTCGTACATCTGATAGCGCACGCCCTCTTTCATTCCGGCGGTCCCGACGGCGCGGCGTTCGTAGTTGTCGGACTTGTTGCCAGTCACCACATCTTCGGGCCGGCGGTAGGCCATATGCGACTCCGAGCGATACCAATCCATGTAGGCGGCCGCGTCGGACTGACCGACTTCGAGGAAGGCAGCCTCGCCGGTTTCGCGCGCACGAATGATCGCCGCAAGGATCCCGAAAGCGCCGAAGATTGGACCCGCATGAATCCCGATCGAGGCGTGCTCGGGGATGTAGCAGTAACCGTCTTCGTCATAAGCCGGCTTGATGATGCCCGCCCAGGTATCGAAGGCGATGCCGTGCGCCGGCAGACTCTTATAGGGGCCGGTCATGCCGTAACCCGAGATATTGCAGAAGACGATCTTCGGGTTGATCTGCTTCAGATCGTCAAAACCGAGCCCGAGTCGCGCGAGCGAACCCGGTCGCATCGCCTCGACGACACAATCGGCGTTCGCCACGAGATCCTTGTAGATCTGGACGGCCTCGGGGTTCTTGAGATTGAGCGCGACGCTCTTCTTGCCGCGGTTCAGGTGTAGATGCATCAGGGACGTGCCCTCGATGATCGGCCAGGTCATTTCGCGGATGTAGTCGCCCTGCGGCGGCTCGATTTTGATGACGTCGGCGCCGAGGTCGGCGAGATGGGTCGTGATACCGGCGGGGCCGAGCATCGAACTCTCGATCACCCGGACACCGGCCAGGGGGGCAGACTGCGAAGTCGACATGGGGTGTTTCCTATCCAATGGCCACTGCGTGACCGGGGGTTTCTTTTCGGGCCGCGCAACGTACCCCGCTCGCCCGTGGCACTCAAGCGAACCCGAGCCCGCAACCAACATTTGGGTGCCCTGCGAAAGCTCGCGGTGAGTCGTCCCCTCGGGATGGTCTTTTTCTTAGCCCTCCTGCGAATCGCACGCCCATCGATTTCCGGCATTTGAAACGCATTCGAACCTTCGAACGTATTTCCGGCCATGACGACAGAATTCCACTCCCACCCGGATGGCCAGCTGGCCGCCCGGGAGCCGTCCACCCCGGGTCCGACCCCGCCGGGTCCCACGTCGGCCGCCGCGCCCATTCCGGAGCAGGACCGCGTGCTGCTCGAGTTGCTGGTCCACATGAGCCTGCGATTGCGACTGCGGGGGGTCGACCTCGAATCGTCGACGGGGCTCGTAGGAAGGGAGCTCGATCTCATCGCACTCCTCACGGCGTCCGGCCCCACGAGCGTGAAGAGTCTCGTCGCCGATCTCGGTCTTCCTCGCAGCACGATGACCGCGATCGTCGACCGACTACAGAATCGTGGGCTCCTCGAGCGACATCCGAATCCCCAGGACCGCCGCTCGGTCATGCTCGAAGCCACGCCCGCCGCCGCGGAGGCGCTGTCGCACTATCGCGAGGGCATGCTGAGCCTGGTCAATCACATCAAGAAGGCCCTGACGGAAGTCGAGCGGGACGAGTTCACTCGTCTCGTCGCCAAGATGGCGGACACGTTCTAGCCGGTCGGGTCGAATCGACTCGCCGTCTCCCCGAGACCGCTGCTCGGCTTGCTGTCTCACGTCGGATCCGAAATAGAGCCCAACGGTCGAGATTTCGCTCAGGAGAATTCGACGAGCGTCTCTTCGAATCCATCGGGCGCGTCGTAGCCCATCAACGACAGCACCGTACTCGCAAGATTGGCAAGACGCGGTTTCCCGGACCCGGCGGCGCGAGTCCGAAGAGCGACACCCGCCCCGGGCGCGAAGACATGCAGTGGAACCGGATTCAGCGTGTGGCTCGTCTTCACCAGCGCCTCACCTGTCTGCTTGTCGATCTCGAACATGCAGTCGGCGTTTCCGTGGTCGGCCGTCACGATCAGCGCGCCGCCCAAGCCCTCGATGACAGGCAGCAGTCGGGCCAATTGAAGATCCAGCGCCTCGATCGACTGGATCGCCGCCGCGTGATGGCCCGTATGACCCACCATGTCACCATTCGGATAGTTCACGCGCGCATGCCGATAACGACCGGTCTGCAACTCCTCGATCAAGCGATCGGTGATCTCGGCGGCCTTCATCCAGGGCCGCTCTTCGAAGGGTCTCGAATCGGAGGGGATCTCGACGTAGGTCTCGACGTCCTCATCGAAGGCACCGCTCCGGTTGCCATTCCAGAAATACGTCACATGACCGAATTTCTGGGTCTCGCTGATCGCAAGCTGGGGAAGACCCGCGCGCGCGAGGAACTCGCCGAGTGTTCGGTCGACGACGGGCGGTGCGACCAGATAGCGTGAGGGCAGTCGCAGATCCCCGTCGTATTCCATCATGCCCGCGTAGAGCACGTCGGGTCGGGGGCCGCGATCGAAATGCGGGAAATCGTCCGCCTCGAAAGCCTGACCGATTTCGATCGCACGATCCCCACGATAGTTGAACAACACGAGCGCATCGCCGTCGACGACACGACCGACCGGCGTTCCATCGCCTCGCGTGACAACGAATTGAGGAAGGTTCTGGTCACCGATCCCCGCCGATTCCCCCCGGAAGGCTTCGATGGCCCGCCGACAGCTCTCGAAGCCACGACCCTCGCCTCTCACATGGGTCTTCCATCCGCGCTCGACGATCGCCCAGTCGGCCTCATAGCGATCCATCGTCGTCGTCATCCGGCCCCCGCCGGAAGCGATCCGATAGTCGCGCCGGGGCTTGCCGGAAATCGTTTCGAGCAACTCCTCGAGCGCGTCGACATAGTCGAGGGCGCTGGTTTCGGAAACATCTCGACCGTCGAGCAGGACGTGGATCCGAACGCGTTCGATCTGCTCCAGATCGCAGCGGCGCAGCAGCGCGAAGAGATGGTCGATATGACTGTGAACGTTGCCGTCGGAGAGCAATCCCAGAAAATGCAGTGTCGAATTTCGTTCTCGAACCCGCTCGGTCAATTCTTGCCAGACGGAGGCCTGCTCGCCTTCGAAGAGCGTTACCGTAGCGATCGCTCGGGCGACGAGCTTGGCGCCCTGGTCGAAGACGCGCCCCGCACCGAGGGCGTTGTGTCCGACCTCGCTATTGCCCATATCGTCGTCCGACGGCATCCCGACGGCCTTTCCATGAGCGACGAGTTCTCCCGTGGGCGTCGAATCGGAGAGCCAATCGAGAGTCGGTGTCCGCGCGAGCCATACGGCATCCGACTCATCGCGACGACCGAGGCCGACTCCGTCCATGACGCAAACCACGACCGGTCCCTTCACGCCGACGAACTGCGCATTGCTCTGGAGTGTCCATTCGCTCATCGATCGAAATTCCTCACCCGTGTCCAGCGGGCCGGCCCAGGCCCACGGTCGGGCCGCATGATAGACTCGACGACGGATCCGCCCAACGACGGAGCGAGACCCTGACCGAAAAAGCCACACTCGTCTTCGTTTGCGCGCTCCTGATCGCGGGTTGCGCAGCCCCGCGCGATCCCGAACTCGCCGGCGCTGCAGCCTCGACGGCCACCCACCCTTCACCCAAATCCGAGGCACCCAAATCCGAGGCACCCAAATCCGAGGCGCGCGATTCCGAGGCGCGCGATTCCGAGTCACCGACGCGAGCCGCGCCCTCGACGGAATCGGGAGAGGCCGAGGAGTCAGCACGGTCCGAGGACGCCTCCGAAGAAGACTCCGAAACGCAGCAGCCCCCCGAGAAGAAGAGGAAGAAGAAGAGGCGACCCCAACGCATCGTGCTCGACACGGTCTACGACGACCAACGGGTCGGCGCGGAACAGACCCAGTTGATCGAGGCCGAGCTTGGCCTGGTCAAGGACGAGGCCTTGAACCGCTATGTGCGGAGCGTCGCGATCCGGCTGCTGCGACACGCTCCGGACAGGCCCTTCGACTACGAGTTCAAGATCGTCGACCAGACTGTGCCCAACGCGTTCGCACTCCCGGGTGGCAAGATTTTCGTCTCGCGCGGGTTGCTCGCGCTCGCCACGAGCGAAGACGAACTCGCCGGCGTGCTCGGACACGAGATCACGCACGCGGCGGAGCGCCACGCTTCGGCTCAGATGGAATACAGCCGACGAATGAATCCCTTTACGATCGGCTTCCTCCGCGCCACTCGAATCGCGGCCTACAGTCGCGAGCACGAACGGGACGCCGATCGTGGCGGACAGATCCTCGCCGCGCGCGCGGGCTACGACCCGAATGGCATCGCCACATTTCTCCGCAAACTCGATGCGTCGGTGCGCTATGAGGTCGGGTGGTCGCAATTGCCGGGCTTCTTTTCGACGCATCCGAGTAGCCCTGAGCGCTCGGCGCTTGCCACGAATCGCGCAACGACGCTCGAGTGGAAACGCGTCCCCGGCGTCGCGGGCAGCGAGCCGCACAGCTACTACAAGATGATCGACGGCCTCATCATGGGCAGCGATCCGGCGGGCGGAATCTTCGACGACGAGAACCGCTTCATCCATCCGGATCTCCGCTTCTCGATTCGCTTTCCGCAGGGCTGGGCGACGATGAACACCCAACAGGCGGTGCGCGCGCTCTCACCCGCGCGCGATGCCCAAGCCACCTTGAGCGTCGTCGACAGCGGCGGCGGCGCCGAGCTCTCGAAAGTCGTCGACGATTTCATCGAAAGCGAATTCGAGGGCATGACGATCCACGTCCAGGACCGGCGCGACATCAAGATCGGCGATCTTTCCGCGATCCGAATCGAGGGCCGCGTCTCCCGTGGTCTCGGAGGGCTCGCCGCCCAGATGACTTTCGTGCGATACGGAGATCTCGTCTACCGATTGACCGTTCTCAGTGCCGCGGATTCGGGCGCCAAATATCGTGGCCGGGGCCGCGCCTTCGCGCACAGCTTCCGCCCCCTCGACGACCAGGCCGTTCGCTCCCTCAGCGTGACCCGACTGCGCATCGCCCGGGCCCACGACAACGAAACCCTCCAGGCGCTCTCGAAACGCACCCGCAACGAACTCGAACTGGTTTTCACCGGAGTCCTGAACGGGCTCTACGCCTCGACCACCCTGGACTACCGCACACCGATCAAGATCGGCATCGCCGAACCCTATCTGCCCAAACCGGACCCGGTCGCTCGCCGGACGAAAGACGAAGACGAGAGCAAGTCGGGCGAAGCAGAGATCATCGAGGGAGCGGGAAAGGCTGCGGGAACGCGCGAGTCCGCGGCGGGCTCAGCTCGCGACGAATGACCCGCGACCGGAGCGCTCGGGCTTTTCCTGGGCCATCCGTCTGAGAACCCGGTCGAGGCGCGGGTTGGCTTCGAGGATTCTTCTGAATCGCCCCTCGCCCAACATCAGGAGCCAGCTTTTTTCGTTCGCGACGACGTCCGCCGTGGCCACCCGCCCATCGAGCAGCGAGAGCCCGCCGAAGACGTCGCCGAGCCCGAGAACGTCGAGGTTCTGGTTGCCCGCAGCCCTGCGCACGACCACGCTGAGTGTGCCGGAGAGCACGATGAAGAGGCCGTCCGGCGGGCGACCCGACACGACGAGCGTTGTCCCCTGCTTGACTTCGAGAAAACGAAACTGGCGTGCGACGGCTTCCCGCTCTGCATGAACGAAGGCGGAGAAGAATGCATTCGTGCGCAACTGCCGATCGATGAGACGTGCACGCAAGCGGCGCAGGATTCCCCGGGAGACTCTCGGCTCGTGCTCGATCAATCTCCAGACGACCCGCCGATCGATCGCCAGCAGCTTGCTATCGACGAGCGCCTCGATCGTGGCGTTGCGAGGCCGCTTCGTCAGCAGACCGATCTCACCGAAAAAATCTCCCCGCTCGAGAACGGCCAACTTCCGTCGTCGCGAATGTTCGGCGATGGGCACGACCGCCCCCTCCACGACGACATAAAGCGTGTCGGCCGCGTCTCCCTGACGAAAGAGTACCTGCCCCGCCTCGAGCAGAACGACGCGCGCATTCCGGATCAAGCTATGCAGACTCGCCGGATCGAGATCACCAAAGAGCGGAAAATTCGCGAGCTCGGACCGAAGCCCTGCGTCGCGATCGGCTCGACCTCCGGCTTTGCCTAGCATCACCTGGCTGCTGCGCGACGTGGCGGACGGCATCTCGATCCTCGCCCCCAGAGAACCGCCACGATGCAAAGTTTCGATCGGTCGGGAGTTCGCAGCGAGACGCGGCCACAGGACCGGCCCGAATCGGCACGGTTCCCTGCGCAGGGGGGTAAGGGATCTTTCGGTCGAATGCCGCGAAGTCCCCCGTGACTCGGGTCACGGCTGATTGGGCGAAGCCACGCCTGTGGTTGGGGCGCAGTGCGGGCGTGATGTCGGCGTCATTTCCGCGTCATGTCGGCGCGTGTCGGCGTCGTTCAGGCGCAGCCGAGGCGCAATTCCTGATTCGTCATGTCGGCCCCCGCCCGACCGCCCGGATCAGCGGATTCAGATCGGCAGATAGGCGGTTTCGTTCAGGCTCTGAACGCTCCGCACCCCGGTCCCCGAGATCAGGAAGCGATGCGCGCTCGCGAAATCAGCCTCGAGGAAGGCCCGTCGCTCGAGCCCGAGCACCCGGCTCGCATAGACGTTCACCACCGAACCGTGACAGAACACGGCCACGCGTTCGCCGCGACACCGGGATGTCCACTCATCGAGCGCCTCCACGACGCGAAGCGCGATTCCCGCCAACCGTGGGGAGTTGCGATACTCGGCCAGCCGCGCCCGGTAGGCCGCCGGATCACGCGCCTTCTCCGCCTCGAGCGCGATGTAGCGATCGGCTCGCGCATTCGCGTCGCGCAGTCGTTCGTCCACGCGGATCTCGAGACCCGCCCGACGGGCCGTTTCCTGGGCGGTCTGGCGCGCGCGGAGAGCGGGGCTCGAGAGCACCCGATCGACGCCTCGGAGCAGAAGCCAATCGGCTACGGCCCGAGCCTGCGCGCAACCTCGATCGCTGAGCGGCGGATCGGCGGGTGTTCCGACGTCGCTCGTCTCATCGATCGGCTCGGCATGTCGCACGAGAATCAGTTCCATCGAGCGAACCTATACCAGATGAGGTGTGAACCCCCTGCTGCGAACGCCACGAGCGCCGAGTCTCCACGACCTTCTCCCTTCGGCCTGCTCGAGGTGCTGTGAGCACACCTCCGCGGGTCCCCGATCCGAGGTCCGCGCTTCTTCAGCACTCCTGACCGACGTTCTCGCGACGGGGTTCCGAAGACGCGCGGCGCGTCCCGCCCCGGGAAAGTCGCTACGTTGTCGGGGTCGAGCGTTGCTCCGATCGCGTGCAGTCTGCGGGGAATGGAGGGAACTTGCTCGCGCGGGGGCTGCCGAGATGACTTTCTTTGCTTCGTTCGAACCTACATCGCCCAATCGGGTCTGGCTGATCGGTGTGCTGGCTGCGCTCGTCATCCTGGTCGGGTGGGCCGATGCTGTGATCGCCCAGGACTACTCCACGGAAACCACGGAAACCACGGAAACCACGGAAACCACGGAAACCACGGAAACCACGAACCCCTCGGACCCCGCGAACGTCGAGACAAGCGCTCTCCCGAGTGTTCTCGCGCAGTTCACGACCGCGGTCGAGAACCGGGAGCCGATCGACCAGGTTACCTTCGTCTCGAACGACATCCGCAAGATCTTTTTCTTTTCGGATCTCCGGGGGATGCAGGGGCAGACGGTGAGCCATCGCTGGGTCTACGACGGCAAGACCGTCGCCGAGGTCGCGTTCGAAGTGCGTGGCCCACGCTGGCGGGTCTGGTCGAGCAAGGAGTTATTCGAGGATTGGATCGGCGACTGGACCGTCGAGATCGTGAACAGCGACGGCGAGGTCGTCGCTGCGGAGACCTTCACGTACTCGGCGCCGGACGCATAGCCGGTCGCGTTGCCCGTCACGTAGCCATTCACGTCGCCGGCCGTGTGGTCGGCCGTGTAGCCACCCGCCTGGACGGAACACCCGCGACGGGAGCGGCCACGCGCTCGTTGCGTTTGCGAAACCCGTCGAGCACCAGGTCGACGCGAGCCCGAATTGCACGAGACAGGCCGGCATCGGGCGCCCCCCCGGATGCGCTTGCCACCGCCCGATCGCAGATCGCCCGGAGCCCCGCGATCAGCCCGCCTTCGATGGCATCCAGCAGGATTTCGGCGAGGTCCGCGGCCGCGACATCCGCGCGAACACGTTCGCGTTTCTGTTCCTTGCGCAGGCCCGAGACGAGCGTCGAATCAGGTGCCGCGGGGAGCCCCGCCGCGCGGCCCGCTTCCTGCCAGGCTTCGAGTCGCAGCACCGGTTCGCGCACCGAGGCATCGGCGAATTCACGACAGGCCCTGCGAATTGCCGAGCGTAGACTTCGATCCCGATCGACGGAGTCCGTAATCGCCTTCGCCAGGATGGATTCGAGTTCGCCGCGAACCCAGGCTTCAGCCAGTCGACCCTTCGTCGGGAAATAGTTGAAGAGCGTCGCCGGCGAAATCTCGCTCGCCTTGGCGACCTCGGAAAGCTTCGTCCGACGAATCCCCTGATCTCGAAATAATGCGATCGCGTTCGCAAGGATTCGCTCTCGGGTTCGTTGCTTCTTCGACGCTCTCGTTACCACGAACGATTCAGATGCCATGGAGACTCATCCTTTTTCGATTCGATAATAATATAGTTAATATATTTTATAGTAACACTATAATAATCAATAAATCTTAAAAATATAGTTACTATCTTTTTTAGATGGTCTTGCTCAACCCCGACCTCAAGGGGCCGCCGAGGCGCACTCGCACACCATCGCATCCGCCCAGCCCCGTCACCCGCCAACTCTCCGACGACACCGCGGGCGAGGAGTCTCCATCGCAGGGGTCGCAGTCGCAGGCAGAAGGCCATGGAGATCCAGTGCTCGGGTGTTTTCGCAGCAGGGCGTTCATGAATGATGCGGGCTAGCGTGCGGCGCCCCGCGATGGCAGGTCAGCCGGCCGAGAAGGGAAGATGGCGATTTCCGAACAGTCCGAGCGGACTCCAATCGACGATCTGTGTGAGCGACTCGCACTCGAGCCGCTCGATCGAGACCTCTTTCTGACGCATCCAGGCACCGGCCAGGGGCGACTCTTCGGTGGACTGGTCGCTGCCCAATCTGTTCGAGCCGCCATCGCGACCCTCGATGAGGATGAGACCGATGGCCAACCCCCCGGCAGCCTGCTCCACTCGATCCACGCCTATTTCCTGCGGCCGGGACGCTACAACGTCCCGATCCGCCTCGTCGTCGACCGGATCCGCGACGGACGCACCTTCACCACGCGCCGAGTCGTTGCGCACCAGTCGGGCGAGGCGATCTTCAACATGGCGGCCAGCTTCGCGCGTCCCGAGGAGGGGATGGCCTACCAGAGGCCCATGCCGGAGGTCGCGCCGCCCGACGGCCTCGAGGAGTGGTCAGAACTGCGCGCTCGTGCGGCCGGCGAAGAGCCGCCCGAGGTCTTCGACGATCCGATCGAGGTCCGGGTCCTCGATCCCAGCGAATTCGCGAACGAAGGACCGCGCGATCCCGTGCGCGCAGTCTGGATTCGACCGCGTGGCGTGATTCCGGACGACCCGGACTTGCACACGGCCATCCTCGTGTACGCGACCGACCGGACGCTGATGTCGACGGCGCTCCTCGGGACCGGCGGAATTCCCGGCAAGACCTTCATGGGCGCGAGTCTCGACCACGCCGTCTGGCTTCATCATCCGATTCGCTTCGACGATTGGCTGCTCTACTCCTCCATGAGCCCGGTGGCCAATGCGGCGCGCGCGCTGATCTTCGGCGGACTCTATCGGCCGGACGGCGTTCAGCTCGCATCCGTCGCGCAAGAAGCCCTGATCCGGAATCGGCACTCTTCCGGGCGGTAGCCGCTCCATCTGACCGCGGCACACACGCACACGCACGCACACGCTATTCAGGACTTTGACGTCCGCTCGACCTTCGGCGCAAACACGATCGCCTCGACTTCGAACGTGCCGGCTTCGAGGCCGTCCCTGGACACGAACTCGTAGTCTGCGACCCGCGCCGCCGAGAGAACGTCCCGCCCCACGCCCTCGAGGATCTCGAGCGTGGCGGGCGTGGCCGCGAGGGTCAGCGACTCGACGTCGCGGCCCATCGAGACCTCGGCATCGGCCTTCGCCTTGTTGATCGCCGCCAGCGCGGCAACCGCGAATTCGAAACTCTCGACGTGGGACGGGGCCTCGATTCCCGCGAAGTCGCGGGCCGCCGGCCAGGCGGCGACGTGAATACTCCGAGCCCCCGCATCGCCTTCGGGCGCATTTTCCTCCGCGAAGGACCAGCTCCAGATCTCCTCCGTGATATAGGGAAGCGTCGGTGCGAAGAGCCGCAATAATACGGAGAGTCCGAGCCGCAAAGTGGCAACGGCCGAGCCACTCCGCGCCGCTTCTTCGCCGGTCGCACCGTCGGCGAATCCGCGGGCGCGAACCTTCGCGAGTTCGAGATAGGTGTCGGTGAAATTTGTCCAGAAGAAGCTTTCGATCTCATGGAGGGCGTGGGCATATCGATAGCCGTCGAAATTCTTCGTGGAGTCGGAGACGAGCGTCTTCAGTTTTTCGACGAAGGCGCGATCGAGTTCTTGCGTAATCGGCTCGATGTCGCCGGTCTGCGAAAGCACGAACTTGGCCGCATTGAACAACTTCGTCACGAGTCGCTTGCCGATCTTCCAGACATTCTCGTCGAAGATCGTATCCGTACCGAGCCGCGCGCTCGCCGCCCAATAACGCGCGGCGTCGGCCGTGTATTTTTCGATCAGCGGAAGCGGCGTCGTCACGTTGCCCTTGCTCTTCGACATCTTCTTGCGATCGGGATCGAGAATCCAACCCGAGATCAGCGCGTTATGCCATGGAACCTCGTCCTCGTGGAGCATCGCCTTCGCGATCGTGTAGAAAGCCCAGGTCCGGATGATGTCATGCCCCTGCGGCCGCATGTCCGCAGGAAAGAGACGGGCGTGGCGCTCGTCGTCCTCGCCCCAATGGGAACTGATCTGGGGCGTCATCGAACTCGTGAACCAGGTATCGAAAATATCCGGATCGGCAGTGAAGCCGCCGGGCTGACCACGCTGCGTCTCTTCGTATCCCGGCGGTGTATCGGTCGTTGGATCGACGGGCATCGCCGCGAGCTCCGCCACGACCGGGTGATCGAAATCCGGACGACCGGAAGCGTCGAGCGGATACCAGACCGGAATCGGCACTCCGAAAAAGCGTTGTCGCGACAAACACCAATCGAGCCCAAGATTCTCCGTCCAGTCTCGAAAACGCGCCGCCATGAAGGGCGGGTGCCACGCCAGCTGCTCCCCCTTGGCCAGGAGTTCGGGCTTCTTGTCCATCAAGGAACAGAACCATTGCCTGGTCGTGAGCAACTCGAGCGGGCGATCACCCTTCTCGAAAAACTTGACCGCGTGCAGGATCGCTTCGGGTTCGCCTTGGAGGGGCGTGCCTTTTCCGGTGGCGCTGCGCTTGGGATCGCCTAGCAACTCCACCATCCGCGCCCGGGCCCGTTTGATATTCTTGCCCGCTATCTCGGAGTAGGCCGCGTTTGCGTTCTCGGGATCGAGGCTCTCGAAGGGTGCCTTGGAAAAATCGACTTCCTCGAGTCGTCCCTGGGCACCGATGATCTGTCGCAGAGCGAGGCCCTCTTCGCGCCACCATTGGATGTCGGTCTGATCGCCGAACGTACACACCATCAGGATGCCCGTTCCCTTATCGGGGTCGGCCAGCTCGCTCGGAAAGATCGGAACCGGCGCATGGAACACGGGCGTGACCGCGCGCTTCCCGAAGAAGGGCTTGTAGCGCTCGTCATCCGGGTGCGCCGTGACCCCGACGCAGGCCGCCAACAACTCGGGCCGGGTCGTCGCAATCACGAACGAAGAGTCTTCGCCTTCGACGGCGAATTCGATCTTGTGGAATGCGCCGGGTTGCTCGCGATCCTCCACCTCCGCCTGTGCCACGGCACACTGGAAATCGACATCCCACATCGTCGGCGCGTCCGACGTGTAGACGTGCCCCTTATCGAAGAGGTCGCGGAAGGAACGTTGAGCCGTACGCCGACAATGATCGTCGATCGTCTGGTATTGCTGGCGCCAGTCGACGGAGAGACCGAGGCGATGCCACAGAACGCTGAAGGCGTCTTCGTCCTCTTTGATGAGGCCATAACAGGCTTCGATGAAATTCGGGCGCGAGACGAGCCGGGCCGGTTTCTTGCGCACCTTCGAGGAGGCCTGCTGGAATTCGAGCCCCTCTTCGTAGGGGGTGTTCGGGTCGCAGCGGATGTGAAAATAGTTCTGGACGCGGCGCTCGGTGGGCAGGCCGTTGTCGTCCCAGCCCATGGGATAGAAGATGTTCATCCCGGTCATGCGCTTGTAACGCACGACGACATCCGCGTGGGTGTACGAGAAGACGTGCCCGATATGCAGCGAACCCGAGGCGGTCGGCGGCGGCGTGTCGACGACAAAGGTGTCGACGCGGGAGCGGGAGGGGTCGTAGTGGTAAACGCCGTTACGCTGCCACTCCTCGTCCCATCGCGCCTCGACGAGGGCGGCCTCGAAATGCTTCGGAAGGCGGGCGGGATCGATCGATCGCACGGGCGTTCGCGGCGACGCGCCGCCCGGCATCGGGGACTCACTCATCGGATTCTCTCGAGAGGCAACAGGGGGAGTCGAAAACGCGCGAGCATACTCCAGCTCGCGCCTTGGCCGCTTGCGAAACCCGGCCTCGCGCGGTCCCTTGCCGAACTCCTCGGCTCGCGGACGCCGGACGGGAAGGGATCGAAATCCGACCGGCGACCCGTCGAGGCGTGACACGTATTGGGTGTTTTTAAACCCATTTATGAAAATCTCGACCCCCTCACCTGGATCAAGTCTTTTACCCACGGGGAATGGCCGATTTCAGCAGGAGAATCCGCGAGGATCCATGCGCGGCTCCTTGCCAGGGACCGGCGTGCCCCGTATTCTACCGCGCCTCTCAAGCCCTACAGCCTTTGAAAGCCCCATCGCCTCCTCCACGGCGCAGGGGATGGAGCCTTGCGTCCGAATGGCGAAGAAATCGCAGATCAACCGAGACAACCGACGACTTAAACTGATCGCGAAATATGCCGATCAGCGCGAGGTCCTGCGCAAGATCCTGAAGAATCCGAATGCGTCGATCGAAGAGAAGCTCGAAGCCCAGAACGGTTTCGCAAAGCTGCCCCGCAACTCTTGCCCCACACGCAAGAACAACCGTTGCGCGATCTCGGGTCGATCGAAGGCCTACTACAACAAGTTCGGAATTTCCCGCATCGCCTTGCGTGAGCTCGCTCTCCGCGGCCAGCTTCCCGGCGTGCGCAAGTCGAGCTGGTAGGACCTCTTTTTTGCGGACAGGAACCAAGATTCATCATGAAGCCTGAAATTCATCCCAACTATCACAAGGTGATCTTCATCGACTCGGCGACGGGGAGTGAGTGGACCAGCCGCTCGACCATCACGTCGAAGGAGACGCGCGAGCTCGATGGCCAAGAGGTACCGGTCGTCCGACTCGAAATCTCGGCCGTCAGCCATCCTTTCTGGACGGGCAAGATGCGCGAGCTCGATACCGACGGAAAGATCGAACGCTTCCGCAAGCGCTACGGCCAGAAGAAGTAGCTAGCGCGAGTCAAGGATCAGAACGAGGGGCGCTTCCGCTTGGAAGGGCCCCTCGACTCGTTTGCGGTCCCGATCGTCACGGCGATCGCAGTCGTCGGACCGCAACGGAACTCGCGCTCGATCCCGATCGACCTGTCCAGGCCCTCCCGTCCTCGTCATTCGGCGACGGATCGGCGACACTCCGAGGTGCCTACCGTGAGGACCTTGATGTTTCGACGACGCTGCTTGACGATCCTCGTGATCTCATTGCTGATTGCGATCGCCTGCGGTCGTCTGATCCAGATGCGCCCGACGGCCGACGACTGGGAGCCTGAGGTCGCACCGGCGACGCGGATCGCCACCCCCGCTCGCGTGGCGTGCGCCGATTCAAATCCGTTGCGCCAGGCCTATTTCGGCGACCTTCACATCCACACCCTGCATTCGATGGACGCGCGCTCGCGCGACATGCTCGGCACACCGGATGACGCGCTCCGCTTCGCCCGCGGCGAAACGATCGGCCTGGGCCCCTTCGATGCGGCGGGCAGAGGCACACGCAGCGCGCGCCTCGAACGCCCCCTCGATTTCGCGGCCGTGACCGATCACGCCGAATGGATCGGGGAGGTCGGGCTCTGTACGACCGTTGGCTCAGCCGCCTATGACTCGCAGAGCTGCCAAGCTTTTCGTGGAGAGGCCGAGGTCAAGCCCCCCCTCCCGGGTATGAAGACCAGCGGGCGAATCACCGCGATCATCGGCGCCTTCGGGCGCAAGAAGGAAATCTGCGGGCGCAACGGGGAACGCTGCCGAGAGTCGCTGCTCGAGGCATGGCGGAGTACCCAGCGCGCGACCGAACGCTGGAACGATACGACCGAGAGTTGTTCGTTCACGGCCTTCCACGGATGGGAGCACAGCTATTCCGTCAACATGTCCAAGGTCCATCGAAACGTGATCTTCCGAAACGCGAGTGTCCCGGAGATTCCGATCTCGTCGCTCGAGGCGCCCGAGGCGATCGAACTCTGGGATCGTCTGGACGCGCTGTGCACGAATACCGGGAGCGGATGCGAAGCCCTGACAATTCCCCACAACTCGAACGTCTCCAACGGTCGACTCTTCGAGATCACGTGGCGGCGGGAGTCACGCGAGGAACAGCGCCGCCAGGCCAGTGTTCGAGCCCGAATGGACCGGGTCGTCGAGATAATGCAGGTGAAGGGCGAGTCCGAATGCGAGAACGGCATGTTCGGCGTCGTCGGCGCGGTAGACGAACTCTGCGGGTTCGAGAAGATCCGCGCCTTCAAACAGCCTCGCCCGGAGGACTGCGAGGAGGGAATCGGCTCCGGTGCCATTCGCGGTCGCGGCTGCCAATCCCGAACGGACTTCGCACGTTATGCGCTCATCGAGGGAATGCGCGAGGCCGAACGGATCGGCATCAACCCCTTCCAGTTCGGCTTCATCGGGAGCACCGACGGCCATAACGCCAATCCCGGAGACGTCGAGGAAACCAGTTTCCAGGGCTGTTGCGCGAACAAAGACTCGAAAGTCGAAGAGCGCCTCGACACGACGCCGAGCTTCGGCGGAGCCGGCCCGATCGGTCGCAATCCCGGTGGCGTGATCGGCGTGTGGTCAGAGGAAAATTCCCGCGACTCCCTGTTCGACGCGATCAAGCGCCGCGAGACCTTTTCGACGAGCGGGCCTCGAATCACACCGCGATTCTTCGGCGGCTGGAATTACGCAGGCGATCTTTGTGGGCGTGGGGATCTGGTCAGCGAGGGCTACAAAGGCGGCGTGCCCATGGGCGGCGTGCTCGAAGCCGCCATGCAATCCGGGCTCGCGCCGACCTTCATCGCGAGCGTCGCTCGGGACCCGGGCACGCGGGCCCATCCCGGAGGTCTCCTCGATCGTCTTCAGATCATCAAGGTGTGGCACGGCGAAGACGGTCGATTTCATCAAGAGATCTTTGAACTCGCAGGCCGACTGGCCGGAAACGAGAGTCGCAACCCGGCCTCGGTGGACCTCGATACGTGTGAGCCCGGCGGAACGGGACACGACCAGCTCTGCGCCGTCTGGACCGATCCCGCATTCGATGCAGAACAGGCCGCCGCCTACTACGTCCGCGTGGTCGAGAATCCGAGCTGTCGCTGGAGTTGGCGAACCTGCCTCGAGATCGCGCCGAGCGAGCGGCCGGAGGGCTGTACGGATCCCGACATCCCACGCGTGATCCAGGAACGCGCGTGGACGTCGCCGATCTGGTACGAGCCGGTCCGGAAGTCCTAGCGTCCCGAGAGCTTGCGGCGGATCTTGTTCTTGATGCGCAGCGCTCCGGGCTGGAGCTTGCGGTCGTCGGTGCCGAGCAGGAAACCGTCGAGGCCCCCCTTCTTCAGCACCGTGCGCAGGGTGCGCGTGGCGATATTCAGCGAGATGCTCTGACCGAGGGCGTCGGACTGCAGCCGCACCTTCTGGATATTCGGCTCGAATCGGCGATTGGTCGCCCGCTTGGAATGGGACACGTTGTGTCCGTATTGAACCTTCTTGCCTGTCAATGCACACACGCGGGCCATGGCCGTCACTCCGCCGAATGCCACCCTGTTTTGGAGATCAGGGTGGCTGGATTCGGCTCGAATCGAGGGGGTCGCGAGGCCTCAAAGGCCTTGCAGGAGCGCAGTTTTTAGCGAGGGGCCGCCACGGGGTCAACCGTGGCGGCGCTCTAAGTCACTTATCCCTTCGGGGATCAATCGCTGCGTCCCCTCTCAGCTCACCGCGGGCACCGGTTCAGCCTGGGATCGCAAGACCGAAGCCGGGATCGAGGGCGTCATCAGCTCCTGCTTGAGGCTTTCGAGTTCTGCTCTCGCGGCTTCCTGGCGAGCCTCGTCCCGGAAGCCCCGGAGCTTCACTCGGAAGGCGTCCCCGTCCTCTCCAAGCTCCTGATTGACCTGACCGTGCATGACGGCCCTCGAAATATGCTCGCGCACGTTCTCGAGGGCGTCCATTTCGGCATCGACCGAGAGGCCCTCGATCGCCGACTGAAGCCGCCGTCGGGCGCGCGCATTGGCCAGCGTCGCGAGCATCCGGCCCTTCTCCCGAACCAGCGATCGGATCTCCTCCCGAAAGCGGCCGAGATTGATCTTGGCCTCCTCGGCCTGGACTCGAACCTGATCGAGTTCCCGCTCGGCCCTTTCGAGATCTTCGAAGAGCGCCTGTTTGTGGGCAATCAGGGATAGCGACGTCTCCTCCTCGTCACGTCGAACCGCACGACGTACATCGTCGTGCAGCCGGGCGATCTCCGCGCGGCGATCGACGATCTCGCTCTCGAGCTTGTTCCGCATGTAGAGGATACCGGCGACGGCGTCCTTCAACTCGCGGTATTGACGTACACGCTCGGCGATCGCCTGCTCGTAGACGACCTCCGGAGCCTGATGCTCCCGGTCCCGAACCCAGGAGCCGAAAAGGCCCCGGAACAAACTACGCATCCGAGCGAACATGCTGGGTTTCTGGCTGGACATTCTTCCTCCTTCGCCGGCTGACCGGCTAGTCGCGGGCGCGACGACGGAACTCATCGACCTTGAGGCCGAGCTCTCGAATCTTTTGTTGCAGGCTCTGCCGGACCATGCCGATCGCGTTCGCCGTGCGACTCACATTCCCCCCGTGTTCGCGTAGGGCCTGCGAGAGATACTCGCGCTCGAAGCTCTCCACGGTCTGGCGCTTCGCGTCCGCAAAGGGAAGGTCCAGATCCGGCGCGAGCGTCGGGACATCGCCAAGCACCGAATCGAGCTGCAGATCCGATTCGCCGATCACCGCACCCGAAGTCAGGACCGCCGACCGTTCGAGCACATTACGCAGCTCTCGCACGTTGCCCGGCCATCGATGGCGCGTGAGTATCGCGAGCGCCCCCGCGTCGATCGTCTTCTTTTCGCGACCGAGGCGATCCGCGACCTGCGAAAGGAAGCGATCGCTGAGCGCGGCGAGATCCTCGACGCGTTCGCGGAGTGCGGGCAATTCGATTTCGATGACCTTCAGCCGGTAGTAGAGATCCTCTCGAAACTGGTTCGCCTTCGATGCCTCCTCGAGATCTCGATGGGTCGCCGAAACTACGCGCACATCGACCTCGATCGTCTGGGTCGAGCCCACGCGTTCGAATCTTCGCTCCTCGAGCACGCGCAGGACCTTGGCCTGGGTCTCCAGCGCCATGTCGCCGATCTCATCGAGGAAAATCGTACCGCCGTGGGCGGCTTCGAAGCGACCGATCCGCCTGGCATCCGCGCCGGTGAACGCGCCCTTTTCGTGGCCGAAGAGTTCACTCTCCACGAGTTCGCTATTGATCGCCGCACAATTGACAGCCACGAAGGGACGGGCGCGACGAGAACTCGTCGAATGAAGTGCCTGGGCTACGAGTTCCTTGCCCGTCCCGCTCTCTCCCCGAATCATCACCGAGAGATCCGTCTCCGCCACCTTCTGGATCGTCTCGAAGACCCGGCGCATGGCCGCACCAGAACCGATCAACTGATCGAAGCCATGGTCGCGCTGGATCTGTTCGCGTAGGAGTCGGTTCTCGCGCTCGAGGCGATGACGCTCGAGGGACCGAGCCACGATCACCCGAAGTTCGTCGTTGTCGAAGGGCTTCGGGACATAATCATCGGCTCCGCTCTTCATCGCCTCGACCGCGATCTTCTCGCTGCCGTACGCGGTGATCATGACGACCGCCGTCTCTGGCCGTTCTTCCTTGGCGACGCGCAGGACATCCATCCCGCTGGCACCACGCCCCAGGGCCAGATCGGTGATCACGAGATCGAAGGCCTCATTCCGCAAGCGCTGCGTCGCAATCTCGCCGTTCTCGGCCAGCTCGACCTCGTGCCCCTCCCGCGTGAGCAACCCCTTGAGCGCGAGACGAATCGCGTGTTCGTCTTCGACGACGAGAATCTTCGAACTCATGACATCACCCACCTTCTGTACCCATTCCGCGGCGCCGGGGGAAGGTCATCACGAACTCCGTCCCCTCCGCCTCCTGTGTGTGGGCCTCACGAGTGCCGGCTTCGTTTGTGTCGGCCTGCTGTGTCGGAGGCGATACGACTTCGATCGTTCCGTGGTGTTTGTCCACGATCTTGCGACACAAAGCGAGTCCGAGACCCGTGCCGTTCTCCCGCGAGGTGTAGAACGGATCGAAGATTCGATCACGGGAATCGAGATCGATCCCATTCCCGTTGTCCGCAATCCGTACCCAGACCTCGGTCCCCGCCAGGTTCTCCCCCATCGTCACTCGGATTTCAGGTCGATCGACTTCGCATTCTTCGAGGGCATCGATCGCGTTCGTGACGAGGTTGATCACGACTCGCCTGAGCTGCTCGGGATCGCCTTCGAGTCGTCCATCCACGTCATATTGCCGGATGATGTCGATCCCCCCTCGACTCGCCCGATCGCGAAAGGTCTCGATCGCAGACTCGAGGATGTCCTCCATCACGACTTCCGAAATCCGCGTTTCTTCTTCGCGCGCATAACGGAGCAGATGCGAGATCGAACGTTCGACTCGTTCGAGTTCCGCAACCGCGACTCGGGCAAATTCCTCCTGGTCGACATCCCCCGCGTCTTCGCCCAGCTGCTGAACGAGACTCTTGGCGGCGGTGATCGGGTTGCGAATCTCGTGAGCGATCGAGGCGGAGAGCTGCTCGAGGGAGCGGTGGTGTTCGCCTTCGAGTTCGCGACGCTCCTTCGTCAGCCGCCTGCGAACCTGGCGCTGGACCTCGTCCCGAACGAAGTGCTCGTGAAGCTTGGGTTCGTAGAAGACCTTGAAGGCACGACGCCCGAGGCCGACCGAAAAGTAGATCAGCGAGATCACCCCGAAGAAGGGCACGAAGATCAGCATCGGAATCGTGATCGCGGCGGCACGCAAGGCCTGCCGCGAGAGGGCCACCTTCCGGTCCGCCAACCGACGTGCCGCGCGAAGGCGACGTTCGTCCTCCGAGAGAAGCGACTCGTCCATCGCTTCGAGCAGATCTTCCTTGTGCTCGGAGAGTTCGTCCTCGTCGTCGAACCAGAGATCCTCTCCCCACCACCTCTTGCGTCGACTGCCGTGGCGCCCGCGTCGATGGCCACGCTTCCGGGATTTCTTGCGGTGCTCGAACATCCGCCCCTCCTCACGCCAGGTGTCGCGATTCATCTTCCCGGCGTCCGGTTCGTGTGCGAAGTAGCCACGGTCACTGGCATCGCCGGTCTCCCCCTCGCTCATCGCCGGGTCTCCGCAGGGCTCGTAGGGATGCGCGCCAGCCCAGATCGGCGGGCGAGCGGACCTGCATGGGGGAAGCAAGAGATGCATGCCCCACTTCTAGAGCAATCCGCGTGCCCAACGCGCAGCGAGCGCTCCGGGCAGCGAGCCGCGCAAGAGCTCGATGGACGGAAGGATTGCATGCAGCCAGAATACTGCACTGTCGTGTCCAAGCTGCACCCCGACCCTTGCAGCCGCGGTCCGGAGGCCAAGGGACCGCAGATTCCCCGCGGGCATCGTCACCTTGTCAACGCCGGACCTCGACACCGGCTCCATCCGCGGATCACCCCGCTATGATCGCCGACCCCGCCACCGCGAGAGGAGCAATCCGTGGTCACGATCGGCATGAACTACACCGTCATTCCCGGCAAGGAACAGATCTTCGAAGACGCCTGCGCCAAGGTCATCGAGACCATGGGCGGGATCGACGGACACGACACCTCGTCGCTCTACCGGAAGGTCGGCGAGGGCAATCCGGTCTATCTGATCAGCTCCGTCTGGACCGAAGAGCAGGCCTTCGAGGACTTCATCGCCTCCGACGCCTTCAAGAAGGTCACCAATTGGGGCGCGCTCAACATCCTATCGGGCCGGCCGTCACACACGACCTATCAGCACGACTGATCCGGAGCTCCCTTGTCCTCAAGCGAACCGTCCTCGCCCGTCGTTCAGGGGCTCCCGCTTCATACGCGCTCGCTCACCGTCGACATCAAGCGCGTCTCCGATTCGCGTTGGCATGCCCGCGGCGACGTGATCGATCTGCGCAAGAACGGCTTCGTTCCGTCGAACTACGATCTCCAGCCGTCGGGCATCATCCACATGATGAGCATCGACCTCGAGTTCGATCCCGTAACCCGCACGATCGAAGAGATCCGGGTCGACCAACCCTTCGTGGCGGTGGAGGCCTCTGCCGGCACGAAGGGTGAATGCTGTCGAGATCCGGCACCGCGCCTGCTCGACTTCGCCGGTGAAAAACTCGATTCGCGGCTCGCGAAGAAGCTTGGGGTCCAATTCGGTGGTGCGCTCGGATGTTCGCATCTCCTCACGCTCTTTCAGTTGATGGCCTCGACCGTTCCGCGGGCGATCGAATTCGAGTTCGCGCGGATCGAGCGCGAAAGCAGCCATCCCGAATTCGGTGAGCGCTTCTTCCGTCGCAGTGTCTTTATCGATGGGCACGCACACGGCCGCGGACTCACCGACGTCGCCGTCCAACTCGCCGACACGCATACCCGCCCACTCAGGTCGGGCGCTCCCGTGACGGAGCGCCTGGCACTTTCCCACGAGGTGAAGACGTTTGCTTCGATCGACCGCAAGCGTTTCACGATCGAGCGCCTCGAGGTTCGTGAACGCGAGCGGACCGATCAGACCATCGTCAGCAGCCAGTGGGTCGACCACAGCGATCTCGTCTCGTCTCTGCTCGGCGCCCGGATCATTCCGGGAATGGCGGGACGCGTCTTCAAGATCTTCGGCGGAGAGCCCCGATATCGCCCGATTCTCGACAATCTGCTGATGTTCGCTCCGGGCTTCATCCAGATCACCGCTGCCTTGATGGACGAATATTTCGAAGAGCGCGAACGCTCGGGCGACTCGGACAATACGGCCAGACCGGCGGTCGCAGCCCTCGGCGGCAACGCCGACAGCTGTTATATGTGGCGCACGGGCGGCCCGATCCAGCGGGCGTGGACCACTCCGAAATAACGGACGAGTCGAGGAGCGAGGCGAATCGCTAGTCTCCGTCGGGCGGGCCCCGACGAAAGACGACGAGCTTGTTGTTGGCTGGCAGATCGTTCGTCTCGACGTGCGTCAGACCATTGAGATCGGCAACGTCCTGCACTTCCTCGAGATCGCGTATCCCCCAGCTCGGATCGCGCTGCTGGAGGCTCTCCTCGAAGGCCGCGTTGCTAGGCGCCGTGTGTTTTCCGCCCACTTTGAAGGGGCCATAGAGAAAGAGCAGCCCACCGGGACGCAGGACACGTCCCGCACCCTCGAAGAGGCCGATCCCCACACTCCACGGCGAAATATGGATCATGTTGGCGTTGAAGATCGCGTCGATCGTGTCCGGCCCGACGGGCCAATCGGCCGAGGCCGCATCGAGTGCGACCGCGGCCCCGAGGTTGGGAAGCCCCGAATCCGCAACCCATGCCGCGATCGACTCGAGGCCATCGGGATCGCAATCCGTCGGCTGCCATTCGAGATGGGGCAGGTGCTCGGCAAAAAAGACAGCGTGCTGGCCCGTGCCGCTCGCGATCTCGAGCACCCGCGCCGGCTCGCCGAGCCAACGGCCGAGGACTTCGAGGATCGGCTCACGATTGCGATGGGTTGCCGGGGCATCCCGCTTGGACATCAGCAGCCTCTCATCCCGCGCCAACGATCCAGCGGAATCGACCCAGCAGAGCCACTCCGCCGGGTCGAAGCGATCGCCCGAGATCTGCTCGACGGATCAGAGCGGGTTCAGGTCTTCCCCGTAGTAGCCGTCGCCCTCGACGAAACCGCTGCCGACCGGAATTCGGCGCGCGTTGAACCAGATCTCATTTGCGTCGGATTGTCCGATCTCGCCATTCGCGCAGCTCAGAAAGGGGTACTTGATCTGGACCAATCGGGGACATTCGCCCTCCGCGGTCGGCTCCGCGGGCTCACTCAAGTTGATTCCATCGAGCGCCGAAGCCGCCGTCGCCGCGAAGAGCGAGACGAAGAGCGCAACGACGAGAACGCGCAGGGCGCGGGCCCGGGTGTCGAGTACAGGTACAGCAGCAGCATGATTCAGCATCAGAGTGGGTCCTTCGTGTCCTTCCCCTCCCCCCGGTGCCATTCTCGCACGCCCACCGACCGAAACTCAACTCCTGTCTACGAGTATTGGACCCCGGAGGATTTCGCAAACCCACAGGAGGGGGATCCGCCCTTCCGGTCGGGTTACAATGCGCAGCGCGGACCTCGGACCGAAGGTCCGCGCAGACGTACTCACAGTACGTCGTGCAGGCCGAAGGCAGAGCGCCGTTGCGATTCTGTGCTTTGGGTGTTCGCGGCCGGGTCTCAGCCTTCGGGCGATAGCATCGGCTCGAAACGCGACTTGTCGGTCGCCTTCATGTACGCGTCGTGGGGCGTGACCTTGCCCTCTTTCGCATATGCGAAAAGCACGTCGTCCATGGACTGCATGCCCTGACTCTTCCCGGCCTGGATGATCTGGCTGATCATGGGCGTATTTCCCTCGCGGATGATATTCGGGAGACCCGGGGATTTCAGCAAGATCTCGTTCGCTGCGATTCGCCCACTCGAGTCCGCGCGAGGCAGCAACAGCTGCGACACGACAGCCGCCAGCGACTCGGACAAGGAGAGGCGGACCATGTTCTGCTCTTCCGCGGGGAAGGCATCGATGATCCGGTCGATCGTCTTGGCTGCGTTGTTCGTATGCAGCGTTCCGAATACGAGCATGCCCATTTCGGCGGCGGTCACCGCGAGGCTGATCGTTTCCATCTCCCGCATTTCGCCCACCAGGATCACATCGGCGTCCTGGCGAATCGCAGACCTCAACGCGGGCCCGAATCCCTGGGTGTGCAGTCCAACTTCGCGATGGGAGAAGAGACAGTTGCGGTTCTGATGCACGAACTCGACAGGATCCTCGATTGTCACGACGTGCCGGGAGTAGGTCTTGTTGATCTTGTCGATGATCGCCGCGAGGGTCGTCGACTTGCCGGAACCGGTCGGCCCCGTCACGAGCACCAGGCCCTCCTTGAGATCGGCGAGGTCGCAGACCGCCTTCGGCATGTTCAGGTCTTCGAGAGAAACGATGTCTTCGGGAATGATTCGAAAGACGCAAGCGGCGCCCGTCTGTTGCACGAAAAAATTGGCGCGGAATCGGGCGACACCGTCGAGGCTGAATGCAAAGTCGAGATCACCCGACGTTTCGTACTCTTCCCAGCCCCGCGTGGAAGCAACCTCTTGCATCATCGCGCGAAGGGCATCGTTAGTCAGGACTTCCTGCCCCTCGATCACGCCGATGGAGCCTTTCGCGCGGAAGCGCGGCGGCTGCTCCGCGACCAGATGAAGGTCGGAGCCATCGTTCTCTTTCACGTAGACGAGCAACGGGTCAATTGCAGCCACTGGTTTCCTCGGTTGATAGGGTCTCGATCCGAGACCGTCAGGCTCCGGCCGTGATCAGCTTCTTTTCTTCGGCCAGGTCGAGCGCGACTTCTCGCGTGATCTTCCCTTGTGCGACCAGGTCGTTCAGGGATTGCTCAAGCAGGTACATGCCGTGGGCCTTGCCGGTCTGCATCGACGAGCGGATCTGGATCGTCTTCTCGTCGCGAATGAGATTGGCGATCGCCCGATTGATCACCAGCAACTCGAGCGCCGGGACCCGACCGCCGCCGTCCGCGGTCGGCACGAGGCGCTGGGAGATCACGGCGCGAAGCGACTCCGAGAGCATCGCCCGCACCTGATCCTGCTCGTTCGACGGAAAAGCACCGATCATCCGGTTCACCGTGCGCACGGCATTCGCGGTATGCAGCGTCGCAAGAACGAAATGGCCCGTCTCCGCCGCGGTCATCGCGAGACTGATCGTCTCGAGATCGCGGAGTTCCCCGATCACGATGATGTCGGGATCCTCGCGAAGCGCGCTACGCAGCGCGCGGGCGAAACTCTTCGTGTGGTGGCCCGCGTGGCGCTGATTCACGAGGCACCGCTTGGATGGATGGATGATCTCGATCGGATCCTCGACGGTCAGGATATGATCGGCGCGGTTCTCATTGATGTGATTCACGAGCGCCGCGAGGGTCGAGGACTTGCCGCAACCGGCGGGGCCGGTGATCAGCACCATGCCCTGATGAAAGTCGGTGTACTTCTTGAGATCCTCGGGCAGGCAGAGTTCTTCGAGGGTCGGCGGCTCCGCGGAAATGGCCCGAAAGACGGCGTCGAGCCCGCGCTGTTGGCGATAGGCGTTGGCGCGGAAGCGGCCGATCCCGGGCAGGTCGAAACAGAAATCGATCTCGCCGTCATCACGCAGGATCTGTCGCTGCTCGGGTGTGAGTGCGGAGGAGACCATGCGTTCGACCCGTTCGGGATCGATCGACTCCTGGGCGACGACCAACTCGCCGTTCACGCGTTGCTTGAGAGCGCCGCCGGCGTGAAAATGAATATCAGAGGCTTTCGCTTGCACCCCCGTCGAGAGGATGGCCTCGAGCTCGGCGCGATCGGCACTGCCCGATTCGGGCACCGGGAGTTCGAGCGAGGCCCGACCGTCGACAACGGCGATCGGAGCCGCGACGGGCTGCGGCGAAGCTTGCGGGGGCGAGGCAGCCGGGGCGGGCGAGGCCGCGGGCGGCGGCGAGGCAGCCGGCGAAGCCACGGACCCTTCGTCGATCACCGCCGCGGCCGCGGCCGGGGCGGATTCCTTCGCGGCTGCCGTCTCGAGCGAGGTGGGCGAGGCGTGGAGATCTTCGACATCCTGCGACGTCATGGGCGCCGCTGAGATCGCCGCGTGTTCGGCGGCCGCGTGGACCACTTCGGGGCGGGGTGGCGGCGGGGCCTCGGCCACCGACGGCGAAGCGCCGGCGGACGCGGCGGCCTTCTTGGCGCGATGCTTCTCGATCAGATCCTTCTGGACCTGTTGAAGCTTGCCAATCTGCTCCCGGTCGAGGAGACCCATCTGCAGGAAGACCTGCACGAGCCTCGGGTTTCCAGAAGAGGCGCTCTCTGCGACCGCTCGATCGACCTCCTCTGAGGTCAGCATCTTGAGCTGGATCGCCAGGCGTCCCACCAACGGTATCGGCTTTTTTTCGGCCATCGGATGTGTCATCGGCATGCCCAGCGGTCCCCCTGAGCCTCGCGCCGCCACTTTTGCGGCGCTGAAACGGCTTCAGGGCGCGCCAAGGGACCCGAGAACCCAAGCCGAGCGTCGCACCACCGCGATTGGGCTAAGGTCGCGGCCGCCTCGGCGCCGAGCGCGCCCCATCTCGGAGATCCCTGTGCCCGACCCGGCCCTTCATACAGCTCCCGCCCACGAGCCTTCCCCCGTCCCCGGCCCCAGCCTGGACGGCGCCCAACGCCGCCACCTGCGCGGTCTCGCCCACTCGCGGAAGCCGATCATCTTCATCGGTGAGGGCGGAATCAGCCCGGCCGTGCTCAAGGCCCTCGACGAGGCGCTGACGAGCCACGAACTCGTCAAGATCCGTCTGCGCCAGCCGGAGAACAAGAAGCAGACGGCGCAACAGCTCGCCGAGGCGAGCTCGGCGGGACTCTGCGGGGTCGTCGGCCACACGGTCGTTCTCTATCGACCCCACCCCAAAGAGCCCAGGATCGAACTTCCCAAGCGCGGGTGAGCGATGCGGAGACGGAGACGGACATGCTATTCTGCCACGCGCATGGCAGAGTCCCGTATTCAAACGAAGCTGGTCACCGCGCTCTGTCTGGCCGCACTCGTCGCCACGTCGACGCACTTTCATTCCGCTGAACTCGCGAATCAGCAGGTCGACGAGATTCGCAATATCGAGCTGCCTCCCGGAGTTCCCGACGGTCACGGCCAGCGACTCTCGAGCGACGATGCGCACCACGAACATTCGTCCACACCGACAGTCGAAATCGAAATTTGCCTCGCGTGTCGTTCAGATGCCGAGAACGATGTCGATCGATCTCGAATGGCGTACCCAACGATCGCATCCGTCGTCGCGCGGATGTGTTCAGCGCCCACACCACGGGTGCCCGACACATTTGTTGGCGGGCTCCATCCGACACGCGCCCCACCGACGCGTCCCACGATCCACATGTAGTCGCCTGACGGCGATCCCATCACACCGAACCTGACTGCCGCGCTCGTCGCGGTCGAGCCGTTTGTCTCCGCCCCGTTCCATCCGGGAATGAAACGGGGGGGCTCCTCGGGTTCCACGCCCGATTCGAACCGCCTCGGACAACGCGTTCCGAGGGGAACGAGGAATATCCCATGTTTTCGATCTCGACTTGGCTGCGCGTCGCGTCGATCTCCACGAGCCTGGCGGCACCGCTCCTTCTCTGGGCAGCCATCGCGCAGGCGGAGAACACGGACAGCCCGGACAACGACGACAGCCATGCCCACGAGCACACCCATACCGAACATGACATCACCGAAACCATCGTCGTCACCGCTTCCCCCCTCGAACACGATCGCGACGAACTCTCGGTCTCCGTCGATCGGATCGAGCGTGACGAGATTCTCGAGAATCTGGGGTCGACGCTGGGTGAATCCCTGAGTCATATCCCGGGGATTTCCTCGACGGGATTTAGCGCCGGTGCGAGCCGCCCCGTCATTCGGGGCCAGGACGCCTACCGAACGGAGGTCCTCGAAGACGGGCTGCGAACGCACGACGTATCGCGAGAGAGCCCGGACCATGCCGTCGCCGTCAACCCGCTGGCCGCCAAGCGCATCGAGATCATTCGCGGGCCGGCAACGCTGCGTTATGGCGGCGGCGCCTCGGCGGGCGTCATAAACGTCATCACGGACCGCGTGCCCGATCGCATTCCCGCCGAGAGTCTTCGAGGCGAGCTCTTCGCCGGGATCGGACTCGTCGCAAACGAACGAGACCTCGCAGCGAGCCTCGACGGGGGCCAGGGGAATCTCGCCTGGCACGCCGACGGCCTCTTTCGACGCGCCAACGACTATTCAATCCCGAACGACGATAGACCGCATATCCAATCGGGCTCGGATATCGACGCCTGGATGGGCGCCCTCGGTGCCGCCTATCTGGGCGAACGCGGGCGAATTGGCGTCTCCTATACGCGCGCCGAAAACACTTACGGCATCCCCCAAACGAATGAGTCGGTCGAGATCGATATGCACACCGACCGCTTCCGCTTCGAAGGAGATCTCTTCGATCCCTTGCCCGGCCTCGAAGAGATCCGGGTGAGGGGCGTCTACTCCGACTACGAACACGACGAATCCGAATCCGGCATCGTCGGCCAGACCTACCGAAACAAGGAATTCGAAGGTCGGCTCGAGGCTCTTCATGAGAAATTCTTCGGATTCACCGGCGCAGTGGGCATCCACGTCCGCCATCGCGACTTCCGGGGAGAAGGAGAGGCAGCAGAATTTCTCGCTCCAACCGAAAGCACGACGGTGGCGGCATATTTCTTCGAGGAACGACCCCTGACAGACGAGTTGAGCCTCGAGACCGGCTTTCGCGTCGAGCAGACCCGCGTTCAGGGTGTCGACGAGATGAGCATCCACCGCGATCTCGATTTCACTCCGCTCTCGGCGGCGTTAGGCATCGTCGCCACTCCAACCGAGTGGTTGACGATCGGCCTCAACGGCGCGGTGAGTCAACGGGCGCCCTCCCAGGTCGAATTGCTCGCGCGGGGTGCCCATGAAGCGACTGGAACCTTCGAAATCGGAGACCCCTCGCTCGACGAAGAAACCTCGTTTTCCGGGAATCTCCGAATCGAGATCGAAGGCGACCGCGGGCGACTGGAATGGGCGAGCTTCGTTACGCAATACCATGACTATATCTTCGCAGGCCTGACCGGCGTCAGCGTCGACGAGACCGGCGCCATCGTCCCTCCAACAGACCCCGATGTCCTCGACCAGCTCCTCTACAGCAGCCGAGATGCCGTGTTCTTTGGCACCGAGGTGATGGCCGACTTCGATTTTCTCGTGCTCGACTGGGGGACATTCGGCGTCGATGCCCGCTTCGATTTCGTCCGCGCGCGTTTCACGGACAACGCGGCGACCGGCAGCCGCAATCTCCCACGGATCGTGCCGATTCGCATCGGGGGAGGCGTCTTCTTCCAGAATGAAGCGCTCCACGCACGTGTTGGTGTTGTGCGTACAGAAGCGCAGGAGAAGATCGGCGATTTCGAAACCGCCACGAACGGCTTCACCTATTTGAACGCGGCACTCAGCTATCGACTCGACCTGATCGACGACATCCCGCTGGATCTCTCGCTGGTCGCTCGCAATCTGACCGACGCCCGAGGACGCAACCACATCGCCTTCAACAAGGACGAGGTGCTGCTCCCGGGCCGAAGCATCCGTTTCGGCCTCCGTACCCGATTCTGACCCCTCGGCACAGCGCGCGAGCGTGATAGTGTGTCGGGATGGAACCGACCTCCCATCGCGTCAAAGGCAGTCACGACCTCGATCTTCACGTGCTCGAGTGGAGCCAGGAGGGCGTCCCCCTCGTCCTGCTTCATGGCCACGGAAACGAAGCGCATCTCTGGGATGATTTCGTGCCGAGCGTCGTTGCGCATTACCGTGTGCTGGCCGTCGACCAGCGCGGGCACGGGGATTCCGCCTGGGATCCAGAGGGCCGCTACGACCCCGAGACGATGGCGGACGATCTCGAGGCCATCCTCGAACATTTCGAGATCGACCGCTTCGTGCTGATCGGCTTTTCGATGGGCGGCCGGGTTTCGATGGCCTTCTGCGGTCGTCATCCCGAGCGCCTGGCCGGCCTCGTGCTGGTCGACATCGCCCCCGAACTCGACGCACGGGGAATCGCGCGAATCGGAAACGAGATGGCCGAACAGCGCGCCCCCGTCTTCTCGAGCATCGAAGAATACGCGCGAATGCTCTCGCTCAACTATCCCGCCGGACGGCCCGCGGCATTGCACCGCATGGCGGAATACGGCCTCCGCCAGCGCGACGATGGCCTGTATTCGTTGAAGATGGATCCAAGCCTTCGAAGCGATCGGCCAAGCGACGACGAGGCCCGGAAGGCCGAGGAACGCTTCATCCAGAAACAGTGGGACGCGCTCGCCAAACTGCCCTGCCCCACCCTCGTCGTGCGCGGTGCCGCGTCCGACATCCTCGCCCCCGACACGGCCGATCGGATGGTCGACGAAGTCCTCCAGAACGGAACGCTCGCCGTCGTCCCCCAGGCCGCCCATTCCGTCGCCACCGACAACCCCGAGGGCTTCCAGGAAGCCGTCTGCGCTTTCGTCCTCGGCTGACCCCCCACGTCGGCGCCCGCTTCGGGACCTTCCACCCGCTGCCTGCCTCGCCGTACGAGAGTACAAAAGCGGGCGCTATCCTGGGGTGAACCGATTCCATGGGGGGAAATATGGACGCACCTGATTCAGAGGCTCATTTCGGTCCGGGTGAGGTCGTGCGCCATCTCCGCTTCGACTATCGCGGCGTGATCGCCGACGTGGATCCGACCTTCAACGGCAGCGATGAGTGGTACGACCAGGTCGCTCGCTCCCGACCCCCCAAAGACGCGCCCTGGTACCACGTGCTCCCTGATGGCGCGTCCCACATGACCTACGTCGCCGAACGCCATCTCGAACGCGACCCGAACCCACGCGCCATCATCCACCCACTCCTCGAGCACTTCTTCGACCACTTCCGGGCCGGTCGCTACGGACAAAACCGAAAGCTCCACTAAAAAATCGCACCCGACTCGCAGAGCCCCCTCCGACTCAGCCCCCCGGCCAACCCCATCGCGCGCGCAGCGCGCCCTTCCTCCCGACCCCACCGCAAGGGGCGTCGAGAGTGCGCCGAATTCGGGGCCCTCGGACCGCAGCCGCCCGCAGGCGTACTCCCGTACGCCGAGGATCGGCGAAGGGAGAAGGTCCCGAAGGCGGTGTGCTCTCGGCGCCCCGCCCCGGCCTACAAGAATGTGCGCCAGTGATCGTACCGAGCGTCAACGCCGGTCACGATGTCGAAGAAGCTGGTTTGCAGTTCTTCGGTGATCGGACCGCGTCTGCCCTCGCCGATCTGCCGATGGTCGACTTCCCGGATCGGCGTGACTTCGGCCGCGGTTCCCGTCAGGAAGATCTCGTCGGCAACGTAGAGATCATCACGCGTGAGCTGGCATTCTTCGACCTGGTAGCCGCAACGACGGGCGACTTCCATCATCGAATCCCGCGTGATTCCGTCGAGGACACTGTAGAGCGGCGGTGTCTTGATCCGGCCATTCCGCACGACGAAGATATTCTCTCCCGTACATTCCGAAACCAATCCCTGTGTATCGAGCATGATCGCTTCATCGAAGCCGTCGAGCAGCGCCTCACGCTTCGCGAGGATCGAGTTCACATAGTCGCCGCAGGTCTTGCCATGGGTCATCTTCGCGTTGACATGGTGTCGCGAGAAGGTCGAGATCCGAGCCCGGATACCCTTGGCCATCCCCTCGTCTCCGAGATATTTGCCCCATTCCCAGGCGATGACCGCAACGCGGACCGGGTTGTCCCCGGGATGCAGACCCATCGTGCCGTCGCCGATGAACGCGAGCGGGCGGATATACCCCTCGGCGAGGTTGTTCCTTCTCAGCGACTCGAGGGTGGCCTCCGTGAGGTCCGCGTGTGAAAAGGGAATTTCCATCAGGTTGATCTTCGCAGAATCAAAGAGGCGATCGATGTGTTCGGGAAGTCGAAAGACCGAGGATCGGCCGTCCGCTCCCGCATAACATCGAATGCCTTCGAAGACACCCAGTCCGTAATGAAGCGTATGCGTGAGAATGTGGACGTTCGCATCCGCCCAATCGACGAATTCTCCGTCGATCCAGATCGTTTCGCCCGTGACGCCCTTCGCTGCGTTCTTTCCCATAGCCTGCAAGGCCCCTCTTCCGTTCGTTGCGCGCTACGACGGCCTGCCCCGACCGAATCCAGCTTGACTCGTCGTCGCTGGATCGCGAGTCCGTCCGGCGGAGCAAGCGCTCCGGTTCGCCATTGATTGATTGCACTAGCGTCGGAAGATTCGCTTGATCACGCCCTTGCCCAGGCCTTGGGATCTGTCGCGACGCATGTTCATGATCCGCAGCTCGCGCATCGCCTCGATACACTGCGGCTTGATCTGGACGGCACGCGTGAACATCTTCTTCGCGGCGACGGGCTTGCCCATGTTCTTGTAGAGCCGACCCAGCAAGAGGTAGGGCTTCTCCCGGTCCTTCGCCAGCTTCAAGCCCGTGCGACAATGTTCGAGCGCCTCCCCGAGCATGACGTCGTTGTCGGGATGACAGAGATACAGGCACCAGCCGTAATACGAGTGGTACTCGCCTTCACTTGGAAAATTCTCCATCGCGCGACCGAAGCAGAGGAGCGCGCTCTCGTAATCACGAACGGCCATCCTGGCCTCGCCCTTTTGAAACTCGGTCTCCGCCTTCAGTGCCCGGCGGCCTTCGTCCTGAACTTCGTCGAGTTGGCGACCTTGTGAAAGTTCTCGGGCATAGGACTTCCGTGACTCGGCGGTCGCGATCGCGGTATGCGCCTGCGCAATCCGGTCGAAGACCTCGGAGGCAAGCTGACGAACCGAGCTGCTTGCAGCGTGGAACCGATCGGGATGGGTCTGCTTGGCGAGGCAGGCATAGGCGACTCGGATCTCATCGTCGTCGGCCCTATTCGACACGTCGAGCACGCCGAAATGATCCCTGTTCTGGATTCTGCTCGCGAGATTGGCGAGCTCGACGCGCAGCGCCTCGTCCTCCCGAGTCCTCGGCTCGCGGCTCCCCTGGGCTACGCGTTCGACGATTCCCCTCGCATCCACCGCATCGCCGGCCCGGGATTCGACCGACAGGAACTCGATCGAAATCGCCCCGAAGGCGAGACGCCGCACCCATTCGGGTTCGTCACACAACTCGCCCAGGGTCGTCGAGCCATCGAGCCCGAGCAACCATTTCGATTCGCGTGGCGCGAGTCCGACCTGGGCGATCTGGTCTTCGCCCGCAGCGGCCGGGACCAGAAATTCGTCGTGATGCGCAGCGAAGTATCGATCGATCTGTTTCATGGGGAAGCCGCGTCGAACGCCTTCGACGATCAGCTTTGCGGGATGGCCTTCGATCGCGATGCTCGATCCGCGCTGAACTTGCGCGCGGCGGCGAATTTCGAAATCGCCGCCGCGCCAGGCAAAGAGTTCGAAGAATTTTCCGAGTGCGTGATCCTCGAGAACCTCGATCATCGTCTCCTCGTCGAGCACCTGCATCGCGACGAGGATTTCCCCCTGCAACCCGTCTCCCGTCCGCATTCGGGCGAGAGACTCGTCGAGTTCCTGCTTCGAGCACAGGTCGTGTTCGACGAGATAGCGCCCCAGGCATTCCGAGAGCAGATTCGATTTGACCGAGATCGGCCAACCCTCTCGAAACTCGACGGCCTTCTTCTTCTTGCCGTGTTCGAGCAACAACACTCCGGTGTAGTGCTCACCGTGAAGACGCTGCAAAAGCTCGGGGAGAGGAATCTCGCGCAGGCTTCCGACCGCAGGCAGCTGGGAACCCTTGATTGCGGCCGGCCGGCCGGGTTTGACGAACTCCGTAACCCGAGCAACCAGTCGGTCCGCTGAAACCGGGGATGATTCGACCCCAACGGCCCCCAATGCCACGGCGCGCATCGAGAGTTCCTCGGTCACGTTTCCTTTGCTCACGATCAGAACCGGGGTCGACTGAAAGGCCTCGTGGCTCCGCATCTCGGCCAGGATCTCGAGACCGTCCTGTCGCGGAAGATAGGCGTCGACCACCGTGAAATCCGGATGCCGACTGCGCAGGAGTTCGAAGGTTTGACGACCATCGTGGGCACACAAGACTTCAAAGCCTTCGGCCTCGAGCGCCTCGGCGTGAACGCGGGCGACCTCACGATCTTCATGGACACAGAGAATGGTGGCGGACATGGAGGGGCTCCCTGCCCATCGTATCGGCCTGCTCTCCAATAGTATGAGGCCCCGTCATCCGATTCGAATCGCCACGACGACACCACGTCGAGTCGGGGCGGAAGACGTGATGCGCATCACGGGAGCCGGTGAGCAAATCGAATTCGGCCGCGGTTCGAGCGATCGAGATACCGGTTAGTTGCCATCGCCAAGAACGCGACCGATTGCCTCTCCGAGGCTCTTTCCGATCCCCAGCGTGAGCGTGTCGAGACCGCTCGCCTGAAACAAGAGCTTGGGAATCGCGGCCAGCGTCGCCGCCGTCATCTCCACGTGGGGATCATCGAGCGTATTCGTCACGCGGGCCAGTGGAATGCGGATCGGCTCACGCTCGTCCATCCGCGCTCCGGCGATGCCACCCACCACGGACGCGAGATCATCCTTCAGCAGAAGCTCTCCCGTCATGTCGATCTGTAGATCCCTCAATCGCATCGGCCCGGTGAGGCGCACCTCATATGCGGGATAGGCGAGACGCAGCAGGCGTGCGACGACCCGCCCCGAAGCGAGATCGAGATCGCCCTCGATGACTTCGAAGCGGTCTTCGAAATAGTCGTCGACCGATTGATCCCCGCGGAAGGGACTCGAGAGTCGCGCCGCGCCACCGAGCAGCGGGATCTGGTCGAGGATGGTTTGCAGAAGCGAAACTCCGCGCAACCGGCCCCCGCCTTTCTCGCCGACCGTAAAGTGCAGATCCCCGACCAATGATTCCATCAAGCCTTCTTCGGCACCCCATCTTCCGTGAACCTCGCCCCTCAGATCGAGCAGTCCGAACAAGATCCCTCCGGACCCAGCCAGTTCGCGCAGGAGGTCATCCACTTCCACCTCCCCGATCGTTTGGATCGAGAGATCGAATCGCCCCTCGCCGAACGGGTCTTCGACCGCGCCCTGGATACCGACCGTGGCCCCGGCAACGAGCGCTTTCAGGCCCTTCGTGCGAATCCGGGTGCCCTCACCGAGAATCGATCCCCGCAAGCGAACACGTCCCGCATCGGGCACGGTCAAGCCGACTCCGCGCAGTGCGATGCGACCGCCAAATCGACTCGGCGCCCCGTCGATCAATTCGACTCCGACCCCGTCGAGGGCGATGACCCCGTCGGCCTCGTACTCCGCGAGGACGGGAAGCACCTCCGACCAGCCCTTCAGATTGAAGCGGGGCGTCGTGACCGAGATCGAGGTGGTTTCGCCGATCACGCCCTGGAGCAGGATCTCGTCGATGTCGCGAAGCTTGAGCTTGCTCTCGAAAATGATCTCTCCGGAATCCTCCGACATGAAACGCGTTGTCATCTCTGCGCGCATGCCCGCGCGCTTCGTGAACTGGTCGAGGTATTGGACCCGGGCGGCCGTCAGATCCAGCTCGATTCGGCCGCGTGGCCGGGAGAGCGGTTCCTTCACCTTCACGGTCACCAGAAAAGGTCCCTCGACCGAATATTCGCTCGTCTTGAAGGCGCCGTCCTCGATCCCCAGGTCCAACGACAGAAACTCCGGCGCAGTCACTTCTCCGACAAGCCGACCGGTCCCACTCGCCGAGCCCGCAAGCAGCATCTCCGGATCGGGGAGGAAGGGCGCAACGAGTGCGAGATCGAAAGACTCGAACGTCGCATCGAGATCCACCACCCCCGCGACCGTCGAGGTGCCCTCGACCTCGAGCTGGCTCCCGTCGTCGAGTCTGAGTCCCGCGGCAAGCTGGATGCGACCCTCACCCAGAAGGCCTAACTCGAGATCGAATGCGCCCGCGACGTCCACCGGATCACTCACGAAGCGCGCCGAGTCGATCCGTAACTTCGCGGCGAGTCGCTCGATCTTTCTCTCCGGCGTCACGCGGATATCGGCGTCGCCAGTCAGCGTCCCCTCGACCCGGGTCCCCTCCGGCATCCAGGCCGCCACCCGAGCGAGAGCGACTCCGCCTAATACGATCTTTGCGTCGATCAAACCCGCCAGGGTTGCCATTCCCTCCGCATCGACATGCCCGCCCCCGTCGATCGCCAGCCCGACATCGAATCGAACGGGATCATCGGGACCCAGCCCCTCGAGGCCAAGAACGAGATTCAGTGCCCCGCCGATGTCGGTCACCGCGTCGGAGTATCGCGCGTTCTCGATCTTCAGATCCGTCGTCAGGTGCGACAGGCCGTCTGCGGCGCTCGCCGCGAGTTCGACGCGCCCGGAAGCCGTTCCCGAAATCGCGATCTCGTCACCCGCCAGCCGAGCAAAGGGCTCGATCTCGAGCGAAGAGAGAGCCAGCCTCGCATCGACTGCGCCCTCGAGGGTCATGCTCCCCTGCATGGCGACCTTGCCTCCCGCTCCCAGATCGAGCGCGGCTTCGAACTCGATGGGATGCTTGCGGGTCTGTCGCGCCTCGAGGTCCAGACGACCGACGAGATCCAAACCGAAGGTCTTGACCCGCATGTCTTCGACCGCGAGATCCACTGCAACCCTGGACACCACGTCGCCCGCACCCTCGATCGAAACCTGGCCCGAGAGCGCGCCGGACAGGGTCACGTCGGCGATATAGGGCTGCAGTTCGGCCAACAGGAGTTCCTCGAACCCCACTTCGAGATCGTAGACCCCGGCGAAGCTGACACGGCCCGAGGTCGTCAGCCCGCCGATATCACGCTCGCCATTTGCCAGACGCGAGGAGAACTCGACGGTCATGGGCTGCTCGATCGAGTCACCGATCGCTTCGAATCGAATATCCTCGAAGCGCCATTCGATCGGGCGGGGCAGCGTCTGGTCGTGAACGATCAGGCGGCTATCGGAAATCAAGATCTTGCGGATCGCGATTTCGAATGCGGCGTCGTCCGCGTCATTCGATCCGTCAGCGGGCGGGGGTATGGAAGTCGCGGGCTCCGGTGCGCTGGCTGGATCCGTCTCCGCGTCGCCGTTTCGAATCGGCAGAACGAAGCCGTCTCGGGTGCGAGTGATAACGAGCTCGAGACCGTGCACAACGAGTGAATCCACCTGGATCCGCCGGGCCAGAAACGCCAGCGCGGAAAGGCGCAGATCGATCGACTTCGCCGTCAGCCGCGCGTCCTCGCGGTCGGCCGACCCGGCCAGGACCATGGGCTCGGCGATGATCAGACGAAGGGGAAGCAATCCGGCTTCGACGTTCGACCATTCTACGGGGGTTCCCAGGGCTTGCGCCGCACTCGCCCGCAGCACCTCGTGAAACTCGTCCGTGTTGATGACTCGGGGGAGTGCGATCGCGGCGACTCCGAGAAGGAGCAGAACGACGGCGAATAGCGCGACAATCAGTTTTGAAATCAGTTTGAGCACGGTCCCCTCGAACGAGCCCGGACGGACGATGACCGGGGCTCACGTCAACCGCGAATTCTCTCCGCCAGTGCCTTGCGAACCTGGCCGGGCGCAGCCTTTCCGTGGCTGGCCTTCATGACCTGACCCATCAGGAAGTTGAGCGGTTTGTCGTCCCCGTCCCGCACCTGCTCCACGACCTCGGGATTGGCCGCGATCACGTCTTCGACGAAGACATCGATCGCCCCCGCATCCGAGACCGCTTCGAGCCCACGCTCGACCATCAACGCTTCCGGCTCACCGCCCTCGGCCACCAGATCCGGAAAGAGCTGCGCCGCATTCCGCGCAGTCAATCGGCCCGCTTCCACCAGGGCGATCAACGAGCCGAGGATCGTCGGCGTCAAGGCCAGGTCCTCGAGGTCGCAATCACGCTCCTTGAGTTCGCGCAGGACGTCCCGGGTGATCCAGTTGGCCGCAGCCTTCGGGACCCCGCAAGCCTTCGTCGTTTCTTCGAAGAAATCCGCGAGGGCCCGGGTCGCCGTCAGCACGCCGGCGTCATAGGCCGAAAGCGCGTACTCCGATTCGAATCGCTTGCGCTTCTCGTCCGGCAGTTCCGGGAGCTCCGTGCGAATCGATTCGATCCTCGCAGGATCGATTCGCAGGGGAATCAGGTCGGGGTCCGGGAAGTAGCGGTAATCGTCCGAGTTTTCCTTCAAGCGTTGAACGCTCGTGCGGCGGCGCACGGGGTCGTAACTCATCGTCGCTTGAATGACTTCCCCCCCGTCTTCGATCAACTCGACCTGACGCGTCGCCTCGGCCTCGATCGCGTCCTCTATGCTCGTGAAGGAGTTGAGATTCTTGATCTCGGTGCGGGTACCGAGCTCGGATGTCCCGTGCAATCGGATCGAGACGTTCGCATCGCAGCGAAATTGCCCCTTCTCCATATCGGCATCGGAAACACCGATGTACCGAAGGATCGACCTCAGAACCCGGAGATAGGCAGTCGCTTCCTGGGCCGTCCGCAGGTCCGGCTCGGAGACGATTTCGAGCAGAGGCACGCCGGCGCGGTTCAGGTCGATGCACGAGGCGTCGCTGCCGGCGATCGCGATGTCGTGGATCGATTTCCCGGCGTCCTCCTCGATATGTGCGCGGGTGATCCCGATCCGCTTGCGCAGGACCTCGTTCGCGGCGGCTCCGCCCTTCTTCTTTTGCTTTTTTCCACCCGGGGCTTCGAGCTCGATCTCGAGCCATCCGCCGGAGACGATGGGGTCCTCGAATTGCGAGATCTGGTAGCCCTTGGGCAGATCGGGATAGAAGTAGTTCTTGCGCGCGAAGACCGAGAGTGGATTCACCGTCGCGTGGATCGAGAGCCCCAGGCGAATGGCCAACTCGACGACTCGTGCGTTGAGAACAGGTAGAACGCCGGGAAGAGCCAGGTCGATGGGATGAACCGAATGGTTGGGTTCCAATCCGTATTGGACCGGGGCGGGGCTGAATAGCTTGGATCGCGTCTTGAGGTGCGAATGCACCTCGAGTCCGATCACCATCTCGTATCGATCTTTCCAGTTCGACATCAGCGGGGCGACTCCGGCTCCGACTCGACGTCCGAGGCAGAAGAAATCGTGGGACGCGCGAGGTGATGGACGGTTCGTTCTTCGAACGCGTGACCGACGCGCAAGATCGTCGCTTCATCGAGCGGCTTGCCGATCAATTGGAGCCCGACCGGCATACCTTCGCTCATTCCACAAGGCATCGACAAGGCCGGCAGTCCCGCGAGATTCGCCGAAACCGTATAGACATCGGAGAGGTACATCGAGAGGGGGTCCCCGACCTTCGCGCCCAGCAGAAAAGCCGTCTCGGGCGCCGTCGGCGTGACGATCAGATCGCAGGTCTCGAAGGCTGCCTCGAAATCGCGTCGGATTAGCGTGCGCACGCGCTGGGCCTTGCCGTAGTAGGCGTCGTAGTAGCCCGCCGAGAGGACGAAGGTTCCGAGCATGATCCGCCGCTTGACCTCGGCGCCGAATCCCTCGGAGCGCGATCGCAGATAGAGATCCGCCAGGTCCTCGACCTTGTCGGCGCGGCGTCCATACCGCACGCCGTCGAAACGTGCGAGGTTGCTCGAAGCCTCGGCCGTCGCGATCAGGTAGTAGGTCGCGATCGTATGCTCGGTATGCGGCAAGGAGAGTTCAACGACCCGCGCCCCGGCAGACTCGAGTTCTGAAATGGCCTCTCGCACCCTCGCGATCACCCCGGGATCGACTCCCTCCTCGACGAAATATTCGCGAGGCAATCCGATCGTGAGTCCCTCCACATTCCCGTCGAGTGCGGCGCCCAAGGCCGGAACGGCTTGGGGAACACTCGTCGAGTCCCGTTCATCGTGTCCTCCGATCACTTCGAACATCACCGCGCAATCCCGGACCGTGCGTCCGATCGGACCGATCTGATCGAGAGAGGACGCGAAAGCCACCAGACCCCAGCGTGAAACACGCCCATAGGTCGGCTTCAATCCGACGACGCCGCAAAAGCTCGCGGGCTGGCGAATCGAGCCCCCGGTATCCGAACCGAGAGCGAGTGGGACGAAGCCGGCCGCGACCGCGGCGGCACTTCCGCCGGAGCTCCCACCGCAAGCGCGTGTCCGGTCCCAGGGGTTGTGGCAGGGCCCATGAATCGAATTCTCGGTCGACGAGCCCATCGCGAACTCGTCCATGTTCGTACGGCCGACGATCACCGCGCCCGCCGCCTGGAGCTTCTCGGTCACCCCCGCGTCGTAGGGCGAGACATAGTCTTCGAGGATCCGCGATGAGCACGTCGACGGCTCGCCCGCCTGAACGATGTTGTCCTTCAACAAAACGGGCACACCATCGAGGGGAGAGAGCGGTTTGCCCTCCGCGATCCGCTTGGAAGCCGCCTCGGCCTCGGCGCGCGCCGAAGCGTCTCGCGTCGACACGACCGCCACCAAATTCGGATGGGCTGCGATTCGCGCGAGGCTCGCGTCGATCAACTCGGAGGCGCTGAACTCGCCGCGGTCCAGGCCCTCCCGCTGTTCGGAGAGGTTACCCGCGAGGAGGGTCTCGGCCTGACTCATGTCGCTAGCCCTCCTCCTCGAGCACTTTGGGAACGAGGAAGGCGGTTCCTTGACGTTCGGGCGCGTTCGAGACGGCCAGCTCCGGGTCGAGGGGGGGCACGGGGCGATCTGGCCTCAATGGGGTCGCGAGCTCGAAGCCGTGGGCCGTTGGCGGCACCCCCTCGGTGTCCACGTCGGCGAGCGCGCGGACGTGTCCCATGATCTGCTCGAGATCGCGCGCCATCGCCGCGGCCTCGTCCTCTGAGAAGCTGAGACGGGCAAGCGCAGCCACATAGGCCACATCCGACGGTCTAATTGCTGACATCCGGGCGACATTAGCACGGCCTCCGGGGACACCGGGCCCCAGCTGTGGGCCCTCCCGCCCAAATCGGACCCATCCGCCCGTCCACCCCGCTTCCGTTGCGCCGGTCCCGCACGAGGGGTAGCGTGCCGCCCGCATATGACTGAACTATCTGAACTATCTGAACTTTTTGCCGACGTCGCTCCCGATATCCAACAATCCATCCGCGACCTCGGCTGGCATACCCCGACTCCCGTCCAGGCCGCAGCCATCCCGAAGATGCGTGCCGGCGGTGATCTCATCGTCCAGGCGATGACCGGCAGTGGCAAGACCGGCGCGTTCGGAATCCCGCTCGTCGAGGCCATCGATACGAGCCTGAAGGAGACCCAGGCGATCGTGCTGCTGCCGACGCGTGAACTCGCGAACCAGGTGGCGGTCGAGCTCGATCAGCTCGGGCAGTATCGAGGCGTGAACACCCTCCCCATCTATGGCGGTGTCGCCTATGGCCCTCAATTGGAGGGGCTCGAGAAGGGCGCGCACATCGTCGTCGGAACACCGGGCCGAATCCTCGACCACCTGAAAAATGGTCGCATGCACCTCGATTCGACGAAGGTCTTCGTGCTCGACGAGGCCGACGAGATGCTTTCTCTCGGCTTCTGGCCGGACATGAAGGAAATCGCGGCCTACCTCCCGCGCAAACGCCAATCCCATCTCTTCTCGGCGACGATGCCCGAGAAAGTCCGATCCCTCTCCCGCTTCTTCTTGAACGATCCGGAAGACGTCACGATCGAAGCCGAGGGCGGCCCCCAAGAGATCGAACACTTCTTCTATATGTGCGCCGCCGCGGAGAAAGAAGCCGTGCTCGCGCGAATCCTCAAATACGAGGATCCCGACAGCGCGATCATCTTCTGTAACACGAAGGCCGACGTTCGCTTCATTGCCGCGTATCTGTCGAAACGCGGCTTCAACATCGATCAGATCTCGGGCGACTTGCAACAGTCGGCCCGAGAGAGGGCAATGAATAAGATCAAGAGCGGCAAGCTGCGCTTCCTGGTCGCGACCGACGTCGCCGCCCGTGGAATCGACATCAGCGATCTCGCCTATGTCATCAACTACACCACGTCGGACACGCCGGAAATCTACGTGCACCGGACCGGACGGACCGGGCGAGCGGGCAAGTCGGGCGTCGCGATCTCGCTCATCTCGGGCCTCGACATCGGCAACTTCAAGTTCATGCAGACGGTGATCGGCATCAAGATCGCGGAAAAGAAGGCGCCCACCGATCGTCAGATCGCACGACGAGTCGAAAAGCGGGAGAAGGAGAAGGCCGAGGCGGCCGCCGAGAGCGAGAAGCAAGCCGAGTTGAATACGCTCAAGAAGAGGGCCCGCGCGGATCTCGCGGCCCTGCCCGAGGACGAGGCCAAGGCCCGGGTGGAAAGGATCCTGCCCTTCGTGAAGGCGCTCTCCGAAAACGCCGAGGGGCTCGAAGAACTCGCTCGCGTGTCCGCTGCCTATCTCCTCGATCGACCCGCCGCAGCGACGAATCCGCCACCCAAAGCGGAATTGGAAGAGGACGACGATCCGGGCATCGAGACCCGTGACGAAGAGATCGCGCGGCTCGACCGCGAAGCCGGTAAGGACCCGGAAGATCGCCCTCCGCGACGTCGCAGCCGAACATCCCGAGGCAGGGGGGGCGAAGGCCGAAGCGATTCGAGGGGCGAAACCGGTCGCAGCAGCGCCGGCGGCGGAGCCGGTCGACGGCGCCGACGTTAGGCCCCTCATCCGCGTTTTTTCAACGCCTTTGACGTCCTCGCGTCGGGGTTCATGAATAATGCGGGCTAGACTTCCGCCATGTATCGTCTCTTCTCTTGGGAACACAGTTATTTCTCGGGCAAGGTGCGAGCCTATCTTCGATACAAGGAGCGCTCCGGCGCGCTCGGACCTGGCTACGAAGACATCCTGGCCACGCCGGAACTCATCGCCGACCTGCTGACACCCCAATCGGGAAGCGGTGCCGTGCCCCAACTCCAGGCGCCAGACGGCACGTGGATCCAGGATTCGAGCGACATCCTCGACTACTGCGAAGCCGCGCACCCCGGCGCGGCAATCGTACCGGATGCCGAAACGCGCCCGCGTCAGCGACTCGTCGCCTATTTGCTGGAACTGCTGGCCGACGAGTGGATCGTCGTTCCCGCCTTCTGGCAACGCTGGTTCTTCAGCGAAAACGGTCGAAGCCCCAGCCATCGAGGATTCAATGAACAACAATGGGGTGCCGTACTCGCAGCGGGCGCAGACGGCCCGGCTCGACGGATGGCGGGCGCGGGCTTCTTCGAGGCCGCCTTCGGCATTTCCGACACGCGCGTCTCTCCGAAGGGCGTGTACGCCGGGCTCGTGCACCTCGGCTGCGATGCTCGAACCGAGAGTGCCTGGCAAGCCAGCCAGCACCGGCTTCTCACACTCCTCGAAGCGCATTTCGGACAGCACGATTACGTGCTTGGCGGCCGGCCGAGCCTCGCCGACTTCGGTCTCCTCGGACCCCTCTATGCACATCTCTATCGCGATGCGGTTCCGGGCTTCGTCCTACGGACACATTTCCCGCTCGTCTGCGAATGGGTGGAACGCACCAACGGCGAAGGCGCCCTGAATGCGCGCCGCTACGGCCAAAAACTCTACGCACTCGACGAGTCCGGAACGCTCGTGGGACGAATCGCGAATTCGGACGCGGGCGAGTGGCTGCCCGACGATGCGATCCCGGAGACATTGCTCCCAATATTAGGCGTGTTTTTCGAAGAAATGTGGCCGGTTCTTCGCAGTTCGGCGGATCGCCTGCACGCATTCATCGCAAGCGATCAACACGAGGCCGGAGGCGAACTCCCCGGAAAGACGTTCACCGCAACTCCGGGATTTTTCGAACACCAGACCGAGGGCGGCGCCTTGACTCATCCATTCGAGATCGGTGGCGTGCAATCGGAGCGAATGGTCGTGCCCTATCAGATGTGGATGCTCGAACGAATCGAAGAGGCGATGGCCCCCGCACTCGCCCACCCGAAGGGGCGAAACGCGCTCGAAGCGCTCGTCGGCGGATTCAGCGACGGGAGCGAGATCCTCGATCTCGCGAAGCGGCTCGACGGCTGCCGAGTTCGCAAGGAAGGTGCGCTGCTCTTCTCCGTCTGAGAATCCGCTGGCAGGACTCACGTCGGAGACCGTTCCCAACCACACACCCGAAGAAAAACCGGAGCGGGTGCCCGGATCGAAGGACCTGGCCGGAGACACGACCGCCGTGACGCGTCGCGAGCTTATGGACTCGTCCGGCGACCGACCTCGACATCGAGATCGATCCCCGCCATCCGAATTCGCAGCCGGCGGGCCTTCGCATCCATCCAGACCCGATCCTCGCCGGTCGCTAGATCACCGGTCGCGGTCGAGTTCTCGGGCAGCTCGCCCCCTTCGAGGTGAAGCTCGCCTTCACCCGTCTGCACCCGTCGGTCGCGGCCATTCACGATGACGGTCGCGACAGTTCCCGACGCATCCGTCAACACGAGGGATTGCTCGCCCTCCACGGGCCGCTTGCAACACCAATCGATCGCACCGTCCAGGTCTTCGAAACGTTGAAGACATTCCTGGACCAACAGGAGCGAGGTCGGACAACCCTCTCGACCTGGCGTTCCCCAGAGCAACGGCCCAGCGACGACTGCGAGCCCAGCCTCGTTCACCCCGGCCACCGATGAGACGAGCCAGGGCAGTCCGACTTCGATGGAACGGAACCCGACCTCCGGCCGACTCTCCCGCAGAATCCAACTCGCCTCGCCGTCGACCGCCCGCGGCAGTGTCCGTTCGAGCAGCAGACGTTTGTCATCGTTCGGTCCGTCGATCGTCTTTGCGCGAACCATCGACCGCCGAGCGAGCAGCCCAGCGTCCGCCCCACCCGCGCGGACGCGCAGATGGAGCTCCAGAATCGAATCGACCGGAAGCTCCGCAGATCGCGCAACGCCCTCGAGCCGCTCGGCCTGATGAGCGAAATGACGAAACATCTCGCGCCCCGCACCCCCGCCGCGCACCCCGCCGATCGTCAGCGCACGCAAACTCGGTATCCGGGAGCGCCGGAGCGGAAGACCCAGGCGAGTGACCTCCGCGCGGATCGCACTTCGCGCCGCGGCGCCTTGGGACAGGCCCATATCGCGGGGATGCCCCGCGCATTCGATCGTCGTCAACATGGATTGGGGGGTCTCGGAGTTGGGAGATTCGGTCAGGGGTAGTCGACCAGGGTGTGAGAACGTTGGCCAGCGACGTGCGGGGACTCAGCGAATCGGCTCGCTCTGGATCTGCAGAACCTCGTTCAGCGAACCCGTGCGATAACCCTCGAGATCGAGCGACACATAACGAAAGCCGAGCGGCTTGATGGCCTCGACGATCCGGCGGGCCATCTCGGGTTCGAGCGCGCGCGGAAGCTCGACGGGATCAATTTCGATCCGCGCCAACTCGCCATGGTGTCGCAAGCGCAACTGCGAAAACCCGAGATCCCGAAGCGCCTGCTCCCCGTTTTCGACCTGAGCGAGGCGTTCGATCGTCACCTCCGTCCCATAGGGAAGTCGGGACGAGAGACAGGCGGATGCCGGCAGATCCGCGGTCGGCAGCCCCGCCGCGCGGGAGAGGTCGCGAATCTCCTGCTTCGAGAGCTGGACATCCAGAAAGGGCGAGAGCACTCCGTGCTCGTTTGCCGCGCGATGGCCCGGTCGAAAATCCGTCGTGTCATCGGTATTCACACCGTACGAAACATGATCGAAGCCGAGTTCCTCGCTGAGCCGGTCCAGCGTGTCGAAGAGCTCGGACTTGCAGTGATAACAGCGGTCCGGCGCGTTCGCGCGGTACTCGGCGCGCTCCATTTCATGGGTGTCGACGAAGCGATGGGCCAACTCGAAGCGCGCGACGAGATCTTCCGCGACGACGCGATGGCTCTCGGGGTAGGACGGGGAGACCGCGGTCACGGCCAGTGCGTCCCGGCCCAGCGCGCGGTGGGCCGCCCAGGCCAGATAGCTCGAATCGACGCCCCCCGAAAAGGCGACCATCACCCGGCCCGCCTGCGCGAGTCGCGTCATCAAGGCCGCTTCTTTCGCGAGCAGCGCCTCGGATAGAGCACCCGATTCACCTGCGGCGACGCTCGCGGGCATTGCCGCGAGCGGCTCACGGGCTCGATCGTGGTTGGCGGTGGGGTTCACGCGGCGAGCTTACGGAGGCCCTTCCCGACGGTCAAGCGACTGCCAAGCGGGAGACCGACCCGAGGCGTATCATCCCGCGCGTCGAACCCGGAACGGCGATTCGGTGCCCCGGGGAGTTGAGGGGGTTTAGAGGGGGTTAGAGGGGGGTCATGGAAAAGTTGCGGGTCGGATTGCTCTTTGGCGGGCGCTCGGTCGAGCACGATGTCTCGATCCTTTCCGCAACCTCGATCCTCGGCGCGCTCGACCGCACACGCTACGACGTCTCCCTCGTGGGGGTGGACGCGCTCGGGGGCTGGCATCTGATCGACGCGGATGCGCTCGAGGCAGCCGCTCCGGGAGGCAGAGGCGACGAGGGCGGAGGGCCCGGCCAAGCCAACGGCGCGCGCCTGGCCGAAGTGCTCCACGGGCCCGACGTCTTTCTTCCCGTGACCTCCGGCCCGACCTCTCTTCGCCCCTCGACCGAGAAGCCACTTGCATTCGCCACGGCGTCGGCAACCGGACCCGAGCGGCTCGACGTCGTCTTTCCGATCATTCACGGTCGCGGCGGCGAGGACGGCGCGCTTCAGGGGCTTCTGGAATCCGCGGACGTTCCCTATGTCGGTTCCGGTGTGCTCAGCTCGGCACTCCAGATGGACAAGGACTTCGCCAAACGACTGCTCGCCCAGGCGGGTCTTCCCGTCACACCCTGGGTCACTTTCTCCGGGTCGGATCTCGACCACAACGGGCTGCCGGCATCCGCCGAGCAGGCCGAGACCGAGATCGGATTCCCCGCCTACGTCAAACCCGCCAACTCGGGCTCTTCGATCGGGATCGCGCGGGTCGAGAACACGGCCGAGCTCATCGCCGCGATCGCGGATGCCCGGCGCTACGACCGGAAGGTCCTGGTCGAAGCCTCGATCGACGCGCGGGAAGTCGAAGTCGCGATCCTCGGCAACGACGAACCCCAGGCATCCGTCGTGGGCGAGATCCGCGCGACACAGGCGTTCTACGACTACGATGCAAAATATCGCGACGATGCGACGGAGCTGATCATCCCCGCCGAGCTGAGTACCGATCTCTCGGACACGATTCGTGCCTCCGCGATCGAGGCGTATCGCGCGTTAGGCGCGGAGGGTATGGCGCGCGTCGACTTCTTGCTCGAGCGCGAGACGAATCGCTTCTACGTCAACGAACTGAACAGCCTGCCCGGATTCACGAACGTCTCGATGTATCCCAAGCTCTGGGAGGCGACGGACCTACCCTACCCGAAGCTCCTCGACCGGTTGATCGAGCTCGCTCTCGAACGACACGACCACCAGTCCAAGCTCGAGACCCACGCGCCGCCGCCCCTCAGATCGGGCTCCGATACGGATACCGAGCAGACCTGAGCCGAGCCGCGCGGACCGGAAAAGAAAGCAGGACCGGATGCAAGCGATCGAAATCCTGGGCCTCGACCACCTCGTCCTGCGCGTATCCGACGTGGATCGCTCGATCGCCTTCTACGCTGAGGTGCTCGGCTGTCCGGTCGAGCGCCGGATCGACGAGCTCGGACTCGTCCAGCTGCGCGCGGGCGATAGCCTGATCGATCTCGTCGACGTCGCCTCGCCGCTCGGCAAGTCCGGCGGTGGCGCAGCCGACCCCCAGGCGCGCAACGTCGATCATTTCGCGCTCCGCCTCGCTCGCTTCGACGAGCCCGCCATCCGCGAGCATCTCGCCCGCCTCGGTGTCGAAGCCGGTGACACCGCAACCCGCTATGGCGCCGACGGTTTCGGTCCCTCGATCTATATCCGAGACCCGGATGGCAACACGGTCGAACTGAAGGGCCCACCGGAATCCGACGCTCCGCGCGAGTAGCGCGAACCGCTCGAGCCAGACCGGGTCGAGGTCAAAGTCGAGGTCGAGCTCGCTGGCGAGATGGACCGCACGGGCCTCAGCCGAGTTCCGCTTCGAGGGCCGATCGTAATTCGGGATGCAGGAAGGAGAACCCCGAGTCCTCGAGCTTTGCCGGAGCGACACGCCGACTCCCGAGCAGCTCCCCGGAAATCTCGCCGAGTAGCGCCCTCAGAACAAATCCCGGTACGGGGAGAAACGCCGGTCGGCCCAGAGTCCTGGCCAGGACCCTCGTGAATTCGATATTCCGTACGGCTTCGGGCGCAACCGCATTGACCGGCCCCTCGATCGGTTCTTCGAGGCAGAAGAGAATCGAGCGCACCAGATCGCCGAGTTGAATCCAGGGAAGAAATTGCTGCCCGCTCCCGAGACGACCGCCGAGGCCGAGCTTGAACGGAATCTTCATCAGACCAAGCGCGCCGCCCTCACTCGAGAGGACGACCCCGATGCGCATTCGAACGACGCGAATGCCCGCGTCGCAGGCCCGCTCGGCCTCCGATTCCCAATCACGGCATATGTCGGCGAGAAATCCCGTCCCGAGCGAGGCCGATTCATCGAGCCACTCCTCGCCCCGGTCGCCGTAGATGCCAACCGCCGAGGCACACACGAGGGTCGCGGGTCGATCCTCGGAGGGCCGCTCCAGCATTCGATCGACCAGGCGTCGCGTCGAATCGATGCGGCTCGCACGCATACGCCCTCGGCGCGCCGCCGTCGGAAGGCCTCCGAAGATCGGCTCCCCGGCCAGGTGGATCACCGCATCGACGCCGTCGAGAGCCGAACTCCCTGGGTCCACCCCATCCCAGCGGCATGCCTCCACAGTGGAATCCGAACCCGGCCCGGGCTCCGAGGGAAGGATTGGCCCGGATCGCGAGAGCGTGCGAACGGCGTCGAATCGTTCGGAGAGTCGGGGCAGCAGCCGGCACCCGACGAGCCCCGTCGCACCGGTCACGAGCACGCGTCTTTTCGAATCATCCTCGTCCGTGGGATGCACCGTGTCTCCTCCGATCGAATTCAGTCAGCCCGCAGTGTCATGAGGGGCGCTTGGAGAAAGCACCGTGTCGGAGCGCATACACCGCTCTCACTTCGGCCGTCTCGCGATCGACACAATTTCAAACTTCGGGACGTGTGATCGTGACGAGCCAGATCTCATCCAGCGCTTCAGTCCGGAGTTTCATGGGACCTCGATTCAGGCGAGTTCGAGATTCGCGTAACGCACCATCACCGTCTTCACGCCCGCGCGCTCGAATTTGATTCGGAGTTTCTGATTGAGATCGCTCCCGCGGACGGCGAGCACCTCGCCGCGACCGAACACGGGATGCCGCACGAGCGTACCGATCGCGACCCCCTCGCCGCCGCCCGGCTCGTCCTGACCGTAGGAATAGTCGAAGCGCGAGCCCGAAGCACTCGAACCCGACGAGCCACCAGCGCGCGAGCGTGCCCCTCGAGTCGCGGTTCCCAGCGTTTCGATCAGCTCGTCCGGAATTTCCTGGAGGAAGCGACTCGGCGATTGGTAGGTCCGATCCCCGTACCGGAAGCGTTCCGCAGCGCAGGTCAGATAGAGATGCTCCATCGCTCGGGTCATCGCGACATAACAGAGACGTCGTTCCTCTTCGAGTCCCGACGCGTCACGGATCGAGGACGCATGGGGAAAGATCCGCTCCTCCATCCCGACGAGAAACACGATCGGAAACTCGAGCCCCTTCGCCGAATGAACCGTCATCAGCGAGACACGATCGTCGCGATCCTCGTAGCTATCGAGATCGGAGATCAGCGCCACCTGGTCGAGATAGAGTTCGAGTTCGCTGCGTTCTTCGTCGGCCAGCTCGTCTTCGTTCAGCATGTGGAAGTCGCGTGCACTCGAAAGGAGTTCGCGAAGGTTGTCGAGACGCGTCTCGGCCTCCGGCGTATCCTCCTTCTCGAGTGCGCGGATATAGCCCGTCCCATCCATCACCCGTGCGATCATGTCTTCGAGTGCCAACCCATCGAGCGAGCCGCCCACCTCGAGACCACCGACGGGCGACGACCGGAACCCGTCCAGCATGTCGACGAAGGCGGCCAATTTGCCGGTCGAGCGACCGACGAGCTTCGTTTCGATCGCGACGCGCATACCCTCCAGCAGGGGAATACCGCGCTCCGCCGCCAGATTCTCGACCTTTGTGAAGCTCGCCTTGCCGATTCCGCGGGTCGGCTTGTTCACGATTCGGCGAAGAGCCTGATCGTCCCGCGGATTCACGAGCAATCGGAGATAGGACATGATGTCCTTGATCTCGGCGCGATCGTAGAAGCGTTGGCCTCCTACGATCGTGTACGGCACGTCGTATTTGAGCAATTCCTCTTCGAAGGACCGCGATTGCGCGTTCGTTCGGTAGAGAATCGCGATATGCCGGAAGGGCACGTCTTCGTAGCGATTGGCACTCAGGAGTTTATCGACGACGAAGCGTGATTCTTCGCGATCGTCCTCGGCTTCGTAGAAGAAAATCGGCGACCCGCCCTCGCGATCGGTGAAGAGATCCTTGTCCTTGCGATCGACGTTGTTCTTGATGACCGCACTCGCACCGGAGAGGATCGGCTGCGTCGAGCGATAGTTCTGCTCGAGCTTGATCACCTTGGTGTCTGTGTAGTCCTTCTCGAAGTCGAGAATATTTCGGATATCCGCCCCCCGCCAGGCGTAGATCGACTGGTCTGGATCGCCCACGACGCAGAGATTGTGGTGGCCCGAGGCGAGCTGGCCGATCAGTCCATACTGGACACCGTTGGTATCCTGGTATTCGTCGACGAGGATGTAGTTGTATTTCTGGCGGTAGTAGTCGAGCACACGGGGATGCGAGCGAAAAAGCTCGGCTGTCAGAAGCAGCAGATCCCCGAAGTCGAGGGCTTCGGCGTCCGCGAGCTTGCGTTGATACTTAGCGTAGAGCGACGCGAGGAGTTCTTCATCGAGATCGTTTGCGCGATCCGCCGCGGCGGGCGGCAGCAGCCCTTCGTTCTTCCACTGGTCGATCTGCCAGCGAATCCGTCGCGGATCGTAGACCTTCGGATCGAGCCCCTCGCGCTTCAAGACTTCCTTGATCACACCGATCGAATCGGTGTCGTCGTAGATCACGAAGCCACGGCTCCGTTCGAGATGCCCGATGTCCCGGCGCAGGATCCGGACACCGATCGAATGGAAGGTGCCGATCGAGATCCCAGTGGCCACCGGCCCGAGCAACTTCTCGACGCGCTCCTTCATCTCGCCCGCGGCCTTGTTCGTGAATGTGACGGCCAGGATCTGCTCGGCGGGAATTCCGAGCACGCCGATCAGGTAGGCGATCCGGGAGGTCAGGACGCGGGTCTTGCCGGATCCGGCGCCCGCCAGCACGAGCAGCGGTCCTTCGGTGGTTTCGACCGCTTCGCGCTGGGCCGGATTCAGGCCGGCGAAAATCGAGTCGGCGAGCGTGTCGTGATCGAGGCTGTTCATACCAAGCGCATTCGAGGGCGTGACTCATGGGGCGAGCATGCGAGCTGCCAGAATCCGCCGCCCGCAGGTGAACCTCACCCGAGTCGGTCGAATGGGGTCGAGGGGGTTGTTCCGCAAGGCACAACGTGCCCTAAACCGTAACCCACAACGCAACGCACGACGCAACGCCCAAAAGGGACCGTCGGAACTTACTCGACGGTCACGCTTTTGGCGAGGTTCCTCGGCTGATCCACGTCCGTGCCCTTGAGGGTCGCGATGTGGTATGCGAGCAGCTGGAGCGGCACCACGGCCAGGATCGACGTCAGGAATTCTCCCAGATCTTCGATCGCCATCACGTCGTTTACCTTTTCGGCGATTTCATCGTCCCCGATCGAGGTGACCGCGATCACCTGGCCGTCGCGAGCACGGACCTGTTCGAGATTCGAGACGAGCTTGTCGTGAAGCTCACCCTTCGTCGCGATCACGACGACCGGCATGTTTTCGTCGATCAGCGCGATCGGACCGTGCTTCATCTCTCCCGCGGCATATCCCTCGGCGTGGATATACGAGATCTCCTTGAGCTTGAGCGCCCCTTCCATGGCGATCGGAAACATGATCCCGCGACCCAGGAAGAGGAAATTCGGCGCCTTGAAATAGCGGCGCGCGATCTTCAGAATCGATCGATCGAGGCCCAGAGCGCCTTCGACCATTCGCGGCAACCGCATCACGTCGTGCAGGCGACCGCGGATCTCGTCCTTCGAGAGTCGCTGGCGAACGATCCCCAGCTTGAGGGCGATCAGGTAGAGCGCGACGGCCTGGGTCACGAACGCCTTGGTCGATGCGACCCCGATCTCCGGTCCCGCGTGCGTGTAGAGCACATCGTCGCTGGCCCGCGCGATGGTCGATTCGCGAACGTTGCAGATCGAAAGCACGCGGGCACCCTGGCGCTTCGCCTCGTGGAGCGCGGCCAGCGTATCGGCCGTCTCGCCGGACTGGGAAACCGGGATCACGATTCGCTTCGGACCGATGATCGGCTTGCGGTAGCGAAACTCACTGGCGAGATCGACCTCGCAGGGGATGCCCGCCAGCTGCTCGATCATGTATTTGCCGAGCAGCGACGCGTAATAGGAGGTTCCACAGGCAACCAGCGTGACGCCCTGACATTCGTCGAGTTCGTGCTTCGAGAACACGATGCCATCGAGATCGACATCGAGCTCCGCCTCGTTGACACGAGTCCCGATCGTGTCGGTGATCGCGCGGGGCTGCTCGAAGATCTCCTTCTGCATGAAATGGTCGTAGCCCCCCTTCTCGGCGGAGACCGGATCCCACTGCACCGTCGTGAACTCCCGGTCGATCGGACGCCCATCGATGTCGACGACCTGGATGCCCTCCTCGGAGAGGACGGCGAAATCGCCATCGTGAAGCGAAGTGATGTCGCGCGTGTAGGGCAGAATGGCCGGGATGTCGCTCGCCAGAAAGGCCTGCTTCTCGCCCTGGCCGAGGATGATCGGACTGCCGCCGTTCTTGGCGGTGACGAGGTGGTCGGGCTCCTGCTCACAGACCACAGCCAACGCGTAGGAGCCCGTCAACTCGGCGCAGGCGTAACGCACGGCCGTGATCAGATCGTTTCCCGCTTGCACATGCCCGTCGATCAGGTGTGCGATCAGCTCGGTATCGGTGTCGGAACTGATTTCGACGCCCCGCGCTTCGAGTGTGGCGCGCAGCTCGCGATAGTTCTCGATGATTCCGTTGTGGACGATCACGGTCGATCCGGCGCGATGGGGATGGGCGTTTCGTTCGGAGGGTTTGCCGTGCGTCGCCCATCGGGTGTGGCCGATTCCGAGATGTCCCTGGAGCGGACGTTCTCGCAGATTGCCCTCGAGGTTGACCAATTTACCCTTGGCGCGGCGCACCTCGAGCACCTCGCCCTCTATGATCGCGACGCCTGCGGAGTCGTAGCCTCGATATTCGAGTCGGCGCAGCCCGTCCATCAGAACGTCCACCGCGCGATATTCTCGCCCCACATAACCCACGATTCCACACATGATGATCTCTCCCTAGCGACTTCGTCGCTTCGAGCTGCTCCGCTTGGCGGCCTTCGTCTTGCCGGCCTTCCCGCTCGCACCCTTGGCGGTCACGCCTTTCTGCTTCACGGTTCGCTTCGCCGGCTTCTTCGCCGCTTTCTTCGCAACTTTCTTCGCAACTTTCTTCGCTATTTTCTTGGCTGTTTTTCCGGCGGGCTTGCCGGACGCCCGCTCCGCGGCAGGCTTTCCCTTGGCTGCCGGTCTGGCCGCAGCCTCCGTCGACCTGGATCCCGACACTGCCGACCGAGACGCGGTTCCCGCGGCAGGGCGAGCGGGCCGGCGGCCTTCCTTGCGGGCGACCCAACCCTCGATATTTCGCTGTCTGCCCCGCGCGACCGCCAGGGCGTCCTCACCCACGTCCCTCGTAATCGTCGAGCCGGCGGCGACGAAGCCTCGCGCTGCAATCTCGACAGGGGAGACGAGATTGGCATTGCAACCGATGAAGGCGCCGTCGCCGATCGTGCTGCGGGTCTTCTTGTAGCCATCGTAGTTCACCACGATGGCGCCGCAGCTGAAGTTCACATTCGAACCGACGTCGGCATCACCGATATAGCCAAGGTGGGCGGCCTTCGAACCCGGACCGAGCGTCGAGTTCTTGATCTCGACATAGTTTCCGATCTTCACGCCCTTACCGAGATGGCTGCCCGGCCGAAGATGCGCGGACGGGCCGATGATGACGTCGTCGTCGAGCCAACTCTCTTCGATGACGCAACCGGCCTTCACATGAACGCCTTCACCTAACGTCGAGGGTCCACTAATCACGACGCCGGGCTCGATGATCGAATCCTGGCCGATCTGGACGTCCGCGTCGATATAGACGCTCGCCGGGTCGATAAAAGTGACGCCTTCACTCATCAGCTTTCGGGTGATTCGGCGTCTCATGAACGAGGTCGCTTCCGCGAGTTCGCTACGCGTATTGATTCCCATGCATTCGTCGGGATCATCGATCTCGACGCCCTCGACCCGAAGCCCGTGCTCGACAGCGAAACCGACGATATCCGTGATGTAGAGCTCGCCCTGAGCATTATTCGGCCGCAGGGACGCCAGCCCGTCACGAAGCAGATCGGCGCTGACGAGATAGACGCCGGTATTGCGTTCTTCGAGTTCGAGTTCCTCGGGCGTCGCATCCTGGGCTTCGATGATGCGCGTGACGCGTCCGTCGGGTCCACGGGCCACACGGCCCGGAATATTCTGGGTCTTCGCGGTCAGCACCGCGAGATCGGCATTCCGCTCGCGTTTGACAGCGCTCATCTTCTCGAGCGTCGAGGCGGACAAAAGCGGCGTATCGCCATACAGGATCAACACGTCGCCCGACGCCTCGCCTAACGCCGACTGGGCGACGAGTACGGCGTGCCCCGTCCCCTTCTGCTCGGCCTGCAAGACGAACTCGGCCTCGCCCTCGAAATGCGCCTCGACCTCGCCGGCGTCCTTGCCGACCACCACGAGGAGCCGTGAGGGAGAGAGCGCCTTCGCCGAGCGCAGGACGTGTCCGAGCATCGGCACCCCGCACAATTCGTGCAGCACCTTGGCTCGCCGCGACTTCATTCGCGTTCCCTGGCCGGCCGCCAGAATGATGACCGTCGTATCGCTCAACTCGAAGCTCCTTGTGTCCCACACCCGCAGCGACCGGGTCGATTCGGATCACGGTCCAGGCGTCTTTGTAGGTGGCCCCGTCGGCCCTTCTGGGTGCAGAGGTTTTCAGCCTTCACGTATCGGCCAGCGCCTTCTCGATCTTGCCGCCGCAATCCACCGGCAGGCCCGATGCAAAGGGCAGGCAGCCGCGGTCGGGTGACTGACGCGAGCGAAGGGTATGGCGAATGGGCCGCCCCGGCCTCCGCAGCCGAGTCCCCACGCCGGCCGGGCTTCGTACCGGAACTCGAGAATTCCTCCGGGGCATCCATCGGTCGGATGTTCCCGGGGACCGATCGGCGAAACAGCACTCTGTTCGCCGCCGGCCTCCTCCCCTACCCTAGGCTTGACTGTGTGCGGACCGACGCGCCCACAGCACCCTCGCGATCCCGACCCCCGGCAGGAGCCCCACCATCCAAGTCCACGGCAATACGACTGGCCTCAAGGCGAGTCAGGTCAAAGCGCTCGAGCGACTCGGACGACGTCGGCTTTCGGACGACCGGATCGTCACGAACGACCTCGCGCGGGAGTTGACCGCGCTGTCCCACGATTTCCGCCGCCAGGTGGGCGTCTTGCTGGACCGCTCCGGCAGCGTCCAGCACGTCATGATCGGCAGCCAATCCGGCACAGAGCTACCCGATTGGGGGCGGCTGCGCGCGGGCCGCGGCCGGCTGCGCGGGCTGCGCCTCATCCATACGCACCTCGCTAACGAGGGACTCACACGGGACGATGAGACCGATCTTGCGCTGCTTCGCCTCGACGCGGTCGTGTCCATCGCGGTCCGCGAAGACGGCCTTCCGGGTCTGGCCCACGCGGCCTCGTTGTGTCCCGCGAACGAAGACGGGCGTGCGACCGAAAAGCTCCCGCCCTGCCACCCTGCGGAATTCGACTTCGACTTCAGCCGCTGGATCCGGGACCTCGAGAACGAACTCGCGCGAACGACCGCGACCCAGGATACCGACGCCGGCGAACGCGCGATTCTCGTCTCCGTCACGGCGGGGCGCGATCGCGAGACCCTCGAAATGCACGTCGCCGAGCTGCGAGAGCTGGCACGCGCTGCGGGGGTCGAGGTCGTCGAGGTCGTGACCCAATCACGCCCCAAGGTCGATCCGCGAACGGTGCTCGGAGCCGGAAAACTCTCAGACCTCGTGATCCGATGCTTCCAGAGCAATATCGACCTGGTGATCTTCGATCAGGACATGACCCCTGCCCAGGCCCGCAACCTCTCCGAGCGGATGGAGCTGCGCGTCATCGACCGAACCCAGCTGATTCTCGACATCTTCGCCCAGCGCGCCTCGACGGGAGACGGCAAGCTCCAGGTCGAGCTCGCCCAGCTGCGATATCGCATGCCGCGGCTGGCCCAGCGCGCCGACCTGTCGCTCTCGCGCCTGGCGGGGGGGATCGGTGGACGCGGTCCCGGTGAGACGAAGCTCGAGAGCGATCGCCGGCGCGTGCGCGACCGGATCACCCGTCTCGAGCGCGACGCCAAGCGACTCACGAAGCAACGCGAGGGACGACGACGACGACGCGACCGCCGCGGGGTACCCGTGCTGTCGATCGTGGGCTACACGAACGCCGGCAAGAGCACGCTGCTGCGTGCCCTGACCCAGAGCGACGTCCACATCGAGGACAAGATGTTCGCGACCCTCGACCCGATCTCGCGGCGACTGCGCTTCCCGCGCGAACGCGAAGTGATCATCACCGACACGGTCGGATTCATTCGCGATCTACCCGAGGACCTGATCGCCGCATTCCACGCGACCCTCGAGGAATTGCGCGACGCCAGCCTGCTCCTGCATGTCGTCGACGCGGCGAGCCCCGACATGGATCACCGCATCCAGGCGGTCCACGAGGTACTCGGCGAACTCGGCCTCGACCAGAAACCCGAGCTGCTCGTCTTCAACCAGATCGACCGACTGCCGGAAGACGAAATCGAGGGGCTCGCCCGGCGCTATCAGGCGATCCCGATCTCGGCGCTCGAGGGCCGGGGCCTGCGCGAACTCCTGACCCGAGCCGAGGACATCCTGTGGGACGACGAAGATCTCCGACCGGGCGAAGAGAACCGCTTCTCCGACCTCGCCGCACGGAGCGGATAGAGCCTTCAGCGCCGCCTGATTAGAGAGCCTTCAGCCCACCTCCCGATCAATCACGCCCGCGAGGGCCAGGAGAAGCATCATGGCGCTGCGTTCACGCATCGCAGGCACGGGCATGAGCGTGCCGGACCGGGTCGTCACCAATGCGGACATGACCCAATGGATGGACACGACCGAGGAGTGGATCGAGCAGCGCACCGGGATCCTCGAGCGACGCTGGGTCGAGGAGGGACAGAAGCCCTCCGATCTCGCTCACGCCTCCACACTCGCAGCCCTCGAAGAGGCCCAGCTCGAGGTCTCGGACATCGACCTCATCCTGCTGGCCGCGCTCTCCGGGGAGCACGAATTCCCCGGCACGGCCTTCTTCCTGCACGAGGCGATCGACGCCGGGGAGATCCCGTGTATCGACCTTCGCGCCCAATGCAGCGGCTTCCTCTACGCGCTCCAGATCGCCGACGCGCTGATCGTCGCGGGCCGTCACAAGCGCGTGCTCGTCGTCGGCTGCGAGGTCCACTCGACGGGGCTCGACGTGAGTACCGCGGGTCGCGACGTCAGCGTGATCTTCGGCGACGGGTCCGGGGCTCTGATCCTCGAGGCGATCGACGCGGACGCGGGACCGGGGCTGCTCGAGGTGCGGATCCATGCCGAGGGCAAGCACGCGCGCAGGCTCTGGACCGAGGCCCCGGGCACCGGCCTGAACCCGCGAATCGACCGGGCGGCGATCGAAGCGGGCAAACATTTCCCGTACATGGACGGACGCTTCGTCTTCAAGCACGCGGTGACCCGGATGCCCGAGGTCCTGCTCGAGACCCTCGACGCCGTCAGCCTGAAGCTCGAAGACGTGGATCTCTTCCTCTTTCATCAGGCCAATCTTCGGATCAACGAGTTCGTTGCCCAGAAACTCGAGATCCCGAAGGAGAAGGTGCGGAGCAACATCCAACGCCTGGGCAATTGCTCCGCGGCAGCCCTCCCGATCCTGCTCGCCGAAGCTTCGCGAGAGGGCGCTCTCGAGCCCGGCATGCTGATCTCGCTGACCGCGTTCGGATCCGGCTTTACCTGGGGATCTGCAGTCCTGCGCTGGGGCTGAGATCACCTCCGACGCATCGCATTATTTCACCCAATCCAGCAAGGGTTGGAAATTGCTGCGATGCGACACGTATAACCTGCTGTTTTAAAATATTATTTTGTTTTTCTTCCGATCTGGTTGACGAATGACGCAGCGTGTCTAAAACTCCGGCCTTCGCAGAGGTTGATCCCGAGCGATTTAGAGGTCGGCTTAGACGCAGCGCGTCAGTGCGCCGATTTCCTCACCACAGACCCACTGGGAACACGCACCCCCCGGCCCTGTGAAAGGGCCCGGACAGCTTCCCGGGAACGGAGAAAAACGAAATGGCGAGCAAGACCACTTCCCGCAAGACCCGCAGCACGACCGACTTCAGCTGGGAAGATTTCCGACCCGAATGGGCGAGCGAAGGGATCGAGAAGATCGCCCGCGAGCTCGAGAAGTGGAACGACGAACTCCAGGTCCGGAGCAAGAAGTTTCGAACGCAGAGCCAGAAGCGAATCGAGAAGGGCGTCAAGCAGGTCCAGGACGAACTGCGCAAGGTTCCAGCGATCAAGCGCGCCGAGGAACTTCGCCAGGAACTCAGCGATCGTGTCGAGAAGAACATCGAAGGCGGCGTCGACCGCGTCTACACGGGCCTCAAACTCGCCCGGCTCGACGAGGTCAAGCGGCTCGAGCGCAAGGTTGCCCAGCTGAACAGGAAACTCCGCAGCCTCGAGAAGCAGCAGGCGGCCTGATCAGGCCCGCGACGTCGCAGTCGAGCCCCGGTTCGCCCCACCGCGACGTCCGCCCCCTGCTCTCGACACTCCGGTTTCGTCGAAGGTGAATCGAACATCTCCGAAACCGTGAGATCCAAAGGGCCCGAGCCGTTCGCTGTTCGGGCCCTTTTTCTATTCGCGGTCGGGGACTTTTTCGAGGGCGGCGGAAAGCGCATCGAGGACACGCTGCTCCTCGTCGGTG
>SMVB01143249.1_pt1 | contig 60632 bp, 58 predicted proteins | sample 2456461 | NCBI WGS metagenome assembly SMVB01 (sample SAMN11095934, study PRJNA526329) | marine sediment metagenome | biome: Marine sediment; feature: Surficial sediment; material: Deep marine sediment; isolation source: Hadal surficial sediment | place: Pacific Ocean | collected 2014-05 | depth...
CGCCACCGTAAGCTACCAGGGTACGCTTAACTTTAACGGCGTGGATACCTTAACGATGGTCTCGATCGATAGTGCGGGCGTGCCACTATCGGATACCGATGCGGTGACAATTAACGTGACCGCAGTCAACGATGCCCCAGTCGAACAACGTCGTTTCTTCGAACCACGTATGTTCTTGAATACCGATTCAATTAATACGGCTATATTTAGATGGCTAGTCGCTAACGAGCCGACGTCACCTGTTTTGACCGCTATCCATAACCTTCGCAACCAGACTATCCTAAATTCAGGGCTAGGTGTATTTCAAACGGATAGTGTTACTAGGGCTGAGCTGATTGCTGGAAAGGGTTCTGATATAAAAGTTGAGTCTGGTTCAAACAGTGAAAATGCTATTACTAGGCTAATTGAGCGTAATAGTAACCCATTAGGTATCGGTATAAACCAGTCTCATTCCGATACCCCAACCTATGTGCAAAATGCTGTGAGGCATTTAGATTTAAAGACATCTTCAGCATCAGTGCAACAAGTGGTTAAGGAATCGCAGCTAGAGTCGGTGGTACGTGGAATACGTGTGGACTCTGCTGACAATACCGCGATTCCAGTAGTAACCAACATAATTGATCCATTCGCACCATTTATTCCATTTGCAACTGATAAAGGATTGGCTGATTCTGAGCAACAAGTAAGTGGAGAAGATACCCAAAATGAATCCACTATAAAACCAATTGCTACTGAGAAACCAGTGAGTGAGACCGATGCTCAAAGTGAAAATCCTCAGTTGACTACAGACGAGTCTCAGACTAAGAGGAGTCATATTGTAGACCCGGAACCAATCACTAATTTGAATCAAAAAGATGACACAGAAAAAAATCTAGGTGAGAAAGTGGCTGCCAAAAGCTTTAGTAGCCAGATACAACGTATGGTTACCAATACGCGCGCACCTTCAAGTGGTACGCCAAATGGTGAATAGAGGGACGGACGCTTGGCATTCTATTAATTCAAATTCTAAAAGAGATGACGTATTGAATGATTTGGTTACAAGGAAAGCTCCTAAGAAGGTTCTTGTTGGAATTGGTTTAGTGTTGCCGCTACTACTATTTTCAGGGTGCGCTATTATACCTAAGCCAATTACTCAAGATGAGGTAAGGAACCGGATCGCTGAAGATACCGCAGGCATGTATCTAAACCAAGAGCCCATTAATGGGCCAGTTTCGGTTGAGGAGGCCATAGCACGCACACTAAAGTATAACCTTGATTACCGATTGAAGCAGATGGAATCTGCGCTTGAATTAGGCCTCACGGGATTTGCCAGCTATGACATGCTACCTAGGCTACTTACCTCAGCAGGTTATCGTTCGCGTCTTAACGAACCGGGTGGTACATCTATAGGTATTATAGATAATCAGATTTCATTGCGGCCATCTAGAGCAACACAAAAAAATCATGCACAAGCGGCTGCCGAGTTTTCCTGGAACTTGCTCGACTTTGGTGTTTCCTATTATCGAGCACGTCAGCAAGCAAATAAATTCCTAATTGCCGAAGAGCGACGTCGTAAAGTTGTTCAAAACATGGTGCAAGATGTGCGCACTTCCTTCTGGCGTGCATTGGGTGCGCAGCGGCTCGCTAAGCAAACAAAGGAGATTCTTAACCAGGCCAATCTAGCTTTAGCTCGTTCACGTGAAGCTGAAGTGCAGCGTCTTATTCCACCAGCACTCGCTCTAAACTATCAACGAGCTCTATTGGATGCAATCTCTTTGTTAAACTTGCGTAGACAAGATTTGGAGATTGCCAAGCGAGAGCTGGCTGCTCTAATGAATGTTGAACCAGGAGTAGATTTCATTTTGGAAGAAGCGGACGAAGCTAAACTACCTGCACCGCCAACTGATATCCGTAAGCTGGAAGAGTTGGCATTACTACAGCGCTCAGAGTTGCGTGAAGAGGACTCCAGGAAGCGTATTACCGCAGATGAAACACGCAAACAATTGCTTAGTATGTTGCCATCCGTAAGCTTTGACTATGGGTTTAATTTTGATTCCAATAATCTTCTTTATAACAATAGTTGGTTCCAAGGTGGTGTTCGAATATCCTGGAATTTGATGCGCATTGCAGCCATTCCTTCGCTCCTTAAAGCACAAGAGGGACAAGTCGAAGTCGATCGTTCAAGAAGGATGGCATTGTCCATGGCGATTATGACACAATTGCGTGTAGGTGCAGAGCGATATCGTTTAGCAATAATAGATTTCAAACTGGCAGATATCGGTTTTCAAGTAGATCAGCGTTTAGCTGCCAATATGCGCGCCTCTGTTACAGCCAAACTGAATAGTGAATTAGAAGCAATCAGAATCAATGCACGCGCAGTATTGGGTGCCTACCAGCGAGCTAATGCCTACGCTAATGCACAGATTGCCTTTGGGCGTCTCTACAATACACTGGGCTTTGATCCACTACCCGATAATTTTGATGATGATACTCTGGAAAAATTAACTGAGCGTATTCGTGAGCACCTTCAAACAACCGAAGAAGATACGCTTAGAATGACATCTAATTTATTTGGCCATTTACCAACACTTTCGATCACATTTGTAGGGGTTGAGGATCCGGTCTTGCAAGTTCGCATGAAAGCACAAGTGGCTGCATTATTAGCACGTCATCAGATTGATTTGGATGCAGAGAATGGTGTTCCCCTCATACTCACAATGCAACGTATCCCGAGTGACGAGATCGAGACGACTATCTGGACTCTAGAACTAGAAGGCGGTAGCGATACGAACAAAAAACCAGCAAAATTCGTAACTACATTACCAAGTAACTCGCGTGCCTCAGCATATGAAAGCGCATTAATTGCGGCAGTAACTTCTGTGCTCCCTGAGCTCCGCTCATGGCTGGCAGAGTTAGCAAAGGAGGATAAATGATATATTGGCTTACTGGTAGCTTGGTAGTCCTGGCTCTAGTGACCTTTTTGTTTAAGCCTGAATCTACTCAATCCACTGATGTGGATGTAAAAAAGGTTGTCAACAGCAAAAAGGTTATCACTACAAGTGATACTAATAATCTAGCTCCATCACTTAATGCATCTTCGGAAAAAAGACAGGCTGGTGGAGGCCTTAAAACTACAGATTCTGACACTATAAATGTGGGAACTCTAGTTGATTCTAAATTTGTTGGAGATAGTATTTACGGAAATCGAGCAAAAAAAACGAGCGCTGTTGGAACTGAAACAGTGCGAGTTTTACTTATACCTGACCAAGAGACAACTGTTTCTCGGTCAGGCTCCAGCCTGGCGGCTGCACGAATCAACAAATTGAATGTAACCCTAGGCAGCACGTTTAGTGCTGGTAAAACACTAATCACCTTTAATTGTAATGTGCCACGGGCACGACTGGATATGGTTGAAGCGGAATTGTCAGGTGCTATAGAGACGCACACAGCTAAGCTGAGAATGCAGGGTTTGGAACAGGCGGGTGATGTCGAGGTCGCTTTGGCAGCAAGTGTTGTAGCTAAAGCTCGTGCAGAGGTTAAATTAGGAGAATTACAAATAAGCTATTGTTCGATCACAGCGCCTTGGGATGGTCGTGTTGCAAAAGTTTACGTACGTAACCATATGACCGTTACACCTGGGCAGCCGATGCTTGATTTGGTAAAGTCTGGCCCGTTAAGACTGAGGGCAAATATGCCGTCCAGGTTACTGAGTCAACTTAAGGTTGGCTCGGAGTTTGAAGTAACAATCGATGAGACTGGGGAAACATACCAAGCAATTGTGATAGCCATCAACAGTCGTGTTGATGCTGTAAGTCAGACAGTTGAGATTGAAGGTTTGATGACCCAAAGTTTTCATGGACTACTCGCAGGAATGAGTGGTACAGCAATAATGCCTGAAATGTAGTAACTTGATGGCCACCTCAATTCACTTCATAGTGATATTTATACTGCACGATGAGTAATATCAACGAAACTACTAAGCAGCCTTCATTAGATGCACTTCTCAACTTAGATTTACGTTCTGTAAAAGCTGTCAATCCGGCAGATCTGGCTTTCATTATAGTTAATGAAACAATAACCTTGGTGTCGTATCGGCAGGCAGCGTTCTTTACAATATCAGCTGATGGAAAGTTTGAGTTTACCACCGCATCAGGTTTGGTGAGCGTGGCAGAAGATTCTCCCTACGCTATATGGATTAGCAGTTTCGTTAAAACTTTCCCAAGAATACTTCCAAAAGAAGCTGGTTGTCATAAGCTTGATTTTTCAGAAGTACCAGAAGAATTTAAAGATGGTTGGGAGGAGTGGTTGCCCGAGCATTTACTTATAGCACAGTTGTTTGACCAAACTGGCACGCAACTAGGGATGGTGATGTATGCCAGAGAAGAGCCGTGGCTTCCCGATGAACTTGAGAAGTTGGAACGCATACATCAAATCTATGGATCTTGTCTTGGGTTTTTAAGCAAAGTAAAGATTGATTTTATTACAAGAATACGTGGATGGATGCGTAAGGCAGTAAGTTACTGGGTAGTGATTGCTATTTTTGTAGGTTTGTCTATCCCTATTCGTTTGTCTGTTTTAGCCCCAGGTGAGGTTGTCGCTTTAAATTCATTTGCTGTTGCGGCCCCACATGACGGTGTAATCAGTGCAGTTCATGTGCAACCAAACTCAGTAGTTAAAGTTGGAGATTTATTGTTCTCATTAGATAACACCACTGTAACTAGCAGGTTGGATATAGCAGAAAAGGCATTGTCAATTGCGCGCACGGATGCTTTAAGTGCGCAACAGCGAGCGTTTAACGATCTAAAAAGTAAAGGTGAGATTGCCTCCGCGATAGGTCGTGTTCGCGAGAAAGAGTCTGAGCTAGCATTAGTAAAAGCTTTAATGGCGCGAATAGAAGTGAGAGCTGAGCGTGATGGTATCGCGATCTTTGGTGATCCAAATGATTGGATAGGAAAGCCTGTGCAAACTGGTGAACGCGTGATGCAACTGGCGAATCCGCGTGACGCAGGTATACTGGTATGGCTACCAGTACACGAAGCATTGAACTTAGATATCGGCGCACCGATGCGCTTATTCTTGCATATTGATCCACTTAATCCATTGTCTGCATTATTATTGCAAACCAGTTTTCGTCCTGTGTTGAGTCCAGAAGGTGTATCTGCGTATCGAATAAAAGGGGAATTTGAGAAAGACGTGGAGAAGCCGCGTATCGGCCTGCGAGGCACTGTACGTATCTCTGGAAAGTGGGCTACTTTGGGGTATTATTTTTTTCGAAGACCAATAACTGCAATACGTGAATGGACTGGCTTATGAGTTCATCCATGCATCCGGAGTCGAATAGACAAATTTTTCTTCCCCCACTGCGTGAGGAGCTTAAATTGCTTCCCGCAGCACCAAATAAAGATGGATCGTTAGCCTGGATGGTGCAAGATCCCATTAATAATAGTTTCTTTCGTATTGGGTGGCTTGATTTTGAGATGTTATTGCGCTGGACTTACGGCTCGCCAGAGAAAATTGTGGATTCGGTTAATAACGAAACCACATTAGATATTGAGGTCACAGATGTCAATGATTTAAAGCTTTTCTTGGAGCAAAATAGTTTGCTCCAAGCGAGCAGTCAGGAAGCTGTTGATCAGCTTAGGCAGCGTGCTAAAGAACTGAATAAAGGTTTTCTCAATTGGATACTGCACCACTATCTTTTTTTTCGCATTCCTCTCTTTCGTCCGCAAGTTTGGTTAGCAAGCCTAATGCCCTGGGTTGGTTGGATATTCACTCGTACTACTTTCATTGTTGTTACCTCTCTTACCCTGATCGGAATTTTTCTAGTTATACGGCAATGGGAAACGTTCTCTAGTACTTTTGTTGATCAGCTTACTTGGTCAGGTTTGCTAGGGTATACAGTAGCACTAGTTTTTGCGAAAACTCTGCATGAAATGGGGCATGCACTAACTGCGACTCGTTATGGAGTAAGAGTAGCGCACATGGGTGTGGCATTGTTAGTAATGTTACCTATGATGTATACCGATACCAGTGAAAGCTGGAAACTAAGTAACCCACGACAGCGTTTGGCAGTTGCAAGCGCCGGAATTATCACAGAGCTAGCTTTAGCAGGTTTGGCCACATTGGCGTGGAGTCTGTCACCAGATGGGTCCATCAAAAGTGCATTATTTTTTCTGGCAACGACAAGTTGGTTGCTTACGTTATTAGTGAATGTAAGCCCATTTTTGCGCTTTGATGGCTACTTTATCCTGATGGATGCAATAGACTTCCCAAATTTGCACCAGAGATCTGGTGCATTTGCTCGCATTTGGCTTAGACGTGTTTTGCTTGGTTTTAATGATTCCTGGCCTGAAGATATTCAGGGTAATGGCAAGACCTTTTTAATTGTATTTGCATTCATGACGTGGTTGTACCGACTGGTAGTATTTCTTGGCCTTGCAGTATTGGTTTATTACATTTTCTTTAAGGTTTTGGGTATTATTCTCATGGTGGTGGAGCTGGTTTGGTTTATTTGGCGACCTATACGGTCCGAACTAAGTATATGGCGTGAAAGAAAGTCGGAAATTAAAACTAGTCGTGTGTGGATGGCCTATGTGCTACTTGGGATTATTCTGGTGGTGGTGCTTGTACCATGGCATACGGCAATTAGTGGGCCGGGCTGGGTGCATCCAGAGCGTTTTCATGTACTGTATTCGCCTTTACCCGGTCGACTAGTTAGATTGCCAGAAAGTCACAATGTAACTAGTGGACAACCATTGTTTATCCTAGAGTCTCCAGACTTGCAGTTGTCTGCAGCGCGAGCAAGGTGGCTCGCTCAAGCTCGTGCTAACGAATTGGTTGGTTTAATGGGAATACCAGGCGGCGAGGCGCGCAGAGAGCAAGTTCGAGCGCAGCAAGAAAAATATATTGCTGAAGAAAAACTTTTTCTGGACGAGCAGTCGCGATTAAAAATATTAGCACCATTTTCTGGGACGATTGTAGATTTGGACTATGAACTTGCACCCGGTGTGTGGATTAAACCTAGTCAACCTTTGGCTACTTTAGTAGATTATTCGCAATGGGTGGTTGACGCGTACATTAACGAGGAGGATATTTATCGAGTAAGTGTAGGTGACAAAGCACAGGTATACAGGCCTCTAAGGCTGGGTGTGCTTCAAGGACAAGTCATTGAGATTGACACTACCCGGACGACAGTACTTCCGCATTACAGTTTAAATGCAAAGTCAGGAGGTGACATTGTTACTCTGGATAATGAGAAAAATGTCCCTCGACATGCAATATATCGCGTACGTGTGAAGTTAGACAGGCCTCCACCTGAGAGCCACCAAATGAAAACTGGAAATGTAGTAATTAGTGGTGAGGCTAAAGCATGGCTACCAACCGTCCTTAAGCGAATTGGTGCTGTAGTAGTTCGAGAGAGTGGCTTCTAGTTTGTTTATCATGATAGCGTTGGGTTTAGTCTTCAACATAACAAGCTTGGATCTCTACTATGTTTTGATAGAAGTACCACACAGAGGCAGTTATGATTTTGGTCAGAGACTGTGGTAGGTTGACCCTACGTACTGTCGAGTATAAAGTTAGTCATGGGGCGACGAAATTCCCATCCTTGCCTTGTGTTTTTTGTAAATTCCAGAGGCTAAGGTTTAAATTATCATGAAATCATTAGTTACTGGTGCAAATGGTTTTGTCGGTTCAGCGGTCACACGTTGTTTGTTGGCTGCTGGTCACGAAGTACGGTGTCTAATCAGACCGGAAAGTGACCGGCGTAACCTTGATGGGTTGCCCGTTGAAATTTCAGAAGGTGATTTACGTGATATCGCATCATTGAAGCGTGCAATCTCCAATTGTGAAAATTTGTTTCACCTTGCTGCAGATTATCGTCTTTGGGTGCCGAATCCGGAGACCATGTATGATATTAATGTCAAAGGGACTCAGGCACTGATACTTGCTGCGGCCGAAGCTGGCATGAGTCGTATTATATATACCAGCAGTGTAGCTACTTTGGGATTAAATTATGATGGTAACCCAGCAAATGAAGAGACCCCCTCCAGCCTTGACGCAATGATTGGGCACTATAAGCGTTCAAAATTCATCGCAGAACAGGTAGTCCGGCATCTCACCAACAAACATAAGCTACCTTTAGTTATTGTCAATCCTTCTACTCCCATAGGGCCACGTGATATCAAGCCAACGCCTACAGGGCGAATAGTGGTTGATACGCTTCGTGGCCGGATGCCAGCTTACATGAATACTGGCCTGAACATTGCGCATGTCGATGATATTGCACAGGGCCACCTGCTGGCATATATGCATGGGAGACCAGGAGAGCGTTATATTCTGGGAGGCGAGAACATGAATTTATTGCAAATTTTGCAGACAATAGACGAGATTGTCGTAAAAAAGATAAAACGAATAAATATTCCAGTGACGTTGATTTTCCCCATAGCTTGGATAATGGAGAAGATTGCGATTATTACGAATGTTGAACCCCGTGTGTCAATAGACAGTATTCGTATGGCGCAGAAAAAGATGTTTTTCTCTAGTGAAAAAGCTATACGTGAGCTAGGCTACCAATATCGATCTTCAACAGAGGCGATTAAAGATGCGATAACTTGGTTCCAGAATAATGGTTACTGCGGTAGATATATAAATTCACCCGCTAGAAAAAATTCCCTAGTGTAAATCTTACCTACCAAAATCCAGAATGCATATTTTATTATTGGGTCAGCGCAACAAGGGTTCATTCTGTGAAAGTGTTTGCACACTGCTATCGTGCAAATTTTCGTAACACAACCATCAGTTCATCAATTGCTACATTACCTTTTCCAGACTTGATTGCACCTTGCATGCAGCCGTGAGTATGATTTTCTAGCAGTCGCATGGCAACGGCATCAAGCGCAGATTGCAGCGCAGATACTTGGTTTAAGACGTCAACGCAATAACGATCTTCCGCTATCATTTTGGTGACACCGCGTACCTGTCCCTCAATACGGTTGAGTCGCTTTATCAGTGCATCTTTGTTTGGCTGCACCACAGTCTTAGGTGTGTTGCATGGTTTTTTTTTAGATAATGACTTCAAAACCCGCTCCTACGATTGCTTCTTTGAAATGATTTTCATTAGTTTTTTTGGCATCGTATTGGATTGTGGCCTGTTTGTCTTCTAGCGAAACATCTGTACTACTTACTCCGGAAATTTCCTCCAGTACGTTTTTTACACTCCTGACACAACCCATGCAGGTCATGCCTTTGATATTCACTATAGTTTGCATTTTATATACTTCATTGATAAAAGATTTGTGTTTCAAGAACCTGCCTGCCACCGTTTCAACAACAAAGAGTTGCCTACTACCGACACTGAGCTCATCGCCATTGCTGCGGCCGCAATCATCGGATTGAGTAATCCCATTGCCGCAAGAGGTATGCCAAGTACGTTGTAGATGAAAGCAAAAAATAGATTCTGACGGACTTTACTAAGCGTTCTGTGGGAGAGAGAAATCGCATCAGCTACACTCATCAGGTCATCGCGTACTAGGGTGATGTCGGCGGCTTCAATCGCCACATCAGAGCCAGAACCTATGGCGAAACTCACGTTAGCTGCTGCCAGCGCTGGAGCATCATTTATGCCATCTCCCACCATAGCGGTAAACTTACCACTAGCTTTCATTCTTTCCACTTCAGCGGCCTTATCTTGTGGCAGTACTTCGGCGCGGTAACTGGTAATTCCTACCTGCTCGGCAATAGCGTAGGCAGTAGCGGGGTTGTCACCTGTGAGCATCATCACTTCGATTCCCATGGATTGCAAACGCTCTACCGCCTGTTTGGAAGTACTCCGCAGTTGGTCGGCAATTGCGAGGTATCCAAGGACTTCAAGTTTGCCGCTGAACATTTTGGCAACACCGATGACGGTTTTACCTTCAGCTTGAAGTGTGGCTATACGATCGCTATCAATTACGGCACCGCGATTAATTAAAAATTTTGTTGCACCGAGCATAAACTCAGTTCCATCAATGCGAGCAATGATTCCGTTGCCAGTGACGGCGATAAAATCACTGACTGTTTGCGGTCTAATATTCATGCCCTCGGCACGTTCTAATACTGCTTTGGCAAAAGGATGTTCCGAACTCTGTTCCAAGGTAGCGGCAACCTGCATTAAAACATGCTCAGCAATCGATCCTGCAGGAACAATATTGGTAACCACTGGCTTACCTTCTGTGAGGGTACCAGTCTTGTCCACAATAAGTGTCTGGATTTTTTCTGCCTGTTCCAGTGCGGCAGCATTTTTAATCAGTACGCCGACTTGCGCGCCGCGCCCTGTTCCGACCATGATTGCTGTTGGTGTAGCTAGCCCTAGCGCGCAGGGGCAAGCAATTACCAATACTGTTACGGCGTTAATAAGTGCCAGAACGAAATCGTCGACAAACCACCAAGTCAGTATCAGAGTCAGAGCGCTAATAGCTACCACTACAGGCACAAATATGCCAGAAATTGTATCGGCCATTCTCTGGATTGGCGCTTTGGAACCCTGCGCTTCTTCTACTAGGCGGATGATGGCCGCAAGTTGGGTATACGTGCCAACACTGGTGGCACGGCATTTGAGCAGGCCTTGTTGGTTCATGGTTGCGGCGTAAACTTTTGTGCCAACCGGTTTGGGAACTGGCAGGCTCTCGCCGGTCAGCATTGATTCGTTTACACTGGACGAACCCTCGATGACGATACCATCTACTGGCAGATTTTCACCCGGGCGTACGATAAAAATATCATTTATCTTAAGGGTGTTTGCGTCTACCTCAATGATCTCACCATCATGCTCCACCCGTGCAGTTTTGGGTTGTAGTCCGATAAGTTTTTCAATGGCCGCTGAAGTTTTACCTTTGGCACGAGCCTCCATTAGCTTGCCCAGCAAAACCAGAGTGATGATGGCTGCGCCTGACTCAAAATAAACATGTTGATTTAGCACCAACAATGTTACAACCGCACTAAAAAAATATGCCATGCTAGTGCCAAGTGCAACCAAAACATCCATGTTTGCGCTGCCTCCGCGAATCGCGTGCCATGCGCCTGTATAGAAGCGCATACCAATCCAAAATTGTACAGGAGTTGCCAGTAACCACTGCAGCCAGCGCGGTAGCAACTCGGCATTTGTGTCCGAAAAAATAGCAACCATATGTAGCATTAATGGTAGGGTAAGGGCAGCAGAAATCCAAAACATACGAAGTTCTGCCTGGTAGGCAACAAGTCGTCGTGCTTTTTCTTCAGCACGGTTGGCTTCGTTGATCTCAGTCGCGCTATAGCCTTCTTTGACAACGGCAGCAATCAGATCACTCACCGTTGTAAATCCAGGGTTGAAGCTAGCGTGGACTTTTTCTGAGGCTAGATTGACAGTGGCCGCAACCCCAGGAAGATTGTTCAACGCCCTCTTAATACGCCTGCTACATGCTGTACAGGTCATCCCATTAATTTGTAGTTGTACCGATTGGGAAACAACATGAAATCCAGCTTTTTCAATAGAGCGAACCAGATTGTCAGGTATGGTCTGGGTATCATCGAATTTGATTCGTGCTTTCTCGTTAGCCAGATTAACTACTGCATGTACACCTGGCAGTTTATTTAGATTCTTTTCTATACGTATTGCACAGGACGCACAAGTCATGCCCTCGATAGGTAGTTCGATTTGTTTAAGATTGGGAGAGTTCAAAATAATTCCTAGTTACCAACAAAATAACAATATACCCCTATGGGGTATAAGTCAATATGTCTTAATTTGGTACTGAGAAAATAGCTTTAGGAAAATACGTTTAAGTAAGTCTAGAACTACTTTAGCGTAATAGGTTAATTTTCCTGCCGCAATTGAGGGAACAGGATCACGTCACGAATACTGGGGCTATCGGTAAGCAGCATAACTAATCGATCTATGCCGATACCTTCACCCGCAGTAGGGGGGAGGCCATGTTCTAGTGCACGAATATAATCGGCGTCGTAGTGCGTAGCCTCTGTATCACCCGCTTCCTTGGCATGCGCTTGCTCCAGGAAGCGTACTGCCTGATCTTCCGGATCGTTCAATTCGGAAAAGCCATTGGCGATTTCGCGACCGGCAATGTAGAGCTCGAAGCGGTCAGTTATTTCTGGATTGTTGTCATTACGGCGCGCTAGGGGAGAGACATCTGTCGGATAATCAATGATAAAAATCGGATCGATTAGTAAGTGTTCAGTGGTTTCGCTAAATAGATAAAGCTGTAATCCACCAATCCCTTCTTCCGGTTTGTGAATAATATTGAGTGACCGTAATTTGTTGATCAAAAATGTGCGGTCGTTGAGCTGTACATCAGTATATTCTGGTTGAAACTTTTGGATCGCTTTATTGATAGATAGTCGCAAGAACGGATACGCAAGATCAATTTCGTGTCCCTGATAAGAAATTTTGGTTGTGCCCAGTATTTTCACCGCTATTTCACGAAGCATAGTTTCAGTGAGGTCCATCAAATATGTGTGGTCTTGGTAGGCTTCGTAAAATTCTAGCATGGTAAACTCAGGATTATGCCGGATGGAAATTCCTTCGTTTCTGAAACTGCGGTTTATTTCAAAAACCTTTTCCATTCCCCCTACCACTAGGCGCTTTAAATAAAGCTCTGGTGCAATGCGTAAATAAAGGTCCATGTCTAGCGCATTGTGATGGGTGGCAAAAGGCCGTGCCGCCGCACCACCGGGGATAGGGTGCATCATCGGTGTCTCTACTTCCAGATAACCACGAGTGACAAAAAAATCACGTATAGACTGAATAATCTTAGAGCGCGCGACAAATACCTTGCGTGTGTCCTCATTAGCAATTAGGTCAAGATAACGCTGACGATATTTCTGTTCCCGATCTGTCAGACCGTGGAACTTTTCTGGCAGAGGGCGCAATGATTTAGTTAATAGGCGAAGACTGGTGACACGCACAGAGAGTTCACCAGTTCTGGTTATGAACAGTGTTCCTTGCGCACCTAAAATATCACCTAAATCATAATGCTTGAATGTAGCATAAGTGGATTCACCAGTAATATCGTTGGTGACGTAAAGTTGAATATGTCCACTCATGTCTTGAATGGTTGCGAAGCTTGCTTTGCCCATGATACGTTTTAACATCATGCGTCCAGCTACTCGCACGATTATTGGATTTGCTTCTAGAATATCGTTAGATTGTTCATCATATTTTTTGTGGAGGTCTGATGCCAGGTCATTACGGCGGAAATCGTTTGGAAAGGCATTACCCGCCAGACGCAACGCAGCCAATTTGGCACGACGCTTCTCAATAATCTGATTGATGTCTTGTTGCGGCTTGTCTTCCTGTTCACTCATTTCCTGCCCTTAAAAACATATAAATCTCTTACTATATGTGGCGCAGATTATAGCGTGTGTGCCACACTCTGTGTCATCATCTTACCGAAACAAGTACGCATCAAATTATTTCTTACATTCCACGTGATGTTCGACTTATTGTATAGTTGAGTATATTTTTTTGCATACACAAAACATTAAACATATAAAATTGTTTTTAATCTTCAAAGTTGTTACTACCATACTGTTAATAGTAAGTATTAAACTAGTAGTGAATAGCGTAGATAGCATACTGGAGAGCAACAGTACTCTAATCAATCAGTCAATTCTATGAAAAATTTACAGAAATCAGACCTGGCCGAGTTAAAACAAAAATTGCCCACTGAACAGTTTATCGTCACACAGCAAAACGCTACGGAGCGGCCTTTCCAGAACGCATATTGGAACAATTATAAGCCAGGACTTTACGTAGATGTGGTATCGGGTGAGCCGCTTTTTAGCTCGCTGGATAAGTTTGATTCCGGTACTGGCTGGCCGAGTTTTATGCGCCCAGTTAATCGTAGTGGAATTGTAGAGAAGCAAGATCGCAAATATGGTATGGCGCGGACAGAAGTGCGCTCGAGGCAAGCCGATTCGCACCTGGGACACGTGTTTGATGATGGCCCAGAGCCGACGTGGAAGCGCTACTGTATTAACTCGGCATCTTTACGATTTATCCCGGTAGAGAGGATAAGTGAGGAAGGTTACGGAGCTTATTTGGATACGTTTATAAAAGCAGACTTAGTTAAAGCGAGTATGGGTAATTTGAAGGAATGAACCTAAACATTGTGTAAAATATCTTGGCTCTTGCTCCCTAAAGTCGAGGATAACCGAGAGAAAAAAACGGTGTAATAATAGTAACATCATCTTTTTCTGACTGAGGATCAGACACCCTGTTTCAAACTTGCCAGGATAAATTCATCCAACCCACCATCGAGTACTCCTTGAGTATTGCCGATCTCTATACCTGTGCGTAGATCCTTGATACGAGACTGGTCCAGTACATAAGAACGTATCTGATGTCCCCAGCTGATGTCAGTTTTGGAGTCTTCCATCTCTTGTTTTTTGTCACTGCGTTTACGCAATTCTACTTCGTATAGGCGCGACTTTAGCATTGCCATTGCTTCTGCACGGTTACGGTGCTGAGATCTGTCATTCTGGCATCGCACTACAATACCGGAGGGATTATGAGTAATGCGGATAGCCGAATCTGTTTTGTTGATGTGTTGTCCACCTGCACCGGAAGCACGATAAGTATCAATGCGCAAATCTGCAGGATTGATTGCTATTTCGATTGTATTGTCCACTTCAGGATAGATAAATACACTGGCAAACGAGGTATGACGGCGATTACCGGAGTCAAATGGTGATTTACGTACTAGCCGGTGAATGCCACTTTCGGTGCGCAGATAGCCGTAGGCGTAATCACCAGATATTTTGAGAGAAGCACTCTTAATACCCGTGACCTCACCGGAAGATTCCTCTAGTACTTCTGCTTTATAACCACGTCGTTCGCAATAGCGCAGATACATGCGTTCTAGCATCGCCGCCCAATCCTGCGCTTCTGTGCCGCCAGAACCAGATTGAATTTCCAAGAAGCAGTTATTGGAATCCATCGGATTGGAAAACATGCGGCAAAACTCCATGTCTGCTACGGTTATTTCCAGTTTCCCCACATCCCTGCAGATGCTTTCTAGCATATTATTGTCATCTTCTTCTCTTGCCATTTGGAACAGATCACTGGCATCTTGCAATTGCTGTCCAATCGCTTTTAAAGTAAAGATAATGTCTTCCAGAATTTTCTTTTCGCGTCCCCATTCCTGAGCGCGTTTACTATCACCCCAAATTGCGGGATCCTCTGCCAGCCGAGAGAGTTCGTTCAGACGTGTTTGCTTGGCGTCAAAGTCAAAGATACCTCCGCAACTCTATTGCTCGATTATTGAGATCGGCGAGTTGGTTGGTAATAGCGTTAATTTGTTCTGCTTCCATATACGTTTTATCCAAAAATGCGAAAAATGTGGAATTATACAGTAAGCTAAATAAGCTGCATCTGCCACTATTACTTTGTATTCTACGATATGTTAAAAACCTGTTCCAAAGACTTGTCAGCAAGAAAGTCTATTTTTTCGTTACAATTGCAAAATGTCAAAATTCTTTGCATTAATTCCAGCGGCAGGTTCCGGTTTGCGCATGGAGAATAATCTACCCAAACAATATTTACCACTAGCTGGCAGGCCAATGATTTATCATGTTTTGCGTACACTGTGTCGTTCTCCAGGGATTGCTAGCGTGCTTGTTGTTCTTGCGCCTGGTGATAGTGAGTGGTTAAAACATGACTGGTCGGAATTTTTTGGCAAGTTAGTAGTGCTTGATTGTGGCGGCACAACTCGTGCCATGAGCATACTCAATGGTCTTAAAGCAGCACCGGATGAATTGTCCATCAGCGATGATGATTGGGTGCTAGTGCATGATGCAGCAAGGCCTTGTTTGAGTGAAGCGCAACTTGATAAGTTAATGAACGAACTTACTGACGATGCAGTGGGCGGGTTGCTAGCAGTTCCCTTGGCCGATACACTAAAACGAAGCGGTGCTAGCAATCGGGTTGAGCATACGGAATCTAGGAAAGGTTTGTGGCAGGCACAGACGCCGCAAATGTTTCGCTACAAGTTGCTGGTGGATGCCTTGAGCAGGCCTGGCAGCATGAGGATGACTGACGATGCTAGCGCAGTTGAGGCATTAGGTTTGCATCCTAAGTTGGTACTTAGCGACGCACGTAATTTAAAAATAACTTATCCACAGGACTTGATTTTGGCAGAACTGATACTACGAGCACAACAAAAAGGGGAGTATGGTGAGTGTGGTTAGAATTGGGCAAGGTTCTGATGTGCACCAGTTGATCGAAGGCCGTAAGCTTATCATTGGCGGCGTAACGATTCCTTATGATAAGGGTTTGCTCGGGCATTCCGACTCAGATGTGTTGTTGCATGCAATTTGCGACGCATTACTAGGTGCGGCTGCGCTTGGAGATATTGGCAGGCATTTTTCAGATGCTAATCCGCGCTACAAAAATATTGACAGTCGAGTTTTACTTCGGGAAGTCTCCCATTTATTGGGAGAAAATAACTACAAGCTGATCAATATTGATGCGACGATTATTGCACAGGCACCTAAAATGTCACCGCACATTCCAACCATGATTACTAACATTGCACATGACCTTGGGGTGCAGGCTAAGGATATCAACATCAAAGCCAAAACCACTGAACATCTTGGTCCGATAGGTCGGGGTGAGGGTATCGAGGCGGAGGCAGTATGCCTGATTATCAGAACAAAGAATGTGGACGGCTGAGACAAAGACAGACATCGGGAAGGTCTGTCCGTGTTTTCTTTGCGATATGGCCGAAATATACAGTGTGTCGGCAACTATGCGTTTTGTCAGAGAAGCTAGAATTAGTTTGCGGTGGACGAAGAACCAGAGCAGAAAGCATTCATCTCACACTGATTTTTCTGGGAGAAATGGGAACTAGCCAGTTGGATGCGCTATGCTTAGCAATTAATGCAGTAAAGGGGCGGGCTTTTAATTTTATTGTTGATGGAGTTTGCTACTGGAAATTCAACCGCGTAGTCTACGCAGGAGCAGGTGAGGTTCCACTGGAACTTTTTGATTTAGTGGGTTCTTTAAAGGAAACTTTGTCTGCCAATGGATTTCCGTTCGATCACAGAACTTTTACGCCACACATAACGCTGGTCAGAAAGGTTCGGCCCCATGTTTTACCTAAATTGTTGAAAAGTCTGGCGGAGCCGATTGTCTGGCCTGTAAGTGAGTGGATACTGGTGAAATCGGAACAGGCGAGTGACAGATCAGTTTATACCCCTATCGGACGCTGGCCCTTGGTATCCGACTCAAAGGTAAATGCAGTTTTCTAAATGCTTTGTCAGTTGTTTCTTGCTGGCCTTGGTGTAATCCTTTTCGAAGCTGTCGCTTACTAGAATCCTCACATGGCTGTCTAAGTTGCTGTTAATGAGTCCTATAAAGGGTGCGGAAGCAACTAGGATCAGACGCTGATAACTATTGGCAGTGCGTCCATGATCAAGTTCTTTGGCAAGCTGAAGAGCAAAGTGCTGGGCTTCGTTTTGTTTCGGATCAGTAGCGGGTATGAAGGAACCATGACCACTACCATGACCATTGTAGCGCCCAGGACGGTCTGAAACCAAGTCTTGAGCCTTTCCCCTGCTAGCGTTGTGTTCAAATTCCTTGAGTTTATGAAGCCCTTTTTTTGGTCCATAGTTTGCATAGAGATGTGCTGCGCTTGCGTTTGCGACAAGAATCCACGTAATGCTCATAGTATGCCCTCCATAAAATGATTATGTGGCGATATGGGCGGAGAAAACACCCTCACCATCAGCATATCACTGCTACAATTAAGTACACAGTAAATCCCACACAAAAATTCACTGAGAAGTAGATATCATTGAATTTACTAAAATTTTCGATATTTCTTAAATTCTCGCTACCTTGAAAATTCTTGCTTTCGATACCTCCTCTGAATACTGTTCGATTGCCATTTGGATAGATGGGGAAATTCTGAGCCGAAGGGTTTTTGCAGGACAGCGGCATTCCGAACTTCTCCTACCAATGTTGCAGGAATTACTAGCGCAGGCTGAATTGACGCTGGTGCAATTGGATGGCATCGCTTTCGGTGCCGGGCCCGGATCATTTACGGGATTACGCATTGCTTGTGGGGTAGCGCAGGGACTGGCTTTCGGCTCAAATCTACCAGTAATAGGTATCTCCACACTGGAAGCATTGGCACAGCAAGCTAGCAATAATAGCGTGATTACAGCGATCGATGCCAACATGGGCGAGATTTATCATGCTGCCTATGTAAAATCTGCGGACGATTGGCGACCGGTAAGCATACCAACTCTTTGTTTGCCACAGCATGTGCCGTTAGTACCAGGAAATAATTGGGTTGCTTGTGGCAGTGGCTTTGGTACATATGGTGAAGCCTTGCGTAGTCAGTACGGTAGTTGCATCACTCGTATCGAAAGTGATCTTAAACCGCACGCACGGGAGATGACACAATTAGCTGAAAAAGGTTTTGTGAAGGGACTTGGAATTGACCCGGTTGATGCTGCCCCAATTTATATTCGTAACAAGGTGGCTTTAAAGGAAAGCGAAAGATGAGTGCCCAGTTAAAGGAAATACCAGGAATCAGGCAAATGTTTGTGACAGATCTAGATGAGATTATAGTCATTGAACAGGAAGTTTTTCTTTTTCCCTGGACACGGGGCAATTTCGGAGATTCGATGAGTTCCGGATACCATTGCTATGTATTAGAGTTTGCCGGCCATATTTTTGGCTACGGTGTGATGACAATTGGCTCCGGTGAGGCTCATGTGCTTACGCTTAGCGTCGCCGCAGGATCGCAACGAGAAGGGTGGGGAGAGAAATTATTGCAGCACTTTATTTGTCTTGCCAAAGCACATCACGCACGATCTTTATTCCTAGAGGTACGTAAATCTAATCTTGGCGCTGCCGGGTTGTACGAGCGAATAGGTTTTAGAAAGATTGCAACTCGCACAGGCTATTATCCTGCGATGGGTGGGCGCGAGGATGCGATTGTTATGGAGTTGACGCTATGAGCGCTAGACGCGAAGAAGTTCTCAAGGAATTGGGATTGGTTCCATTGTGGCGTACTAGAGAGAATTATCGAGCTGGTAATATGACACTGGCATCTAACTCGCTTGTTGGTGCAACGAATGAGAGGCGTTTGCAAATTCTGCAGTTGGACTGGGCTCAGCTCAAGGCAAGTGTGGCCAACTGTACAGCCTGTTCATTGTGCCAGGCCCGCACCAAGACAGTGTTTGGCGTGGGTGATGAGAATGCCGATTGGTTGTGTGTAGGTGAGGCACCGGGTGTCGAGGAGGATGTCAAGGGCGAGCCTTTCGTTGGTCCGGCCGGAAAATTGCTGGACAACATGCTTGAGGCTATCAATCTGAAGCGTGGTAAGAATATTTATATTACCAATATCGTCAAATGTCGCCCTCCTGGTAATAGAAATCCAGACCCTAGTGAAGCGCAACAATGCGAGCCCTATCTTGCAAGGCAAATTGAACTGATCAAGCCAAAACTTATCCTTGCGCTGGGAAAAGTTGCAGCACAAAACCTCTTGAATACTGGTGCTACTATCGCTAGCTTGCGTTGTAAGTTGCATGAGTATTCGGGTATTCCTTTAATTGTCACATATCATCCGGCATATCTGTTGCGCATACAGCTCGACAAAGCAAAGGTATGGGAGGATTTATGTTTTGCCAGAAATACCATGCAGACAATGTTGTAGAACTATTCTTATGGCAGACTATTGGATTTTAGCGATATCCTCAAAGCTTTTTATGTGCCCCGATTAGATGTAAAGAATCTTCCCTGCTTTGGTTAAGAAAGTGCCATCGGCGTACCAGAGTCATGGTTACAGCTACGAATAAACCGAACATGATTATGACGGAGTAAACGTGTACTTCAAAACTTACCAACAAAGCATACACCGTTAACATGACCAGAATGCTCAAATTCTCATTAAAGTTTTGTACTGCGATAGAGTGGCCAGCACCCATCAGAATATGTCCACGATGTTGTAGCAGAGCGTTCATTGGTACCACGAAGAATCCAGCCAACCCACCAATAAGCATAAGTAAAACTATCGCGAACCACAAGTCGCGTACTATTATCATGGCCATTACTACGATACCCATAACGATACCAAGGGGGATCACTCTTAATGATTGTCTTAGGGATACTAACCGTGCAGCCATCACAGCACCTATCGCAATACCTACGGCGACTATGCCTTGCAGTTGTGCTGCTTTGTTTAGTGGATAGCCAAGGGCTATATCGGCCCATTTCAGCACAATAAATTGTAGTGTTGCACCTGCTCCCCAGAACAATGTTGTTACGGCGAGAGAAATCTGTCCTAGCTTGTCAGTCCACAGCAACTTGAAGCAATGCCCGAACTCATGTATCAGGAAAATCGGATTTTTATTGAGAACGCGGTGATCAACCCCAGTGTTAGGAATGTATAAATTGAAAATGGCAGCAATGCTATAAAAAACAGCAATAAGGAGAATAGATGCTTCAGGAGTAGTATCTACGCCAGTATCGATAAAGGGAAAATCAAATTCTAGAAATATAGTGGAAACCGCTGGCGTAATTAACACACCACCCAAAACCGTGCCAAGGATAATAGAGGTTACGGTTAGTCCCTCAATCCAGCCATTGGCAGCTACCAGTTTCTCCGGCGGCAACAGCTCTGTTAGTATGCCATATTTTGCGGGGGAGTAAGCGGCAGCGCCTAGCCCCACGAAAGCATATGCAGCGAGCGCGAGATACTGGTGTGAGGCCAAAAAAAGTAAACCGCAACCCGTAATCTTGATGGTGTTGCTGATGAACATCACACGTCCCTTAGGCATGGAGTCAGCAAATGCACCGACAAAAGGAGCAAGAATCACATAGAACAATACAAAGACAAATTTGAGCATAGGGGTGAGATACGCAGGAGCATGCAGATCTATCAGTAGTGCGATAGCAATAACCAACAACGCATTGTCTGCCAGCGACGAAAAGAACTGTGCCGCCATGATGGTATAGAAACCACGTTTCAAACTTTTACTCCCCGAATTGTTGTTAGGCGCTGAAGAATGCCATAGTTATCCATGCCTATTTTAGGTTGCAGTCTTATAACATGAAACAGCTTTGACGACCAATGCAACCGTCGTAATCCATTACTCAACTATTAAATTCTTGTTAAACGCTACCCTAGCAACAAGATTTGTGATTGAATGATACGCTAGACTTACAGTATGAATTTTACTTGTATGTTGAAAAGATAAGTGGTGAATACTTCTAAACACCGAACAAATGTCGCGACCCATCCGTGCCCTGATTGATCTTTCTGCGCTTGAACACAATCTTTCCGTAGTTCGTCGTCATGCTCCCCGCTTGCGAGTGATGGCAGTAATCAAAGCTAACGCCTACGGTCACGGATTGCTGCGTGCCGCCGAAGCGTTAAAGAGTGCAGATGGTTTTGCGATTCTGGAATTAGACGCCGCAATTCGTTTACGAGAATCCGGTTATCACCAGACTATCTTGTTAATTGAGGGATTTTTTTCAACAACGGAATTAGCGTTGCTGGAGCAATATCAATTATGTACTGTAATTCATCACAGTGAGCAGCTGGAGATGCTACCTGCTTACAGACGACCTGGAGGGCTGGATGTGTTTCTGAAGCTCAACACTGGTATGAACCGTCTGGGGTTTACTTCCGAACAATATCCTGCTGCACTGGAGTCACTGAAGACTAATTCCGCTGTTGGCCAAATTACATTGATGACACATTTTGCTTGCGCTGATGAGCCCAGCGGGGGGAGGGAGGTAGCAGGGCAACTACAATGTTTTAACGCCGCTACTGCAGGATGGAATTTGCCACGCTCATTAGCCAACTCTGCAGCTATTTTACGCTATCCTGAAACACATGCCGACTGGGTTCGTCCAGGCATCATGCTCTATGGTGCATCACCATTTTCTGATATAGCTGCTGGCGAACTGGATTTATGTCCAGTCATGACAGTCTCTAGCAGAATCATCGCGGTGCAGAATCTTCGTTCGGGAGATGGGATTGGATATGGCCACATTTTTCGTGCAGATCGGCCCATGCGTGTGGGTATCGTCGCTGGTGGTTATGCAGATGGGTATCCGCGGCATGCGCCTATTGGTACACCAGTATTAGTAGACGGTAGGCGTACCCGTATTCTTGGGCGTGTGTCTATGGATATGCTGCATGTGGATTTGAGTGGGATTGAGAGTGCAGGTGTGGGTAGTTCAGTAATACTTTGGGGGAAAGGGATGCCCGTAGACGAAGTAGCACAGTCAGCTGGTACGATCAGTTATGAGTTACTATGTTCGATAGCACCACGAATACGGATAGAGACGTAAGTGGAATATAATTTGAAAGAAGGCGGTCTTTTGACCGCCTTCTTTATCTTCAAAACCCCAGAATGTTGCGACTATTCGATCTTAGCTTCATCACGTAGTTCTTCGAGATAAGCTGCAAATTTACGCTCTAGCACACGCTGTTGTACCTTTAGTTTAACTTCTTTAAAGGGTGGTATTTTGAGGGGACGTATACCATCAAGTCGAATTATGTGCCAACCAAAGGAAGTTTTTACAGGTTGTTGAGTAATTTGGCCTTTCTTCAATTTGACTAGAGCCTCAGCAAAGGGTTGTGCATAGCTTCTGGCAGAGGTCCAGCCAAGTTCGCCGCCCTTATTTTTGGATCCGTCATCGATAGATTTATCCTTAGCAATCTGTCCAAATTTAGAGCCTTTCTTGATACGTGCAATAATGTCTTTTGCATCTTCCTCAGTGCTGACCAGGATGTGACGTGGATTGTATTCCTGATCACCCAACGTAGATGCGCTCACCGCTTCATATTCATTGCGTAGTTCTTTTTCGGTTACTTTGTTTTTCTCTATAAAATCAGCTTGAAGTGCCCTGATCAGGACAGACTGACGGGTAATATTAATCTGGGTTGCAACTTCTGGAAGTTTATCGAGTCCTTTTCTTATAGCCTCCTGAGTTAGTACCTCCTGCTTTATCAGGTCATCGCGCACAGCTTTTCTTGTCTCAGGAGTATCTTTTTGACCCTGAGCAGTGAGTCCCTTCATCACTGTTTCGAAGCGCGAATTTGGAATGACAACCCCATTTACTGTGACCAAAGGTGCTGCAGGCTGAGCATGAGCCGTGGTAAAAGCTGCTAGACCAGAAATGCCAAGTACTATTAAATGCGAAAATTTCATCAGGTGCATTGAACTTTCCTTTCAGTGAATTGAATCTAATAAAATTTCTTCGGGAGTATACGCCTTTATACTCAGTGCGTGAATATCCTTGTTCATCATTTCTCCTAGAGCGGCATATATCATCCTATGCCGGGCCATGGTTGATTTTTTGGAAAAATCGCACGATACGATGGTAAGAAAAAAATGACCACCACCATTCTTAGCCCCCTCGTGACCTTTATGTTTAGCGCTTTCATCCAAAATTTCAATTTTCTCAGGATTAAGGACGGCAAGTTTTTGCTTGATCGATTTGATTGTGCTCATATTGGCAAAACTTTCTTAAATGGTTTAATCGTTAGTTTCGCATACACGCCAGAAGTAGCATATGGATCAGCCTTAGCCCAAGTGCACGCTGCTTCCAGCGACATAAATTCCGCCACGATCAAGCTGCCAGAGAATCCAGCTGGGCCAGGGTCAAAACTATCAATCGCGGGGTATGGGCCAGCTAGGATAAGGCGCCCTTCCTCCTGTAAGACCTTGATGCGTTCCTGATGAGCAGGACGAGATGCCAAACGTTTTTCTAGGCTATTTGGAGTATCTTCACCATTTATCACGTAAAGCATCAAGTTTTATTGTCCTCATCCTCTGTTATAAATTTTCCCAGCATAAGGCCTTGTAATACTACAAACACTAACATTAGTCCTGTAGACCCAAATAGTTTGAAATTTACCCAGATATCAGTGGGGTAGTTAAAAGCCACATAGAGATTAATCATGCCCATTAATGCAAAGAATGTTGCCCAACTAAGATTCAAGTTGTTCCATATTCCTTCTGGCAGCGAGATTTTCTTTTCCAACATGGCACGGATTAGATTTTTCTTAAATACAGCTTGCGAAACGAGCAGTGTACTAGTGAACACCCAATATAGTACAGTTGGCTTCCATTTGATAAAGGTTTCATCTTGTAGTATCAGTGTTGCGCTACCGAAGATGACAATGATTATGAGGCTCACCCACTGCACTTTTTCTACCTTGCGGTGACGAAACCAAGTCCAGACAATTTGAACAAAAGTAGCAGCAATAGCTACAGCAGTTGCAGCATAAATTCCATAAAGCTTGAATGCGACAAAAAATAGGATGACCGGGAAAAGGTCAAAAAGTAACTTCATAAATATAGAATGGCAAAGTTTGTCGTTAGTTGAACAATGCGATTATGGCGGCTAAGCTTGGGAAAATCTATTGAATTTCTGGACACATGTGGTTCAAACAATTTAATGGGCTTGGGTAAATATGTATTCACTAGCCAGATACTTTCATGGCGTAATAATCTTCTAATCTGACGTGAATAAAATGGAATTGATGCAGTACGCAAATAAAAGTTCTGTGGTGTAATCTATATTTTTCATTCATGTTTAAATTTGCTGATCTATTTTGTTCATATATGGGCAATATCCGATTGAGAAATGATCGATTTTTGACAAGACCAAGTTTGCATCAGTGTAAATGTACCAGTATTTTTTCCCCTTCTTCAGGAAATTCGGCATGAACGACTTCTCCTTCTGAGTTTGGGAACAAGGGGACACCACACTCCTCGCAATACTCTAGAGAGAAACGATTATCTAGAAGTGTTATGTTAGTTATGCCGCATTCCTGCAGCGTAGTTTCTATTTGCGTAACGGTGTCGCTGTTTTCGTCTTCCTCGCCAACCAGTGCCCAGACGATACCGTAGAGTACATTATTACGATCCATGGAAGTGAAACTTACACGGTATTCTTCTAGAAATTGGTCGTGGAATGGTGCAATCACTGCGCAAAGACCACTCGTCGGAATATTTAAGGTTGACTGCAAAAAATCAACGGTTGCATGCATGGAATAGGGGCGGGCAAGGCGATCTGCCATACGCCATGCGGAAAAAAATCCATCAGGCAATAACACTTCAAATGCACAACCCTGAAATAGTGAGCGTAATGCTTCGCCACACTGGGTTTTCCATGAATGGAGTATCTCCTGCTTCGAAGATTTCACACCAGGTACTCCATTACTTACATGGTTCGTTCCACTAACTTCCTGCCAGTGGAACATAGGCTTTCCCTGTGGTACTGCAATCGCACCAAGAAGATAACGGGTATCTGATAGAAAACGCCCTGTTTCAGCAAGTTGGCGCGGATTCATGTGTAGGTCCTGTCCACCACCAACAGCAGCCCATAACTTACTGGCTAGTTCGTGTGTGAGACGATAACCACGCGGCAATTGGTCAGGACTGAAAAGGTAATCTGCCAGCGAGAACTGAGCGTTTTCTAGCAACATATGTGTCTGGAACTGCTTTCGAAGATTGTTTAAAGTCGCTTCGGGTATCGGGCCGGAAGGGATCGAGAAACGAGACCATGTTAGTACTGGTGCAGCAAACATTAGCACATCATAGATACAGTCTTCATGTGTCAAAGTGCCACACTCAATTGCAGCCTCGATAGCATAGATAAATTCGCCATAACCAGCTGGGTCAGTATCATAAAGTAACTCCAATGCTGCTTCTAGGTTTTGATCATCCCCCGTATGTAACTGTGTGTTTATTTTTACCCCAAGTCGATTCTCCCAAAAGGTATCCTCTGTGCGACTACCAGAAGCTGCAAGTCCTGCAGCTAAACGGACAAGTTCCTGTACAGCACGTGGAGACCTAGTACGTCGTGGGACGTGGGATCTTTTCATGGTGGGAGTTGCATAGTATTCAAAGATTCATTTTATCCTAAATTCGGTAGCTGGTCTGGGTCAGGTCACTATTATGCAAGATCGTGATATGTTGTTTCCGAAGTGTAGAAAATGGGAGACTCTTTACGGGTAGCGTTCCATGCTTGATTCCCTATAAATTCATGCTGCGTCCGCCGTCCACTGCTATGATCTGTCCCGTTATATAAGGCGCGTCAGAAATCAAGAAAAGTACCGTTTTAGCGATGTCATCCGGTTCACCTGTTCGCTTGAGGAGTGTCTTTCCAATAATACGCTGGCGAGCTAATTCATCTGACCATTCACCGTTTTCTGGCCACAGAATAGTGCCTGGAGAAACACCATTTACCCGGATCTCTGGCGCAAGCTCTATCGCTAGAGATTTGGTAAGTGTAGCCAGTCCACCTTTCGCAGTACTGTATATCACGTACTTTTTTAGCGGCCATGCGGCGTGAATATCGACAATGTTAACAATGCAGCCGCATTGTTTCTTTAGATACGGCGCTGCTGCTTGAGATAAAAAAAGCGGTGCCTTGAAATTACTGCCAATAAGCTCGTCCCATGATTTTTCTGTTATCTCACCCATCGGAGTGGGGGAGAAGCTGGAAGCATTGTTGACAAGCGAATCCATTTTGCCAAAATGTTTTATAGTTTCGGTGACGAGATTTGGTAGTTGGGTGGTGTCGAGCAAGTCAGCCTGCACTAATGCAACTGAGCCAGGACGCACCTGATTGAGTTCAGTTTGCAACATTCGTGCTTCCTTTTCAGAGGATCGATAATGCACCATCAGATTCATGCCCACAGTGTGTAGTTTGCGGCAGATGGCTGCACCCAATCGTTTGGTACCACCGGTAATTAGTATAATTTTACTTTGCATCACAATTTCCAATAGAGCATCTAGAAATCCAAATTGGTGGCCAGAAGTTGTGCGTATTAATTGCTTACCCTGTTACGTCACAATATTTAGTTATATATGCTTAGTCTTATTTTGAACCTTGAATTTTTAAAGGTACCCACTACAATCGTTAATCTATAGTCCCAGATTAACGATAATTTACCATAAGGATACTACTTAAGCTGATGTTGTCACTATCGACACCAACTGGGTCCGCTTACCAGCATAGTTGTGCTGTGCAGGAGATGATCTGTGCTGAGATTGCCACTGCAGGGGGGTGGATTCCATTTACACGTTATATGGAGTTGGCATTATATGCACCTGGCATGGGCTATTACTGTGGTGGTGCAGCTAAATTTGGTGGCACCGGAGATTTTGTTACTGCACCAGAAATTTCTCAGTTATTTGGTAAAGCCGTGGCGCAGCAAGGGGTACAGGTACTTGAATGTATGGGTGAGAATAGCAACAATATTTTAGAATTTGGGGCTGGCAGCGGCAAGCTGGCGCTCGATTTGTTACTTGAGATGGAAAAACTTGAAAGGCTCCCAAAGCATTATTTTATTCTCGAAGTCAGTGGAGAATTGCAAAATCGACAGAAAGAATTATTTGAAAAACTTGCACCACATCTTTTGTCTCGGGTTGACTGGTTGGAACATCTGCCCGCTAAATTTGAAGGCCTGATACTTGCAAATGAAGTACTCGATGCTATGCCGGTTCATTTGGTTGTATGGCGTGGTACCAATTTATTCGAGCGTGGTGTTGCATGGAATGGTAGGGCACTCGAGTGGAGCGACCACATACTGGTTAACAGAGAACTTTTCAAGGTTGCACGTGAATTAAGTCCACAGATTAATTCAGATGGCGAAAATGTTGGCACTTATGTCAGCGAAATCAGTCTTTCTACACGTAGATTTATGCGAAGCCTGGCAGGTATTTTACAGCAGGGTGCAATAGTGCTGATTGATTACGGTTTCGGGTATAGTGAGTACTACCACTCCCAGCGAAATCGTGGCACGCTGATGTGTCATTACCGTCACCATGCCCACGAAGATCCGTTTTATTTTCCAGGCCTGCAGGACATTACTAGTCATGTAGATTTTAGTGCAATCTCTCAGGTGGCGACAGCAGAAGGGCTCGAGTTGTTGGGATATACCTCCCAGGCACATTTCCTCATCAACTGTGGGATCACCGAAATTCTTGCACGAATTCCGGCAGAAAATGCAGGTGACTTTTTGCCCCTGGCTAATCAATTGCAGAAATTAGTGAGTCCCGCCGAAATGGGTGAACTGTTCAAGGTCATCGTTTTCGGTAAAAATATTCAACAACCTCTTGTTGGGTTTACCAGTGGCGATAAAAGTCGTCAATTATAGAAAGAAGCATGATTTCTGCTGCTCTGAGGATTAACTAGCAAGCATACAGAGTCTTGGCGGCATAAATAAGATCGCAACATCACAGCAAATAGCGTGACCTCTTGCATTAAATGCCAAAAAAATTTTTACTAAAATGCAGTAGAGCTGGATTACTTCCTTGGCATATAAAGATCAGTTATTGATCCCTCTGCTATTTCGGCAGCGAAGAAAATAGTTTCCGATAACGTTGGGTGGGGATGGATGGTGAGGACGATGTCTTCCATATCTGTGCCCATTTCCAGTGCAAGAACAGTTTCAGAGATCAGTTCTCCTGCATTAACGCCAACAATACCTGCACCGAGTAAGCGACGGGTATTCCTATCTAGCAGTAATTTGGTCATACCCTCATTGCTTTCCATTGAAAGTGCGCGACCACTGGTCGCCCAAAGGAAGCTAGTCTTTTCATAATCAATACCTTGTTTTTTTGCTTCAGTTTCGGTTAAACCCATCCAGGCAATTTCTGGGTTTGTGTAAGCCACAGAAGGAATGGTGCGAGCGTCAAATGCAGCTTTATGTCCTGCGATGATTTCTGCAGCAAGCTTGCCCTCATACGTAGCCTTGTGAGCAAGCATGGGTTCACCCACAATATCACCAATACCAAAAATATGCGGCACGTTAGTGCGAAGCTCTTTGTTCACCGGAATAAAGCCGTGCTTAGTAACATTGATTCCGGCATTTTCTGCGTTAATGTTGCATCCATTGGGACGGCGCCCAACTGCCATTATAATACGATCGTAAATTTGTGCCTCGGGAGATTTCTCTCCTTCAAAGGTAACTCTCAATCCATTTTTTTGTGCCTTGATTTCAGTAACTTTAGTTTTGAGATAAATTGCTTCATAACGTTTCTGCATACGTCTGTACAGTGGTTTAATGAGGTCTGCATCAGCACCGGGAATCAATTGGTCCATCAACTCTACTACGCTGATTTTACAACCTAGCGCATCATAAACCGTTGCCATTTCCAAACCAGTGACACCACCACCAATGATCAGCATACGTTCAGGGATATCCTCCAGTTTTAGCGCACCAGTAGAATCCATAATGCGCGGATCATTTTGGAGAAGACCGGGAATACGTGTCACACTTGATCCTGCAGCAACTATGCAGTATTCGAATGAAACAGTTTTCGCTCCATTGGGAGTTTTCACTAGAATCATGTTGGGCGTGGTGAACTTTCCCGTGCCTTGAACTACCTCTACTTTGCGTTGCCTTGCTAACCCTGTCAATCCATTGGTGAGCTTTCCAACGATTGAATCTTTCCATCTTCGCAGCTTATTTATTTCGATCCTGGGTGTACCGAAAGTGACACCTAGATGTTCGGTTTCTTCCGCTTCGGTGACGACTTTTGCCACATGCAGCAGCGCTTTGGAAGGAATACAGCCTACGTTGAGGCATACGCCACCAAGTACTGGATAACGTTCGATTAATACTACGCTCTTACCGAGATCAGCAGCGCGAAATGCGGCGGTATAGCCGCCTGGTCCTGCACCTAGCACCACCACATCAGCATGAAAGTCACCAAGTGGAACAGGGTTATCGTAAATGCGAGCCGAGATTGAATTGGCTATAGCGGGTGAGGCATACTTCGTTCCAACGTCTTTTTCGGGAGAAGGCGGAGGAGTGTTCGACTCGGGCGCTGTTTCCAATGTGAGTATTAGCGATCCTTCCGAAACTTTGTCACCGATTTTAACCTTAATTTCCTTTACTATGCCGGCATTGGGTGCAGGGACCTCCATTGTTGCTTTATCGGTTTCTAGTGTGATGAGCGGCGTTTCCTTTTCCACCGTATCACCTGGTTGTACTAGCAGCTCGATAACAAAAATGTCTTTGAAGTCGCCAACATCAGGGATTTTGATTTCGATAAATTGAGTCATAGCCATCTCTTTAAAACAAAATATTGTCGCAATAATTTGTTGCTTACTAACGTTTTCTTACATATCAGACCATACACCATGCCAACATTCGTTGTTTGTTCCGAGAGTTAGCAAATAAGCCTGCTTATAACTTTAATTTTCTTGAGGCATCCTATGAGGGCTTTTTCTTTCTGAATGACATCAGAGTGATTTATTGATTTATTGTCGAATCTGGCCGTCGCCCAACACAATATATTTTTGGCAGGTCAACCCCTCTAGTCCCACTGGACCGCGAGCATGGATTTTGTCGGTAGAGATACCGATTTCAGCACCCAGGCCATATTCAAAGCCATCGGCAAATCGGGTGGAGGTGTTTACCATTACCGAGCTGGAATCTACTTCTCTTAGGAAACGGCGGGCGCGAGAGTAATCCTCAGTAACGATAGAGTCGGTATGTTTCGATCCGTACATAGCTATGTGCTCGATAGCTTGATCGAAACTATTAACCACCCGCACACTTAAAATTGGCGCGAGATACTCGGTTCGCCAATCTTCTTCTGTGGCCTCCTTCATCTTTTCTACAATAGCGCAGGAAGCCTTGTCTCCTCGCAATTCTACGCCTTTGTCGAGATAAATTTTGCACAAGGGTGGCAGTATTTTCCGTGCAATCTTCTTGTGCACTAACAGGGTTTCCATAGTATTGCAGGTGCCGTAGCGTTGAGTTTTGGCGTTGTCAGCTATGCGGATAGATTTATCCAGATTAGCCCCATCGTCTATGTATACATGGCATATACCGTGAAGATGTTTGATGACCGGGATACATGCTTCATCTGAGATACGCTTGATCAGTCCCTTGCCACCCCGTGGGACAATTACATCGACGAACTCTTTCATAGTAATAAGCTCGCCCACAGCTGCGCGGTCAGTGGTCTCGATCACTTGTATTACATTTTCCGGAAGACAAGCAGCCCTCAAGCCTTCTTTTACGCAAGTGGCGATAGCCTGATTACAATGGATTGCTTCCGAACCACCGCGCAATATTGCTGCATTACCTGCTTTGATACACAACCCGGCAGCGTCGGCCGTAACATTGGGCCGTGCTTCGTAAATAATGCCAACTACTCCTAACGGCACTCGCATTTTTCCAACTTGGATTCCAGAAGGGCGGTAATTTAGATCGCTGATTTCCCCAATGGGGTCAGCAAGTGCGGCGATTTGCAACAAGCCCTCTACCATGTTGGCAATGCCTTTGGGGGTAAGTGTCAACCGGTCTATCAAGGCTGAATCGAATCCCTTGATCTCTGCTGCCACCAGATCAGTGGTGTTAGCAGCCAACAATTTCTTTTTGTTTCGTCTGATGGCTGCAGCTATTGTGGTGAGTGCCTGGTTTTTGGAGGCGGTTTCGACTCTTGCCATCATACGAGATGCAGAACGGGCTTCACGACCAACTGCCTGCATGTAGGTTTTAATGTCTACAATATCCATATCCTAGTTCCACGTTTTCCAATAAATCTGCAGAGAGTTGTATTTTAACGTCGATATGCTGCTCTTGATACAGTATAGCAAGTCAGGATAACCCACATATATTGCGATATGTAATAAACCAGAGACAGTAGACAAAGGAGCTACAATAAAAATATAAGGAAAATGTGTTTAAAAACTAACAGATTGACGTCATGTAGGTGCGGGACAGCATATTTATTCATCTGTAACAACGAGCAATGTAGCATGAGAATACTCTAGTCATTTTATAGTGTTGAGGTTGTTGCCTTTAGCTAGTGGTTGTTGAAAGCAAAACGTAATCCCAGTTGCAGAAATTCGTCCCAGGTGTCCCCCTTTGCGACACCTTTACTGATCTTGTCAATTTTTGCGGCATGCAACAATGCGTGTACCAGCAATTTAAGACCGAGTCGTCTGGCGGCACCTTCCATTACCTTTTGGCGGATTCCCCATACTTTAGCTTCATTCATCAATTGTGTGAGCGGTTTGCCAGAATCCAGTCCTTTGCGAATAATGATCAATGAGCGAATCTGTGTTGCAAGCGCTGTCAGAATAAATGGCACTGCTGTGCCCTCGCCTTGCAATCCTTTCAGTACGAGAATGTAGCGGGTGGTGTCTCCTGTCACCAACGCTTCCGACAATTTAAAAAGGTCATATCGTGCTACTTCTAATACTGCGTCTTTTACCTGTGTAAATGACAATATACCAGGCGGATAGAGTAGCGCTAGTTTCTTAATTTCCTGGTTAGCCGCAAGAAGATTTCCTTCTACTTTCTCAGCAAAAAATTGCAAAGTATTTGGGTCAGTTCTCTGTTCCTGCATACTTAGGCGCTGACTAATCCAAACTGGAAACTGTTCACGTTCTACTAAAGAAACTGGGATTATAGGCCCGATATTTTCAAGTACCTTAAACCACCTCGTCGCCCGCCCTTGCTTATCGATTCTGGGCAGGGTAACGAGCGTGACAGTATCTGACGGCAGTGAACTGCAATATTCCTCGATAGCTGCACTGCCTTCTTTTCCAGGCTTGCCAGAAGGAATACGCAGATCCATCACCCTTCGCTCTCCAAACAGAGACAAACTGTTACTGCTCATTCGTAGATCCGATCTGTTGAATTGATTGTCTATTGTAAAAATTTCGCGTTCGATATAACCAGTTTGGCGTGCCTTAGTGCGAATCAAGTCAGCGGCCTCAATGGCAAGCAGTGATTCATCCCCGAACACAGTATAAAGCGGTAAAAGTTGCTTTTGGAGATGCTGGGAAAGCTGAGTTGGATGGATGCGCATAGCTAGTATTTGCCGTAAAGAATTTTTTCCAATGCTATCTTTAAGGTATACAGAGGTTCTAGATTTCGATTATTTTCTCTTGAACAAGATATTACTGACGTTGTACTTTCTCCAATCTTCGCATAATCTGCTGGATAGCATCACTACGCATCTCCCTGACAAGCATCCTCTCCTCGGCTTGTTTTGCTAGAACCTGCGCATTTGAAAAGGGGATAATACGGCTTATATCAACCTCACTGGTAGGTATAAGTTCTCGTCCCTTTGCGTCAGTGAGGCGAAATGAAACACGATAATGCAATTGAAACTCAAGTACTCTACCGCCTCCAGAAATTGACGAGATATTCTTTGTCTCGCTTGCACTGATGATTTCCAATGTAGCTTCAGCGTCCTGTGACTTATCAATAACAAGAGTGCTGCTACCGCTCTGGATGTTGCGTTTAAGTTTTGGACCGATGAGATTTCCTTTCGGGGCAGAGATATACAGCGTTTCGAAAGGGAGCGAAGCTGTCCCACGCAGCTGAAAACCACAGGCCATGAGTAAAGAGCAGAGCACAACAAGCAACATTTCTTTCATGGTTTATCCTCAAGCCTAAATTGAGTTTTTATATCACAATATTTACTAACCGTCCTGGAACTACCACCACTCTCTTTACTACATGCCCAGCAACAAATTTTTGTATCTGGTCGTTGTCCAGTGCGATACGCTCGATGGCTGCACCTTCAGCATCTTTGACAACGCGTATCTGGCCGCGAAGTTTGCCATTGACCTGCACCACCATTTCAATTTCGTCTTGTACTAGCACCGCATCGTCTGCCTCTGGCCACGGTTGGTCAAGCAACTCAGTTCCTGGTTTGAGTTCTCGCCACAATGCATGGCAGATGTGGGGAACAATAGGAGAGAGCAGCAGCACGATACTCTCCAGTGCCTCTTGCATCAGACTACGGGCGGCTGTGTCGGAATCGTGAACTTTTGCGAGAGAGTTCATTAATTCCATTACAGCAGCAATTGCGGTGTTAAAAGTGTGGCGCCTTCCGAGGTCGTCGCCAACCTTTGCAACGGTATGATGCAATTGAAAGCGAAGCGATCTGAGCTCAGTAGAAAGGTCGTTGTTGATTCTGGGTTCAATTGTGCCCTGTTTCAGATGATTGTACACTTGCTTCCATAGCCGATTCAGAAAACGGAATGCACCATCTACTCCAGCATCCACCCATTCCAGCGTTTGTTCGGGCGGACTAGCAAACATTATGAACAGTCGTGCAGTGTCAGCGCCATATTTATCTATCAGTTTTTGTGGGTCAATACCATTATTTTTGGATTTCGACATAGTACCAACGCCCCCGAATTCTACAGGCTGACCATCCGTGCATAGAATTGCAGCACTACGTTTTCCTTGTTCGTCTGTCTGAATATCAACATCAGTCGGGTTGAAGTAAGTGATGCGCCCGGTTTCTGTTTTTCGAAAGAAAATTTCGTTCAAGACCATACCTTGGGTTAACAAATTGGCAAAAGGTTCGTCAAATTTTACCAATCCGAGATTGTGCATGACCTTGCTCCAAAAACGCGAATACAGCAGATGTAGAATAGCGTGCTCAATACCACCGATATATTGATCTACTGGCAGCCAATAATTTGCGCGTGCATCGGTTACGGTATTGTCTTGGTCGAAACATGCATAGCGAATGTAATACCAAGATGAATCGACAAAAGTATCCATGGTGTCTGTCTCACGCCTCGCAGGTTTGCCGCATTGGGGGCAGTCGCACGAGTAAAATGACGGTGTTTTTGCCAGTGGATTACCGGAACCATCTGGAACCAAATTTTCCGGTAATACTACTGGAAGTTGCTCATCCGGCACTGGTACGACACCACAAGTATCACAGTTAACAAGGGGGATCGGACAGCCCCAATAGCGTTGGCGAGAAATACCCCAATCACGCAAACGAAACTGGGTTTTCTTATCTCCCAAACCCAAAGCAGATAAATCAGAAGCGATAGCATCAACTGCGGTTTGAAATTTTAGGCCATCGTATTTACCGGAATTGGTGCACACTCCTTCCTTGGAGCTGTACCACTCTTTCCATTTCTCAATGCTGAATTCAAAATATGAGCCTGCTTGGGAGTTAACTGGTGCTGAAATAACTTGTTTAATAGGTAGGTTGTATTTCTTTGCGAATTCAAAATCACGTTCGTCGTGCGCAGGCACAGCCATCACCGCGCCTTCGCCATAGCCCGTCAGTACATAACTGGCAATCCATACTGGTAGCTTTGAACCAGTTAGCGGATGAACAACAAATAACCCTGTGGCCATGCCTTTCTTTTCCTGAGCAGCAAGTTTCTCTTCCATAGTGGTACTGTGCCTGCATTTTTCGATGAATGAAGCTAGATCTCGATTGTATTTTGCCGCGTGGAGCGCGATTGGATGCTCTGCTGCTACCGCAACGTAAGTTGCGCCCAGTAAGGTGTCGGCTCGGGTGGTGAAGACTTTTAGAGCTTGTGGTGTTTTGGATGCGGCATCGGCAGGGAAAGTAACACTCACGCCGAAACTTTTGCCAATCCAATTAACCTGCATAGTTTTTACACGTTCTGGCCAACCGGGCAATTTATCGAGATCACTGAGTAGTTCTTCGGCATATTGGGTAATACTGAGGTAGTAGCCGGGGATTTCTCGTTTTTCAATCAATGCTCCGGTACGCCAACCACGTCCGTCTACCACCTGCTCGTTGGCCAAAACAGTTTGATCTACTGGATCCCAGTTCACCACTTGAGTTTTTTTGTAGGCGATGCCTTTTTCTAGCATTCGAAGAAACAGCCATTGATTCCAGCGGTAGTAATTCGGCTTGCAGGTGGTGAGTTCCCGATTCCAGTCTATGGCTAGTCCTAAACTCTGTAACTGTTTGCGCATGTAGGCGATGTTGTCATAAGTCCACTGTGCGGGCGGTATTTTGTTTTGCATCGCCGCATTTTCTGCAGGCAGGCCAAAAGCATCCCAACCCATGGGTTGCAGCACGTTGCAACCCTGCATACGGTAATAACGTGACAGCACATCACCTATGGTGTAATTGCGCACATGTCCCATGTGCAGTTTTCCGGACGGGTAGGGGAACATCGAGAGGCAGTAATACTTTCGCTTGCCTGGAATTTCAGCAGCTTTGAAAGCGGCGGTTCTATCCCAGTAATGCTGTGCATCTAGTTCAATTTTCTGTGGGTTATATTTTTCTTGCATGCAATTGATTGCCGTTGAATGGCTAATTATAGCGTGAAGGACACTTGATTGCCGCTTTTACACGCATTTTTACCACCGTATATCATATGTGTAAAAATTACATTAGATTCAGAAACTGGCCAGTCATTTGGAGATTAATTACAATTTATAAAGTTTCATAAGTTATGTTTTATTTTCTTGCTCATCCAATAATAAAGGCCGTATCATAACAATAAAGATATCTGACTATTTCGCCATTAGGAGTTCTGTTAGGGTCTGCGAGTTTACGTGCAGTTTTTTGTTCGTACTATTTGTTACCACTGTTTCAGGAGAAATCTTGTATGTCACAAAACCATCCTGTTTTTGCTATCACTGGATCGTCTGGTGCCGGCACATCAACAGTCAAAAACAGTTTAGAGCATATTTTTCGTCGCGAAAAAATTAATGTTGTTGTGATAGAAGGTGACAGCTTTCATCGCTACGACCGTGATTCGATGAAAAAAGCCATAGCTAAATCGGAGAAAGAATACGGTCATCCCATCAGTCATTTTGGTCCTGAGGCCAACGAATTTAAGAAACTTGAAGCGCTCTTCAAGGAATACGGCAAGAGTGGAAGTGGTAAGACTCGTCTGTATTTACATAACGATAAAGAAGCTGCGTTTTACAAGCAAAAGGCAGGTACGTTCACCCCTTGGTCATCAATTGCCCATGGTTCTGATATGCTGTTTTATGAAGGTCTGCATGGCGGGGTAAAGAGCGATACTGCTGATGTCACCAAATATGTAGATTTACTGGTAGGAGTTGTTCCTATAGTTAATCTGGAATGGATTCAGAAGATCCATCGCGATATGAATGCGCGCGGTTATTCGGTGGAGGCAGTAACTCACACTATCTTGCGACGCATGCACGATTACGTGTATTACATTACCCCTCAGTTCTCGCGCACTCACATCAATTTTCAGAGGGTGCCGACTGTTGACACATCTAATCCATTTATCGCACGGGAAATTCCGATATTGGATGAGAGCTTCTTCGTGATTCGCTTCCGAGAGCCTAAAAACGTGGGCTTCCCTTATCTGCTTTCCATGATTCATGATTCCTTTATGTCGCGTCCGAATACTATTGTTGTTCCCGGTGGAAAAATGGGGCTGGCGATAGAGCTGATATTGGCGCCACTGATTCTTAATCTGGTGGCGAGGAGCAACAAGAGTAAGTAGCCAGGTCGGTTTTCTTGATAAGGAATACTCTAGCAAACTATGTTTCTACACGGATTGGTGAAGGCTGTATAATTTCTGTTTAGAATTTACCCCGGAAACAGTCCCTTTCCAATGTCTTCTCTACTTTCCGGTCTCAATACCGAGCAACTCAAAGCGGTCACTTTGCCACACCAGTCAGCCTTAGTACTGGCAGGTGCGGGTAGCGGCAAAACACTGGTACTTACTACCCGTATTGCGTATTTAATCCATTCTAGGCAGGTTAGTCCTCACAGTATAATAGCTGTCACTTTTACCAATAAAGCGGCAAAGGAAATGCGCACGCGCATTTCCAGCATGCTGCCAATTAATACGCAGGGCATGTGGATAGGTACTTTTCACGGTCTATGCAATCGTATGTTGCGCGCGCATTATCAGGATGCCGGATTACCACGAGTTTTCCAGATTCTTGATTCCGCTGATCAATTAGCGGTTATAAAGCGCACCCTGAAAGGTATCGGTGCAGACGACGAAAAATTTCCGCCACGCCAGGTTCAGTGGTTCATCAACAAAGCAAAAGAAGAGGGACTACGAGGATCCCAGGTCGAAGCCTACGATGATTTTACGCGTAAGATGGGCGAGTTCTATTTGATTTACGAGCAGCAATGTAACAAGGAAGGCATAGTAGATTTTGCTGAACTTTTACTGCGTTGTTACGAATTACTTACTCGCAATGAGATCCTGCGGAGTCATTATAGCGGGCGTTTCAGTCATATTCTAGTAGATGAGTTTCAGGATACCAGCCAACTGCAATACAAGTGGATTAAACTACTTGCTGGTGTAGGAGCCGCTGTATTTGTGGTGGGCGATGATGACCAAAGTATCTATGCGTTTCGTGGTGCCAATATCGGTAATATGAGGGATTTCGAGCAAGATTTTCGCATCTCAAAAATTATTAAACTGGAACAAAACTATCGCTCCCATGGCAACATACTGGACGCAGCTAATACATTGATACGCAACAATAGTGGACGTTTGGACAAAAACTTGTGGACTTCAGAAGGCCACGGTGAACCATTGAGAGTGTATAACGCACCAACTGATTTTGATGAGGCCGCGTTCATTGTTGAAGAGGTTAAATCGTTGCATGCTGAGGGAGTAGGGTTAACTCAGATAGCGATACTTTACCGTTCTAATGCGCAATCACGCGTGTTAGAACATGCCTTATTTAACGCTTCGCTGGCTTATCGTGTATATGGTGGTATGCGTTTCTTTGAGCGTCAGGAAATCAAGCATGTGCTGGCATACTTGCGGATGATTGTAAATCCCGATGACGATAATGCATTGTTACGGATTATCAACTTTCCTGTGCGCGGAATCGGCGCACGTAGCTTGGAACAGTTACAGGATGATGCCAAGCAGCAGGGGGGGAGCCTATGGCAAGCTGCGCTCGAGAAATATAGGAGTGGAGCCACCCCCATTCAGGACGCAGAAGACGTAGCTTCGGTTTTGCTTAGTATGAATAAAAAACTGGACAAACCAATGAAGGGAGTTAACAGTTTTGTAGTATTGATTGAGTCGATACAGCAAGTTTGCGTAGAGTTGTCATTGCCAGAAATCGTTGATCATGTTCTAGAGCATAGCGGACTTGTAGCACATTATCGCGCCGAGCGCGAAGGGGCTAACCGGCTGGAGAATCTGAACGAGTTGACCAATGCTGCCACCAGCTACATTCAAGAAGCTAGGGATGATAGTCTCGCGGCGTTTCTTGCACATGCATCGTTGGAAGCAGGGGAACACCTGAGTAGTGACAATCAGGATGTACTTCAATTAATGACTGTGCATTCTGCCAAGGGATTAGAGTTTCATAGCGTTTTTCTGAGTGGACTGGAGGAAGGTTTGTTTCCCCACGAGAACAGTCGCAACGAAGATGGTGGATTAGAGGAAGAGCGGCGTTTAATGTATGTGGCTTTAACCCGTGCTCGGCGACGGTTGTATCTAAGCTTTGCTCAAAACCGTATGCTGCATGGTCAAATTCGCTACAATATTCCATCACGCTTTCTGCAGGAAATTCCGGATAGCTTACTGAAGTGGTTACATCCTGTGCAAAAAAAAGTTATTAAGCAGCAGGTAACAAGAATCATGAGGCAAGAGTTAGGAACCACAAATCGAGAGCCTGGTATGCTGATTCAGAAGTCTAGACTTAGGATGCATGATCGCACATTAGGCATTCTAAACGCGGAGGCATCGCAGTGGTATGTAGGGCAGATCGTAACTCACGCTAAGTTCGGTACGGGCGTAATCGTCAATTGTGAAAGTGGTGGTGCAGACGCACGCGTTCAAGTTAAATTCAACCACGCTGGAATGAAATGGCTATCGCTGGAATATGCCAAACTGGTTTCCACCTGACTGAGAAAGTTTGGCAAAGAATCGACCGAATTATTCCGACTCGGGTGTATTAGCAAATATAGCCTTATAACTCGCATAAATCGAGGCAAACAACGTTGGTATTAGTATAAAAAATCCCAATCCATAGGGGATCGAGGCAATTATTGCCAGAACAATAAACGAGATTGCATAAATCTGAAGGGGTATGAAATTTGATAGGCAGCCAAAGAAGCTCAATCGCATGGCAGCAGATGGGGACATGTGATCAAACATTATCAACAACGGTGCAAACCAAGTAGCCATCATCAGTGGGACAGACAACGCAAGTACTACTAGGGCGGCGGATAACATATTACCTGAGACACGTTTCAGCTCATTTTCGTTAACCATCTCTCCCTCTAGCCATAAATCCATCAATGTGTCGCCTCCTACTAGCATGGCTATGCTGATGATGAGTATTTGTCCCACCAAATAAATTCCTCCCAAAGTGATCAGTGGAACAGGATTGGTCCGAAATCCTGCAAACAAATGACCAATTTCCAATTCCTCATCTTGTTCAAGAGCTTTGCATCCAAGCATCAAACCAGCTATAAACACCGGTGAAAGTAGTGTAAAAATAATTTGTCCTATTGTCTGGACGAATGAAAATGCGATGGCAATACTCAGCAAAGTACCACATAATATAATCCAGATTAGCGGACTACTACGGAATAGGTAGAAGCCATTCACGATCCACTGTAATCCTTGTTTTGCTCCAACTTGTTTTGCTTTCATCTCTTGGCATCTCCTATATACCTAGAGTGGACATTCGTTGTCCAACTTTGATCTAGTAGTTTACCGCTCAAACCCAAATTTGTGCCAGCCTGGACTGCGATACTAAATGACTTTCCAGTATATGCCTGAAATAGGTAGGATTTTTGGCATAAGTAAGTTCTCCAGCACGTGGTAAATGGTAGTCATATAGTCTTGATACCCAGAAGCGTAATGCTCCGGCGCGTAGCATCATCGGCCAGACATTACGTTCGGCAGAGGTAAGAGGACGTATGTAATGATAAGCTTGAAGCAGGGACAACATGTGGGCTTCGTTCAGTTTGCCGTTTTCGACCATACACCAGTCATTGACAGCAATAGCGAGATCGTACAACAGTACGTCGTTGCAAGCGAAGTAAAAATCGATCACGCCACCGACGGTGTTGTTGACGAATAGCACGTTGTCTCGGAACAGGTCTGCATGAATTACACCGCGCGGGAGATCTCCAAACCGGTACAGTGATTGGAAACGCATCTCTTCCTTAAGAATACTCGCCTGTACTACTGGTAGAAACCGTATGAGTGTGGGTGCTACGGTTTTCCACCACTTAGGTCCACGTGGATTGTTCATTTTCTCAGGAAAAGATAAACCGGACAAATGCATGTTTGCTAGTAATGTTCCCACTTGTGCGCATTGTGAAAGGGTGGGACATTCAAGCGGTTTTCCCGGCAAATAGGTAACGAGGCTTGCTGGCTTGCCATTTAGTTCACCCAAAAATTTATTGTCTAGACTAGCTATCGGGTTGGGACAGGGGACGCCATGGCACGACAGATGTACCATCAGGTTGAGGTAGTAGGGTAGCTCATAGGCAACGAGTTTCTCAAATAGCGTGAGAATGTATTTGCCGTGAGTGGTAGTGACGAAATAGTTCGTGTTTTCAATACCGGAAGAAATACCTTGCAAATTAATTAGCGTACCTAGGGAATAGCTTCTGAGCCAGGTAGAAAGTTGTTCTTGGGTAACGGTAGTGAAGACAGACATGAATAAGAAGTAATAAAGGTGCAAAAGCATGGGCTGGCGCGCTATTCTTTCTTGTCATTTATGGAAATTTAAAACTGGTATATCACCCACATTGGCGGGCGTATGCCATCTTCGAGAACGCCATCCCGGATGTATGTGCCATCGCCCGTATCGTCAATTAAATAATATGGAAAACCGATGCGTGGAGTAACCTTGATTACGTAGACCCTTCCATTCAGGCTGTATTCCTCAATTCTATCTTCCCCGCGTTTCTTGATGACGACCTGTGGTTCTTCTAGCAAGGGATCTTCAGCGTTGGGAGATTCTAACGGCAATTCTGGAAGTTCTGGTGGCAGAGGTGCTTCCTGCAAGTTACTAGGTTGAGTGGACTGCGCTGTCGCAGGCGCTGCCAGACTCAGTAGTAGCAATACAAGAAATATTAGATGCATAGAGGTCCCCTGATGGGTTAATTTATACATTCTATCGACACGTACTGTTATAGATTGAGTTGAACTTCTAATTCTGCTGCAGAAGGTTCGAAGCCACGGGTTTCGTAATACTGAAAAATTGCATTTACCACTTGACTAGGCTCATCTATTACTTGTATCAAGTCCATATCTTCCGCGGAGATCATATTCTCAGTTACCAGTGAGTGTCGGAACCAGCTAAGTATGCCACTCCAGAAATCCGAGCAAACCAGAATGATCGGCATTTTTCTGGTTTTTCCGGTTTGTACCAGCGTAAGTGCTTCCATCAGCTCGTCCAGCGTACCAAATCCACCAGGCATGACCACATAGGCGGTGGCAAATCTTATAAACATATATTTGCGCGTAAAAAAATGGCGAAAAGTCTGACTGATGTCCTGGTAGCTATTATTATGTTGTTCATTGGGAAGCTGGATATTTAGGCCGATACTAGGTGATTTTCCGAAATATGCCCCCTTATTTGTTGCTTCCATAATGCCAGGGCCACCACCAGAGATCACTGAGAAACCTGCATCAGACAATTGCAGCGCAATTTGTTCGGCTAGTTTATAGTGGGGATGGTCAGCGTGAGTACGCGCACTGCCAAAAATGCTAACTGCGGGTTTAATGGAATTAAGGCGCTCCGTTCCCTCAACAAATTCTGCCATAATTCCAAATACACGCCACGATTCCCGTGCTGCCCAGTTTTTTTCTAGGTAGTCAACGGTCATGTTGCTGGCTGGTTTATCTTGCTGGCTCATGAATAACCTTTAAAGAGTTTTATGAAAACACTGTTGTTAGTCGATGGCTCATCATACCTTTATCGCGCTTTTCATGCGCTACCTGATTTACGAAATCGCAATAATGAGCCAACTGGTGCGATCAGGGGCGTTATCAGCATGCTGCGTCGTTTACACAACGATTACCCAGTCGATTATAGCGCGTGTGTATTTGATGCAAAAGGCAAAACTTTCCGTGACGATTTGTACCCGGAGTACAAAGCACACCGCCCACCCATGCCAGACAATCTGGTAGCACAGATCACACCTCTATATGAATGTATACATGCTTTGGGGTGGCCGATGCTGATAATTGGAGGAGTGGAAGCAGACGACGTGATTGGTACGTTGGCAAAACAAGCTGAGCACGAAAAGATGCGTTGCGTGATTTCCACTGGTGATAAGGATATTGCGCAACTGGTAAATAAACAGGTAACACTGGTTAATACCATGAACAACGAAATTCTTGATGAGGCTGGTGTGCTTGCCAAGTTTGGTGTTACACCTGCAAGTATGCTTGACTATCTGGTGTTGGTGGGCGACAAGGTAGACAACATTCGAGGTGTGGAGAAAGTCGGACCTAAGACAGCGGTAAGATGGCTTAAGCAATATGGCACACTGGACAACCTCATCCTTCATGCTAAAGATATCGAAGGCGTGGTTGGGGAAAATTTGCGCAAAACATTCGACTGGTTTGAAAAATCGCGCAAACTACTCGCTATCAAGTGTGATGTGGTTCTACCAGTGAGTCTGCACAATCTTGGATTGCAACCACAAGATACGACAAAACTCATAGAACTTTATAAGCGGCTGGAATTCAGAACCTGGTTGCGAGAATTACAACAAGATACAAGTGTAGAACAGAAAAGTTCCAGTTTATCGGGAATAAACTATGCGCAATCCGCTGCTGAGTATCAGGAGATGGATACGAGTAGACAAACCCTTGTTGAAGTTGTTTCCACAGACTACCAAACCATACTAACCGAATCTCAACTGGATGAATGGATTGAATATATCAATAACGCATCCCTAGTTTCAGTCGATACTGAAACTACCGGACTAGATCCAATGCGTGCGAAACTTGTCGGTATATCGTTTTCTGTCGAACCTCATCGCGCTGCTTATTTGCCGCTTGCTCATTGTTATACCGATGTTCCACAACAACTGGCAATCAATCTTGTGTTAGATAAACTCAGATCTTGGCTGGAAGATCCCGACAAGCTCAAGCTCGGGCAGAACCTAAAGTACGACAAACACATTTTTGCTAATCATGGCATTGCCTTAAATGGAATCATGCATGATACGTTATTGCAATCCTATGTACTGGAATCTCATCGTTCACATGATCTGGATAATCTTGCGTTACGCCATCTGGACGTTAAAACCATTAGTTACGACGAGATTACTGGCAAAGGTGCCAGCAGAATCGGTTTTGACCAGGTGGACATAGAGCACGCCACGAAGTATGCGGCAGAGGATGCCGACATCACACTACAATTGCATCAACAGCTGTATTCACGAATTATGGGAGATACCAAGTTTGAATACGTTTATCGTACACTCGAGATGCCAGTGTTAGAGGTACTATTTAAAATGGAGTGCAACGGTGTACTGCTGGACATAAAGAAATTGGAAATCCAAAGTCGCGAACTGGGTGAGAAAATGCTTTCACTAGAGGAAAAGGCTTTTGTAATTGTTGGGCAACCATTTAATCTGAATTCTCCTAAACAAATCCAGGAAATATTGTTTGTCCGGCTCAAACTCCCTATAGTTAAGAAAACACCAAGCGGCACTCCATCCACAAATGAGGACGTGCTGCAACAATTAGCACTGGATTATCCTTTACCAAGAATCTTGCTTGATTATCGTAGTCTTGCCAAACTCAAATCTACTTACACCGATAAACTGCCGCGTATGGTAAATGCTGTCACTGGGCGGGTACATACTAATTATGCCCAGGCGGTTGCAGTGACTGGGCGGCTTGCCAGCAACGAACCCAATTTGCAAAACATTCCAATACGCACCGCTGAAGGTCGCCGTATTCGTGAAGCATTCATTGCGCCACCGGGGCATCATATTATTTCTGCCGATTATTCGCAGATTGAGTTACGCATCATGGCTCACATCTCAAAGGACACAGGATTACTTAAAGCTTTTACTTTAGGTACGGACATTCATCGTGCCACTGCTGCAGAAGTGTTTGGCGTGTCACTTGATGCGGTAGATAATGAGCAGCGACGTTACGCCAAAATTATCAACTTCGGCCTGATCTATGGCATGTCCGAATTCGGGCTTGCTTTGCAGCTGGGTATTACACGCACCGCCGCACGTGTCTACATGGATCGCTACTTTGCTCGTTACCCCGGCGTAGCGGACTATATGCAAAGTACCAGAGAAGATGCTAAAAAAACCGGCTACGTTGAAACCATATTTGGTCGCAGATTATGGTTACCGGAAATCAACAGTTCCAACGGTAATCGCAGACAAGCTGCAGAACGTGCTGCTATCAATGCACCCATGCAAGGCTCCGCGGCAGATATTATCAAGTTAGCTATGATTGCGGTATGTGATTGGTTGGCTCGAGAAAATCTATGTAGCAAACTTATTATGCAGGTCCACGACGAATTGGTGCTAGAGGTACCCGATGACGAGGTCGAAATAGTAAAACAAGAATTGCCACAGCTCATGGGAGGTGTTGCCAAACTGGACGTCTCGTTACTAGTGGAACTGGGGGTGGGATCAAATTGGGAGCGTGCACACTAATATACTAAGGACTATGGGGCATAAGGTAAATTATGTTGTGAAGATAAGAACAGCCATAGGATTCACACCCTGCTCCTTTTCATCCCTAACAAATGCTTTTTTATTTGCTAAAACAAGGGAAATTACCGTAAAATCACATACCTTTAGTTTTAGATTCTTATAGGTGGATTAGACATGGTCATTATTCGACTGGCGCGGGGTGGTGCCAAGAAGCGCCCGTTTTTCAATATGGTAGTAGCGGATTCTCGTAATGCCCGCGATGGCAAGTTCATTGAGCGCATTGGTTTCTATAATCCCAAGGCGACCAAAGGTGAAGAAGGATTGCGAGTGCGACTAGATCGTATTACTTATTGGCAGTCACAGGGTGCGCAGTTATCAGACACCGTAATAAGGCTTGTCAAGCAGTTTGGTGCAAAGCAAAAAACCGCAGAAAGTAACTAAGGTAAACGAAGCAGCTGAACCCATGGTAGTGATGGGGCGGATCGTTGGCTCCTTTGGCGTACTTGGCTGGGTTAAGGTTTTGCCCTACACCGAATTTGTGGATGGGTTGCTTGATTACCCTGTGTGGTGGGTGGGAAAGGGTGATGGAAAATGGCGTGAGGTGAAGGTTACCGAGTGTAATGTTCATGCCAAAATGTTAATTGCGGTGTTGGAGAAAAGTGCCGATCGTACTGCGGCGATGATGCTGAGAGGTATGCAGATCGCAATTCCTCGCAATCAGTTACCAGTATTATCAGATAGTGGTGAAGACGGTTATTACTGGTCAGATATGATTAACCTAAAAGTGGTCAATCTGCAGGGCGAAGAACTGGGAAACGTAGCCGGCTTACTGGAATCCGGTTCCAGTGATATTCTGCAAGTTCATAACCTGAAAGATGGTAAAAGTGAAAGGTTGATTCCCTTCGTCGATCAAGTAATCATGAAAGTAGATTTGGAAGCTCACCAGATTACTGTAGATTGGGGATTGGACTATTAGAGTGACGGACAATGGCTTTTGAATTTGACGTCATTACGTTATTTCCAGACATGTTCGATGCCATAACAAAACATGGTGTAACTGGTCGGGCGAAAGAAAACGAGTTTTACGGACTATACACGTGGAATCCACGCGACTTTACGGAGAATGTTTATCGCACGGTGGATGACCGTCCCTACGGAGGGGGGCCCGGGATGGTGATGTTGGCTGATCCACTGGAAAAAGCCGTTACTGCAGCCAAACTAAGGCAGACAGCAAGTGGAGTCAGTGAAATGAAAGTGATTTATCTTTCTCCCCAAGGCCGTCTTCTTGATCATGAATTAGTGAAGGAGTTAGGTCAGTTATCAGGGCTAGTACTAATTTCCGGTCGCTACGAAGGCGTGGATGACCGCCTGATAAAACGGCAGGTGGACGAGGAAGTTTCCATCGGTGAGTACGTACTTTCTGGCGGTGAGTTACCGGCAATGGTGTTGATAGACAGTATGGTGCGACAGATGCCAGGCGTGTTAGGCGATCCGGAATCAGCGAACCAGGACTCATTCGTGAATGGTTTGTTGGACTTTCCTCACTACACACGTCCTAAAGTCTATCAGGGTGATATCGTGCCGGAGGTATTGATGTCTGGGGACCCTGTTAGAATCAACCGCTGGCGTTTGCAGCAGGCGTTGGGTAGGACATGGCTCAGACGCCCGGATTTGTTGGCGTTGAGAATTAAACGAGGTATGACCGCTGAAGAAAATAAGTTATTGGAAGAGTTTAAGAAAGCTTATAAAGCTAATCAGAACAAAATGAATCAGGGCAAGGAGTAAAAATGAATCTGATTGAACAACTTGAAACAGATGAAATTAAACGCTTGAACAAAACTATACCGGACTTTTCTCCCGGAGACACCGTGATCGTTAACGTAAAAGTTGTTGAAGGTGAACGCAGTCGCATTCAAGCCTACGAAGGAGTGGTTATCGCCAAACGTAACCGCGGTCTCAACTCGGCTTTTACTGTGCGGAAAATATCCAGCGGAGAAGGTGTGGAGCGTACTTTCCAAACTTATTCACCATTGATTGCCAGTATAGAGATCAAACGCCGTGGAGACGTACGTCGCGCCAAGCTTTATTATCTTCGAGATCGTTCTGGCAAATCGGCGCGTATTCGGGAGAAGCTTCCAACACGCGCGGTAGCAAAAAAAGAAGCACCAAAAAAAGAACAAGCCTAAGATTCTAGCTGTGAACATGCTCACTGTAATGATTTGCTTTAGAAAGAAGTGGAGTAGTTGTAGTTTTTTTATCTAAGAAAATATAGTTGATTATAGTAAGTGTTGTAAGCCGGTTGGTGTGGTTTTACCACACCAACCCAAATTGAAATAAAGTCAGCCGTCAGCCTATTGGTTTCCTAGACCTGCAATTACATCAGCACCTAATTCTATTGATGCTGCTTCATTTGTTGCTTTTGTTCAATTTCCTGATACCAAATATTGTATATCTCATCCGGCCATATTGAAGTGATCCAAACTGTCACATCGTCGATTTCCTGATTGGTTAATTTATTATCCCATGCAGGCATACCTCCAATACCAGACGAGCTACCTTCGCGGATTATTTTTTTCAACGTATCGGATGAGTGGTGCCAAGTATGAGCGCTACCATTTAGAGGCGGTGGAGGATACTTGTTGTCTGCACCTTGATTACGCCAGTCGGGAGTAGATTCTCCGTTCGGCCCATGACAGGTAGCACAGTTTGTGTGATAAATAATCCCACCGCTCTTAACTTTCTCTGGATCCAGCGTGCGCATTACCATAGTCTGTGACTGTTGCTTCGGTTCGGCTATAGGTGGTGGCGTCTGCACGGTGGTGTCAGGTAAGGCCGATGAAGAAGTAGATGGAGCTAATATGGTATTAGGTATAGGCGGGAGCGGCTCACTGCAGCCGACAATGAATCCAGTTGCTATGCCTAGAAGCAGGAGATGGCAGCAGTGAAAAATAAAAAATGATTTTACATTGTTCATTTCAATCTCATAACTGACTTGTTTTTATCAGATGGGAGATGCCGGCTGTATACACTCACGTTTCCTTCTTTATTAATTAAAAGCACGTTATAGGGATTACTACGTGAACTCTCCATACCGGGAGAACCCATGGGCATTCCGGGGACAGCTAGGCCGATAGCACTGGGTCGCTCACTAAGAAATCGCTTAACGTCTCGCGCTGGTACGTGGCCCTCGATAACATAACCGTCAACGAGAGAAGTATGGCACGACCCGAGTGAGGGGGAAATGCCCGCACGTTTTCGCACTTCCTTGTTGCCTACGTTCCTGGTTTCCACTGTAAAACCATTGGCACGCATATGGTTGACCCATTTCTCACAGCATTTACAGGTTGGGCTTTTATAGACTTCAATCTTGGTTGCAGCTGCGTATGACATTACTCCGAATAGGGACGCGGCGAAGATGAACTTAGATAATAATGGGCGAGCTGATTTTTTCATTTAGTTGCTTTTTTTCCGTTGTCATGACTAGCTTCAGAAGAATAACTTGTCGAAATCAAGCCTATTGCTGAGGTAAATACGATATAAATCCTTTTTATAATATCATCCTATCAGTTGTTGCTGTTGGAAGCTTAGAAAAATTCAATTTTATAAGTAGATTTATTTACTCATTCGTACCAATTTGTATGCATACTTGCCATTACGCTAGGATGTCGGGTATTAGTTGTTCTTTAAGTTTAGTAATCATATTCTTGAGTTGTAGTATTCGTTTTTTCAGGCGTTTTAGTTGTAATTGGTCTGGGTAGGGATTTTCCGATAACTTAGTAATGACAACATCCAAGTCGTGATATTCGACTTGCATATCCATAATTCTGCATTTGATTGCCTCGATTTCTTGATCCATGGCTACTCCCTGTCATCAATATGTCAAAAAATCATAAACTCCCAATTTTTGGGATAGCGATGGTGCTGTGAAAGCACGGTCCTTGATCGTGAAAGTGGCACACGCGTTCTTCGTTACATCAAACATCGTTAAGATGATTTTTAGCTGATAGTATCAGGCAAAGTGGTGGGGGGGCAGCTAGAGTCATTCCTATGTGACGACAAGAAACGCTGCATGGCAGTGCTCATATTTCTTAGTAATCGATATTGATGGCGAACTACAATAAGTCAGAACAGCTGGTAAATTTCCCGCTGCAATCCCGTCATAAGCATCAGCAATAACTGAATGATCACTAGTATAAACAGTGGTGATAGATCGATGTTACCAATAGGTGGGATACGTTCACGGAAAATTCTGAGGAATGGTCTGGTGAAGTCATCAAGCAAGGAAGCTATGGGACTATGCGGGCTGAACCAAGAGAGTAAGGCCTGCGCGATTACTGCTATCATAACAATGTGGAAAGTCATCTTGATGATTTCTACAAATGCTAGCAGCATAAGTCCCATAGTCGCTGTGCCTATGGTAGAACTGTAATTATAACCCTGAAGTTTGTGTATTCCTGTCAGTAGAATAAATTGAGTAAGCCACGCTAACAGAAGCGTGGAAAGATCCATACCCCGCAGGCCTGGGATCACTCGGCGCGTAGGGCGGACGACAAAATCGGTGAGGGCGACGAGAAATTGTGATAGCGGATTACGGTAAGGTGTGTGCATTAGTTGCATATAAAAGCGCAGTAGCAGTGCAAGAGAGAATAACCCTAGCAATGTGTTGAGTATAAAGATAATAATTTGATTAAGCACATATTTTCCTAGTACGCAAGAATCTGTATCTGAAGATTACTTGTTGGTGAATTCGTCGCCAAGTTCGCGAGAGCGTTTATTTGACGCATGAATAGCACGTATGATTTTCTTATTAATTTCATCATTTTCCATAGTCTGTATCGCGTGCTCGGTAGTGCCATTCTTTGAAGTCACCTTGGCACGTAGCGTGGTGACATCTTCGTTGCTCTGGCTCGCTAGTTTTGCCGCACCAAGAAAAGTTTCCAGGCTCAACCGGCGAGCCTGGGTTTCATTGAAACCTAGTTCCCGCCCGGCTTGCTGCATTGCTTCGATGAAATAGAAGACATAAGCGGGACCGCTACCGGACACGGCGGTGACTGCGTCCAACAACTCTTCGCGTTCAAACCATAGCACAGAGCCCACCGCTGTTAGTATGGTCTCTGCATTTTGTTTTTCCTTTGTATTTACTTCGGGCAGAGCAAAAAGTCCAGTGACCGCCGCGTGGATCAGCGCAGGTGTGTTGGGCATGGCTCGTATCACACGTGTATAGTCGCCTAACCAGCGGCAAATTTCCGTAGTTCGGATACCGGCAACAATAGAAATAACCAAATTCGTTTTGAGGAGCGGTGCAAGTTCCTGTGCCACGGATGAAAGCTGTTGTGGTTTTACAGCAAGCAAGATAACGTTGCTACCAACCATTCCATCGGAAAGTTCTGCCGCCACTGTTACCCTAAACTTGCGGTTTATTTTCTCACGGACTTCAGTATTTATTTCTACCACACGTATTTGCGTAGCTGAGTAGCCTTGTTGTAACAGTCCACCGATCAAAGCGGTAGCCATGTTACCTCCGCCGATGAAGGTTATATTCATATAAACCCTTTGATTGTGGAAGTTTGTAAACCCAAATGATATACCAAGCTAGGATATTTCATGGATTTGATCGTCGGGAGTATCTGTAAGGCGTTTTCAGAATCTTTGGACTCTCGATGGTAGTTTGGTTTGCGGAAAATGATCTGCTGCAGTGGTTAATTGATACTCTATAAAACCGGAAGGGGTGCAGCATGGTGGTCTTCAACTTAAATGGGGCATTCTCACAACAGTCAAAATGGGACGTATGTATACAGATTATATCTCTAACTACACAGGAGCGTATTAGCTATTATCTTCGTAGGTACCTGTGCCTAAATGAGTACGTCTGTGTAAAAAATATAGAAATCTGGACACAACTCTTTCGTGACACTTGCAGACAAAAGTTTCTCCCGAATCTGGCGCCATTTTAGCAATTTTGTTTATTTCTGACAGCCTGGGCAATAAAAACTTGAGCGTTGTCCTTGCTTGATTTGCCTGATAGCAGCTCCACATTTTTGGCAGGGCTCTCCTGTGCGTTTATACACCCAATGCTGTTGTTGGAAATAGCCAGGGCTACTATCGCTATTGACGAAATTGCGTAGACTGCTACCACCTGCGTTGATGGCAAGTCTGAGCGTTTTCTTTACAGCACGAACCAGCTTATCATAGCGATTTATGCCAATTCTGCCTGCAGCGATTCTGGGATTGATGCCGGCGTGGAACAGAGATTCACTAGCGTAAATGTTGCCGACACCGACAACAATACGGCTGTTCATTAGAGTTTCCTTAATGCTAGTGCTACGGCCACGAGTCTTTTTGTACAGAAAATTCCCGCTAAATGTTGCAGTAAGTGGCTCAGGGCCAAGATGGGCCAGCAGTGGGTGGCGCATGACATCACTGGTTGTCCACAAAACTGCACCAAAGCGTCGTGGGTCTCTTAAGCGTAAAATCATACCACTATCCAAAATTAGGTCGAAATGATCGTGTTTCTGTGGCGGTGTCCTGGGAGCTAGTATTAGCAGGCTGCCTGACATTCCTAAGTGCAGAATCAGCGTACCTTTACCACAATCGAGCAGGAGATATTTTCCACGTCGTGTTACCTTGTGGATTTCCAGCCCAGCTAATATCTTTTTTAGATTGTTAGGGATCGGCCAGCGTAAACATGGATTTCGTATCATTACGCTAGTGATGCGTTGTCTCACTAGATGGGGTTCAATGCCTCGACAAACCACTTCAACTTCTGGTAATTCAGGCATCTTTACCCCTATAAATCAGAATTCATCATGATATGGTATTGTCAAACCAGCATTTTGTGTTTATATGTTAATTATATGCGATTCCCTAAAACTTCTATTCTGTTAAAAATTAGATGCTGGTTTATTTAATTCAGCACGCTGAATTTATAGAGGATAGTGTTATTTAGATTCATTTTCTTTTTCGTCTCCACCATACAGCTACCCCACATACCACAAAAAAGAGTGGAAGAACGATAAGGAAGCCAGTAGCAATTATGGCCAAAGCGGACTTGCTCATGGTCAGATTACTGTCAAGCGTGGCACGGGGTTGGATTGTAATGAGGTTTTCATCGTCTACGAGCCAGTTGATGAGATTGATGCCGAAGCCTAGATTGCTGCCGTTACCTATATAACTATTAGCTAGAAAATGCCCGCTACCGATTATCGCGACGTGCTGTTCGCGGTCTTGCAAAGTGCGGCTGAGTGCGGCAGCGATGCTTACCGGGCCGGCTACTTCATGCGTTTTATCAAAAGTAACATTGCTCCCCAGCTTACCTGTTTCTACCCATCCGTTTTGCGCAACCTCTACCAACGAAACACTGTTCCATTCCTTACTTTCGTTTAAACTTATCTGGCGTGCAAAGGGAAAAACTGTGATGCTGTTGAAATTACGTGTGACTGGATGTTGTCCATAATTTGCGCCCAAAGCGAAGGTAATAGGCGCTTTTAATTGTTGTGCTTGAGGATCAACAACTATGCCCGGTGTGAGCGTTAAACCTAATTTATCCGCCAACGGTTGCAGGCCACGTAAAGACTCTTGGTCGATTAGCCACAATAGGTTGCCACCGCGAGCAACGTACGCAAGTATTTTGTCCACTTCACCTTTTAGTAAGTCCACCTGTGGTGAGGCAATAATGAGCACACTTGTGTTGACTGGTACGTCTTGAGCAATAGCTAGATTAAGCGCGGAAGTTTTAAAACCTATCATAGACAACTGTTTTCCAAATTCTCCCAGGTCATGATTAGCACGACCATCGAGTCTGCGTTCGCCATGGCCACTAAGGTCCATTACCAGTTTTTCACCAGAACGAACTAGGCGTATCAGTAAATTAGTAAATACCTGTTCATTGACTATAGTTAAATGTTTGCTTCGACCATTGAAAGTTACTATCATTTCACCGTTAACCTTGATTCCTGCCTCCTGAGTGATTTTCGGGTGCTCTGTGGGATCAATAAATGTGAGTGTAAAATCAGGCTTAATGCGTTGATAAAGTGCAAGGAAGTCACTTATGATCTTGCGAATATCTCCTAACCGTGCATCCTGAGCCGTGGCATAGACAGTGACGGTAACTGGACCATCCATATTTTGCAGTACCTCTACGCTCGCTTGGTTCAGAGTATTACGTCCGTTCTGGCTGATATCCCACTGAATGCTGTTTTCTCGTCCTAGATAACCCAGCAAACCTACCAATAGTAATAGTAGTAAAACAAACAGACCATTTTGTATTAATAGGCGAAGACGTAACTTTTTGTTTATCGTAATCACTCGTATACGCTTATCCAATATTCAACCACGTATGCGCTCTCCATCTAACCTGCGGATAGACAGTACTAAAAAGGTAAGTGTAAACAACACAAAATATGCAATATCAAAAGTGTCAATTATGCCGCGATTAAAATTTTCATAATGCTTAAGAAGAGAAAAGTCTTGCGCTATGCTGTCTATGTTATTCGTAGTAATGTCTACTGCCCATAGTACCAGCAGTGCGCCCAGCGCACCTGCAGCAGCAATCGACGGCTGTGCGGTGAGGCAGGACATATATAACCCCAGTGAGGCGAAACAAGCGGCTATCAGAAACAGACCAGCGATGTTACTCAACAATAAGCCGAAATCTAACATACTGCCTGACAACAGCGAGATCGATAGCGCTACAACCAGGGAGATTTCTACAGAGAAGAAAATCATCAGACCTAGAAATTTACCCAAAACGATATCAGTCATAGAAATCGGTGCAGAAATGAGAAAAATCATGGTGTGATTACGGCGTTCCTCGGCAATGAGTCGCATGGTCAGAAGTGGGGTAGCGATCAGCAACACTACTGCAGTTGTGGCGAATAATGGTGCAACTATAATTTCTGTCACCCCTGGCGGATTGGAGATTTGTACTAGTTGTGATTGCATTTCAAGAAAGGTGTCGAGGCGACCAAGAAAGATCCATGCCAAAACCAACTGCATCAGAGCGAGCAGCGTCCAGGCAAGCGGTGAAGCAAATAGAGTTCTTAATTCTTTATGAGCTATAATTAAAATCATAGCATTAAAGGTTTACTAAGGTTTCGTTGTTCAGGGTAAGTTGCGCGAACATTTCTTCTAGGCTGATTCCTTTTTGTTTTAGTCCAAATAGCGTGTCATTAAACACCGTCTTCCCTTGGTGAATGATCTGCACCCGATCACACACACTTTCAACCTCTGGTAGGATGTGAGTGGAGAGAATCACACTGTGCTTTGTGCCAAGTTCACGGATGAGGGAAAGAATTTCTCGCATCTGATTAGGGTCTAGCCCTATTGTTGGTTCGTCAAGGATGATCACATCGGGATCATGAATAATCGCTTGAGCAATCCCGACTCGTTGTTTATACCCCTTCGACAGAGAGCCGATTAAATGTTTACCAGTATCTTTCAGCCCGCAGTGTAGCTTGACCTCATCCAGTGCAGAATATATTTTAATGCTGCTGACCCGATGTAACTTTGCGGCGAGTCGTAAGTATTCGTTTACTGTTAATTCTTGGTAAAGAGGTGGTGTTTCGGGCAGATATCCGATGTGTATCTTGGCGTTACGTGGCTTGTCTAATAAATCTATACCACAAATCTCCACACTACCACTGCTGGGAGCAAGATTTCCAGTAAGCATACGCATGGTGGTAGTTTTGCCAGCACCATTAGGGCCAAGGAATCCAAGTACTTCGCCACGTTTCAACTCCAGATTGATTTCCCGGACAGCAGTATAGGTACCGAAGTCTCGCCTTAGGCTATGGGCAGAGATGGTGAGTATAGAATCTTTTTCAGTCATAAGGACATAAAATTCTGTGAGCACTAATTTGCAAACAACCGTTATGTGGCATAGATGTCTATCTTAATTCATTTTTAATTATCAGTGGGTTAACTTGGAACTTTAAACTTGAAGTAATGCTCATTAAAAGTGAAAAATCGTATTGAAACCTTTACGCTTATCGGTAGTCTACTTGTGATGAGTGCAAAATATACCTAATATATGGGCTAAATTGAAGCCTACCTTTGTACTTTACAACTTTAAATTAGAATCTTGTCTGTATTTATTCATGAATCTTAAACTTTTTGGCGTGTTGTTGCCCCTTTGTCTTGTTGCATGTGCACAGATCCCAGGCAAAGCTGTGGTCGAGGTAGATAAGCTGGAGGAGCAAAGCGAAACCGGACAGCTAGAATTACCCAAACAGGATTTGACCGCTTCCATGTTGTTTGATTTCTTGTTGGGGGAGACAGCTTTGCAGCGCGGCGATACAGAGATCGCTACGGAGAGTTATCTCAGGCTGGCAAAGACCACCCACGACCCACGTGTTGCTCAGCGTGCTACCGAGGTGGCACTTCTCTCACATAAACCCGTGCAGGCACTGACTGCAGCAAGGATTTGGGTGGAACTTGACCCAAATTCGGTAATCGCACATCAAACTATAGCGTCGGTGTTGGTGGATGCTGGTAGACTGAACGAAGCTCGGCCTCACTTGGACAAATTGCTAGCTATGGAAGGCAATGTTAGTAAGTTTTTCATGCAGTTGAACAATCTCTTGGCACGTAATATCGATAAGACTGAAACACTTGAATTGGTGCAACAGTTTGCTAAACCTTATCCTAAGTTGCCAGAAGCTCATTTCGCCGTGTCCCGGGCGGCATTGTTCGCAAATCAGTTTAATATTGCGCAGCAACAGATGAAGCTCGTATTGACTTTGCGTCCGGATTGGGAGATGGCTGCAATTTTTTACGGGCGAGTACTGCGTCGTATCTCCAGCACTAGCGCCATAGAATTTTATGAGGGCTATCTCAAGACTTATCCCAAGGCCAACAAAACACGTATCACTTTTGCCCGGATGCTGGTAATAGAGAAAAATTACACCAAAGCCCGCAGCCAGTTTCAACAACTTCTAACTGAGAATCCAGAAAATGCCAATGTTTCTCTGGCAGTGGGGTTACTGTCTATGGAGATGAATGACCTCGACGCTGCTGAGGAAAATTTCAAAGAAGCGATAGAGTTTGGTTATAAAGATTTAAATACGATACGTTTTTATCTTGCTAGAATTTATGAGAAAACTCAGCGTATCGATACCGCTATGGAGTGGTATTATTCAGTGGACAGAGGCAATCAATTTCTTCCGGCGCAAATTAGATACGCTTTCTTGCTTTCCAAGCAAGGAAAGTTGAGTGAGGCCCGCAAGCACTTACAGCAACTACCAGTCAAGAATGATCAGCAGCGTGCTTATCTGATAGTCACCGAGGCAGAATTTCTGCGTGAAGCAGGTTCGCATCAGAAGGTGTTTTATTTACTTAGTAGTGGACTAGAAAAATTACCTGATTATCCTGAATTACTCTACGATCGCGCTATGGCCGCTGAAAAAATCGGCAAACATGATATTTTGGAAAAAGATTTACGTAAACTAATTCAGTTAAAGCCAGACCATGCTCACGCCCACAATGCGCTCGGCTATAGCTTTGCAGAACGTAGCAACCGTTTGCCGGAAGCGCTGGAGTTGATCGAAAAAGCAATTAAACTTTCTCCTGAGGACCCATACATCATAGACAGTTTGGGCTGGGTGCATTACCGCATGGGTAATCTTAATAAAGGAGTTGGTTATCTGAAGCAAGCGTTCGTGATTAAGCCCGATCCGGAAATCGCAGCTCATTTGGGCGAGGTTCTGTGGATGCAGGGAACGAAGGAAGAGGCGAAAGAGGTTTGGCGTTCTACCATCAAAAGCCATCCAGGCAACGAAGTGTTGCTCAATACCATGAAGAAATTCATGCCTTAGTGTGGCATCTGGAAAATGATAAACCATTCTGGTGGGAGGCATCTTTTGTATAAGGTGTGGATGCCAGAATTTGGTGGAATAAGATTCTTTTTTCTGCTCTATCAGTTGATCCTTTGTATGTTTTCTTTGCTTGTTGGTTGTGTCTCATTTGCCCCTAGGGCTACCGTTGTGAACACTATTGTAATTGAGCCAGTAGCAGACGTGGCCTCCGTCAATTTTGAACTCATGGGGAGGGTCTCAGCAAAAAATAGGGAGCATGGTTTTTCCGGTGGGGTACGCTGGCGTCATACCAACGAAGATGATGAAATTCACTTTCTCTCTCCATTTGGGCAGATTGTGGCGCAAATTCAGCGCAATCAAGATGTTGTTTTACTTACAACCTCGGAACAGAAGATTTACCGTGCTACTGATGTAGAAAATCTAACTGAACAAGTGTTAGGTTGGCGTTTACCCCTATTGGGCTTGCAATACTGGGTACGCGGCGTGAACTCACCTACAACGAAGTCGGAGATAGATCTGGATATAGATGGGCGTATTATAGCCATACGGCAGGATGGCTGGGAGATTGTATATTCAAGTTATTTTCCATCGCAATTAATACAAGCTCCACGCCCTAGAGCGTTAGTGCTTAAACGCAGTGATATTAAAATTAAATTAGTAATAGATAACTGGGAGACTGAATAGCTAACTGCTAAATGAAGTGAACGTTAATTCAATGGCCAAACTCACTTGCTCTGCTCCTGCTAAACTTAATTTGTTCCTGCATGTAATAGGTCGTAGAAAGGACGGCTACCATCTGTTGCAAACAGTTTTTCGTTTGCTTGATTTTTCTGATCAGTTAAGCTTCATCGTTCGGGAAGATGGCGAGATCAAATTACATACCCCTACTTCCGGAGTACCAGTTGAGAAAGATTTGTGCACCGGTGCCGCGAAGTTGTTGCAGCAGGAAAGTGGAATTCCTCTTGGTGTAGAAATATTCCTGGAAAAACGTATTCCATTGGGCGGTGGGCTTGGTGGAGGTAGTTCGGATGCGGCAACTACGCTTTTGGCGCTCAATCGCCTGTGGGATTTGGATTGGAGTAGGGAAAGCCTAATGAAGTTGGGCCTTAGTCTGGGGGCAGATGTGCCTGTGTTCATATTTGGTGAGAATGCCTTTGCCGAAGGGATAGGTGAAAAGCTCGTACCTATCGCGTTGCTACCGGCCTGGTATCTGATTCTGGCGCCACCTGTGCGAGTGTCCACAGCAGAGATTTTTGCCAGTAAAGAATTGACACGAAACACAACTCCGGTCAAAATACCGCCCTTTTCTGTCGGGCACGGACAGAATGATTTAGAGTCGGTGGTATGCTTAGCATATCCCGAGGTAGCGCATCACCTGGAATGGCTCAAACAGCTCGATAGCGCTACGATGGTGGCTATGACCGGTTCTGGTTCTTGTGTGTTCGCCGAATTTGCTACGGAGTCGGCAGCACGAATGGCACTTGCAAAAGTTCCTATCGATATGAGTGGTTTTGTGGTGCAGGGATTGGATCGGCATCCCATGCAAGATTTTTCGAGACAGTAATTTGTAATTATGGGGAGTCGCCAAGTGGCAAGGCACTGGGTTTTGATCCCAGCATTCGTAGGTTCGATCCCTACCTCCCCAGCCATATATACTAGGGACTAATTGAGTGGTTTTGTGGTGCAGGGATTGGATCGGCATTCCGTGAAGATTTTGCGAGACAGTAATTCATAATTCTGGGGAGTCGCCAAGTGGTAAGGCACTGGGTTCTGATCCCAGCATTCGTAGGTTCGATCCCTACCTCCCTAGCCATATATAATGTGGGGATTAATGTCCCGGCTACTTTTCGATATGATGTTATAAGGAGTTACTTTTGTTTCCCAGTATCTAGTCTATATCTATGTCTTACGATAGCCTAATGGTTTTTACCGGTACCGCCAACCCTAAGCTGGCTCAGGATGTGGTGCGTCATCTTAACATCCGCCTGGGACGTGCAACGGTCGGCCGTTTTAGCGACAGTGAGATAATGGTGGAGATCCTTGAGAACGTGCGCGGCAAGGACGTGTTTGTGTTGCAGTCTACTTGCATGCCTTCGAACGATAATTTAATGGAAGTTTTGGTAATGGTGGATGCATTAAAGCGTGCTTCTGCTGGGCGTATTACTGCAGCAATTCCTTATTTTGGCTATGCACGTCAGGATAGAAGGCCACGTTCAGTACGGGTGCCAATTACTGCAAAAGTAGTGGCGGATATGCTAACTACTGTTGGAATCGATAGACTGTTGACTATGGATTTACACTCAGATCAGATTCAAGGGTTCTTTGATATTTCAGTGGACAATATCTACGGTATGCCGATTCTGCTAGGTGATGTATGGAAGTGTGATTACCAGAATTTAGTAGTGGTTTCGCCCGATGTAGGTGGTGTGGTGCGAGCCAGGGAAATGGCGAAGCGCCTAGAATGTGATCTAGCGATTATAGACAAGCGCCGTCCTAAGCCCAATGTGGCCAAGGTAATGAACATTATCGGTGAAGTTAAAGGACGCACTTGCGTTATTATGGATGATATGGTGGACACTGCTAATACTTTGTGTGCGGGAGCTATGGCATTGAAAGAAGAGGGCGCACAGAGTGTGGTAGCTTACTGTACTCACCCGGTACTTTCAGGTGAAGCTGTGAAGCGTATTGAAAATTCTGCGCTAGACAAGTTAGTAGTTACAGACACCATTCCCTTGCGTGACGATGCGAAGGCTTGTGACCGCATTCAACAATTGAGCGTGGCGAGTTTGCTGGCAGAAACGATGTTAAGGATTAGTAATGAGGATTCAGTGAGTTCGTTATTCATGGATTGAGGGTGGAGAGATATCTTTTTTACTTGGATCATCTGTTCGTGGGCAATCCTATTTCGGAGAAGTAAATGAAAATCGAAATCAGCGCGAATAAGCGTACGTTACAGGGCAAAGGTGCGAGTCGCCGACTGCGTGGTCGCGGGAAGGTTCCGGGAATCATCTACGGCGGAGAAAATCCAGCGCAAGCAATTGAGCTTGATCACAACAACCTATATCACAAGCTCAAGTTAGAAGCTTTTCATGCTTCCATTCTGTCCATTGACTTGGGAGGGGAAAAAGAGCAGGTATTTTTACGCGATCTTCAGATGCACCCGTATAAGTTGCAGGTGCTGCATATAGACTTCCAGCGGGTTGACAAGAATAAGAAGATACATATGAAGGTGCCGCTACACTTTGTCAATGCTGAGGTTTCACCTGGAGTAAAAGTATCTGGTGGTATCGTCAGCCACGTACTCACTGAACTAGATATTTCCTGTCTACCGAAAGATTTACCTGAATTTATTCAGGTAGATTTGACTGAGTTGTCTACCAATAATCCAGTGCACCTGAGTAACTTAAAGATGCCTCATGGAGTGGAAATGCCTGC
>SMVB01400571.1_pt1 | contig 60364 bp, 54 predicted proteins | sample 2456461 | NCBI WGS metagenome assembly SMVB01 (sample SAMN11095934, study PRJNA526329) | marine sediment metagenome | biome: Marine sediment; feature: Surficial sediment; material: Deep marine sediment; isolation source: Hadal surficial sediment | place: Pacific Ocean | collected 2014-05 | depth...
CGCTGGCGACGGGCGACTGGGCCAACTGGTCGATCGCCGGAATGTTGGGCGCAACCGCCGGTGAGGGAGCGCTCGGCAGCGTTCGCCTGTTCCAGCTCAACTGGTTCGATCTCATCGGCCACATCGTTTCGGACTACATGCTGCCGATCGGCGGCTTGTTTGTTTGCCTGCTGGTCGGCTGGTTCTGGGACCGCGCCACCGTGGTGGCCGAGGCCGAGGTGGGCAGCCGGGGCTTCAAGGCCGTGACGTTGTGGGTGAACCTGCTTCGATACGTTGGCCCGGTCGTCGTCGGCGAGGTATTGCTGCTCGGGATTCTTGCCGAGTTTCCGGCGGAATATTTCCCCCGCATCGCCGCTGGCGTCGACGTGCTCCATAACTGGTTCATCGGTCTCGACGTCCTCGTCGCGGTCGCGGTGATTATCGGCAGCCTCGTGGCCGGCGACGATAGCTCGGCCGAGGCCGCCTAGCCCGCGGGCCGGCGGCGCGGCTGGGCGGGGAGCGTCAGCGGTGAACTGGATCGTCGAGCCCGCCCGCCGTCTCGGTGGCGACGTGGTTGTGCCGGGCGACAAGTCGATCTCGCACCGGGTGGTGCTGCTCGCCGCGATTGCCGACGGCGAGAGCGCTGTTACGGGGCTCGCTGACGGCGAGGACGTCGCTTCCAGCGTGGCGGCGATGCGGGCGCTCGGCGTCGAGGTTGGCCATGACGGCACGCACCTACGGATTCTCGGCCGCGGCTTCGACGGGCTGCGGCCGGCGGGCGAGCCGATCGACTGCGGCAACAGCGGGACCACGATGCGCCTGCTCTCCGGCCTGCTTGCAGGCCAGCGCTTTACAACGACGCTCACCGGTGATGCCTCGCTACGCCGGCGTCCCATGCGTCGCGTCGCCGATCCGCTGCTCGCCATGGGGGCGTCGGTACACACCAGCCGCGCCGGGACGGCGCCGCTCGAGATCGTTGGCGCCGGCCGTTTGCGGGCGGTCACGTTTCGGCCCGAAGTTGCGTCGGCGCAGGTAAAATCGTGCGTCTTGCTGGCCGGCCTCTACGCCGACGGCCCGACCACGGTGGCGGAGAGCGTCGTTACGCGCGACCACACCGAGCGTCTGCTGGCCGCCATGGGCGCAGACGTTCGGACCGTTAGCGCCGGGGCGGGCGTGAGCGTGACAATCGATCCGGACCGCCGGCTGGGTGTCATCGGCGGGCGACTTCCCGGAGACATGTCGTCGGCAGCGTACTGGCTGGTGGCGGCAACGCTATTGGAGGGCAGCCGGTTGCGGTTGCCGGGGGTCGGTATGAACCCGACCCGCACCGCGATCGTCGACCTGATGATCGATTGGGGAGCGGACATCGTAATCGAGCGAACCGATGACTGGTGCGGCGAACCGGTCGCCAACCTGACGATCCATGGTGTTGGTGGGGCGCTGACCGGCGGGGTGATCGATGCGGATATGGTTCCCGGCCTCATCGACGAGTTGCCGTTGATCGCCGCCCTCGGCGCGTTGACCAGCGACGGAGTGGAGATTCGCGGCGCCACGGAGCTTCGTGCGAAGGAAAGCGATCGTATCGCCACGACGACGGCGGCGCTGCGCGCTCTGGGCGTCAGCGTCGACGAATATCCCGACGGCTTGGCGGTCGCCGGCGGCCAGACCATGGGCTCCGGCAGCGTCGATGCGGCGGGCGACCACCGCATCGCGCTGGCGCTGGCCGCGGTCGGGCTGGCAGCTCGCGGACCCGTGACGATCGAGAATGCGCAATCGATGGCGGTCTCGTACCCGGGTTTCTTCACGGCGCTCGAGTCGGTGGTCGAGCGATGAGCGTGCCGATCCGCGCCGTGTTGGGGGGCGGCCGGCCGCAGGTTCACCTGACCGGGTTCATGGGCAGCGGCAAGAGTACGGTGGGCCGGCTGGTGGCGCGTCGATTGCTATGGAACTTTCTCGACCTCGATGCGATCATCCAACGACATGAGGGGCGCCCTGTGGATCGCATTTTTGCGGAGTCCGGCGGGCCACACTTCCGGGAAGTCGAGCGCCACGTCCTGCGCCAGGTCGTGTCGAAGCCGGCGACGGTCGTCGCCCTCGGCGGCGGCACGCTGATCGACCGGGACAACCAGGCCTTGTGCCGCGAGCGCGCCGCCGTGGTGTGGCTCCAGTGCCCGCTCGAGGTGCTCGAGCAGCGCCTGCACGACGATACCACCGTGCGCCCGCTGTGGGGTGACGGGGCGGCGCTGCAAGCGCGCTTCGACGAGCGTCGCGCCGGCTATGAGGACGCAGAGTACCGCGTTGATGCCGATGCGGCGGCGGAGCAGGTGGCAGAGGGCATCGCAAAGATGCTGGCGGCGAGCAAGCGCGAGGGTCAGTAGGCCTTGGCGAAAATCGCCACGTGCTTGGCGGGCTTGTCGCAAAACAGGCAATCGCCTTCGGGTTCACGATCGGTGAGGAGGCAGCGGAGCGTCGCCGATGTTTCTTCCTGGATGCGCTTGGTCTCGGTTTCCTCGTCGCCGCACCAGGGTGCCTCGATGAAGCCGCGGGGGCCGGCCATGATTTCCTTGAAGGCGTCGTAGTCGGAGGCGACGCGGGTGTTCTCGGCGAGGAAGGCGCTGGCGCGCTCGAACAGACCGGCCTGGATCGATTCGAGTAGCTCGGCCACGGCCTGGGTCACCGTTTCGAGCGCAACGAACACCTTCTCGCGGTTGTCGCGGCGGACCAGAACCGTCTGGCCCTTGGTGACGTCACGAGGGCCGATTTCGGCGCGCAACGGCACGCCCCGCAGCTCCCATTCGTTGTACTTCCAGCCGGGCGTATGCTCCTCGCGATCGTCGAGATGGGTGCGAATTCCGGCGGCGGCCAGCATATCCTGTAACGCTCGGGCGGCGGGCAGGACGCTCTCCTGGAAGTGCTTTCCCGGAATGGGAACGATGACCACCTGGTAGGGCGCGACACGCGGCGGAAGTTGCAAGCCTTGGTCGTCGCCGTGGGCCATGATCAGGGCGCCGATCAGCCGCGTCGACACGCCCCAGGAGGTGGTCCAGGCGTACCGGAGCTCCTGGTTCTTGTCCTCGAACCGGATGTTGAACGCCTTGGCGAAGTTCTGGCCGAGGTTGTGCGTCGTTCCCGCCTGCAGCGCTCGCCCATCGCCCATCAGCGCCTCGAGGGAGTAGGTGCGCAGGGCGCCGGCGAATTTTTCGCCCTCGCTCTTGAGGCCGGTGATCACGGGCACGGCGAGGTCGTCTTCGATCAGAGAACGGTAGATCTCGAGGATCCGCAGCGTTTCTTCCTCGGCTTCTTCCTCGGTGGCGTGCACCGTGTGGCCCTCCTGCCAGAGGAATTCGGTCGTGCGGAGAAAAAAGCGGGTGACCTTCTCCCAGCGCACGACATTGGCCCACTGGTTGATCAGGATGGGCAGGTCGCGCCACGAGCGCACCCACTTGCTGTACAGGCTGTTGATGATCGCCTCGGAGGTGGGGCGAACAGCCAGCCGCTCTTCGAGCTCGTGGCCCCCAGCGTGGGTTACCCAGGCGACCTCGGGGGCGAAGCCCTTGACGTGTTCGGCCTCGCGCTGCAGGTGGCTCTCGGGGATGAACAGGGGGAAGTAGGCGTTCTGGTGGCCGGTTGCTTTCAACCGTGCGTCGAGGCGGTCGCGGGTGTTTTCCCAGATCGCGTAGCCGTACGGACGGATGACCATGCAGCCCTTCACGGGGGTGTAGTCGGCGAGCTCGGCGCGGCGTACGACGTCGGTGTACCAGCGTGAGAAATTCTCGGATTTGGGCGTGATTTCGCCGACTTCACCGCCGGCTTGCTCATCGTCGGACTGTTCGATGTCGTCAGCCATTCGCTTGAACTGTTGGCGCCCGCGGGAGTCTCTCGGCGCCCCACGGGCCGGGGGCAACAATAAAGGCGCTCGTCGTCGGGTCGATCGAACCCTGCCGAGCGCCGGCTACCAGAGACGGACGCTAGCACGGAGCGCCAAGAAGGGTCAATTCGGCACCGTTACTGAAAGTTGCGGTACGTGGCCGTCTCCTACATACGTGAAGTGCCAGATGGTTCGCGCCGCGGACGATGGCACTCCGCGTTGCAACATCCACAGCGGTGCCCCCTCGGGGGGGCGCCGATTCACGGAGGAGATCCATGCTGTCAATCATCAGTGCAGTGTTGGCGGTCGCCGTCGTCCTGGCGTCCCCGTTATCGCCGGTGGTCGGGGGCGCCGAGTGGCCCGGCGCCGTGCAGGAACAAAACGAGAGCGAGCCGAAGCGTATCGACGTCAACACCGCTACGGCGGAAGAGCTGCAGTCGGTGCCGGGAATCGGTACGACCCTTGCCCGGCGTATCGTCGAGTTTCGTGAGGAACACGGGCCCTTCGAGAAGGTCGACGACCTGCTCAACGTACGCGGCATCGGGGTAGCGTCGCTCGATAAGCTGCGGCCGTTCCTGTCCATCAAGAAAATCGGCTGACCCATGAGCGGTACACGGGGGACGTGGCGCGATCGTTGTCGCGCGCGGCGTCTCCCGCGCCGCAGCCGGGCACCGGCGAGCGCCCGGGAGTGCCGCGGCGCGTCTCTCGTCGAGGCATTGACGACGCTCGCGATCCTGGCCATCCTGGCGCTCGCCGGCGCCCCGAGCTTCGTGCGCTGGCGCCAGCAACAACAGGTCGAGGGAGCGGTGCGGCACCTGGAGCTCCTGTTCACCCGCGTCTGCGTCGCAGCCGTTGCCTCTGGCCGCACCCACGCGGTGCAGTTCGACGCCGATGGTGCGGACCTACATTGGGTCGCCGTCGTCGACGGCGACGGCGATGGGGTCACGAGAGCCGACCTCGCGGCGCACGTAGACGTGCCGTTGGAGGCGTGGAGTTCGTTGGCCATGCTCTTTCCCGGCGTTGAAGGTGGCCGCCCGCCGGCGGTTCCTACCGTGCTCGGCGGTGCGGCGGATCGCGGCGGCCTGGCGTTCGGACGCTCTGAGATTGTTAGTTGTTCACCGGCCGGCGGGGCGCGTTCCGGTACGTTGTACCTGCGTTCACGCGGCGGCGACGCAGCGGCGCTACGGATCTACGGACCCACCGGGCGTATCACACTGTGGTGGTGGAACGGCTCCGTGGCGGGCTGGGACGAGTTGCGCTGACCATCCCGTTCCGGGCCCCGGCAGCCGCGGGAGTGTCGCAGCATCGCGCCGATTCAGGTTCGGGGACGCCCCTGCGGGCGGGTTGAATCACCCGGCCGCTATGGTAGCTTTTGGTGAAGTTCTTTCCCCGGATTCCGGCGCTGCCGCCACCCTTCAGGACCCCCGAGAACGCGATGTCGGACGACCTCAAGCGCACACCGCTGAACCAGTGGCATCGCGATCATGGGGCGAAGATGGTCGATTTCGGGGGCTGGGACATGCCGCTCCAGTTTGACGGCATCCTCGCCGAGCACGAGGCTGTCCGCACCCGTGCTGGGCTGTTCGATGTCAGCCATATGGGCGAGGTCCGAATCCAGGGTGACGACGCTCTGGCGTTCATCCAGCACCTGATCACCAGCGATGCCAGCGAACTCGGACTCGGACAGGCTCAGTACACCGTGATGGCAAACCACGATGGCGGCGTGATCGACGACCTCCTCGTGTACCGCCTCGCGGACACCGACTATCTGCTCGTGATCAACGCCGGCACGACGCCCAAGGACGTTGCCTGGATTGAAGCGCAGGCCAAGGACTTCGAAGGGGCGTTCGAGGTGCGGGATGAGAGCGACGAGTGGGCGCAGTTGGCTCTCCAAGGCCCCGACGCCGAGACCATCTTGTCGCGCATCGTGGCGCTCGATCTCGCCTCGATCGGCTACTACCGGGCCGCGTTTACCGACCTTGACGGCGTTCAGGCGCTGGTGTCGCGGACCGGATACACCGGCGAGGATGGTTTTGAGGTCTATCTGCCGCCGTCGAAGGCGCCGGCCCTCGCCGACACGATTCTGGATGCCGGCGCGAACGAAGGCGTGGTCCCGGTCGGGCTCGGGGCGCGAGACACGCTTCGCCTCGAAGCCGGTATGCTGTTGTACGGCAGCGACATGGACGAGTCGCGCAGCCCGGTGGAGGCCAACTTGCGGTGGCTCATCAAGCCCGACAAAGGCGAGTTCATCGGCAGGGACGCGATCGTCGCGCAGATTGAGGCTGGTACCGCCGAACGCCTGGTCGGCTTCGAGCTCGTGGAGCGTGGTGTGCCGCGCCACGGATACGAGCTTTGCGGGGCCGACGAGCAGGCCATCGGGGAGGTCAGCAGCGGCACCTTCAGCCCGACGCTGAAGAAGGGCATCGGGCTGGGGTACGTAGCGGCGGAGCACACCGAGGTCGACGGGCTTCTGACCGTGGACGTTCGGGGGCGCAAACTGGAAGCACGGATCGTCAAGACGCCTTTCTACAGGCGTCCGAAAGCCAGCTAGACGCAGCGGCAAGACCGAGGAGCAGTCGATGGCGGAGTATCCGGAGGGCTACAAGTACACCAAGGAGCATGAGTGGATCTCGGTCGACGGCGGCGAGGGTACGATCGGGATTACCGATCACGCCCAGGCCGAGCTCGGCGATGTGGTCTACGTCGAGCTTCCGGCGGTCGGCGACCATCTACAGGCCGGGCAGCCGTTCGGCACCATCGAATCGGTCAAGGCCGTATCCGAGCTCTACGCACCGATTTCCGGCGAGGTCACCGCGATCCACGAAGAGCTCGTAGATCAACCCGAGTTGTTCAATGAAGACCCGCACGGCGCGGCCTGGATGGTTCGGGTGAGCATGGCCGATAGCGCCGAGGTCGAGGCCCTGATGTCGGCCGGCGACTACGTTCGATTTCTTGAATCCGCCGAAGGCGACCACTGATCCCGGTGCCGTAGTCGGCACCGGCAGACTCCCACGCAGCGAGACCGAATGAGCACCACGAACGATTCTCACGGCCCCGGCAGCTACCAGCCGCTCGGCCCCGACGACCGCCGCGAGATGCTGGACGTGATCGGCGTCGAAAGCTTCGACGATCTGTTCTCGGCGATCCCGGAGGGGCTTCGCTACAGCGGCGAGCTACCGGTCGAAGAAGCACTCTCGGAACCCGAGTTGATTCGCCATCTTGACGAGTTGGCAGCGCGTAACGGCCCGGCATCCGGAATGCTGAGCTTCCTGGGAGCGGGCTGCTTTCCTCATTTCGTGCCGACGCACGTCGACGCCCTGATCCAGCGCCAGGAGTTCATGACGGCCTACACGCCGTACCAGGCGGAGATCAGTCAGGGAACATTGCAGGCGATCTTCGAGTTCCAAACGCTGGTAACGATGCTCACCGGGATGGAAGTGTGCAACGCGTCGATGTATGACGGTGCCAGCGCCGTCGCCGAAGCCGTCCTCATGGCGCGCCGCCTGATGCGTCGCGGCGGCCGTGTGCTGTGGTCAGAAGGGCTGCACCCGGCGTATCGAGAGGTCGCCGAGACCTACGCCAGGTATCTTGACGTCGAGTTCGAGTTGTTGCCCGTCGATGCCTCCGGCCGCACCATGATCCCGGTACTCGACGACGACGTCATCGCGGTGATCGTCCAGCAGCCCAACTTCTTCGGCGTCATCGAGGATCTCCGTGCCGTCGGGGCTGCCGTTACCGAGGCCCCCGCCAAGTTCATCGTTGCCGTCACCGAGCCGGTTGCCTGGGCACTGACGGTGCCCGCCGGCGAGGTCGGCGCGGACATCGTCGCCGGCGAGCTGCAGAGTTTCGGTAACGGGCAGAACTACGGCGGCCCGCTGGTGGGGTTCATGGCCACCCGCATGGAGTACGTTCGCAATCTACCCGGGCGACTCGCCGGCCAGACGGTCGACGCCGAGGGGCGGCGCGGCTTCGTTCTGACGCTGGCGACACGGGAACAGCACATTCGCCGGGCCAAGGCAACGTCGAACATCTGCACGAACACGGCGCTGTGCGCCCTGGCGACGTGCATTCACATGAGCAGTCTCGGTCGCACCGGAATCCGCGAGCTTGCCTTGCAAAACCTTGCCAAAGCGACGTACGCGCGCGAACGACTCGCTGAAGTTGACGGGATCGAGTTTCCGTTTGACGGCCCGCACTTCAACGAGTTCGTGGTGCGCCTGCCGATCGAAGCGGGCGATGCCGTCGATCAATGTGTGACCAACGGGGTGGTCCCGGGTGTCGCTCTGGGGCGGTTCGATGCGGCGCGTGAACACGAGCTGCTCGTCTGCGTCACGGAAACTCACAGCCGGGACGACATCGACCGGCTGGTCGAGGGGCTGGCGGAGGCCTGCACATGAGCCGGCCGAAGATGCGCGACGACCAGGGACAGCTCAAGCAGGAGATGCTGATCTTCGAGCGCGGTGGCTCCGGGCGGGTAGGGTGTACCTTCCCGCGGCTCGACGTGCCGGAAGTCGATCCTGCTGCGGCTTGGGGCGCCGAGGCGGTGCGCGATGAGATCGTCGGCTTCCCCGAGGTCTCGGAAGTTGACGTTGTGCGCCACTTCACGCGCATCTCGCAGCACAATTTCGGCATTGAATCGGGGTTGTTCCCGCTCGGCTCCTGCACGATGAAGTACAACCCGAAGGTACACGAGCGGGTGGTGCGATCGCCCGGCTTTGCCGGTGCCCATCCGTACATGCCGGCCAGCATCGTGCAGGGCGCCCTCGGCTTGATGCGACGGCTCGAATCGGCGCTCGCCGCGGTGACCGGGATGGACCGGGTTACGCTGCAGCCGGCCGCCGGCGCCCAGGGAGAGCTCGCCGGCGTGATGATGATCGCCGCATACCACGGCGCGCGCGGCGACGCCCAACGCCGCAAGGTATTGATTCCGGACTCGGCGCACGGGACGAACCCGGCGACCGCCGCATTCTGCGGCTTCGACCCGGTGGAGATTCCGTCCAACAGCCGCGGCACGATCGACATCGAGGCGTTGCGCGCCGAGGCCGACGAGACCACCGCAGCGCTGATGCTCACGAACCCCAACACCCTCGGCCTGTTCGAGGACCAGATGGAAACGATCGCCGAGATCATCCACGGCTGCGGAGCACAGATCTATTGCGATGGCGCCAATCTCAACGCCATCCTCGGCAAGGCGCGGCCCGGCGACATCGGCATCGACGTCTTCCACATCAACCTGCACAAGACGTTCACGACCCCGCACGGCGGCGGCGGCCCGGGCGGCGGTCCGGTCGGCGTGCGGGAGCATCTGGTGCGGTTCCTGCCGCGGCCGACGGTCGAGACCGACGCCGAGACGGGCGCCGCGTACCTGGATTGGGATCGACCGGACAGCATCGGCAAGGTGCAGGGCTTTTACGGCAACTTCGGCATCATGGTGCGCGCCTACACGTATATTCGAGCTCTTGGTGCCGTTGGACTGCGCCAGGTAGCCGAGGACGCGGTGCTCAACGCCAACTACATCCAGGCGCACCTGAAGGAGCACTACCATCTTCCGCAGGATCGCCTGTGCATGCACGAAGTCATCTTCTCGGACAAGCGCCAGAAGGAGCACGACGTCACCGCCATGGACGTATGCAAGCGCCTGATGGACTACGGCTATCACCCGCCGACCGTCTATTTCCCGTTGGTCGTGTCCGGAGCGCTGATGATCGAGCCCACCGAGTCGGTGAGCCGCGAAGATCTCGACGCGTTTATCACCGCGATGATCGCGATTGCCGAGGAAGCGAAGTCCGATCCCGAGAAGGTACGCGGGGCGCCCCACAGCACGTTCGTCGCCCGGCTCGACGAGGCCCGGGCGGCACGCAAGCCGATCCTGCGCTGGGTTCCGGAGTCGAGCGCTGACTGACCCGGTGCTGCTGAGCTCGTCGGGGGTTCGCCCGTGGGTCTTGCGGGCGAGGGCAAGGCGGGCCGACGACTCCGATGCGGGACGCATCATCGTCGAGGAGGCCCGGGGCGTAGCCAGCGGCCGCAGCCAGGCCCCTCACACGTTCACGACGGCCTGCTAGAGTCGCCCGATGAGGACGATCGGAGTTATCGGTGGCATGGGTCCGGCAGCTACGGCCGATTTCTACGCCCGCGTCGTCGCTGCGCACGGCGCGTTGCGCGACCAGGACCATCCGGCGTGCATCATCTACAGCGCTACACAGGTCCCTGACCGCACCGCTTTCTTGCTCGAGGGCGGCGCTGATCCGACCCCGGAGCTCGTCGCCGCGGCGCGCCTGGTCGAGTCGGCCGGCGCCGATTTCATCGCCATCCCGTGCAACTCGGCACACGCGTTCCTGGCGCCGATGCGCGCGGCCGTAGCGATCCCGATTCTGGACATGATCGCGCTGGCCGTGGCGGCGGTCGCCAGGGTCGTGCCCCACGCACGGCGCATCGGCGTGCTGGCGGCGAGCGGATCGGTCAAGGTCGGACTGTACGACGAGCCGCTCACGGAACATGGGCTCGAGCCCTGCTACCCTGACGCCGCCGTGCAGGACGAGGTGATGGCCGCGATCAAGGACGTGAAAGCGGGCGGCTCGGGAGAGGTCTCCGACCCGCGTTTCGTAGCTGCGGTCGAACACCTGCGCGATCGAGGCGCTGACTGCGTCATCATGGGATGCACGGAGATCCCGCTGGCCTTGGTTGCCGAAGACACGCCGTTGGTCGCCATCGATGGCAACCAGACGCTGGTCGACACGACGCTGGGGTTGTCGATCGGGCGGCTGAGCTTCGAGGAAATCCCGCATGCAGTTTGTTGACATTTCAGTCCCGAGCGGGCCGCCGCGAGAGTACGAGGTAGTCATCGGTATCGGACTTCCGGCTGCTGTTGCCGATGATCTCGTCCGCTGGCAGGAGGCGCCACGCTGGGCGGTGATCACCGACACCAACGTCGGGCCGCTCTACGGAGAGCCGCTCGCCGAGGCTCTACGGGGGCTTGGCGCCGAAGCTGAGTGTTTGGCGTTTGCGGCGGGCGAGGGCGCCAAGACGCGCGACACGGTCGCGGATCTCCAGGACCGGCTGATCGACGCTGGACACGGCCGCGACTCCTGGGTGATCGCGGTGGGTGGCGGCGTCGTCGGCGACGTCGCCGGGTTTGTCGCCGCGACGCTGTTTCGTGGCATCCCGTACGTCCAGGTCCCGACCACGCTGCTCGCCATGGTTGACAGTAGCGTGGGCGGCAAGACCGGCGTCGATACGCCCGCAGGCAAGAATCTTGTCGGTGCGTTTTTGCAGCCGCGCCGCGTGTTGGTCGACGTCGGAGCGCTCTCATCGCTGCCTCGAGAGGAGGTCGCCGCCGGCCTGGCCGAGGTCATCAAGTACGGTGTCATTCTCGATGAGGATCTCTTCGAATCGATGGAGGGGGATCTTCTCGAGGCGCTGCTGGCGGGTTCTGAAGCGGCGCTGTCGGGTATCGTCGCCCGCTGCTGCGATCTGAAAGCTACGGTGGTAGCCGCCGACGAGACCGAGGAGGGCTACCGGCAGATCCTCAATTTCGGTCACACGGTCGGCCACGCTATCGAGACCGTGCAGGGTTACGGTTTGCGTCACGGCGAGGCGGTGGCGATCGGGATGGTGATCGAAGCGCGGCTGGCGAGCCGAAAGATGGGTGCTCCGGCCGACATGGCGGATCGTATCGCGAGGCTGTGCGGGCGCGCCGGATTACCGGCCGAGTTGCCGCGTGGGTGCCCCGTTGACGACATCGTGAAGGCGGCGTTCCACGACAAGAAGGTACGGCGCGGCGAAATCCGTTGCGCGCTACCGAACAGGCTCGGGACGATGGGTGTGCAGGAGGGCGACTACAGTATCCCGGTGGAGGCGGAGGAACTGGTCGCGGCCCTGCGGCCCTGACCTGGATAATCTCCACGGGTCACGGGCGCGAGGGCGTTGAGATATCCGGGCTAGCCGGTCGAGGCGCTGCGTTCGAGCTCCGCGCGGAACCAGTCGATCGTCGGGACGAGCCCCTCACGTAGCGACACCGTGGGGTCCCAGGAGAGAATTTCTCGGGCGCGACCGATGTCCGGGCAACGGACCTTTGGATCGTCGACAGGCAGCGCCTCCTCGACGAGCTCGCTGTTGCTGCCGGTAAGCTCGAGCACCATTTCGGCCAATGTTCGGATGGTGACCTCTTCGGGGTTGCCGAGGTTGACCGGGTCGCTCTCATCGGAATCCAGCAACGCCGTAATGCCTCGTACGAGGTCGTCGACGTAGGTGAATGAGCGGGTTTGCGAGCCGTCACCGTAAATGGTGATCGGTTCGCCCCGCAGCGCCTGGGTGATGAAGTTCGGAATCGCGCGGCCGTCGCGCAAACGCATGCGGGGGCCGTAGGTGTTGAAGATCCGCACGATGCGGGTCGGCAGCCCGTGCGAGCGGTGGTAGGCCATCGTCATGGCTTCGGCGAAGCGCTTGGCCTCGTCGTAGACGCCGCGCGGGCCGATCGGGTTGACGTGGCCCCAGTAGCTCTCAACCTGCGGAGTGACCTGCGGGTCGCCGTAGACCTCCGACGTCGAGGCGAGGAGAAACCGGGCGCCGTGATGTTTGGCGAGGCCGAGCGCCTTGTGGGTGCCGAGCGCGCCGACCTTGAGCGTGTGGATCGGGTATCGCATGTAGTCGTCCGGCGACGCCGGCGAAGCGAAGTGCAGGACGCAGTCGATGTGCTCGTCGACGACGATGTACTGGGTAACGTCGTGTTTGACGAACAAGAAGTCGTCGCCGACGTAGCCGCTGACGTTGCGGATGTCGCCGGTCAGCAGGTTGTCCATCACGACCACACGATCGCCGGCGCCGAGCAGATGGGCCACGAGGTGCGAGCCTAGAAATCCCGCCCCTCCGGTGATCAGGATCGTGCGCTTGTCGCTCATTGCTAGTAGGCGTGCTCGTGGCCGAGGCCGTTGGTGATCGTGAGCCAGAGGATCTTGAAATCAAGGGTCAACGACCAGTTCTCAATATAGTAGAGATCGTACTGGATGCGGCGTTCCAACGACGTGCTGCCGCGCCAGCCGTTGACTTGGGCCCAACCGGTCATGCCGGCTCGTACGCGGTGACGAAGCATGTAGCGCGGGATGCGATCGCGAAATTCCTGGACGAAGAAGGGGCGCTCCGGACGCGGCCCGACCATGCTCATGTCGCCACGCAGCACGTTGAAAAACTGCGGCAGCTCGTCGAGGCTGAATTTGCGCATGACGCGGCCCACCGGAGTGATCCGCGGGTCTCTCTCCTCCGTCCAAACCGGTCCCGTCGCGCGCTCTGCGTCGACGACCATCGAGCGAAACTTCAGCAATTCGAAGCTCCGGCCGTCGAGCCCCATGCGCTCCTGCCGGTAGAGAATCGGCCCGCGCGACGTCAGCCGGATGGCGAGCGCGATGAGCGGCAACAGGGGCGCGAACAAGAGGATGCACGACAGCGCCGCGGCGATATCCAGGCCGCGCTTCAGCGACCCGGCGAGGCCGCGGAGCGGCGTTGCTGAAAGGTTGACGATCGGCACGCCATCGAGGTCTTCGACCGCGGCGCGTAGGGTGATGTGCTGGAGCAGATCAGGCACGACTTTGACCTCGACGATCTCGTTGCTGACCGCATCGAGTAGGCCGCGGATGTCTTCGTATGACGACAGTGGCAGGGCGATGTAGAGCTGGTCGACGCTGAACCGACGGATGAACTCACGGGCGTCATCGAGAGCGCCGACCACCGGGATGCCTCGGTAGGACGCATCGGTGTCTTGCCCCAGCATCCCGGTAATGCGGTAGCCGAATTCCTGGTGCATTCGCATCTTGTCGATGATCACGTGCGCCAGCTCGCCGGTGCCGGCGATCAGGATGCGCTTGAGATTGCGCCCGGAGCGCCGTATACGGTCGATGACGCCGTGGATCAAGACACGGCCGGTAACGATCAGCACCACGTCGATCAGGTAAAACATCGCGAACATCAAGCGCGAAAAGTCGGTCGGCCGGGTAAGGAAGGCGCCGGCCGCGAACAGCGCCATCGCCAGCGTGATCGCGATCGTCACCTGGACGTACTCCTCGGCTCGAGCGGTTGTGCGGCGCAGTCGATACAGGCCGAAGGCGGTGAAGACCAGCGCCCACAAGGGCAGGATCGCCGGTAGGAGCCGTACATAGTCGCCGAAGACAAGGATGTCTCCGGGCGCGAACGGACGCACCTGATAGACGAAGCGCAACCAGTACGCAGCCAACAGGGCTGCCGCCGTGAGGAGCAGGTCGGCGAAGACCACGGCGACCGTCTGGTACAAGCGCATCCGCAGGATCAATGTAGGTTCTCCAACGAGGCGCCGATGAACGCTGAAAAGCGGGCCAAGAAGCGATCCGGAGCGTATCGCAGGGCCGAGGCTCGAATCTCCTGGGTATTGAATGGGGTCGTTTCCGCCCTGTCAACGGCCTCGATCACGGCGGCGGGCGTCTGTTCTCGGATCAGCGTACCGGTGACGTTGTCTCGTATCGCCTCCGACGCTCCGCCGCGGGCCAGTACGATCGGCGGCCGGCCGCACGCCATCGCCTCGATGGGGACGATGCCGGCGTCTTCGACGGCGGCGAGGACAACGCCGCGGCAGCGCTGGAAGAGATCCCTGAGCTCCTCGGCATCGACTCGACCACGCATCTCGATCGTGGGGCCGGCGAGGGCCTCGAGCCGCGCCTCGTCGGGGCCCGTCCCGACCACGATCAGGCGGCGCTGCATGCGGTTGAACGCCTCGACGACGACTTCGTTGCGCTTGTAGGGAGATAACGCCGAGACCACCAAGTAGTAGTCGTCGGGCTCGGTATTCTCCGCGGGGACGAAGAATTCGGTCTCCACCGGCGGCGGAACGACGGTCGCGCTGCGGCCATAGTATCGGGATATGCGCCCGGCGACCCAGGCCGAGTTGGCAGCGAAGGCGTCGACGCGATGTGCTGTTGCCGCATCCCAGCGCCGGAGCCAACCGATCGTGGCGCGAATCGCCCCGTAGCGGAGGACGCCATCGCGCTCACGGTTGAAGTAGGCGTCGAACTGATCCCAGGCGTACCGCATCGGCGTGTGGCAATAGCACAGATGGGGTGTGGTGGCTTCGGTGAGTACCGATTTGGCGGCGCAGTGGCTGCTCGAAATCACCAGGTCGTAGCCGCTCAAGGAAAGTTGCTCGATGGCCCACGGAAAGACAGGGAGGTACCAGCGATATCTGGTCGCGGCGCCCGGCAGCCGCTGGACGAACGTCGTGTGGATGGGGCGCGCTTCGATAGTGCCGCTGACCGATCCCGGGACGTGCAGGAGGGTGTGGATCTCGGCGTCGGGATAGAGCTCAATCATGCGTTCGAGAACGCGCTCGCCGCCACGCATCCCGGTCAGCCAGTCGTGCACCAGGGCGACCCTCACGAGGCGGCTACGTCGTGGTACACCTCGAGGACGCGGCGAGCGCTGTCGTCCCAGTCGAACTCAAGCGCCCGGAGCCTGCCCTGGGCGCCGAGGGCGTTGCGGAAGCTCGAGTTTTCCAGCAGGGTGCGGATCGCCTCGGCGATGGAATCGATGCGGTAGGGGTTGAAGAGCAGACCGCTGCGCCCGACCACCTCGGGGATCCCGGAACTGCGCGACGCCACCACCGCGGTGCCGCAGGCCATTGCCTCGAGTGGCGGTAGGCCGAACCCTTCGTACAGCGACGGAAAGACGAAGATACGCGCTAGGTGGTACAGGGCACGAAGCTCCTGTTTCGGCAGGAACCCTACCGATCGAACCCGATCCGCGATCCCGTAGCTGCTGCACGCCGCCACCAGCTCGGGATGCTGATCGAGTGTGCCGCCGGCGATCACCAGCTCGAGATCGTCATAGTCTCCGCGTAGCTGCCCGAACGCCCCGAGCAGCCTCTTGAGGTTCTTGTGGGGCTTGATGTTGTTGACGTTCAACAGGAAGGGACGCTCGAGACCGTGTTTTTCAGCCACCTCCTGGAGCTCGAGGTTATCGACGGGCTCGAGGAAATAAGGATCACAGCCGTCCGGGATGACGTCGATTCGTGAGGGGTCGGCGCCGACGAGCTCGACGAGATCGGCGCGGGTCGCCTCCGAGACCGTCAGCACTCGGTCGGCCTTGGTGACGGCGCGGCGGATCATCATGCGGGCGTACACTCTGGCTGCGGGATTGGGGAGTTGCGTGGGGAAGCGCAGGTGAATGCAATCGTGGATAGTCACCACGCTCGGGCAAGGCAGCATGAGCGGAAAGACGTAGTGCGGCGCGTGGAATACGTCGCCCCCGAGGCCACGCACCTGCCACGAGACGCTGACCAGCTCCCGCAACCCGTAGTTGGCGGAGGTGTTCGCTTTCCAGGTGACGTTGCTGCCGGGCGGTGGCGTCAGCTCGCCGCTGATCCGGGAGACATCCTCCGGGCCAGGGTTGCGGTCGGCTTGGCCCACCTTGCCGAGGAAGACGAATTCATCCGCGGGGGAGAGACGCGCACAGGCCTCTCCGAGGCGTCGGATGTACGTACCGATGCCGTAGTCGGCGGCTTTCCGAGCATCCACGATGATCCGCATTACTCGTCCGATTCGTGCAGCGTGCAACGCAACAAGTCAGCGGCGAGCCGTCGCTGGTCCTCGCCACGGGCGAACAGACGCTCGACTGCGAAGCGAAAGGCAAGATAAAGGCGAAGGCCCTGAGTCGCAAGCGCGCCGCGGTGTTTGCGATAAAAGGCGATCTGGCTGCGGCGATAGTGGAGCGCCGTGGCGGCCGGTGCGGTGGCGCTGCTGGCGCCGCGATCGTGCTCGACGACGGCGTCTGCCTCGTAGCGCAACCTCCATCCAGCCTGGCGCAAACGCAGGCACAAATCGACGTCCTCGGCGTAGAGAAAGAAGCGCTCGTCGAATCCGCCGACCTCGTCGAGAGCCTGGCGTTTCAGCAGGATGCACGCCCCCGACAAGGAGATGACATCGCGCGAGCGTCCGTAGCGGCGCCGAACGCGAGCCGCAATGGGTCCGCCGCCGGAGCGGCAAAGCGCGCCGAGGACCCGAAAGCGAGCTTCGTTCCACGGGCTCAGGGTTCGGTCCAGCGACAGCTCGATCTCGCCGTCTGGCCCCAGAAGCCGGGGGCCGACGGCGGCAACGCCCGCGTTGTCGAGGGCTCGCCGCATCTTTTCGAGCGCCCCCGGACCGAGGCGGGCGTCGTTGTTGAGCAGCAGGATGCAGGGTGCCGCGCCGATCGCAGCGCCGTGGTTGGCCGCTGCAGCGAAGCCGATGTTTTCCGGCAGCGCGATCACATCGGCGGCCGGGTGGGCGACGGCTGCGGCCTCGGCGCTGCCGTCACTCGACGCGTTGTCGACGACGATCAGTCGGACCGCGGGCTTCGCTGTTGCGGCCGCCGCGAGACATGCAAGCAGTCGCTCTCGTTGGTTGTAGCTCACCACGATTACGTCGACGAGGACTCCGTCTGGCGGCTCGGCGTTATCCGCGGCGGCGTTCATCGTCGGCTGGTCCCGTTGTTCCGCGCGGCATCCTGCAGGAGGCGGCGAACGAGTCGGGCGGTCGCGTCCCAGCGCCGGCCGAGAGCCCAGGCTTGGGCTTCCGACAGCCGCCGATCGCGCTCGATGTCGTCGTCGAGGAGCGTCTCCAGCGCCTCGACCCATTCTTCGCGACGATCACCGACCAGCCATGCCTTGCCGGCGAAGATCTCCGGCAGCGAGCCGGCGGCGGAGGCGACGACCGGCGTGCCGCAAGCGAGTGCTTCGAGAACGGGAAACCCGAAGCCCTCATAAGTCGATGGATATGCGACCACCGTCGCCGCGGCGTACACCGCCGCAAGATCTTCCTCGGGAACGTACCCGAGCCAGCGCAAGTTAGTCGCGGCGCCTGCCGTCGTCCCTGCCGGGCCCACGCCGTAGAGTCGGACGTCGGGGCGAGTGGCGCGAATGTGATCGATCGCGCCGGCAAGGGCGGCGAGGTCGCGCCTGACGAGCGGGGTGCCGACAAACAGAACGCTGCGGCCCTCGAGGCGATAACGTCGGCGGGCACGAGCCACGGCGTTTGCATCGACGGCGCCGAAGTTCTTGCCGATGCCGTACTTGGCGGCGATGATGCGCTCCCGGGGGACGCCGTACCAACGACGAATCTCGCGGGCCGAGAAGTGGGAGCCGGCGAGCAGGTACCTGGCGCGTCGTGCCGCCATGCGCGCGGTCCACTGTCGGCGCTTGCGTTCGCGCCAGCCGAACTCCCAAGGCGTCGCCGCGCAGGCACAGTCGTGCATTCCGACGACGACGCCGCAGGGCGCCGCGAGGGGCATGCCATAGGCCGGCGAAAACAGCGCCTCGGCGTGGTCTCGACGTAGCTGGCGCGGCAACGTGGTTTGCTCCCATATCGCTCCCGGAATGCGCCTCCCCCCAATGATCCGGCTCCGCCGCCTGCCGCCGAGAAAGCGCCAAGGCACGGGCTGGCGCGCATAGAGGATGATCTCATCGTCCTCGGGCCAGGCGTCCAGAAGGCCGGCCAGGACGCGGCCGACGCCGGTTGGTTGGCCGGTGAGCTCACGGGCGTCGATCCCGATGCGCATCAGCCCCCCAGGCGGCGGTACAGCCGGTGGGTTCGCTCCGCGGTACGACTCCAACGGAACGAAGCGTCGTGTTCGCGGCCGTCGTTGCTCAGCCGCGCCGCCAACACGCTGTCGTCGAGAACCCGCCGGCAGCCCTGCGCCATCGCCGGCGAGTCTCCCGGCGGGACGAACAAGGCCGCCGAGCCCAGGATCTCCGGCAACGCGCCGACCTCGCTGGCGACCACCGGCGTGCCGCCCGCCATCGCTTCCAGTCCGGTCAGACCGAAGCCCTCCCACCGAGATGGCATCACGAGCGCCGCGGCCGCGGCGTAGAGCCCCGGGAGCGATGCGGCGTCCTGGTACGGCACGAGGCTGGTCCGGCCGCGGACGCGATCGGAGGTGCCGGCCCAGGTTTCGTCCCAGCCGGGGGCGTCGGGCCCTACCAGGACGAGCTGCAGCCCGTCGTTCTCCGCGCTCAGCTCATCGAAGGCGTCGAGCAATGTGCCGAGGTCTTTGCGCTTTTCGCGCCGGCCGACGAAGAGAAGGAACGGCCGGTCGATGCCGTGCCGGGCGAGAAGCACTTTGCTTGTCGCGGCAGCGTCAAAGAACTCGGGGCGCACGCCCAGCGGGGTGACACAGATCTTGTCGCGGCTGATACCGAGGAGGTCCTCCGCCTCTGCCGCCGTGGTCTCGGAGACCACGGCAACCGCATCGGCGGTCTTGGCGGCGCGGCGCGCCAACGGCACGTAGTCACGCTTTACGGGGCCGAAGACGTCTTCGGGATGACGCATGAAGTAACAATCGTGGACCGTGACGATCGTTCGCGCCCGTTGCGCCGGCAGCAGCATCGGTGACGGGGAGTGGGCGATGTCGACCGGGCCTACGAAGCGTTCGACGGGCGGCCACCGCCACCGGTGCCAGGCCCAGTCGAGCGCCCTGACCGGAATCTTCCAATCAGCCACCGTGACCCCGTCCGGGGGCAAAGAACCGTTCATCCGGTCACGCCACGAGGCCGAAAAGACCGTGTAGGAATCCTCGGGAAACGATTCGATGAGCGCCGAGGTCAGTTGGTGTACATAGGTTCCGACCCCCGTGCGTTGTCGAAGAGCCGGTCGGAAATCGAGAACGATGTGCATCGGACGGGAGAGCCGAAAAGTCCCTTGCTAAAAGGCCCTTACGGGCTCGGAACGGGACACTACTCAACGTCCTCGCGACGGAGGGCATTGAAATATGCAGGCTAGCACTCGGGAGGGACGGCGCGATCATACCATCTGTCGAGCACATCCTTCACCCTTCGATAGGGTGCTGGAAGACTCGTGGAGGCGCCGTTACAGCCACTGCGTGGGCGGATCGGGGCGGCACCCGCGGGAGTTCTTCAGCGTCCTGTTAGCTACCGCCGGGAGGGGGGGCGCAGGGTAGAATCGCCGCCATGTCCGTGCTTGCCCAACCTTCGGCGAATAACCTGGCGATCCCGTCTGGCGGCCGCATCATGATCGTTGCCGGCGAGGCCTCGGGAGACCTGCACGGCGGCAGCCTGTGCCGCTCCATCCGCCGGATGGCGCCCGCCGTGGAGCTCTTCGGGCTCGGCGGTGACGACATGGAGAACGCCGGCGTCGAGCTCATTCATCACATGGGCAAGCTCGCGGTTGTGGGCATTACCGAGGTTGTGCGGCACCTCGGCGACGTGTGGACTGCCCTCGCAACGCTTACCGACGCGGTGCTGGAACGGCATATAGATGCCGTCGTGTTGATCGACTATCCGGATTTCAACCTGACGCTGGCGCGCCGGCTGCGAAAGCGCATTCCCGACGTGCCGATCGTGTACTACATCAGCCCACAAGTCTGGGCTTGGCGCGCCGGCCGGGTGAACAAGATCGCCCGGCTCGTCGACCGGATGCTGGTGATCCTGCCGTTCGAGAAGGAGCTGTACGAATCCACCGGCTTGGCGGTGGACTTTGTCGGCCACCCGCTCCTCGACGTGGCGCGCCACGGTGATGATCGAGCCGCGTACAGCGAACGGCACGGTCCGCCGCCCCAGGACACGTGGATCGGCCTGCTGCCGGGAAGCCGCCGCATCGAGGTGGCCCGCCTTCTGCCGCCCATGCTCGAAGCAGCGAGCTCGCTGTTGTTCCGCATCGGCCGGCCGTGCTTCCTGGTTCCGGTATCGCCGGCACTCGGAGCCGAGATATACGAATCGATACTGGCCGGCTTTCCCAACCTGCGGCAGCGTACCTATTTGATCGAGGACGACTACTATCCGACCCTGGAGCACTGCACCGTCGCCGCTGTATGTTCAGGAACCGCAACGCTCGAGGCGGCGCTCGCCGATACGCCGATGGTGGTCGTTTACAGGACCTCGTGGCTTACCTATACTCTGGCGAAATCGTTGGTTCACGTGCGCGATTTTGCGCTCGTCAACCTGATTGCCGGTCGGCGTGTTGTCCCGGAACTGCTCCAGGGGGAGGTCACCGGCCCCCGCATTGCCGACGAGCTCAGGACATTGCTCAACGAACGAACGCGCCGCAGTGTCATGCTCAGTGCTCTCGCCGAGGTTCGTCAGCGTCTCGGTGAGCCCGGTGCGAGCGACCGTGCCGCCCGCCGTGTGTTGCAAGTTGCGGGATGCATCGAGCCCGGCGACCCCTCGCACGGCGAGCGGATCCGATGAAGAATCTCTATCGCTTGAGTCGCTACGTGCGACCGTACGGTTCGCGGATGATCGCGGCGGTCGCGGCGATGTGCGGCGTATCCCTCGCGACGGTGGCGATCATCAGCCTACTCGAGCCCATCCTCGACGAGGCATTGCAGCCCCGCCGCATCATTGACGGTCTCGCCGTCGATGATGCGCTCCAGATGAGTGCGACCACGGAGGAGCTGCTGCGGCTGGCGGGTGGCCTGGTGATTCTTTACGTGTTGCTGGGAATCGCACGGTTTTTGTCGACCTATCTGCTGGGCGCCGTCGGCTTCTCGATCGTACGCGACCTGCGCTGCGATCTGTTCCGGCACCTGGAGTTGCTGCCGCTCGACTTCCACACGCGACACTCGACCGGTGGGTTGATGTCCCGCGTCACCGCCGACGTGTTGGTCGTGCAGGAAGTCCTGGCGCGGGTCATTGGCGACATCTTGCGCGACGGACTGACCGTGATCGGGTTACTCGGCCTCATGTTCTGGCTCGACTGGCGATTGGCTCTCGCCGTACTCGTCGGGGCGCCGGCGCTGGTCAGCGTTATCACCCGGTTCGGCAGGCGGTTGCGGCGGGCTAGTCGAGACACCCAGCAAGGCTTGGGTGATGCCGCGACGTTGTTGCAGGAGACGCTCACCGGGATCCGCATCGTCAAGGCCTTCAGCATGGAAGAGTTCGAGGCTGAGAAGTTTCGCCGCGCCGCCGAGCGCCTCTACCGCCATTCGACCCGCGCCCTGCGGCTGGCCAGCATCAGCTCGCCGCTGATGGAGCTGATCGCCGCTGTGGGTGGCGCCGCCGTTCTCCTCTACGGCGCTTTCCAGATCCAGCGTGGCGCTCTCACCCCGGGGCAGCTTTTCACCTTCCTCGCGGCGGCGTTTACGACCTACTCGCCGATCCGCCGCCTCGGCGCCGCCAACGCCCGCGTGCAGGCGGCGGCCGCCGCGTCGGATCGCATCTTCGAGATCCTTGATGCCCCCGTCGAGGTGGGCTACGCCGGCGCCGAGTACGGCGCTGCTGGCCCGCCGCCGGTGACGGCCGAACCCGGTGGCGCCAGCCGGGCGCGCGGCTCGCTACCGATGCCGGCGATTGTCCATGGGTTCCGTTTCATCGACGTGCGGTTCGCCTATTGCGATGCTGAGGGAGAGCTCCGCGACGTGCTCCACGGTGTGAGCTTCGAGATCCCGGCGGGCAGGGCGGTAGCCTTGGTTGGTAGCTCGGGGGCCGGTAAGAGCACGATCGCGAACCTGATTCCACGCTTTTACGATCCCACCGCCGGTGCCGTGGAGATCGACGGTACGGATCTGCGAGACCTTCGAATCGGCGATCTGCGGGGCCAGATCGGCATCGTTACGCAGGAGACCATCCTGTTCAACGACACCGTGCGCAACAACATCGCCTACGGTCGCCCGGCGGTGCCGATGGAAGCGGTCAGGCAGGCGGCGCGCACCGCCCTGGCGGATTCGTTCATCGAGGAGCTCCCGCAAGGGTACGCGACCGTGCTCGGGGAGCGCGGCCTGAGGCTGTCCGGCGGGCAGCGGCAGCGGATCGCCATCGCGCGAGCGCTGCTCAAGAACGCCCCCATCTTGATTCTTGACGAGGCGACCTCGAACCTCGACGAGCGTTCTGAGCGCCTGGTGCAGGAGGCGCTCGCGAACCTGATGGAGGGGCGCACGACGCTGATTATCGCGCACCGGCTGAGCACGGTGCGGCGAGCCGACCTGATTATCGTGCTCGACCAGGGTCGTATCCTCGAGTCGGGAACCCACCACGAGCTGGTAGCGCGGCCGGGGCCCTACAAGGACCTCTACTCGCTGCAGTTCGCCGATGTTGTCGGGCCGGCGCCGGGCTCGTGAGGGCCCCAGCGTTTGCCTAGCCCGGACATCGAAACGCCCTCCGCGCCGGCGCCAGGAGGGCGTTGAGATATGCCGGCTGGGCGGTTGGTCCGCGCGGTCGCCCCCGCTCTCGGCGCTGCCTGGTTGCGGGCGACACGGGCGACCATGCGGCTACGATTCCATGGTCGCGACACGGCGCTGCCCGAAGACGGCGGCCCGGTGATCTACGTTTTCTGGCACGCCCAGCTCGCCATGATGCCGTGGATGCAACTGCGTCCGCCGAGTGTCGTGCCGATCTCGCAGTCGAGGGACGGCGAATGGACGGCGCGGTTGTTCTCGCGATTGAACGCCGAGACCGTACGCGGTTCGACGAGCCGCGGCGGCGCGGCGGCGTTGCGCGGGCTGGTTCGCGCCGCACGTGAGGGCAAGGACCTGGCGATCACTCCGGACGGGCCCAAGGGTCCGGCCGAGAAGGTTCAGCCGGGGGCGATCTGGCTGGCGCGCATGTCGGGGCGTCCGCTGCTCCCGGTCGCCTTCGCCTCCCGGCCCGCCTTCCGCGTCGGGTCCTGGGACCGGATGATCGTCCCGATTCCGTTTTCCCGCGGGGTTTTCGAGTACGGCGAGGTGCTCTGGGTGGCGCGCGACGCCGGCGAAAATGCCGTTGCCCGGGCGAGGGTGGAACTCGAAGGTCGTATCAACCGGGTTACCGACCAGGCAAGACGACGGCTGCTAACATAGCGCGATGATTCGAAGCATGAGCGGCTACGGGCGGGGTGTCGCCGAGGGCGAAGGGCTCCAAATTTCGTTCGAGTTGCGCTCGGTGAACCACCGATTCTGCCGCGTCGGGCTACACTTTCCCGCCGAGCTGGCGTTTTTCGAAACCACGGCCCGGCGATTGATCGCCGACCGCGTCGAGCGCGGCAAAGTCGATTTGACGGGGACGATTCGAGGCCCGCGCGGCCTCCCCGAAGTGCAGATCAACACGGAGCTGGCGGCGAGCTACGCCGAATCGTTGACGGCGCTGGCCGGGGGCTTGGGCATCGAGCCGAACATCGACCTGGCGTTGCTGACCGGTTTGCCGGGCGTCGTCATGGGGCAGAGCGCGGGGCAGCTCGATCCGCAACGCGATGCGACGCTGGCGAGCGCAGCGCTGGCCGGCGCTCTCGACGAGTTCGAGGCTATGCGTACCGCCGAGGGTGCGCACCTCGCCGCCGACATGAAAGAACGCTTCGAGATCGTCGCCGCCAGCGTCGGACGTATCGAGGAGCTCACCACGGATTTGCCGCAGCGCTATCGGGATCTCCTCACCGCCCGTATCGAGAGGTTGATCGAGGACACCGCCGGTGAGCTCGACCAGGCGCGCTTGGCGCAGGAGGTGGCCCACTACGCCGACCGTTCCGACATTACCGAGGAATTGGTGCGTCTCCGGAGCCACATCGAAAAGGCTGGTGGGCAGCTCGACAACGGGGGGTCGGTGGGGCGCTCCCTGGAATTCCTCCTCCAGGAGATGCATCGCGAGATCAACACGATCGGCGCCAAGGCCAAAGTCGTGGAGATCGGGGACATCGTCGTCGACATCAAGAGCGAGCTGGAACGTGTCCGCGAGCAGGTTCAGAACGTTGAGTGAGGCGACATCGTCGTCGGTCTTCTTCGTTCTTTCGGCGCCTTCCGGGGCCGGCAAGACGACCCTGGCGCACGCGGTGTTGCCGAGGCTTCCGGAGATCGCCCGAACGGTTTCCTGGACCACGAGGGCGCCACGGCCGGGGGAAGAGGACGGCGCGGACTACACGTTCGTTACCCAGGAAACCTTCGACGAGCACCAGGCGGCCGGTGGCTTCCTCGAGAGCGCGGTCGTCCACGGAAACAGCTATGGGACGCCGGCGAGCGAAATCGAGCGCATCGAGGCCGACGGCCATGGCGCGCTGATGGTGATCGACGTTCAGGGGGCCGAAACGGTTCGCAGGCGGCTCCCCGACGCGGTGACGATTTTCGTCCTGCCGCCGTCCAGGGAGGTGCTGGAGGCCCGTCTAGGAGGGCGCGATGGCGCCGATCCTGCCAACGAGGACATCATTCACAGCCGTCTCGGCGTGGCCGCGGAGGAGATCGCCCAGTTCGTGCGGTACGATTACCTGGTCATCAATGACGACTTCGATCGAGCGGTTCGCGAGCTAGAGGCGATTCTGATCTCCGAGCAGTGCAAACGGTGTCAACGGACGCACGAGGCCAGCGAGATTCTCGAATCGTTTCGCTAATCACAAGAGGACGAGATGCTCAACAATTCGTACTACCTGTTTGTCGAAGTGGCGGCGCAACGGTGTGCGCAGCTGATGCGCGGCGCCAAGCCGAAGCTCGACCTGCGTGCCCACAAGTACACGACGATCGCCTGCGCCGAAGTAAAAGAGAATCTCATTCCCTGGCGCACGGTGACCGACGAGGAAATCGCCGCTGAGGTCGCCAAGCAGCAGGCTGCGGCGCAGGAGCCGGCGCCCGCTGATCTGACACTAGCTGGAGCAACCGCGGCCCCAGTGACGAAAGAAGAAGCGAAGTAGGCTCGTGCCCGGTCCCCGGGTGCTCCTCGTCGTTACGGGAAGCATCGCCGCGTACAAGGCGTGCGAGGTTGTTCGCAGGCTCCAGGACCGCGGCGTCGAGGTGCGTGTCGCGATGACCCGAAACGCGGCCGAGTTCGTCACCCCACTGACTTTCGCGGCGCTTTCCGGCCATCGTGTCCTGGTCAGCTCGTTTGACGACGAGCGTCCCGAGCGTATTCCGCACATTCGATGGGCTGAGGAGAGCGACGCTTTGTGCGTCGTTCCCGCGAGCGCCGATTTCATCGCCAAGATGGCGCTTGGTATCGCCGACGATTTTCCGTCGACGCTGCACTTGGCCTTCGCCGGCCCGGTGCTGGTGGCGCCGGCGATGGAAGATCAGATGTGGCGGCACGCCGCCGTCCGAGAGAACGTCGACAAGCTGGGCGAACGCGGCGTCGTGATCGTGCCACCGGCGACGGGCCCGTTGGCCTCCGGCCGTCACGGGCCGGGTCGCCTGGCGGAGCCGCCGGACGTCGTCGACGCGATCATGGAGGTGCTCGTGACCGAGCCCTCTGAACGTCCGCTCGCCGGCATGCGAATCGTCGTTTCGGCCGGGCCGACGCGCGAGCATTTTGACCCGGTTCGCGTGTTGACCAACCCCTCGACGGGCAAGATGGGATACGCGGTCGCGCGAGCGGCCGCTCGGCTCGGCGCCGAGGTTGTCCTGGTCAGCGGCCCCACCCAGATTGCTGCGCCCGCGGGAATCGAAATCGTCCGGGTGGTCGACGCCGAGCAGATGAGACACGAGATGGTGGGCCACGCCGCAGCGGCTGATGTCGTCATCATGGCGGCGGCGGTCAGCGATTTTCGACCCGTTGCCTCGACGTCGGAAAAGCTCGAAAAGGCGGCCGCCGGTGCCATGTCGTGGGAGGTGGAGCGCACACCCGATATTCTCGCGGAGCTGGGGCGCCTCGGTGGCCGTTACACGCTCGTCGGTTTCGCCGCTGAGACCTCGGATCTTGAACCGCGGGCGCGAGCCAAGCTCGATCGAAAAGGGTGCGACCTGATGGTTGCCAACCTCGTGGGGGCCGGCGCGACGGGCTTCGAGGTCGACACCAACGAGGTCATCATTCTCGACCGTCTCGGTGGCCGGGCGACTGCGGGCCCGGCGCCGAAGAGCGACATCGCTACGGCGATCATCGATGCCATCCTCGGGTTTCGCCGGCGCCTCGGCGTCGCTAGCCCTGAGAAAGCCGGGTGAGCGACGGCACCGACCGCGGTCGTTTGCGCGCCCAACTCGGTGGGCACCTCGAACGCCTGCGCCGCGAAGGCGTCTGGGGCCTTTCGATTCCGGAAGTATCGGCAGCCGAGGCGGTGCGGTCGGTCAAGGCCGAGTCGCCAGGGCCCGTTGAGGTCGAGTCGCCGGGGCCGGTCGAGGCCGAGTCGTCGTTGCGACCGGTTGAGGCCGAAGCGTTGCAGTGCGTCGCGTGCCGGCTCCACGAGACGCGGACGAAGGTCGTGTTCGGCGTCGGCGATCCCGACGCCCGGCTGATGTTCATCGGCGAAGGCCCGGGGCGCGATGAAGACCTCCAGGGAGAGCCGTTCGTCGGCCGTGCCGGACAGCTGCTGACCAAAATCATCAAGGCCATGGGCTACGAGCGCGAGGATGTCTACATCGCCAACGCGGTCAAATGTCGCCCGCCGCAGAACCGCGACCCGCAGGCGGATGAGGTCGCGGCGTGCCGCCACTTCCTGGTGCGCCAGGTCGAGCTCGTCCAGCCTGAGGTCATCGTGCTGCTCGGTCGCTCGGCGGTCGGCGCGGTGCTGGGGCTCAGCGCCCCGCTGTCTCGACTACGCGGCACGTTTCGCGAATGGCACGGCACCGAGGTGATGTGTACGTACCATCCGGCGTACTTGCTGCGGAGCCCGAGCGCCAAGGGCCTGGTGTGGGAGGACATGCAGCTCGTACGCGACAGGCTCGCGGCGACCTCCGATCGCTGACGTTGCAGACCGGAGACTTGTTCGAAGGCACGCGGCAGGACGCGTACGCCGAGGTCGCCGTGCCGTCGCCGGCGGCAGGGGCCTTCACGTATCGCATTCCACCGTACGCGACCGCCCTGGTGATGCCGGGCTCGCGCGTCCGGGTGAAGTTTTCCGGGCGTCGGCTGACGGGAATCGTGGTTGCGACGCGTTCGCGTCCCCCCGCAGGCCTGGCTCCCGGTAAGATCCAGCCGCTCGAAGATTGCCTCGATCCGCTACCGCTGTTGCCGCCCGTCCTGCTGGTGCTCGCCCGCTGGGTCGCCGGCAAGACCATGTCGAGCTGGGGTGAGGCGCTGCGCACCGCGTTGCCCGCCGGTCTTCACCGCGTGGCACGACGTCGGGTGGTGCTGACCGCCGCGGGGAGGCGCGTCGCGGAGGGGGTAGGGGGGTCGCCGGCCGCCGAGGAGCTGTCGGCGGCATCGCGACGTCTCCTGGTAGCGTTGTCGGGGGCCAGGAGCGGCGCCCGGACAATCGGCGCGCTGGCTCGTCTCAACGGCGATTCCGCCACCTGTGCGCGGCTCTACGATATGGCCCGCCGGGGCCTGGTCGTCGTCGAGGACGAGTGGTCGTCGGGGGTGGGTGGCCGCTGGCGTAACGTCGCCGTCGCCGCGCGTCACATTACTCGAGACGTGGCGCTCGAGCGGACCGGCAGAGCGCCGGCCCAGCGTCGGGTTGTCGACCTGCTCTGGGGGCGCCCGGAGGGAATCACGGTAGAGACCTTATGCGAGTCCGCCGGCTGCGGGCTGAGCGTGGTCAAGGCCCTCGTCGTCAAGGGTCTCGTCGAGACGCGGCGTGAGGCGTTGGCTGACGACGGGCGCACGAGATGGTCGGGCGACGACGACGGCGCCGGCCGCTTTCGTCTGATGGACAGCCAGCGGCAAGCGCTTGATCGAATTCAGGAGCTTGGCGCCGGGTTCCACAGCCTGCTATTACACGGCGTTACCGGCAGCGGCAAGACGGAGGTCTACCTGCGCGCCGCCAAGCGGACGATCGAACGCGGTCGTACGGCGCTGTTGCTGGTTCCGGAGATCGGCCTGACACCATTGCTGGCGCACCGCGCCCACGCGGTCCTCGGTGACGCCGTGGGTGTGATGCACTCCGGCATGTCGGAAGGTGAACGCTTGTCGAGTTGGTGGGGCGCGCGCAGCGGCCGCATTCGTACGGTGATCGGGCCGCGCTCGGCGGTGTTCGCGCCCCTCGAGGATGTCGGCCTCATCGTCGTTGACGAGGAGCAGGACGGCGCCTACAAACAGGACGAAACACCGCGTTACCACGGCCGCGACGTCGCCCTGTGGCGCGCACGGATCGAGGGCGCGGCGTTGCTCATGGGCTCGGCGACGCCTGCCGTCGAGACGTTCTTCGCCGCATCGCGCGGTGTCCACGAGGTACTGCTGATGCCGGAGCGCGTTGCCGACCGGCCGCTACCGACGGTCGAGGTGGTCGACATGCGGGCGGAGTGGAAGCGGTCCGGGCGAGCCTTGTTGTCGGAGCGGCTCGAAAACGCTCTCGATGAATGCCTCGGGCGCGGCGATCAGGCCCTGCTGCTTCTCAACCGGCGCGGCTTTGCCGCATCACTCCGTTGCCGTTCTTGCGGTGAGCGCATCCCATGCCCGGACTGCTCCGTCAGCTTGACGCTGCACCGCCCGGAGAGGGTGCTTTGCTGTCACTATTGCGACCATCGGGCCGCGGTTCCCACGACCTGCCCAATGTGTGGCTCCCCGCAGCTCTTCGAGGTCGGCCACGGCACGCAACAGCTCGAGCAGGTCGTCCGTGAGCGGTTCCCCGCCGCCCGGGTACGTCGTTTTGATGCCGACGAAACGCGTCGCAAGGGAGCACACGCCCAGATCCTGTCGGCCTTCGGCCGTGGCGAGCTCGACATGTTGGTCGGTACCCAGATGCTGGCCAAAGGACACGATTTCCCCGGCGTCACTCTGGTTGGTGCGGTGGGCGCTGATGACGCCCTCGGGCTGCCGGATTTTCGTGCCGCCGAGCGGACATTCCAGTTGCTCACGCAGATGGCAGGCCGCGCCGGCCGCGGGGAAACCCCGGGGGTGGTCGTCTTCCAGGCCTACCAACCCGACCACTACGCTATTCGCGCCGCCGTCGAGCACGACTACGATGCCTTCTACGAGCGCGAGATCGAGTTCCGTCGCCGCCTCATGTACCCGCCCTTCAGAGCGCTGATCGCCTGTTTGTGTCGTGGCACCAACGCGGTCGTCGTCAAGGAAGAAGCCGATCGATTTGCGGGAGCGCTGCGGGACGCCGCCCCGGAGGGCGTGCAAGTGATGGGCCCGGCGTCGCCGCCGTTAAGCAAACTGCGTGGCAAGCACCGTGTACAGGTTCTGCTCCGTGGTCGTGACCGGGCTGAGATGCGGGCGCTGCTGGCGGCCACCATCGAGGATTTGCGAGAGCGGCGCCGCCTGCCGCGCGACCTCAGGATCGATGTCGATCCCCTGAATTTGATGTAGGGCGAAATCGTTGGGTGCCCGGGTGGCCGATGACGCCGATCCGTTCGGACCGTCCAACGATACGCCGGGAGCTGGACGAAGCCGGGTTCATTCTTTTTTGATTCCCGCCACCCACCCCTGACCTGTCGCTGCCTGCGGCAGGTCCCGGCCCGCTATGCGCACAGGGGCAGGATGGGCGGCGGTCCGGCGGGCGCCCCTGTGACGGGTGGGCGCTGGTTCGAGCGGGCGTCGTCGGTTCCGATGACGCCTATCCCAAACAGCTGCCACCCCCCACCTGTGCGCCAAGCGGGCAGCGAAGGCGCCGCAGGCGCCGAGAGGCCGGGGGTGGGTGGCGGGATTTCAAAAGAACAAGAGACGCCGAACCTTCCAGGGTTCGCAGAGGCGCGCGCCTCTGCGAACCCCTAAGTTACCGAATGGGGCGAGGATACGTCTGCACCCAATACTCGATCCTCCAGCTCGCCACTTCGACGCTCTGCTCGCCTTCGATGATCCCTTCGCCGTTGACCGGCATCGTCGCCTTGCCGCGGATCTGAAACGCCTGGTTCGCTGACGTCAGCTCGCGGCCGTTCTCGTCGAGAAGGTGCACGACGATGGTGACCCGGAAGCCCTCGTCGGCCGGGTTTTCAATCGTACAGCCCCACGCATACGTTGCCTCGGTCGCGGTGGCGTGCGTCCATGAGAACCGCGGTTCCAGGATTCGCAAGGGTCCGTCGGTCGCTCCGGGTGCCCGAGTCGCGGTGCCCGCCGCCCCTTCTTGCGGCGGCGGCAGCGGGCCGGACAAGGTCGTCGGCCCGACGGCCCGGGGCGGTGAGACGCAGCCGCAGATCAGCAGCGTCACCGCGACGGCAAGGCCGAACCTCGGCAGGGTAGGGTGGCGCGGGAGCATGGCTGCAGAGTAACCGATTCGCCGGTCGCGACATGGGCGCCGGGTTCACCCGGTCGAAAAATCGAAGCGAATGGCGCATCCGGCAAAATTCGCTATAGTCGGAAACGATGAGCCACAGCGAGCGTCGCAACTTCGTCCACCTGCATAACCACACGAATTTTTCGTTGCTCGACGGCGCGACGCGCATCGACCGGCTCGTTTCTCACTGCTGCGAACACGGGATGCGGGCCGTTGCCATCACCGATCACGGCAACATGTTCGGGACGGTGCAGTTCTACCGCCAGGCGCGGGATTCGGGGCTCAAGCCGCTGCTCGGCATGGAGGCCTACCTGGCGGCCGGTTCGCTGCACGACCGCGGCGGGACGCATTCCGGGCGGGAGCGCTTTCACCAGTTGCTGTTGGCCAAGGACCAGACCGGTTACCGCAACCTGATGAAGCTCGCCTCGGTCGGTTACCTCGAGGGCTTCTATTACAAGCCGCGGATCGACAAGGAGATCCTCGCCGAATATGCCGAGGGTCTCATCGCGACGAGCTCGTGTCTTTCCGGCGAGGTCCCGCAATATCTTCTCCGCGGCGACTACGCCGGCGCCCGCCAGGCGTTGGGCGAGCTGGCGGACATCGTCGGGCACGACAATGTGTACGTCGAGCTCCAGGACCAGGGTCTTCCCGAGCAGCGCCAGATCAACCCCGATTTGATTCGGCTCGCGGGTGAGCTCGACCTGCCGCTGATCGCCACCAACGATTGCCACTACCTGGTGAAGGAAGACGCCCACGCTCACGACGCCCTGCTGTGCATTCAGACCGGCAAGGGGCTGTCGGACCCGGCGCGGATGAAGTTCCCGAACGATCAGTTCTACGTCAAGACGGCGGCGGAGATGTGGGAGGTCTTCGCCGAGGTGCCCGAGGCGCTCCGCAATACCGAGAAGGTCGCCGAACGCTGCAACGTGGTGTTGAACTTCGACGAAAACCACCTCCCGAAGTTCCCGGTTCCCGAGGGTCAGACGCTCAACGGCTACTTCGAGCGCGTTGTCCACGAGGGTTTCGAGCGCCGCCTCGAGGCGCTCCGCGAGGCCCCCCGGGAGAAAGCGAACGGGGCCTCGGTGTGGGCCGCCAAGCATGCGGTCGAGGCGTACCGCGAGCGGCTCGAGCACGAGTTGTCGATCATCGTCTCGATGGCTTTCGCGGGCTACTTCCTGATCGTCTGGGATTTTATCCGCTACGCCAAGGAAGCGGGAATTCCGGTGGGGCCGGGCCGCGGCAGCGCCGCCGGCAGCCTGGTTGCCTACTCGCTCGGTATTACCGACATTGATCCACTGGAGTACGGGTTGTTTTTCGAGCGCTTTCTGAACCCCGAGCGCATCAGCCTCCCCGACATCGACATCGACTTCTGCATGCGCCGGCGCGGTGAGGTCATCGACTACGTTGCGAACAAGTACGGCCGCGACAAGGTGGCCCATATCATCACGTTCGGAACGATGGCGGCGAAGGGAGCGATCCGCGACGTCGGCAGGGTCATGGAGATGGCCTACGGCGAGGTCGATCGGATCGCCAAGTTGATCCCCAACGAGCTCGACGCCACCATCGACGGTGCGGTGTCGTCGGTCCCGGCCTTACGGGAGGCCATCAACAAAGACCCGAAGGTGGCCGAGCTCGTCGACCTGGCGCGGCAGCTCGAAGGGCAGGTGCGGCACGCCTCGACGCATGCCGCCGGCGTCGTCATCGCCGACCAGCCCCTGACCAATTACGTGCCGCTGTACAAGCCGCCGTCCGGCTCCGCCGGCAACCAGGAGCACGCCGTCGCGACCCAGTTCCCGATGGACGACGTCGAGGCGATAGGCCTCCTCAAGATGGACTTCCTCGGCCTGCGGACGCTGACCGTGGTGCACGACGCGCTGGAATCGATCTCCGAGGAGTCCGGCGCGAAGCTCACCACCGCCGACATTCCGATCGACGACGCAGCGACGTTCGAGCTCTTCGCCGCCGGTTCCACCTCGGGCATCTTTCAGTTCGAATCAACCGGAATGCGGGACGCGTTGCGCAAGCTGGGGCCGAGTCGTATCGAGGACCTGATCGCGATGAACGCGCTGTACCGGCCGGGGCCGATCGGTTCGGGGATGATCGACGAGTACATCCGTCGCAAGCACGATCCCAGCAAGGTCAAGTACCTGCTGCCGCAGCTCGAAGAGATCCAGAAGGAAACCTACGGCGTCATCGTCTATCAGGAACAGGTCATGCAGATCGCCGCCGAGCTCGCGGGGTTTTCTCTCGGTGAAGCAGACGTTCTGCGCAAAGCGATGGGTAAGAAGAAGCCCGAGGTCATGGCCTCGATGGAGGAGCAGTTCATCGAAGGTTGCAAGGTTCGCGACGTGCCGCCCAACCTGGCGAAGGAGATCTGGGACCAGGTGGTCGAGTTCGCCGGTTACGGGTTTAACAAGGCGCACTCGGCTGCCTACGCCGTGCTCGCCTACCAGACCGCCTTCCTGAAGGCCAACCACCCGGTGCACTTCATGGCGGCGCTGTTGAGCTCGGATCGCGACAATACCGACAAGGTGGTGCGTTACATCTCCGAGTGCCGCGAAATGGGTATCCCGGTGTTGCCCCCGGACGTCAACGAAAGCAACGTCAGCTTCACGGCGACCGGCGAGTCGATTCGCTTCGGACTCGCCGCCATCAAAGGGGTGGGCGAAGGTGCGGTGATCGCCATTCTTGACGCCCGCGATCGTATCGGTGCTTTCTCCGGCCTCTTCCAGTTTTGCGAGGAGGTCGATCTCGGCAAGGGGATCAACCGGCGCACGGTGGAGAGCCTGATCAAGTCCGGAGCCTTTGACGCGACGGTCGTGGAAGAGGGCAACGAAGCCGACCCAGGCGACATTCGGGCCCGCCTGATGGGGGCGCTAGGCATCGCGCTCGACAGCGGGCAGCGGCGGCGACGAGATCGCCAGATGGGCCAGACCAACTTGTTCATAGATCTCGACGGCAACGGCGATGGCGCCCAGCGTCCGCCGCCGAGCTTGCCCGCATCGGGGTACACGCGCTGGACGGAATGGGAGATACTGACCGCCGAGAAGGAGTCGCTCGGCTTCTACATCACCGGGCACCCACTCGAACGTTACCGCGAGCAGCTCGAGCAGTTCGCCAACGCGACCACGGCGACGCTGCCGCTCATGAGCGGCAGCAAGGAGGTCACTCTCGGCGCGATCATCACCGGGATTCGCGACCTGAAGACGCGCAAGGGTGAACGGATGGCCGTCTTGCAGGTCGAGGACCTGGAAGGACTCGCCGAGGTGGTCGTATTTCCCGACGCCTACCGAGCCTGCTTCGCCCTGCTACGGGAGGACGAAGCCGTGCTGATCAGTGGTCGACCCGAGACCGACGACGATGCGGCGCGGATGATCGCCGGGGATATTCAATCGTTAACATCGTTCTTCGAGCAGAAGGCCAACGAACAGGCCCGCGAGGTGCGGATCTCGGTGACCCTTACCGGACTTGCCGAGGAAATTCCCGACCGGCTGTGCAGTGTTCTCGAACGCCATCGTGGCGAAGTGCCGGTCTCGATACGGCTGCAACGGCCCAACCCGCGTGGATTCCGCGCAATCGTTGCGCCGAACCGCTTCTTGTGGGTGACGCCGAGCGCCGAGCTGGTCGCCGAGATCGAGGAGCTGCTCGGGGACGGTTCGGTGCGTCTGCGTCGATGAGTTCGTCGGCCGACGACGGCGGCGGGTATCGAAGCTCGTATCCTCAGGAGCTCAACATCGCGGCGCGTCTGGCTGACGGTGCGCTGCAGGCCGGGTGGGGTGCGCGGGCAGCTTTTCACTACCGCGGCGCTGCGGTGTCTTTTGCGCGGATTCGCGAAGACACAGCGCGCCTGGCCGGCGTTCTGGCCGGCCTCGACGTCGCTGCCGAGCAGCGTGTTCTGATCGCCCTGCCGGACGCTCCTAGTTTCGCCACGTCCTTCCTGGGGTCGATCTGGCGGGGTTCGGTGGCCGTCCCGGTCAATCCGTTCATGCCGCAGGATCGCTATGAGTTCTTTCTTCGCGACAGTCGTGCCGTCGTCGCGATCATCGCCCCATGGCTCGTGCGGACCGTTATCGAGGCGTCGGCGGCACTGCCGGCGCTCCGGCACATCGTGGTGTTTGCCTCGCCCGGGACGCCCGAGGGTGGGACCGACGACGGCGACTGGAGAACGCTCGACACCGGGGCAGGGGTGCCTCGTGTGCATGACGGCGACGATCTGCTGGCCGGCGCGATGGCGCCGCCGCCGGCGCCGACGCACTGCGACGAGCCGGCGTTTTGGCTGTACACCTCGGGTAGCACCGGACCACCCAAGGGCGCCATCCACCTGCACCACGATATCTGGGTAGCGGCCGATTGCTGGGCGCAACGCAGCATGGGCATGGGACCCGACCACGTCCACCTCTCCGCCTCGAAGCTCTACTTCGCGTACGGCCTGGGAAACAGTCTCCATTGCCCCATGTGGAGTGGCGGCAGCGCAGTGCTGGCTCCGGAAAAGCCGACGGCGGCCAACATGCTCGACGCGATTGCCGCCCATCGAGTGACCCACTTCTACGCCGTGCCGTCGTTCTACAACGCCATGATGGCCGACGCGGGCTTCTCCGCCGCCATCGCCGAGGGCTCGCTTGCCAGCCTTGAGGTCTGCGTATCGGCCGGCGAAGCCCTTCCGGCGTCATTGTGCGAGCGCTGGATGGAGACCACCGGCGTGGTGTTGCTCGATGGCATCGGGTCGACGGAGCTGCTGCATATTTTCATCGCCAACCGTGCCGACGACGTGCGACCAGGTTCGTCTGGGAGGCCGATCCGCGGTTATGACGCGCGCGTCGTCGACGAAGACGGCAACGATGTCGCGGCCGATGCCGTCGGCGACCTGTGGATCCGCGGAGACTCCGCCTGCGACGGTTACTGGAACCGCCACACCGCTACCAAGCAAGCCTTGCGGGGCGAATGGTTCGTGACCGGCGACAAGTACCGAGTCGACGACGACGGCTACTACTGGTACGCCGGCCGCGCCGACGACATGTTCAAGGTGCACGGTCAATGGGTGAGCCCGCCGCAGGTGGAGAGTGTGTTTCTCGAGCACGACGGCGTTCGCGAGGTTGCGGTGGTGGCGGCGGCCGATGGCGAGGGGTTGTCTTGTGGCCTGGCGTTCGTGGTTGCGGTCGGTTCGGCGGATCAAACGCTCGCGGCGGCTTTGTTGGAGCACGCAGCCAAGCGTCTGTCGCCGTATTTGGTGCCGGCGAGGGTTGAATTTATCGACGAGCTGCCGAGGACCGCGACCGGCAAGGTGCAGCGCTACCGGCTGCGCGACGGGTAAGGGCGGCGCCCGCTCGCACCGGCGCTATTCGTCGCAGGGGCGTCAGCCGGACCGCCGCCCCGTCGGCTGCCGCTCGGCACGCCCAGGCAGCTTGATCGGCCACAACGTCGTCAACGCCAGCCCGACGCCCACCCACACCATATCGATCAGACGTCGCACCAACCCGACCGCGATGCCGGCGGCGGGATCGAGACCGAGAGCGTCAGCCGACCACGCGACGCTTGCTTCGAAGACACCGAGCCGTGCCGGCACGAGGACGCCGAGCGTATTGCCGAGCTTGGCGCCGACCTCGAACCAGAGGCCGACGACGGGGTTGTCGTTGATGCCTAGCATCGACAGAATCGACCAGGTGGCGCCGGTCAACGCCACGTGGGCGGCGATGTGGATGCCGATCATCAAGGCAAAGGGGATGCCGTGCAGGCGCACCAGCCCGACCCGGATCAATCGCATCGAGTCGCGCATCGCCTCCATCTTGGAGGTCGGTTGGTCGTCCATGTCCGGCAACTCGGCGTGATGGCGGCGTTGGCTCGCCCAGATTCCGGCCAGCATCCAGGCCCCGGCTCCGGCCCCGAAAAAGATGCCGCCGATTGCAGAAAACCACGCCGGCAGCCCGAGAGCCGGCTGGCAGACGAGCAGCGCCGCGCCGATGAACAGCACGCCGGCGATGCCGGAGGCGGCGGCATCGACCGCCACGGTCGCGGCGCCGGCGCGCGCCGAGATTCCCTTGCGCAGCAGCAACACCTTGCTGGTTTGCGCCCCGATTGCGCCGGTGAGCGACAGGTACCCGAGGGCCTCGGCGCCGAGCCGGGCGCGCAGCAGGTCGAAATACTTCGCCGGCAAGTCCATGGCGCGAACCGGGAAGCGCCAGGCGAAGGCCCGGAGGCAGTGCTGGACGCCGACGAGAAAGATCGGGATCGTGATCCCGGCGCCAAGGTTCTCGAGGTACTCGCCGATCGTCCCGACGCCGGCGTGCTGCACGAGGTAGGCAAGAGCGACTGCGCCACCCGCGAGCAGAGCCACGCGTCTCAAAACCGTCGCTCTCATGGGCGAGATTATATCCCGCATATCTCGACACCCTGGCCACGAAGGACGTCGAGATAGGGGTACGATGCCCGACATGGGAGACATCGAGCGGTTTCTCGGGGCACCTTTGCTCGACGACGATGGCGTGGCCGAGTTTGATCGCGGCCGGGCGCGGGTCGTCGAGCGGCATCGATCCTGGCGCCAGAATTTCCCCGCCGTCGGCATACTCCTCGACAGCGACGAGGAGCGTGCGTACGCGCTCGCCGGCAACTATGCGACCGAAGCCCGTGAGGTCATCGGCGTGTGGCTATCGCTGCTCGGTGGCGACGCGATCGAGTTCGTCGCCCGCGAGGAGCGGGCAGAATGGGTGGAGGGCTTCTGGCGCACCTGGCGCGGGCAGGTGTACGCGACCGAGGACTACCAGCGGCTCGAGAACGGCGACGGCGGCTCCATGGGGCCGCGGGAGCGATTCACGTCGGCGTTCGACGACCTGTCGACGCGCTACTGCGCTCAGGCGGTCGCCTACGTGCGGGAGGGACCGAGGCGTTCGGTGGGCCCGTCGCTCCTGACGCGGCTCGCGGCGCCGCTACGCGCCGTAGGCCGGGGTGTCGGGGGGTTCTTCTTTCCGGGCAGGTCGCGATGAAAGCGTGGTCGCCCCATTTTCTCCAGGAGCTTCCAGCAGCTCGACGACCTCCATGCTGACCTCTCGGTAGAGGAGATCCCCGTCGGGGTCGAATTGAAGTCCGGTGGGAGGTGACGGCAGCGAAATGATGAAGTCGACGCTGCCGGGCTCGATCCAAACCGTCGTCTCCAGGGGTGGAGCGGCTTCGAGCGACACCCGCATGCGTACCGGATATCGAATCGCCGCGCCGTGCTGTTCGATCACGCCGCGCAGCTCGTAGCGCGGCGAACTCGCCTCTACACGCTCGTAGCCGTAGCGTACGCGAAAGCTGGGGACGTCGGCGCTGCGCAGCCACGGGTCGAAGAACCATGACAGATCGTCGGCGTACATCTCCTCGGCGAGGCGTATGAAGACCGGTGTCGTGACGTCCTCTCCGTGATTGTGCAGGGCGCGGATCAGGTCGACGAATTTGTCGAGACCCATGATCTTGCGGAGCATGTGCAGCACAGCGGCAGCCTTGTGGTAGTTGAGCGCGTAGATGGCTTCCTGCGACGACATGTCGAAGCCGATTTCGAGAGGCTCCGGGGAGGCGATGCTGAGCGCCAGGCGCTGCGAGCGATCGAGCTCCTGGCGCATCATGCGGGTGCCGTACTCGCTTTCCAGGAACATCAACGAGCTGTAGGTCGGTAAGCCTTCGCGTAACCAAGCGTCACGGCCGCGCGGGATCTCGACGTAGAAATTCCACCATTGGTGGGCGATCTCGTGCGCCAGAATGCGGTACGGGAATTCCACGTCGCGGCGCACGGCGTCGATGTCGAGCAGCGTCATCCCGGGCAGCGTAAGGCCGCTCATTGTTTCCGGCAGATCAATGGCCACGAGGTTCCAGCTACGCCGGTCGAGGAGGCCGATTCGGGCGCTGAAAAATTTTGCCGCGCGGACGATGTACTCGACGTATGACTTGGCCAAGGAACCGTTGCGGCGGTCAAGGAAGGCGCGCACAGTGCCGACGGTATCGAGCTTGTCGTCCTCGACGAAACGACCGATCACCAACGGGATCGTCTGGCTGGGAACTGAATCCCGCCACACGTACCTCGTTGCGCCGTTGTCGCTGGTTGTCGCGTTCGTTCCCGACGAGACCAGCATCCAAGGGTCGGGTAGCGTCGCGGTCAGGCTCATCGGCATCGGCACGTAGCGCAGGAACTCCTCGGGGCCCGCGGCGCGGCGGAGGTGCGGGTACCACGGGGTGGTGAGCAGCATTTGCCCGCTTTCTTCGAGCGACGTGTCGAACGTCGCCCGGTAGCGAAAGCGCCAGGTCGTGACCACCCCGGCGGCGAGCGTGGGCGTCGAAATTCGGATGCGGCTTCGTCCTCGCCTGTAGGTGAGCGGGACGCCGTCGGCGTCCTCGATGAGGTCGAGGGTCATGTCGGGCCGCAGAAACACGCGGACGATCTCGGTGGTGCGCTCGACCCTGAAGGTGAGATCGGCTTCGATGAGCGCCGTCGGCAGCTCGGGGCGTACCTCGACGCGGAGGTCGATGCGCTGCGGCGTGATGACGGCACCCTGGGGGCGATGGCCGGAGGGGTTCTCTCCGAGGGCTCCGGAGGCGATCCCATCGATTGTGAGCGCCGCCGCTGGTGCGCCGAGCGCAGCCGACGCTGCGACGGCAGCCGTCAGCGTCACGACAACCAGTGTTTTCGCGATCAAACGCATGATGTTCACGATCGAGCCGGGGTGCAGCCAATTCATAACGCTCCATGCTACCCTCTTGGCTCCGAGCGGAGAGATTTCATTAGCTCGCTGGTGTGCCTTCCGGCGCACAGCTTCGACTCCTTCCGAATCCATGTATCGCAAAGCGGAAGACTTCGAAAAACCGATTGCGGCGCTCCAAAAGGAGATCCACGAGCTTGGCCTGTTTCCGGCCTCTCCGGAGCGCGACGCGCAGCTCGCCGAGCTGGAGGACCATCTCGACGAGACCCGGCGTGAGATCTACAGCAATCTGTCGCGTTGGCAGGTGACGTTGGTAGCCCGCCACCCGAAGCGGCCCTATACGCTCGATTACGTCGAGCGCTTGTTCAACGGTTTTCTCGAGCTGCACGGCGACCGTCAGTTCGGCGACGATGCTGCCATCGTTGCGGGCTTCGCCGAGTTCAATGGCCACCCGATCTGCGTTATCGGCCAGCAGAAAGGGAGGACCACGAAGTCGAAGCTGCACCGCAACTTCGGGATGCCGCACCCGGAGGGGTATCGCAAGGCGCGGCGGATCATGAAGATGGCGGAAAAGTTCGGGCGCCCGGTCTTCACGTTCATCGACACACCTGGTGCCTATCCGGGCGCCGGTGCGGAGGCGCGTGGGGTCGCCCAGGCGATCGCCGTGAATCTGCGCGAGATGTCGACGCTACGCGTGCCGATCATCGTCACCGTCATTGGTGAGGGCGGTAGCGGCGGGGCGCTGGGTATCGGCATCGGCGACCGCGTCAACATCTTGCAGTACGCGACCTACTCGGTGATTTCGCCGGAGTCGTGCTCGTCGATCCTGTGGCGCGATCTGGATCATACGGAAGCGGCAGCCGAGGCGCTCAAGCTGACCTCTGCGGACCTCCGCGAGATGGGCCTTGTCGACGAGATCATCCCCGAGCCGGCGGGGGGTGCCCACAACGATCCCGAGGCCATGGCGTCGACGCTCGGCGCAACGCTCGAGCGCCAGCTCGACGAGTTGCGTGACGTCGACATCGAGATGATTCTGGAAAAGCGCTACAGCAAGTTCCGCGGTATCGGCGCCCTGGCCGGCGTCGAGGAGTAGCGGGCGCTGGCGACTCCGGTCTGGCGTCTGCGCGAGCACGATCCCGCTGCCGCGATCACCCTGCAGAACGAGCTCGGCCTGTTTCCGGTAACGGCGCGGATTCTCGCCGGTCGCGGCATCGATACCGTTGCGGCGGCGCAATCGTTCCTGCAACCCAGCCTCGACGAGCTGCACTCGCCGTTCGCCTTCGTGCAGATGGAGGCGGCGGTACAACGCCTCCTGGCCGCGATCGAGCGTGGTGAACGGATCGTCGTTCATGGCGACTACGACGTCGACGGCATCACGGGCACGGTGGTGCTGCTGGTGGCGTTGCGCGCCATCGGGGCCGACATCGATTATCTCGTTCCTCACCGCGTCGATGACGGGTACGGGCTCAAGCCGCGCGGCGTCGACCGCGCCCACGCAAAACATGCCAAGGTTCTCATAGCGGTGGATTGCGGCATCACCGCTTATGCCGCCGCCGAGCGTGCGCGGGAGCTCGGCATCGACTTGATCATTGTCGACCACCACGAGCCCGGAGACGAGATCCCGGTGGCCGTCGCCATCCTGAACCCTCGCCTGCCGGACTCCGGGTACCCGGAGGACGATCTGGCTGCGGTCGGTGTCGCGTTCAAGCTGGCGCGTGGTGTGTTGGAGCGCCACCCGAAGGGGTTTCGCGGCACCGCGCTCCTGAAGCTCGTGGCCCTTGGCACGGTCGCCGACATGGTGCCCCTGCGGGGCGAAAATCGCGTCATTGCGCACTACGGGCTGGCGACGCTGGGAGAGGCGGTCAACCCGGGGCTGCGGGCGTTGATGGACCTTGCCGGGGTACGTTCCCCGATCACCGCCACCGATATCGGTTTCAAGATCGCACCGCGCATCAACGCCATCGGCCGCCTGGGTCATCCGAAGGACGCCGTCGAGATGTTTCTCGCCACCGATCCCGGCGAGGCGCGCCGCCTCGCCAAGAAGCTGCATGAAACCAACGCCCGCCGGCGCGAGATCGGGGCCGAGGTGCTCGAGCAGGCGCTCGACCAGAAGCCTGCTGATGCGGCGTCGGTCGTCGTCGCCGCCGGCGAGGGATGGCACCGCGGCGTGATCGGCATCGTCGCGGCGCGGCTGGTGGAGGAGTGGGGCAGGCCGGCGGTGGTGATCGCGATCGATGAGGCCGGTGCGTTCGGCTCGGCGCGGTCCATACCCGGATTCAATATCGTGGAGGCGCTCGGCAGCGTTTCCGAATTGCTCGACGAATTCGGCGGGCACCACCAGGCGGCCGGGCTGCAACTGCGCGCGGCCAACGTCGAGCCGTTGCGCGAGGCGCTGGCGGCCACGGGCGGTGTCGAGCTCGAGCTCGCCATGCAGCGCTCCGCCGGGATCGTGTGCGACGCCGAGCTCGAGCTCGATGACTCGGCCTTGGGTCTGGCCAGGGAGCTGGAGAGGCTCGCCCCGTTCGGCGTCGGCAACCGGACGCCGCGGCTGCTGTGCCGCGATCTGAAGATCGAAGAAGAACCGCGGACTCTCAAGGAGCAGCACCTCAAGCTGCGAGTCGCGTGCGGGTCGCGGCGCGTCGACGCGATCGCCTGGCGCCGCCCGGAGCTCGCCGCCGTTTTTTCCAAAGGCGACCGGTTCGACGCCGTCGCCAAGCTGACGGTCAACCGTTGGGCCGGCCGCTCTGAACCCCAACTCGAGCTCGTCGAAGTGAGCGTCGCCGGCGCGGCGTCGACTAGGTGACAGACGATCCGCGGGGGCCTGCTTGACGGCCGCCGGGGCGCTTCTTACCATAGGTCCTGGCGATCCGGTCGGCTGTACGTCCGCGCGGGGCGCGTGGCCGTTTCGTGGCCGAGGAGCCGCTGTTCTGGCGGTTCCACAACGACTGATTTCAACTGAGAATTTGACGGAGGCACGTGCGCGATGGCAAACGTCACACCCCTGGGAGACCGTATTCTGGCCCGCCGGTCGGAGCCCGAAGAGCAGAAAAGCGGCGGCATCATCATCCCTGACACGGCCAAGGAGAAGCCTCTCGAGGCCGAGGTCGTGGCTGTCGGCGCCGGCAAGCTCGACGATGACGGTGAGCGTCAGGCGATGGAGCTGAACGTCGGGGATCGTATTCTGATCTCCAAGTACGGCGGTACGGAAGTCAAGCTCGACGGTGTCGAGCATCTGATCTTGCGCGAGGACGACGTCCTCGCGATTGTGGAGGGTTAACGATGGCAAAACAGATTCTGTACAGTGAAGACGCGCGGCAGGCTGTGCTCAAGGGCGTCACGCAGCTCGCCAAGGTGGTCAAGGTGACGCTCGGCCCGCGCGGCCGTAACGTCGTGCTCGGCAAGAAGTGGGGCAGCCCGGTCATCACCAAGGACGGGGTGACGGTCGCCAAGGAAGTAGAGCTTCCCGACAGGAACGAGGACATGGGCGCGCGCATGGTGCGCGAGGTGGCCAGTAAGACGTCCGATGTCGCCGGAGACGGCACCACGACCGCGACGATCCTCGCCGAGTCAATTTACCGCGAGGGTGTCAAAAACGTTGTCGCCGGCGCCAACCCGATGGCGCTCAAGCGCGGCATCGAGGCGGCGGTCGTCGCGGTGGTCGATGGCATCGCCAAGCTTTCCAAGCCGGTGAAGGGCAAGGAAGAAATCCAGCAGGTCGCGGCGATCTCCGCCAACGGCGACGCCGAGATCGGCAGCATGATCGCGGAGGCGATGGAAATCGTCGGTCGCGACGGCGTCATCACCGTCGAGGAGGCGAAATCCACCGACTCGTCGCTCGAGGTCGTCGAGGGCATGCAGTTCGACCGCGGCTACCTGTCGCCGTACTTCGTCACCGATCCCGAGAACATGGAGGTCGAGCTCGAAGATCCGCTCATCCTGATCCACGAGAAGAAGATCTCGGCGTTGCAGGACCTGTTGCCGCTGCTCGAGCAGGTGGCGGGTGCCGGCAAGCCGTTGTTGATTCTCGCCGAGGACGTCGAGGGCGAGGCCCTCGCGACGATGGTGGTCAACAAGATGCGCGGCACCCTCCAGGGGGCGGCGGTCAAGGCCCCCGGCTATGGCGATCGCCGTAAGGCGATGCTGCAGGATATCGCCGTGCTCACCGGTGGCAACTGCATCACCGAGGATCTCGGCATCAAGCTCGAGAACGTCAAGCTCGAGGATCTTGGCACGGCCAAGAAGGTCACGATCTCCAAAGACGAGACCGTGATCGTCGAGGGTGGCGGGAGCACCAAGGATATCAAGGGTCGCATCGACCAGATCCGCGCCCAGGTCGAAAACACGAGCTCCGACTACGACCGCGAAAAGCTCGAAGAGCGTCTCGCCAAGTTGGCCGGCGGCGTGGCGGTGATCAGCGTGGGAGCGGCGACTGAGACCGAGATGAAGGAAAAAAAGGCTCGCGTCGAGGACGCCATGCACTCCACCCGAGCGGCGGTCGAGGAAGGCGTGGTCCCGGGCGGCGGCGTCGCCCTGTTGCGCTGCTTGAAGGCGGTTGACAGCATCAAGCTCGACGATGAGGACGCGATGGTCGGTGTCAACATCGTACGCCGCGCGTTGGAGGGCCCGTTGCGCACGCTGGCGGAGAACGCTGGCCTCGAGGGCTCGATCGTCCTCGCCAAGGTGCTCGGCGGCAAGGGCGCGTTCGGGCTCAACGTCGAGACCGGCGAGTACGAAGACCTCGTCAAGGCGGGCGTCATCGACCCCGCCAAGGTCACTCGCGCGGCGCTGCAGAACGCCGCGTCGGTCGCCGGGCTGTTGCTGACCACCGAGGCGCTCGTCTCCGAGATCCCGGAGAAGAAGCCGGCGGCTCCGATGCCCGGTGGCGACATGGGCATGGACGGAATGGGCGGCATGGGTGGTATGGGAGGAATGGGCGGCTTCTAGACGTCTATCGACAACAGGATAAACATGGGGAGCCGGTCTTCGGGCTGGCTCCCCTTTTTCTTGATTTCCCGCCGCCCGCCGCCTTCACTCGACGCCTGCGGCGCCTGCGTTGCCCGCGTGAAGCGTAGCTGGGGAAGGTGGCGGATATTCCAACACGCCTGGCTGGCGACCGCTCCGCAAGCCTTCTACTTCTTGCGCGGCTGCACCGCCCAGGCGATCAGGATCCCGAGCGCGTAGAGGCCGAGCATCGGGGTCGCCAGGATGGTCTGGGTCGCCATGTCGGGCGTCGGCGTGACCACTGCGGCGATCACGAAGATGCCGAGGATCGCGTAGCGGAAGTGGCGCAGCATCATACCCGCGGTGAGGATCCCCATGCGGGCGAGGAAGAACACCACGATCGGCCATTCGAAGACGATGGCGCAGCCGAGCAGCGTGCGCAGCAAGAAGCCGAACAGCGCGTTGGCCGACAACATCGGAACGAAACTCGAGCCGAGCGTGATGAAGAACGTGGCCATCACCGGGAAAAGAACGAAGTAGCCGAAGGCCGCGCCGGACAGGAAGAACACCACCGACGCGAAGATGACCGGCACAGCATACAAACGTTCCTTGCGGTACAGCCCCGGGGCGATGAACAGCCACATCTGGGTGATGAGGATCGGCGAGGCGAGAAAGAGCCCGGCCATCGCCGCGACTTTCAGATACACGATGAAGCCCTCGGTCAACGACAGGATGACGAGGCGCGGGTCCAGTACCGTTTCCGGGTGGGCTTTGAGAACCAGTGTCACGGGTCGGGAGAGGAGGTCGTAGATTTGCTGGGAGACGAACCAACAGATGATCGTGCCGACCAGCATGGCGCCGACCGTGACGAACAGCCGGCGCCGCAACTCGGTGAGGTGGCCGAGAAGCGACATCTCCGACAGGGACTCGCGGCCGATGTCGGAAGCGTCGTGGTCGTCGATCGGCGTATCGACAGTGCTCATGGTGTGCCCGTCAGAAAGAACGCCGGCTCAAGACGGCACCCGTGGGAGCCGTTCAGCACGGCCTGCTAGGGGCCGGAGTCCGGACCGTCGATCTTGTTGCTGTGGTCGTTGCGCTCCTCGAGCGACAGCTCTTCCTCGAGCGAGCGTCTCAGGTCGTTGGAGGCGCGTTTGAACTCCGACAGACCCTTGCCGAGCGACTTGCCCAGCTCGGGTAGCTTGCGCGGCCCGAAAATGAGCAGGGCGATGACCATGATGACGAGGAGCTCGGTACCACCAATCGAGCCGAACATCGGGCCTCCGTGGGTGCGAAGCGACCGCCACATGCGGTGCCACTGCCATCATACGCGTGCGGCACCCGAGTCGGCAACGCTGTGACGCTCGTGAGGAGTTAAGAGGTGTGAGGACTTGAAGAAAAAAGAGGCGGCCCTCCACGTCCCTGGCGTTGTTGCGCTTCCTCGAAATGCTCCCGGTATTCCTCGTTCAGCGCGCCTAGCCAGGAACGCGGATGACTTGCCAAGCTACAACGCGGATTTCTGCGACGAAGCACTAGTGTCGGCGGTGGGTGGCGGGAAATCAGGAAAACTGAAATCAGTAGCGGTCCTGTTCAAACGCCGCCTTGATCTCGGCTCGTCCGGCCCCTGCCCCCAGCAGCAGCATGAGCAACAACCGCGCCTTCGGCCCCGGCAACTGATCGGCAAACATCACCCCACTCTCCTGCAACGTTGCCGCGCCGCCGTCGTAGCCGTACATCGGGGTGGCGCGGCCGCGGGCGCAGCGGGTGGTCATGATGATCGGCAGGTCGCCGGCGTTGGCGGTGATCGCGACGGCCATTCCCGGGGTGACGTTGCCACGCCCCATACCCTCGATGACCAGGCCTTTGGCGCCGGCGGCGAGGCTGGCCTCGACGTAGCGGCCGTCGGCGCCGGCCACCGTCTTGATGAGGTCGACCTCGGGTTCGATGGCGTCGCCCTTGAAGGAGGGCAGGGAAGGGCGAGTCGGGTCGGTGAAGAAGATCACGTTGCCGCGGTCGACGATGCCGATCGGGCCGCTCTGCGGGCTGGCAAAGGAATCGTACGACTCGGCGTGAACCTTGACGACGCCGGCGGCGGTGTGGATCGAATCGGCCATCACGACCATGACGCCGCGGCCGCGCGCCGCCGCCGACACGGCCACCTGGGCAGCGGCAAGAACGTTTGCCGGTCCGTCCCAGGTCGGGTCGGACACCAGCTTCATGGCGCCGAACATGACGACCGGAATCTGCGCGTCAAGGACGCGATCGAGGACGAACGCGGTTTCCTCGATAGAGTCCGTTCCGTGGGTGACGATGACGCCGTCGATTGCGCTGTCGGTAGTTGCGGAGCGGATCCGATCGGCGAGGTGCAGCATGCGTTCCGGATGCATGTGCGGGCCCGGGTAGCGGCCGAAATTGTCGATGACGACGTGGGCGACGTCGCCGAGGCCCGGGGTGCGCTCGAGGATAGCCTCGCCGGCCAGGGTCGGGACCGGGACGCCGCGCTCGGGATCGAGGGTGCAGGAGATGGTTCCGCCGGTGAACACCGCCAGGATCGTCGGCAGCTCGCCGCCGCCAGCGCTCATCCGGCGGCGCCCCCGGCCGTATCCGGCGCGGTCGCGTTTGCGGCGGCGAAGCGCTTCATGCCGCTACGGTATTTGTAGCCGCTGCCGGTCAAGAACGCGACCACCGTCTCGTCCTTGTCCACGTCGCCGCGCGCTAACAGGTGGGGGATGGCGGCCAACGTGGCGCCGTCCTCCGGGGCGCCGTAGATTCCCTCGTCGGCTCCCAGGTGGCGAACGAACTCCATGATCTCCTCATCCGGCACCGCGATCGCCGTGCCGCCCGACGCGCGGAGGGCCCGCAGGATTTCCTGGTCGCCGACCATCATCGGCACGCGCAAGCCGTCGGCGACCGTGCGGGCGCCTTCCCAGGGTGTCACCGACTCGTCACCGGCCTCGAACGCGCGGATGACCGGGGCGCAGCCGGTTGATTGCACCGCGATCATCCGCGGCCTCTCGGCACCGATGCAACCCATCGCCTCGAGCTCGTCGAACGCCTTCCACATGCCGACCAGGCCGGTGCCGCCGCCAGTCGGGTAGAGAATGGCGTCGGGTAGCTTCCAGCCCATCTGCTCGGCGAGCTCGATGCCCAGCGTCTTCTTGCCTTCCACTCGGTATGGCTCCTTGAGCGTCGCGACGCTGAAGAATCCCTCCGCCTCCATGTCGGCGGCGAGCCGTGCCCCGGCGTCGGTGATCAAGCCGGCGACTCCGATGACCTCCGCGCCGAGCGCCTCACACTCGTCGACGAACTCGCCCGGGGCGTCGTCCGGCATGTACACGGTCGCCTTTACGCCGGCGCGCGCCGCGTACGCCGCCATCGCGCCGCCGGCGTTGCCCGCAGTCGGAATCGCCAGCGAGTCGATGCCGAGCTCGACCGCGCGGCTGACCGCTACGCACAGGCCACGGGCCTTGAACGAACCGGTCGGGTTGAGGCCCTCGTCCTTGAGCAGCAGATTGGCGACGCCGACGCGCTTGCCGGCGCGCGGTGCGTTCAGCAGGGGGGTTCCCCCCTCGCCGAGGGTGAGACGGAACCGGGGGTCGCGGACCGGGAGAATGTCGGCGTAGCGCCACAGCCCGGCGGGGCGCCCGGCAAGGCCCGCGCCCTGGCGCCAGTTCGCCGCCGCTGCTTCGAGATCGTAGCGTGCGTACAGAGGCCCGCCGACGTCCGAAAGGGTCTGGATCTTGTCCGCTTCGTACGTCGCTCCGGTACGTGGACAGTATAGTTCGGTGAGCGTGGACTCGAGCATGGTCGCCCTGTTCGTGGTGCGGTCGGGACGCGGCTTCGTGGTCGGCCGCCGCTGACGTCGCCCATGTTACCCGGCCCGCAGGGTGGGCGAAAATCGACGTCTTGGGGGCCTTCTGCAGCGGTCGTCGCGTTGAAAGAACCCCGACCTTTTGTTACCTTCTCCACGTAACCGATTAGGTGTGCGCACGGAAGTGGGCCGCGGCCCACTTTTTTCTTTGCCTACAACATTTGAACGGCGCTGCCGGGGAGAGGCGACGTGGTTGAAACGCAAACAGTCGAGGAGCGCGTCGCTCCGCTGGCGGCGCGGGTCGCGGCGCGCGAGCATTGTGAGCTCGCGCACTGTGAGTACGTCAACGATGGTGGGCGCTGGTTCCTGCGGCTGTACATCGACCGCGAGGGCGGCGTCACGATTGCTGATTGCACGTCGGTGAGCCGGCAGATGTCGGCGCTGCTCGACGTCGAGGACTTCATCCCGCATGCCTACAGCCTCGAGGTGTCGTCGCCGGGCCTTGATCGGCCGCTGCACACCGCCAACGATTACCAGCGCTTCCGTGGCGAGGCGGTCAGGATCCGTACGGTGGCGCCGATACTGGGGCGACGTCGTTTTCGAGGAACTCTGGACAAGTTCGAGGACGAAGTCGTGACGCTTACGGACAGCGAGGGGCAGGTCTTCGAGATTCCCCTGGACAAGGTGCGTAGCGCCCGCCTCGACCCGCAACCATAGTTTTTCACGACACTGTGCACGAGATAGCAACGACTAGATTGTAACGACAATGACGCAACTGTTGCTGCAGACAATCGAGCAGATGGGGCGCGAGAAGAACATCCCCTCCGAGGTCATCATTGATGCCGTCGAGGAGGCGATGGCGGTCGCTTCCAAGAAGTTCTACAAGACCGAGGAAGAGATCAAGGCGACGCTGAACCGGGAAACCGGCGAAGTTGAGGTGTTTGCCGTCAAGATCGTCGTTGAGAAGGTCGACGACGTCGACCTCGAGATCAGCGCCACCGAGGCGCTCGAGTTTGACGCCGAGGCCAAGGTCGGCGACTACGTCTATTTGCCACGCGACACGGAGGGTCTCGGGCGCATCGCGGCGCAGGCCGCCAAGCAGGTTATCTTCCAGAAGGTCCGCGACGCCGAGCGCGAGAACATCTACGACGAGTTCGTGGAACGCACCGGCGAACTGATTACCGGCCTGGTCAAGCGCTTTGAGCGCGGCGACATGATCGTCGACCTCGGTCGGACCGAGGGCCTCCTGCCGCGCCGCGAGCAGTCGCGCGCCGAGCACTACAACATCGGTGACCGTATCCGCGTCGTGATCGTCGACGTGCTCAAGGTGGCGCGAGGCCCCCAGGTCGTCGTCTCCCGTGTGTCGCCCGAGTTGCTCCGCAGGCTCTTCGAAATGGAGGTGCCCGAGATCTACGACCAGACCGTGACGATCAAAGGGGCAGTTCGTGAGGGTGGTGACCGCGCCAAGGTTGCGGTGCACTCGGTCGAGCCTGATGTCGATCCGGTCGGTGCTTGCGTCGGTATGCGTGGCGCTCGCGTGCAGTCGATTATCCGCGAATTGCGCGGCGAGAAGATCGACATCGTGCAGTGGGCCGCCGACCTGCAGCAGTACGCGATCAATTCCCTCAAGCCGGCGCGCGTCAACCGCGTGACCGTGCTCGACAGTGAGGAGCGGCATCTCGAGGTGGTTGTCGATGAGGATCAGCTATCGCTGGCCATCGGCAAGCGCGGGCAAAACGTGCGGCTCGCGGGCAAGCTGCTGAATGCCAAGATCGACATCAAGAGCGAGGAAGACAAGAAGCGAGACGTCGAGATAGCGCTCCTGCAGATGGCGTCGCGGGAGGAAGCCGTCGCGAGCCTGGCCGGTGTCGGTCCGAAGACCGCCGAAGCTCTGGTGGCCGCCGGTCTCAAGACGGTCGGCGCCGCGATCGACGCCGGCGTTGAGGGGCTGACTGCGGTCGCCGGCATCGGCCCGAAGGGCGCCGAGAAGATACTCGCGGCGGCGGCAGCGCTGCTCGCCGCCGCGGTGCCCGACGAGCCCGAGGTTCCCGAAGTTGCGCCGGCCGGCCCGCCGCCGGAGTCGGATCCCGCCGCCGTGCTGGCGAGCCTGACCGCCGACGTCGCGTCGGACGAGGCTGACGAGGCTGACGAGGCTGACGAAGCCGCAGTAGAGGAACTCGTCGTCGCTGAGGCCGAAGCGGTCGCCCCGGCGGATGACGATGACGAGGACGAGACATCGGCTCCGGTCGCCACCGACGACGAAGACGCCGTCGAAGCCCCTGCCTGACCCCTACCCCTACCCCTACCCCTACCCCTACCTGAGGAGTAAGCGACCGAATGCGCGTTCATGAGCTGGCCAAGAAGCTCGGCATCGAGAGCAAGGAAGCCCTCGCTGCGTTGAACGGCCTCGGGGTGGAGGTAACGAGCGTTCACTCCGCGGTGAGCGAAGAGAACGCCGCGCGCGTCGAACAGAGCCTCGGCTCGGGCGCGGTGGCCAAAAAAACTGCCACGAAGGCGACGAAGAAAACCGCCAAGAAAGCGACCAAGAAAGCCGCCAAGAAGGAGCCGACGGCGAAGAAGAAAGCGACCAAGAAGGCTGCCACGAAGAAGGTCGCGAAGAAGGTCGCGAAGAAAAAGCCTGTTGCAGTCGCTCCCGAACCGCCCGCCGAAAAGACTCCTCCTGCGACACCGGAGCCGGACGACGCCCCGGCGCCCGCGGCTGCCGCGCCCGAACCGGCACCCGAGCCGAAACCGGAGCCTGCGCCCGTACCGAAACCGCAGCCCGAGCCCGAACCGCCTGCCCCGATGGCGACCGTTGAGGGCCCCATCACCATCGAAGACGGAATCACGGTGAAGCGCTTGGCGGAGAAGCTCGGTATGTCTCCGACCGACGTGATGCGCGAGCTCATGTCGCGCGGTGTGATGGGGGACATCAACCAGGCGCTCGACGCCGAGGCGGCACTGTCGATCGCCGCGCATTTCGGCGCCGAGGCGCGCCGGCTGCGCGCCGATGAGGTGTTGTTGGGTGATGCGCCGCAGGTGGCTGCCGAAGATCTCGAAAAGCGCCCGCCCGTCATCACCATCATGGGCCACGTAGATCACGGCAAGACGCTGTTGCTCGATGCGATTCGCTCTACGAATGTCGCCGACCGAGAGGCCGGCGGCATCACACAACACATTGGCGCGTCGATGGTCGAGCACGCCGGCAGCCGCATCACGTTCATCGATACGCCGGGCCATGAGGCGTTCACTCGCATGCGGCTGCGCGGCGCCCAGATTACCGACATCGTTGTTCTTGTCGTCGCCGCCGACGACGGCGTCATGCCGCAGACGGTCGAGGCGATCGGCCACGCCCGCGCCGCCGGCGTGCCGATCATCGTGGCGATCAACAAGATCGACTTGCCCAACGCCAACGTAGAGCGGGTCAAGCAACAACTCGGGGAACATCAACTGGCGCCGGAGAGCTGGGGCGGCGACACGGTGACCGTCGAAGTGTCGGCCAAGATGAAGCAGAACCTCTCGGAGTTGCTCGAGATGATGTCGCTGACCGCCGAGATGCAGGAGCTCACCGCCAGCCCGACGGTTCCGGCGCGCGGCACGGTGCTCGAGGCCAAGCTCGATCGTCAGCGCGGTCCGGTGGCGACGATGATCGTCCAGGAAGGCACGCTGAAGATCGGCGAAAACCTGGTTGCCGGCATGGTAAGCGGCAAAGTTCGCGCCATGATCGATGACCGTGGCACGCGGCTCGAGGAGGCGGGACCGTCGACGGCGATCGAGGTGCTCGGCTTGGGTGGTGTGCCGCAGGCCGGTGACAACTTCCAGGTCGTCGAGGCGACGGCGCTGGCGCGCAAAATTTCCGAGATCCGCCAGGAGCGGCAGCGGCAGGAGTCGCTGGCGGCGGGCAGCCGGCTGACGCTCGACGACCTGCACGCGCAGCTGCGGACTGCCGATCGCGTCGATATTTCAGTTCTGATCAAGGCCGACGTGCAGGGCTCGGTCGAAGTGCTCAAAGACTCGCTTGCCAAGCTCTCGGGCGACAAGGTCAACGTCAAGATCATCCACGCCGCGCCGGGCGGCGTCACGGAATCGGATGTTCTGCTGGCCTCGGCCTCGAACGCCATCGTGGTCGGCTTCAACGTCCGTCCCGAGCGCGGGGTCGCCGACATCGCGACGCGCGAGGGCGTCGATCTGCGGCTGTACACCATCATCTACCAGCTTCTCGACGACTTTAAGCAGGCGATGCTCGGCAGGCTGAAACCCGAGTTTCGCGAAACGACGCTGGGGGCCGCGGAGGTACGCGACACCTTCCGGATCCCGAAGGTCGGGTCGATCGCCGGCTGCTACATCACAGATGGAAAGATGACCCGGGATGCGCAGGTCCGCCTGGTTCGTGACTCCGTCATCATCTTCGAGGGCAAGATCGGCTCGCTGCGCCGCTTCAAGGACGACGTTTCAGAAGTGCAGCAGGGATTCGAGTGCGGTATCGCGATCGCCAATTTCAGCGACGTCAAGATCGGCGACGTGATCGAGGCCTTCGAGGTGGAAGAGCTCGAAGTCAAGCTGTAGCAGGCCGAGGCTTGCTAACACGCCGTGGCCTGTCGGCGGGATCCTGATCCCCTGAACCATTCATGATCATCGGCGTCTGCACGCTCGAGTTTCACCTGCCGGCCTGTCGGAGCCTCAAGGAAAAGCGTAGGTTCCTCACCTCGTTCCGCACCCGGATTTCGAATAAGTTCAACGTCGCCGTGTCGGAGATCGACCACCACGATCTATGGCAGCGGTCTACGATCGGAGTTGTCTCGCTCGCCGTCGAGCGTGCGCCGATCGATAAGATGTTCCAGAAGGTTCTTCGTGAGGCGGAGCATCAAGGCGAGGCACAGCTCATTTCGGTCGACATCGAGTTCTTGTGAGCAACGCGGCGGGCTGTGGCCCGCGACATGAGCGTTTTCTAACAGGCTGCTGAAGGCTGCTGAAGAGGATCACGTGATGGCTCAATTCCGCCGCGAGCGTTTGGGTGACCAGCTTCGGGTCGAGCTCGCCGATCTCATCCAGCGGGAGGTTCGGGACCCCCGAGTCGGTTTCGTGACGATTACCGAGGTGCGGATGTCGCCGGATTTGCGGCACGCTCGGGTGTACGTGAGCATCCTTGGCGACGAGGAGCAGACGGCGGAGTCGTTCGCCGCGGTGCAGCGGGCCGGCGGCTTTCTGAGGTCGCGGGTCGGCCGTCGTCTCAAGGTTCGCCACGTGCCGGAGCTACGTTTCGTGCTCGACGAGACGCTCGATACCAGCGCTCGAATCGACTCGTTGCTCGAGGAGAGCCTTGGGGAGAGTGAACCCGGAGAGGATAGCGATGGATGAGGTCGTCGAGGCGCTACAGCAACACGACGCCTTCGTCATCGTCGGCCATCGCGACCCGGACGGAGACTCGCTGGGGTCCTCGCTGGCATTGGGGCTCGCCCTCGAGCAGATGGGCAAGCGCACCGCAGTGATCTCTGCCGACCCGCTGTTCGCTGCCTATCGCCGACTGCCCGACAGCGATCGGATCAGGGTGGTTCCAACGGCCCCGGCTGGATTTCCGGTCGCCGTTTTCATGGAGTGCAACGCCGTGGAGCGTAGCGGCGTCGACGGTTTCGACGGCCGCTTGATCGTCAACATCGATCACCACGCCAACAACCCGCGCTTCGGCGACGTTAACTGGGTCGATCCGTCGATCGCCGCGGTTGGGGTGATGGTCTATCGCCTCCTGCTCGAGCTCGGCGTCGACATCACACCGGCGATCGCCACGCATCTGTACGTCGCGATCCTCACGGACACAGGATCGTTCCGCTATTCGAACACCGACGCCGAGGCCTTTCGAGTCTCGGCGGAGCTCGTCGGGCTCGGCGTCGAGCCGGCGACGGTGGCCGAGGCGATCTACGAAAACGTTCCGGCTGACAAGGTCCGCTTGCTCGGCGCCGGCCTCGGCAGCTTGCGAATGGAAGCCGGCGGCCGTATCGCTTCGATGGTGCTGGATAGAGCCACCCTCGAAGCCAGCCCCGGCAAACCGGACACCGACGGCATCGTCAACCACGGCAAAGCGATCGCCGGTGTCTCGGTGTCGCTGCTGTTCAAAGAGGTCGAGGTCGGGCACTACCGCGTCAGCTTGCGTTCCGATGAATCCGTCGATGTCGCCGCGATCGCCGGCGTGTTCGGCGGAGGCGGGCACCCGCGCGCCGCCGGATGCATCGTGGCGGGCGACCTGATGCACGCCCGCCACGAGATTCTCGGCGCCGTGCGCCGGGCGCTCGGTATCTCCGAGGGGGCCGCGTGAGCAGGGCCGGCTTGCAACTCTCCACGCGCTTCTCCGCGCCCGCAGCGGGAGGGCGTTGAGATATGCGGGCCAGAGCGCTCCGACCGAGCGGCTTGTTGGTGATCGACAAGCCCGCCGGGTTGACCTCCCACGACGTCGTCGAGCGCGTGCGCCGGATTCTCGGGTGCAAGGCAGGTCATGCGGGCACCCTCGACCCGCAAGCTACGGGCGTGCTCCTGGTCTGTTTGGGCGCTTCCACGCGTTTGGCGCGTTTCCTCCAGGGGCACGACAAGGTGTATGTGGGGCTCGTCAAGCTGGGTTGGGCCACCGACACGTACGACGGCGAGGGGGAAGCGCTCGCCGATCCGGTGACCCCGCCCCCTCTGGACCGCGCGCAGGTGCAGGGCGTCTTGGATTCGTTCCTCGGCACGCTCGAGCAGACACCGCCGGCCTATTCGGCGAAGAAGGTCCGCGGCCAACCGGCATACCGCCGGGCGCGGCGCGGCGAGGACGTGCAGCCCAAGCCGGTAACCGTCGAGATCTACGCGGCCGAGCTCCTCGAGATGACCGCGGACACCATCCGGATCAGGATTCATTGCGGCGCCGGGACCTACGTCCGGACGCTGGCCCGCGACCTCGGCGAGGCCTTGGGTTGCCCGGCCCACCTCGCCGGGCTGCGGCGCATCCGCAGCGGCTCGTTCTCGCTCCGGCACGCCGTGTCCTGGGAACAGATCGAAGAAACGACGCCGGAGGCGCTCGAGGAGCGGATCTTGCCGGTCGCCGACATGGTTCCCGACTGGCCCGTCGCAGTGGTCGGCGAAGAAGGCGCCGACGCGACGGTCAACGGCCGCATCCTGGAGGCGAGTTGGATCGTCGAGCGCCGTCCTGGCATCTCGATCGACGCACCAGGTTGTGGCCAACACAGCGACGGCTGGGTGCGCGTCGTGGATCGTGACGGTGCGATGATCGCCGCCGGAGAGATGGTCCCCGGAGGTCTCGTCCAGCCCCGAATTGTCTTGCGATGAGGCGTGTATGGGAGGCGACCGTGCGGGCCGAATGTGGCGCTGCTGCGGCGGTTTACACGCCCGCAGACGCGTGTTACCTTCCCATTCTCCGGCGGGCGAAGGGGTAGTTCGCCCGCTGCCTGTAGCTTTCTTGAAGTCCACCCTTCTTCATTTGTGATGACTACGACACAGGAAACAGTTGCGGAGTACGGACGCCACGACAAGGACACCGGCCTGCCCGAGGTCCAAGTCGCACTGCTGACGAATCGCATCCGGCATTTGACGGCGCATATGAAAGACAACAAGAAGGACCACGCGACCGAGCGTGGCCTGGTGATGCTTGTCGGCAAGCGACGTCGCCTCCTGGACTATTTGCGGAAGATCGACAACGGCCGGTATCAGGCCATCATTGCGAGCCTCGGCCTGAGAAAGTAGCGGTTGCGGAGCGTATAGCGGTCGATCGGATATCGGCCGGCGGAGATTGCGGGAAGCGGAAGCGGCGTAGGGACAATCCGGCGACATGTCGCCACCAGCAGGCACTCCAAGAGAGTTGCTCCTCCCTCCGGCCGGGACCCCGGCATTCTGCGGAAAGCGTTGCGCCTGACAATGCAGAGGGCAAGCATCCAGTGGCCCGGCGGTGAGGAGACGGAACAAAAACATGGTAATTCGTGAATCAATAGAGATCGGTGGCCGTGAGCTGACGATCGAGATGGGCAAGATGGCCCGCCAAGCGGATGGCGCGGTGGTGATCACCTACGGCGAGACCATCGTCATGGTTACCGCGGTCAGCGACCGGCGCCCCAAGGAGATGTCCTTCCTTCCCTTGACGTGCGAGTACCGCGAGAACAGCTTCGCCGGTGGGCGCATCCCCGGTGGTTTTTTCAAGCGTGAAGGCCGCCCGTCCGAGGCCGAGATCCTGACCTCGCGGATGACCGACCGGCCGATCCGGCCGCTGTTCCCCAAGGGGTACCGGCACGAGACCCAGGTCATCGGCAACGTCCTGTCGGCCGATCCGGAGATTCTTCCCGACGTGCTGAGCATCACGGGCGCGTCTGCCGCGCTGTACTGCTCGTCGATCCCGTTCACCATCCCGATCGCGGCGGTTCGCGTCGGCATGGTCGATGGCGAGTTCATTATCAACCCGACGCGCAGCCAGGTCGCCGAGGGCGACTTGGACATGATCCTCGCGGCGCGGCGTGACGCCGTCGTCATGCTCGAGGCGGGTGCCAAAGAGGTGTCCGAGGAGAATATCCTCGACGCGCTCGAGTTCGCCCAGCCCTCGATCGAGGCGCTCATCGATCTACAGCAGCGCATCTACGACCAGCTCGAGCCGGTCAAGCGCGACTTCGAGGTGTACGAGATCGACGAGGCGATCATCGCCAAGGCCGAGGAGCGTGTCGGCCAGAAGATCAAGGACACGCTCGCGGTCAGGGACAAGATCGAGCAGCGTAACGCCATGGACGACCTGCGCGGCGAGCTGCTCGACGGTCTCGATGGGGACGAGGCCGAGCACAGCTCCGACTATAAAGAGGCGTTCTATGGCCTGATCAAGAAGTACACGCGCAGCGGCGTCCTCGAGGACAAGGTGCGAGCCGACGGTCGCGCGTTCGACGAGATTCGCCCGATCGTCTGCGATGTCGGCGTCGCCCCCCGCGTGCACGGTTCGGCGCTGTTCACTCGCGGCGAGACGCAGGCGTTCGTCACCACCACGCTCGGCACGAACATGGACTCCAAGAAGATGGAGAACTACGGTGGCGAGTGGTGGAAGAAATTCTATCTGCACTACAACTTCCCGCCGTTCTCGGTCGGCGAGGCGCGCTTCCTGCGCGGACCCGGCCGGCGCGAGATCGGCCACGGGGCTCTCGCCGAGCGTGCCGTGGAGCCGGTGCTGCCTTCCGAAGACGATTTTCCGTACGTCCTTCGCATTGTTTCCGACATCTTCGAGTCGAACGGCTCGTCGTCGATGGCGTCTGTTTGCGGCGCGACTCTGTCGCTGATGGACGCCGGCGTGCCGATCAGCGCCCCGGTGGCGGGTATCGCCATGGGTTTGATGAAGGAGGGCGACGAATACGCCGTGCTCTCCGATATTGCCGGTGAGGAAGATCACCACGGTGACATGGACTTCAAGATCGCCGGCACGCCGCGCGGCATCACCGCCATGCAGATGGATATCAAGGCCACCGGGCTGTCGCGCGAGATCTTCGCGGAGGCGCTTGAGCAGGCCAGGGTGGGCCGGATGCATATCCTCGGCAAGATGCGCGAAGCGATCGCCGAGCCCCGCCCCGAGACCAGCCGGTACGCGCCGCAGATCATCTCGATCAAGATCCCGGTCGACCGTATCCGCGACATCATCGGCCCGGGCGGTCGCATCATTCGCGGCATCCAGGAGGACACCGGCTGCCGCATCAACGTCGAGGACGACGGTACCGTGCAGATCGCCGCGACCGACAGCTCGGCCGGCCGGGCGGCTCTCGCGATCATCGAGGGGCTCACCGCCGAAGCCGAGGTTGGCAAGGTGTACGCCGGCACGGTTCGGTCGATCAAGGACTTCGGCGCCTTCGTCGAGGTTCTGCCGGGAACCGACGGCTTGCTCCACATTTCAGAAATCGCCGACCACCACGTCAATGACGTGCGCGACCACGTTAACGAGGGCGACGTTCTGTTCGTGAAGGTCGTCAATATTGACGAGCGCGACCGCATTCGGCTGTCGTTGAAAGCGGTCACCGAGGAAGAAAGGGCGGCGGCGGAGGCGGAACAGCTCGCCGACGTCGACGGGTAGGTGACCATGAGCACACCGTTTCCTTCGAGCAAGACGATCGAGCGCGAGTGGCACCTGATCGACGCCGAGGGCCAGATTCTCGGTCGCCTCGCCACCCGAATTGCGACGATGCTCATGGGCAAGCACAAGCCCATCTACACGCCGTTTCTGGACTGCGGTGACCACGTCGTCGTCGTGAACGCCGAGAAAATCGTTCTGACCGGCAACAAGATGGACGACAAGATCTACTACTGGCACACCGGCTATCCGGGCGGCATCAAGGAAGCGCGTGCCCGCCGCGTGATGCGCGAGCATCCCACGCGGATCCTGATGTCTGCGGTGCGTGGCATGGTTCCCAAGACCAAGCTCGGCCGCCAGATGCTCACCAAGCTGCGCGTCTACGCAGGTCCCGAGCACCCGCACGAGGCGCAGCAGCCGCAACCGTACAGCTTATGAGTGTGGTCGAGCGATGGGTGGGGTGCGGCGCACTCATAGCTGACTGAGGCACGAAACCATGGCACAGACTCAGAACTACGGAACCGGCAAACGGAAGACATCAGTGGCGCGTGTGTTTTTGCGCCCTGGCAAGGGGGGGGCGACGGTCAACGGCCGCCCGATCAACGAGTACTTCACCACCGTCGACCAGCGAAAGCTTGTGGCCGAGCCGCTGAACGCGACCGAGCACACCGAGACGTTCGATCTCTACATCACCGTCAAGGGTGGTGGTTTGAGCGGACAAGCCGGTGCGGTTCGTCACGGCATCGCCAAGGCGTTGGTCGACTTCGATCCGGACCTGCGTGGCGTGTTGAAGGAGCAGGGGCTCCTGACCCGTGATGCCCGTAAGAAAGAACGTAAGAAGCCCGGGCAACGCGGCGCTCGCGCGCGGTTCCAGTTCAGCAAGCGCTGAACGCAGAGGAGGTCACGGCTTGGTCAGCGTAAACTTGAGGGACCTGTTGGACGCGGGCGTCCACTTCGGGCACCAGACCCGACGTTGGAACCCGAAGATGAAGCCTTACATCTTCACGCAGCGCAACGGCATCTACATCGTCGACCTGCGGCAAACCGCCGTGGCCTTTCGCGAGGCGCTCGATTTCCTCGGCAATCTCGCCGCCGAAGGCGGTACGGTGATGTTCGTCGGCACCAAACGCCAGGCCCAGGAGGCCGTGCGGGACGCGGCCGAGCGCACCGGAATGTACTTCGTCAACCAGCGCTGGCTGGGCGGCCTGCTCACCAACTTCCAAACCATCCGTAAGAGTGTGGCCCGCCTCAAGGACATCGAGGCGATGGAAGAAGACGGCCGCATGGCTCTGATGACCAAGAAGGAAGGCATCAAGCTGCGGCGCCGGCAGGCCAAGCTTTTCCGCAACCTCGAGGGCATCAAGGAAATGGAGAAGATCCCTGACGCCCTCTTCGTGCTCGACGTCGGGCGCGAGCACATTGCTGTGAGCGAGGCGATGAAGCTCGACATTCCGATCGTTGCCATCGTCGACACCAACTGTGATCCCGACGGCATCGACTTCGTCGTGCCCGGCAACGACGACGCCCTCCGCTCGATCCGCTTGTTTCTGTCTGCCGCTGCCGATGCGATTCTCGAGGGTCGCAACTTGCATGAGAAGGCGATCGAAGACGCCGCTCTGGCGGCGGTCGAGGAAGCCAAGGCGGCGGCTGACGCCGACGCAGCGCCGAAGTCCAAGGCCGCGGGCGGAGACGCGGCCAAGGAGGAGCCGGCCAAGGACAAGTCGGTGGAGCAGGGAGTCGCGGCGCCTGGCGCTGAAGCCAAGGCCACCACGGACGCCAAAGAAACCAAGGGCACCGAGGAAGCCAAGGGCACCAAGCCAGCGAAAGGCGCCAAAGGCGCCAAGGAAGCCAAGGTTGCCAAGGTTGCCAAGGTCGCCAAGGCAGCCAAGAGCACCAAGGAAGCCGAGGCGGCCACCGAAGCCGATAGCGATGCCAAGGACGCTGATGGCGACGAGGCGGCAACGGAATCCAAGGAATAACGACGGCGCCGTCGAGCACCGACATCTGCAAGCCACCAGCGATCCCGCATCGGGGACGTCGACTTGGGAAGCCAACAAA